>Ga0129307_1000049_pt1 | contig 194428 bp, 195 predicted proteins | sample P1105metagenome_FD_94437 | JGI IMG/M metagenome (GOLD analysis project Ga0129307, IMG submission 94437) | Capybara group fecal microbial communities from Wisconsin, USA - P1105 metagenome | ecosystem: Host-associated > Mammals > Digestive system > Large intestine > Fecal | place: USA... | reverse complement strand
TCCGTATGAATTGTATGTGGAAACTGGTCCACCGGGCGAACTTTCTTCAATTCATAGCCGCCATCCACAAGAATTCGAAGGTCCCTGGCAAGGGTGGCAGGATCGCAGCTTACATAGACAATTCGCTCAGGTTTCATCTGAAGCATTGTATTAAGGCATACTTCATCGCAGCCCTTTCTCGGAGGGTCCACCACAATTACATCTGGGTGAGTCATATCCTTATCTGAAGGATTCTCATAGAATTTGGGAAGTACTTCTTCCGCTTTCCCGACATAGAACTCAGTGTTATCGAAACCATTTATCTCGGCATTCTTCTTGGCATCGGCTATGGCTTCTGGTACTATCTCAACTCCGTATACCTTTCTGGCATGAGGAGCCATAAAAAGGGAAATGGTTCCGATTCCGCAGTACAAGTCCCAAACTGATTCCTTACCGGTAAGCCCCGCGTATGAAAGGGCCAGGGAGTACAACTTTTGGGTCTGAACAGGGTTAACCTGGTAGAAAGATTTTGGAGAAATACTGTAAGTAACTCCCTCCTCGGTTTCCTTAAATGTGAAGGGATCCACTTCCCACAAAGTATCCTCAATTGTCTTTAAGCCGAAAATAGTCTTGGTTTCTTTGCCAAGGATTACATTGGTTTTCTCTTTATTTATGTTCACGGAAACGCTGACTATGTTCTTTATATTCTGAAGCTTCTCCACAAGCGTTTCCTGATGTGGAAGCTTATCAGCATTAATGATAAGGCAAACCATCAGTTCCTCAGAGCTAAAGCCCTTCCTGATAAGAACGTGCCTTACGATTCCCTTACCGGTAACCTCATCATAAGAAATGACCTTGCACTCTCTCATATAGGAAAGAACAGCTTCAAGTATTTCCTTGTTCTCCTCAACGCCCAAAAGACAATCTTTAACAGGAATAATACTGTGGGTTCTCCCTGCATAGAAACCGGAAATCAGATTCCCCTCCCTGTCGCATCCCACCGGAAACTGAGCCTTATTTCTGTACCTAAAGGGCTCGTCCATACCCACGATGGGCTCCATGACTGCTGCCACTTCCTCCTGTGAAAAACCACCGATTCTCAGTAAATCATTCTTAACCTTGTTAAACTTATACTCAAGCTGCTTTTCATATGAAAGGTTCTGTATCTGGCATCCGCCGCACTGTCTTGCCACAGGACAGGGCGCATCAACACGAAAAGGAGAAGGTTTCAAAACCTTCTCCAAGTGTGCATAGGCATAATTCTTTTTGGCTTTCATTATCTTGGCAGATACCGTATCGCCTATTACCGCATCTTTAATAAAGAGAGTGTATCCGTCTATCTTGCCGATTCCCTCTCCGTCATTGCCTATATCGGTAATGGTGACTTCTGCCAGGTCGTTCTTTTTATATTCCATTTATCCTACCTAAATGACTGTTCCTCTTACGTTGGAATCAAATAATCTGTTGAAGCCAAGCCAGCCTGTTTCGGTTGTTCCCTCAAGCATCTCCTTGAAGGTTTCCATCTTGGCATCGATATCGTCCGCGTAGTTAAGGGCCACTGCCTCAATGATTGCAGGTTTCTTGGGTGAGCCATACTCATACTCTCCATGATGTGACACAATGCAGTGTTTGATTTCAGCCTCAAGAAGAGAGGGGAAACCGTCAATCTGTCTTATTTTCTCCCCTACCATCTCAACGCCCATAACAATGTGTCCCAGGAAATTTCCCTCGTCCGTATAATCATTTACGGGAAAAGCGGAGAGTTCTCTGGTTTTGGCAATATCATGAAGCATCGCAGCCGAAAGGAGCAAATCTCTCTTAAGAATTGGGTAGTGCTTGCAATAGTAGTTGCAAAGCTTGGTAACACTTAATGTATGTTCAAGAAGTCCTCCCACAAAGCCGTGATGAACAGACTTGGCGGCCGATGAATTCTTGAACTTCTTTATAAAATCTTCGTCCTCTCTGAAGAACATGTTAAGGAGTTTCTTAAGATGCTCGTTCTCAATGGAATCCACAAGGGCCAAAAGCTGGCTGTACATCTCGTCAATGGGATATTTACTTACAGGCAGATATTCTCTTGGGTCATACTCTCCCTCGCGACATTTTCTGACCCTCTTAATGCTTAACTGCAGTGCTCCGTTAAAAACAGATACCTCTCCGGTAATGTCCACATAATCAAGAGCATCGAAATCTTCTATTCCCGCACTGTTAGGCTCCCAGATCTTGGCATCGATGGCACCGGTCTTGTCCTGCAAGATTACATTATCGTAAGGCTTTCCGGTCTTGGTCACCGCTGACTGCTTATGCTTGCAAAGGTAGATATCGTTAATTCTGTCTCCCTCGTGAAAATCCTTGATGTACTTCATTCAAATCCTCATTTCTAAATCTTAATTCTTTGTTTCAAACTTATAGCCGATACCCCAGATTGTGGCAATCTGCCAGGCCTCGTGGTCACCAAGCTTCTCTCTGAGTCTCTTGATGTGAACGTCTACCGTCCTTGTATCGCCGATGTACTCATATCCCCAGATCTGATCCAGTAACTGCTCTCTTGTAAATACATGGTTGGGTGAAGAAGCAAGGAAGTACAGTAACTCCAGCTCCTTCGGAGGCATGTCCACAGGCTCTCCCATATAGATTACGGAATAGTTGGTTCTGTTAATCGAGAGATCCGGATATTCAACCTTCTGCTCTCCTTCCGGAACAGGTGCCGTAACCGCAGGTTTATATCTTCTGAGTACAGCCTTGACTCTGGCAACAAGCTCCTTTGTGTCAAAGGGCTTCTCCATGTAATCGTCAGCACCCATCTCAAGTCCCAAAACCTTATCAAAGATTTCTCCCTTGGCTGAGAGCATAATAATGGGAACCTGTGATTTGGTTCTCACTTCTCTGCACACCTGGTATCCGTCGATACCGGGAAGCATCAAATCCAAGAGAATCAGATTGGGAGCGAAAGTATCCACTACCGCAACGGCAGATTCTCCGTCATTTACGATCATGGTTTCATAGCATTCCTTGGTAAGGTACAGAGAAATAAGTTCTGCTATGTTGTTATCGTCATCCACTATAAGTATTTTCTGTTTGTTTACCGCCATACTAACCCCTTATCTTATTTGAATTCAGCAATGGTAACTCCTGCGTCACCTTCACCGTGTTCGCCAAGTCTGTAGGACTTAACGCTTTTATTCTTCTTAAGTAAGTTCTGAACAGCACTTCGGAGTGCCCCGGTTCCCTTTCCGTGAACAATTCTTACGGAAGGAAGGTGCGCCAGATATGCGTCATCCAGGTACTTGTCAAGTTCTGCTATAGCTTCGTCCACTCTCTTTCCAAGAAGATTAATCTCTGTGGGAACCGCAAAGGACTTGGACATTCGAATCTTCGATGTGTTCCCACCCTTAAACTTACTGCCTTCGGTGAAAACCTCAGCCTCGTCAACCAATTCCAGATCTTTGATATTTACCTGAGACCTAAGTATACCACACTGTACGTAAAGATTGCCCTTTGCGTCGGGCAAGGTGTTTACTATTCCCTTTACGCCCATGGACAGTACTCTTACGGAATCGCCTTTCTTAAGCTTATCCGGGTCAATCCCTCCCGATACTTTCTTCTGCTTAACTGACAGTTTCTCGTTCTTCTGGCTTATCTTACCTCGAACTTCGCTTCTCTTGGCCTCAAGTTCCTTCATGGAGATTCCGCCGCCGGTTTTATTCATAATTCGAATAGTTTCATCGGCATAATCCTTGGCCTCTTGAAGAATCAGCCTTGCCTCCTCGTTAGCCTCGCGGATTATTTTCTCCTTGGATTCCGTTACTTTATCAAGCCTGTTTTTTAAGTCTCTCTCCAGCCCCTCAATTCTTGCCTTTGCTGCATCAACCTCTTCTCTGTCCTTCTCCAGGGTGATTCGGTTGTTTTCAAGAGTTGCTATCAGATCCTCAAAGCTTTCCTTCTCCTCGGTAATCTGCTCCTTGGCTGCTTCTATAATCTCATCTGAAAGTCCAAGTTTCTTGGATATTGCAAAGGCATTACTCTTACCTGGAATACCGATTAAAAGTCTGTAAGTGGGACGTAAAGACTCCACATCAAACTCGCAACAGGCATTCTCCACAAACTTTGTAGAAAGGGCATAAACCTTAAGCTCACTGTAGTGGGTGGTAGCCATGGTTCTTATCCCCCTGTCATGGAGATAATTAAGAATGGCTATGGCAAGAGCCGCACCTTCTGTAGGGTCTGTTCCGGCACCCAATTCATCGAAAAGGCAAAGTGAGTTCTCGTCTGCATGCTCCAGTATCTTTACTATACTCGTCATGTGGGACGAAAAAGTGGACAGGCTCTGCTCAATGCTCTGCTCGTCACCGATATCCGCAAAAACCTCGGTAAATACCGAAAGGGATGATCTGTCTGCCGCAGGAATATGTAATCCTGCCTGGCCCATTAATGTAAAGAGACCCACGGTTTTGAGAGATACGGTTTTACCTCCTGTATTAGGTCCTGTAATTACCAATAAATCAAAGTCATCTCCCAGATGTATGTCTATGGGGACCACTTTCTTTTTATCCAAAAGGGGATGTCTGCCCCTTCTTATTCTGATTATCTTATCATTATTAAATACGGGTCGTGACGCATTCTCGTCTGCTGCCAGGCCGGCTTTTGCAAAGATGAAATCCAGCTTGGACATTATCTTATGGTTTGCGACCAGCTCCTCTGTATGGGAACCTGCAATTGCACTTAAGTCCCTTAAGATAATCCCTATTTCTTCCTTTTCCTGAAGCTCCAACTCCCTTATTTTGTTATTTAATTCAACAACGGAAGCGGGCTCAATGAAAACCGTCGATCCGGTAGATGACTGGTCATGAACCATTCCGGGCACGTTTGACTTGTATTCAGCTTTAACAGGAAGGCAGTATCTGTTGTTGCGCATTGTGATAACTGCGTCCTGAAGATATGTCCTGGCACTTCCGTTAACCAGGGAGTTCAGCTGAGAATGAATTTTCTCCCCGGCCTGTATTTTGTTTCTTCTTATGGATTTGAGATTGGGACTTGCATCATCCGCAATCTCTTCCTCAGAAATAATGCATCTTCTGATTTCTTTGGAAAGGTTTGAAAGAGGTGACAGCCCCTCGAAATATTCTGTAAGGGAATCATCGGGCATCTCTTCCCTGTCCTTTTCTCCATACTTCTTTACTCTCTCGACATTTTCCAGAAGCCCTGCTATGGATAAAAGCTCTGCTATGGATAAGGTGCTTCCTATCTCAAGAGACTTGACGGAATAGCCAATGTCCTTGTTATTTCCGAAGGAGATGCTTCCTTTTTTGAGAACATATCCAAAGGCATCAGCTGTCTCTGTCTGGGCCTTCTCAATCTCCTCCAGATCACTCATGGGGAGAAGTTCTCTGCATAACTTCCTTCCGGGCTCTGAAGTAGCCTTGTCCGTAAGGAGTTTTATTATCTTGTCATACTCAAGAGTATGTAAAACTTTATCATTCATTATTCAATTACCTTTTGTTCCTTTTCGTCCGCCAAAGGAAGGGAGAAAACAAACTCGCTTCCGACTCCCTCAGTACTGATTACATCGATATGCTCGTCATGGGAGTGGATAATCTCTTTGGTTATGGACAGACCAAGACCTGTTCCCTTTTTGTCCTTTCCTCTTGAGGCATCGGACTTGTAGAAACGGTCAAATACATATTTCTGGTCTTCCTTGGGAATCCCGATTCCATAATCCTTGACGGATACAAATACTTTATTTTTCTTTTCCGTTGTTTCTATCTTAATAAGTGAATCGTGATGGCTGAACTTAATTGCGTTGTCAGTCAGGTTATAGAGAACCTGCTGTATTTTTTCCATATCTGCGTTGACATACAATTCCTCACCCGTAAGAATAAGCTCGATTGCAAGCTTCTTATTCTTGCAGGTTCCTTCAAATGTAGCTGCCACATTTCTTATTACCGCATTGATGTCAAAATTCGTTCTGTTTAGCATCAAGCCCTTGGTGTTGAGGTTATTTAATGTAAGCAGCGAGTTGGTTAGCTTGGTCAGTCTCTCTGTTTCATTCAATACAATGGTCAGATATTTCTCATGCATCTCAGGCGGAATTGTTCCGTCTATCATTGCCTCAAGATAACCTCTTATGGAAGTAAGAGGCGAGCGGAAGTCGTGGGAAACGTTTGCCACAAACTTCTTTTGATCATCCTCTGCCCTTGCAATCTCACTGGCCATATATCCGAGAGCTGCTGCCAGATATCCCATCTCATCACTGGACTCAACCTGGAATTCATAATGCATGTTTCCGGATGCGTACTGCTCTGTAGCATAAGTAATCTTCTTAAGGGGAGAGTAAACCAGCTCCGTGAAGAAGATCAGAACAATCAAGGAAAGCAAAAATGCTATTAAAAGTGTTATGTACGCAATACTCAAATACTTCTCTGACGCCTGGGTTATCTGGGTGAGAGACGAGTTGATTACCACATATCCTCTTACCTTATAGGTGGCAGTAATTGGCGCATAAACCGTAAGCACATCCGAATCATAATAACCGTAGAAATTGTCTATCATATAATAGGAAGTGCCTGCTGCCGTAGGATCAAAGTTATCGATTATCTCCACGTTATCCACATCAAGAGGTGTGTCGGAGCTGAGAACCACTCTTCCGGAAGGGTTAATAACACGGATTGTGGCGTTTATAAATACGCTTAATACATCCAGCTGATTCTTAACCGCTCCAAGGGAGGTGTCGTTTGTATACAATCCTGAGGCATAGGTGTCTGCAATGAGCACCGCTTCAGTGTACAAGTCCTCGGCTCTCTCCTTCTTTAATGTGTCCTGCGCAATCATGGGTACCAAAAGTCCTATAAGGAAAAATCCAAAGACACCGAAAATAATATATGCAATTATAAACTTAAGGTAGAGTGTCTTTTTCATCTATTTAGTTCGCTTTTACCTCAACTTTAAAGGTCATTTCTTTATATTCATCCTGGGAGGGCCTTTTTACCGTTATGGAAACAACCTCTCCGGGATGTGCGTTCATTATGGCGTTGGTGTAGGTGGCGAATCTGTCAACATTCTTGTCATTGACCGAAACTATTACATCGCCTCTTTGAATTCCCGCTAACATTGCAGGCGAATCCATATAAATCTCTTTGATGAATGCTCCGTATGGAATGTCCTGGGTATTGTGAATTTCGATGGTTACATCGGTTCCCACAATTCCTGCATAAGGAATCTCGATTCCATTTCCCATCTTTGTAATTATCTTTTTAAGTTCGCTTATTCCGATGGCACAAAGAGCATTTCCCATGTCGGAGGTATTCTCCTTCATGGCAATTATTCCGATAACCTGACCCTTCATGTCCATAAGAACACCGGAACCGTTAGGTGAGCCATATATGTCTGTGGTGATAAGTTTGTAATTGGAATCTGCTTTATTAAGAGTTGCAGAGTCTGAAGTGACACGGCCGAAGCAAACGCTTCTGTCCTGGCCAACAGGGCTTCCGATGGCAACAACCTGAAGACCTGCCAATCCTGCAACGGGATTGGAGGACCCTAATGATGCTATCTTAATATCATCCATCAGATAACCGGGAATCGAATCAAGCGGAACTCCGACAACAGCCAGATTAGTTTCGCCATCATGCATCTTCTCATAACCTTCAACATTCGTTCCATCGAAAAAAGTAACCGTTATCTTCTCAGCTTTGGCTATGTTTGTTCTGTCTACCAGAATAAGCAAATCAACATCATTATTAAAGAAGATAAAACCGGCAGTTGCTCCTTTGCTCTCATAGGTTTCATTAAACCAGTCCGTGTTGGATACAGCTCCCGTTACGGTAACCATTGCTTTTTGCTGTTCCCTTACATACTCAACGCTGGCATCTCCAAGCTGATTATAGTCATCCAAAGTCTTAGGAATGGTAGCTACAATCTCCTCAATTTTCTCCTCGGGAATTTCCTGAACTTCAGGCGCAGTTTCCTCCGGTTTCTCATCCACCAGCATATCCTCAGGAGCAATCTCGTCGTTGATGTCTATCTCCTCAGGGAAGTCAACCTGCTTGGGTGCTTCCTCGGGGGCAAGCCTCTTACTGATGAGAGGTTCCATTATAAGGAAGGTTACGCTGGCTATGAGTGCAAAAACAACTCCCAGACCGGCTGTAATCAGGGTTCTTCTCAAAAGTCTCTTTTTATTTAAAGGACGTTCCTTAATCTTTTCTCGTAGAAACTCGGAGTCCTGTATCTTTTGTTCGTTATCTGCCATGACTGCCTCCTTCCTTCCATTTTACCATATTTCCTCAGTCCTTCCACTCCAGTCTGTGGAGTTTCCCTGTTCTTTCCATGGATTTGAAATCGTTCTGTCTGAGAGCTTCATAAAGAACAATTGCCACTGAGTTAGACAGATTTAGAGAACGTATTTCGGGAAGCATGGGGATTCTTATACAGGTTTCCTCATTATCCACCAGAATTTCCTCCGGAATACCTGCGCTTTCCTTGCCAAACATAATATAATCATTCTCTCCGAAGCTTACTTCTGTATAAGAACGTCTTGCTTTCGTGGTGGCATACCAGATTTTAGCTCCGGGATTTTTCTCAAGAAATTCGTTGTAGTTTATGTACCTTGTAACATTTAAATGTTCCCAGTAATCCATTCCGGATCTCTTGATACTCTTCTCGTCCAGTCTGAATCCCAAAGGTTCTATAAGGTGTAAGGATGTGCCTGTTGCCACACAGGTTCTTCCAATATTGCCCGTATTTGCGGGGATTTCCGGCTGATGTAAAACTATATGCATTTCTTTTTTCTCCATTAATTTCAATTGTAAATATAACTGTATCTATTATAATTGATAGAAAGGGCTGTTTCGAATTTTTTTAAAAATTTTTAAAAAAAGTGTTGACCTTCCATCTTGTGGAAGGTGTAAATTCGGTTTATCGAAAGGCCAATCGAGATAATTAACGAGGTTTTGAATGAAGATTAATCAGGTTGAAGAGCTGGTAGATATCTCAAAAAAGAATATTCGCTTCTATGAGGATCAGGGACTTTTAAATCCCTCCAGAAATCCCGAGAACGGATACAGAGAATATTCCTTAAAAGATGTAGACGAGCTTTACAAAATCAAATTCCTAAGAAAGCTTGCGGTTCCCCTGGAGGATATCCGTCAGGTACAGAAAAAGGAAATCACATTAAGCCAGTGCTTTGAGAGACAAAGTATTAATTTAAGAAATGAAATACACTCCCTTGAGGCTGCCTATGAACTGTGTGATTCCATTAAGGAAAAGAATCTTGAATATTCGGATTTCAAAGCTGAAGAGTATCTGGAAGAGATAAGAAATCTCGAAAAAGGAGGTAAGACATTTATGGATGTGTCAAATACCGACGTAAAGAAGAAAAAGAACGGCGCTCTCATAGCTGCCATAGTGTTTTCACTTCTGATAATCAGTTATCTTTTGTTGATCGGAATAGCCGGAATACCCGACGGAATGCCCATCTCACTGATGATACTTATCGGAAGTATCGGTGCCATCGTTATTATCGGTTGCATCGTTGCATTAATTCAAAGATTCAAGGAAATTGAAGGAGGAGAAGAAGATGAAGCTAGTAAGTATTGAAACAATTCCCGGAACAGAATTTGAGGCCCTTGGTCTCGTAAAAGGTACTGTTGTACAGTCCAAGAACTTTGGTAAGGACTTCATGGCAGGAATGAAAACCCTTGTTGGTGGCGAGATCAAAAGCTACACCGAAATGTTAATTGAGGCTCGCCAGATTGCCACAAAGCGTATGGTTGACGAAGCTGAGTCCATGGGAGCAGATGCCATTGTGGGTGTTCGTTTCGGTTCCTCTGCTGTTATGCAGGGCGCTGCTGAAGTTATTGCCTACGGTACCGCAGTTAAATTCAAATAGTTCCATCCAATCAAATATTTAGAGGAGAGAGAATAGTAATGAATCAGACAGTATCAAGCGCAGCAATGGGCGGAATGATTTTTCAATTATGTATAGCAATTCTGCTTCCCATTACGCTTATGATCATCGCAAAGATTAAGCTTAAACCCTGGTTCCTTTCAGTTCTTGTGGGAGCCGGTACATTTATAGCATTTGCTCTTGTTCTTGAGAGCCTCCTTCACAACGTGGTATTTCGTGCCACCGGAGACCTGATTACAACCAATACATGGTTCAGAGCAATATACGGCGGACTTGCTGCCGGTATCTTTGAGGAAACAGGTCGTCTTGTGGCTTTCAAAACGGTTATGAAAAGGCACCTCACCAAAGAAAACAGCATCATGTACGGCATTGGTCACGGCGGAATCGAGGCCATTATTATTTTGGGAGCCACAAGTATTTCAAACCTGTCTACTGCAGCCATGATTAACAGCGGAAACATCGAATCCCTTTATTCTGCCCTTACCGAGCCCACCTTGTCAGCTACAAAGGCAGGTGTTGAGGCACTTCTTACCACGCCGCCCATTACATTTTACATGGGTGGAGTTGAGAGAATCTCAGCAATCGGTATTCATCTGTGTCTGTCATACATAGTTTACAGAGCAGTTAAGGATAAGAATATTAAACTGTTCTTCCTGGCAATTGCCATCCATGCATTCATAGATGCCGTTACGGTTTTATTGGCTTCCGTAACATCCGCAGCTGTCCTTGAGATTATTCTCTTTGCAATGGCTGCTGTTATGGCAGTCTTCATAGTAAAGGCCTACAGGAAAGAACCTGTAGCAATTGAAGAAGTTGCATAAATCAAAAAGGCGGGTACCTCACAAAGGTATCCGCCTTAATTATTTGTTTTCTTATTTCTTCTCGGCTCTTAATTTCTTAACGAACCTGTCAAGTCTTCCGATTGCTTCCCTTAAATTATCGATTGAATATGCATAGGATATTCGAAGGAAACCTTCTCCGCTGTTTCCGAATGCAGTTCCGGGGACAGCAGCAACCTTTTCTTCCTCAAGAAATCTTGTGGCAAACTCTTCGCTTGTCATTCCAAACTCCTTGATACAGGGAAATACATAGAATGCACCGAAGGGCTCAAAGCACTCAAGACCCATCTCCTTAAAAGCGTTCATAAGGAAACGACGTCTCTGGTTATATGCGGTTCTCATCTCTGCCACGTCATTATCACCGTTCTTTAGTGCCTCAATAGCTGCATACTGGCTGGTGGTAGGGGCACACATGATGGCAAACTGGTGAATCTTTGTCATCTGAGCAATGATGTCTGCAGGTCCGCAGGCATAGCCAAGTCTCCATCCCGTCATGGCATATGCCTTGGAGAAACCGTTGATGAGAATGGTTCTCTCCTGCATTCCGGGAAGACTTGCTATGGAAACATGCTCTCCTTTATATGTAAGCTCTGCATAGATTTCATCGGACATAACAAGTAAATCCTTCTCGATGATAACCTTTGCAATAGCCTCTAAATCCTTTCTCTCCATAATTGCCCCGGTAGGGTTGTTGGGGAAAGGAAGAATCAGCACCTTTGTTTTGTCAGTGCAGGCGTCCTCGATTTCCTTTGCGGTAAGCCTGAATTCATTCTCTGCCTTAAGGTCGATTATCACAGGCTTTGCTCCCGCAAGAATTGCGCAGGGCTCATAGGAAACGTAACTGGGCTGCGGAATAAGAACTTCATCTCCGGGATTGATAACGGCACGAAGCCCCATATCAATTGCTTCGGAGCCACCAACGGTAATAAGTACTTCCTTTAAAGGGTCATACTTAATTTTGTTCCTGCGCTCCTGGTAATTACAGATTTCTTCTCGAAGTTCCTTAAGACCCGCATTTGAGGTATAGAAGGTTTTACCCTTCTCAAGGGAATAAATACCCTCATCTCTTATATGCCAGGGTGTGTCAAAATCCGGCTCACCTACGCCCAAAGAGATGGCATCTTTCATCTCGCTGACAATATCAAAAAATTTACGAATACCCGAAGGCTTCAGGCCGACAACCTGGTCGGACAGCATATTTCTCATAATGTTATCCTCTCTCTCTCGTCAGCATGTTCTTTTTTGAATATGGTTCCGTGTTCCTTGTACTTCTTAAGAATGAAATGTGTAGCTGTACTAAGAACGTTATCAAGGGTTGAAAGCTTGTCGGATACAAAGGAAGCAACCTCCTTGATGGTCTTGCCCTCAATGATTATAAGAAGGTCATATCCGCCGGACAAAAGATAAACAGCATCCACTTCGGGGTACTTGTAAATTCTTTCAGCCATGGAGTCAAAGCCCTGGCCTCTCTGAGGTGTAACTTTCACCTCGATAAGAGCGCCAACCTTTTCAAGGCTTGTTTTCTCCCAGTTAATCATTGTGTGGTAACCGCAGATAACCCCTTCGCTTTCAAGCTTTGCCATTTCATTTACAACATCTATTTCTTCAACTCCAAGGATTACTGCGAGTTCTTTTAAATCTATTCTGCTGTTTTTCTCGATTACAGCCAATAATTCTTCTCTCATGCTTTTTCTCCTTTTTATTCAAATAATATGTATATGGAGTCCGCCGCAGGTTTATCAATGTAGCGAACCTCATCGTCATTTAATATTATCTTATCATTATTCGCCTTTGTTGTGCCAATTAAAACTGCTTCAACTCCCTCTTCCGATAAGACATCCTTGTATCCTTCTCCATCAGGAGTCATTACAAGCATGGTGCCATCGGACATCAGTTCATAGGGATTAATCCCCAGAAAGTCGCAGATCTCTATGCTTTCCTGGCGAATAGGTATCTTCTTTAATTCAATTTCAAGTCCTACCCCGGCAATTCTTGCTGCCTCCCAAAGGCATCCGAAAATTCCGCCTTCGGTGACGCTGAACATTCTGCAAGGGAAGGACTTCATGGCGGTGGCGGCCTCAGGAAGAAGTATCAGATCCCTGTCAAAAACTTTCGCTTCCTCAATATAACGCGAAGGGTATCTTTTCTTTAGCTCCTCTTCCTTCTCTTTAGCAAGAATCGCTGTTCCGGAAAGGGCGATGGGTCTTGTAAGAAGAATATCCCAGCCCGCCTTTACCTCAGGAAGGTCCTTTTCCTTTCTGCTTCCGATTGCAGTAACGGAAATTACGGGTTCATTGATTCTTTTATCTGTTTTGGTGCTTCCGCCGGACACTGAAATCTCAAGTTCCTTTGCAGTCTTTGCCGTAGCCTTCATAAGATCAGAAAGCTCGGGCTCCTCCATGTTCTCGGGTAAAAGAAGAGCCAGCTGCACAGCTTCAGGCTTTCCTCCCTGGGCATAAATGTTGTTGACGCCCCTTATTATTGAGAATCTTAAGGAATCCTCCGGATTTGTAAGGAGGACCTGGTGAGTGCTTGCAAGAGCAAATTCCTCACCATATGAAAAAACGGCGCAATTATCCCTAAGGCTTGCACCGTGCACCAATCTGTTACCTGTTGTATATGTATTTTTCAAAACGGATCGCTTCAGCGTATTCTCTGAGATTTTCCCGATTCTCATGGTTCCTTCTACTTTCCGTGTCTTATTTTTTATGATAGTATGGTATGGAATTATTACCAAACTATACGTAATAAAGAAGCATTGGAACAACCATTGCAAGAACAACTACTGCGATGATGATTCCGGAAATAATTCTTTTAGTTTTCTGATTGTGAAAATTGAACATTTTTCGCTCCCATAAACTGTTACATTTAACTAAGTAACTGAAAGGAATTATATATGAAATTCCCCCTTTTGGCAAGTTTACTGGTATTTGTGGTATGGATTGCCTACGAAATACATAAAGCCCGCAAGAAAGACGATAAGTTCATGGCGGATTTTTGGGAAAGAGAAAGAGAAGCTGACTCCACCAGAAGAAAGAGTCTGGCGGATTTAAACTATATTACCATTCCCCTTGGTGAACTGGCTCTCCCGGAGGGCACAGATGAAGATTTAAAGGAAAGCTTTTCCCTTCTTGAAAACCTGGCGGAGAGCAAAATAGTTAAGCTTTCCGAGTATACCAACACGGAACTTAAACTAAAATACGGAGCTCCCAACCTTCCCCTTCTTACGGAGTGGGATACCAACTATTCCACAATGGTCCAGACATTGCAAAAAATAGCGGTTTCTCTTTTCAAATCAGGCAACCTCGATCTGGCTGAAAAGTATTTAAACTTTGCAGTGGAGTCAGGCACCGATGTAAGTCAGTCCTATTACCTTCTTGCGGACATCTATGAGAAAAGAGGAGAACCCGACAGGATTACAGAGCTGGAGCTTCTGGCAGGAAACCTAAATTCCATTATGAAGGAGGCCATGCTGGAGAATCTTTCCGAGGCGGGACCTCACAGCGATTTCCTTAGAAATCCCTACTAATTTCAATGGAGACCTATAATGAGTCAATACAAAGTAAGACCCGTTTACAACATATTAAAGAAATATAAGGATGCGGATGGGTACCCCTTGAGTATAAACATCTCAGTGCCGGGTTCCAAAAGCATCACCAACAGAGCTCTTCTTATTGCCGCATTGGCTGAAGGTGAAAGTAACCTGTACGGTTTGGCCAAGGGCGACGACGTGGATGCCTTTATCTCATGTCTGAGAGATCTTGGTTTTTCCCTGACACTTGATGAAAAGAAGAAAAATGTAAAGATTGTGGGCTCGGGAGGGCGTATCCCCCTTAAGAAAGCCTCCATCAACGTTAACAGCGCAGGAACCGCAGCAAGATTCTTGACCACACTCCTTGCTCTTTCCGACGGAGAGTACCACATTGATGCTTCAGAGCAGATGAAGAAGCGCCCCATGGGGGATTTAATAAATGCTCTTAAGCCTCTGGGGGCAACTTTTATCTTCGATGAAAAAGAGAATTCTCTCCCCTATACCATAAAAGGGGCCGGTAAGGTAACTGCCGGGGAAGCAGTGGTTGACATAACAAAGAGCAGTCAGTTCCTTTCCGGATTAATTCTGGCGGCACCCCTTTTGCCCGACGGATTTAAGGTAAAGATGGCGGGCAAACACAGCTTAAGCTATGTAGATATGTCCGTTGAGCTGATGAAGTCTTTCGGCCTTGAGCCTGAATATTCAGAGGACTGCGTCACCATAAAGGGCGGAAATTACAAGGGCCTTGATTATAATATTGAGCCGGATATGTCATCGGCTGCCTATATTTACTCCATGTGTCCTTTGCTTGGAGTTCCCGCAACCGTCAAAGGAGTGGGAGAGTCTTCCATACAAAGCGACTTCGGTTTTATCAATGCGTTATATCAGACGGGCTGTGAGGTTGACACAGAAGGCGGAGCCTTAACCCTTTACCCTCCCGTAGACGGAGAGATTAAGGGTGTGGTAATCGACATGGACGATTGCCCCGACCAGGCTATGACCATGGCGGTTCTTGCATGTTTTGCCAACCGTCCCACAATGATTACAGGTTTGTCATCTCTTAAATATAAGGAATCTGACAGACTAAACGCCATTGTGACTGAGCTTACAAAGCGCGGAATAAAGACTGAGCACACCGAGGACTCCATAAGTATTTATCCAGGAGTTCCGGGGCCCGGTGTTGTTGATACATACGAAGACCACAGAATGGCCATGGCTTTTTCTCTTATGGGACTAAGGCAGGATGGAATTATCATAGATAATCCCGAGTGTGTTAACAAAACCTTCCCGGATTACTTTGAAGCTTTGGATTCACTTTTGGACTATATTGAGAAACTCTAATAAACAGGGTAGCGGGTATTTTCTTACCTGTTACCCTTAATTTTTTACCTGTTACCCCAAAACCCTTTTTTTACAGCGTTTCTTTTGTATAATACAATCATGAACAACTTGAAGGTCAAAATCGAAATCGATCCCGAGGTTACGGGATACGAAGTGACAATTAAATGCGCCGAAGTGGACAGTACGGTTGCCGGGATTCAGAAGCTTTTGTCTGACAGCTCCTCTTCCGTGGGACAGATCAGCTTCTTTAAAGATGATGCGGAGTACTTCCTTCCCCTAAGCAAGATTTTGTTTTTTGAAACCGATGGCGGTGTAATTAGGGCCCACACCACAAATGACGAGTTTGAAGCAAAATACAAGCTTTATGAGTTAGAGGAGAAACTTCCTTCATATTTTACAAGGGTTTCCAAATCCACCATACTTAACACACACAAGGTTTATTCCATTACAAAAAACCTGACGGGCGCAAGCAAAGTAGAGTTCCAGGGAACCTTCAAGATTGTGTACTGCTCAAGAAGCTACTACAAATCTTTAAAGGACAGCCTGACACCATAATCTTATACAGGAGAAAAACAATGAACAGAAGAACAAAAAATATTATCTCAGCAATTTTATTAATTGCATTGGCAGTATGCCTCATTCTTTGGAAACTTAACGTATTTAACTTACCCCTTTCTTTTGCGGGTGTGGGAACCTGGGGAATCATTATTTCCATCTTCATGCTGGTTATTATTTTCCACAGCGTTATTGATTTAAACTTCGGCGGAATCTTTATTCCTTTAGCCGTACTTGCCATAATTTTTGATGATCCTTTGGGAATCACAGCAATTACTCCCTGGATTGTAATTATAGCGGCCTTTCTTCTTACAATCGCTTTCGAGAAGCTGTTCCCCGGACACTCAAGACACGTTCGCATTTCTCACCGCAGAGACGATGATGATAACACATATACAGGCAACTTCACACAGTCTGACAGCAATGTCGATGATGAGAATGGTGTTGTAAGTTACTCAATGAGATTCGGTTCATCAACCAAGTATGTACGCTGTAAGAACCTCAGAGCTGCAGATTTAAACAATCAGTTCGGTGAAATGAGCGTATTCTTTGACGGCGCTGAAGTTCCAAGCGGCAAGGTCAACATTGACTGTCATGTTTCATTTGGAGAGATGCAGATTTTCATTCCCAAAGAGTGGAATGTTTCCAATAAAGTTACTGCTACTTTGGGTGACTGTGATGACAGAGGGTTAGGAGTTAATCCCGCCCCCGATGCCGTGGAGTGTATTATTGACGGTTCCGTTTCCTTCGGCGAATTAAAAATAACCAGAATTTGAAATTAAATACATTTAGAGTTATGATTTTATTGGGCGGGGATGAATAATCTCTGCCCTTTTGCGTTTATAAGGAGACTCGGGATGTATTATTCAAGTTTTGGGGTTGTTGCTTTATCACTTCTTTTAATACTTAACCACAAATTCTTTGTTAATTCTGACGACAGTTCTGCTTCCAAAGCTTATCTTCGTTACAAGAATTATCTTTTCAGCGTGACCGGGTTTATCGTAATCGATATTCTGTGGGGGATTCTAAGCAGCTTTGGCGCAACGATACTTCTTTATATCGATACCATTTTATTTTTTATAATTATGACATTCTCAGTCCTTTTGTGGGTTCGTTACGTGGTCTCATATCTGGATCCCAGAAACCGTTTCGGGCGTGCTCTTATCTACGCCGCAAATGCACTCTTTGGACTCGAAATACTGATTCTTATAGTCAATTTCTTTACCCCTGTTCTTTTCTTCTATGATCATGAATTTAATTATGTCCCCGGTGTCGCCAGGTATTTTACCTTTGGGGTTTTGTTTTTGATGTTTCTTTCCACCTCAATTCATGCATATATCATTTCATCCAGAACCACAGGAAAAGCCAAAATACGCAATCGAACCGTAGCCTTCTCCGGTTTTGCTCTTACGCTTTTCATGTTTTTCCAGAATATATATACAGATTTCCCTTTTTATACCGTCGGATGTCTTATTGCCACCACTTTAATTCATGTTTTTATCGAGGAAGATGAGCGAAAGATATTCAACAAGGAAAAGGAAACCTACAACCATATTGCCGCTTCCCTTGCGGAGGAATTTGAGGCAATCTATTACATAAACATAGAAACAGGAAAGTATCAGGAGTTCTCCACCAGTGAGCAATATGCCTCCCTGAACGTGCCTACAACTCTCAACGATTTCTTTTCTGAAACCAAGGAAAACATCAAGAAATTCGTACATCCCGATAATCAGGAATTCGCAGAGTCTTTGTTTGACAAGGAAACCATGCTTAAAAATCTTGAAGATAAAAGTTCCTATTCCTTTAAATATCGATTAATGATTAAAGGGAAACCAAGATATTTCAGCTTCACCGTTTTTCGTGCCGGTGACAATCAGCATATTGTGGTTTGCGATAAAGATGTACATGATGAAATTACTGCAGAATCTGCCCGCCTGAAGAAGCAGAAAGACAGTCTTAAGGCTCTTAAGACCGAGAAAGAACTGGCAAGACGTGACGAACTTACGGGAGTTAAGAACAAAACCGCTTACATGGAATTGGTCAGTTCCGCACAGGGCAATATTGATAACGGACTGGATTATCTTACTTTTGCCCTTGTGGTTTGCGATATAAACAACCTTAAGGAAGTTAATGATCTGGAAGGTCACCGTGCGGGAGATGAGTATATCAAAGAATGCTGCAATTTCATTTGCGGAATATTTGCCCATAGCCCGGTATTCAGAATCGGCGGAGATGAATTTGTTGTTTTTCTGAGAGGAAACGATTTTTCAATAAAAGAAGCTTTAGTAGAACGGTTTAAGAAAGAAATCACTATTAATGCCGAAGCAAAAAAAGGCCCCGTTGTTGCCATAGGAATGTCTTCCTATCGCCCTGAATCAGATGTTTCTGTTTCTGACATTTTCGAGCGCGCCGACAATCTTATGTATGAGAACAAACGAAGCCTCAAAGCTATTCAAGGTCTATTATAACAAACTCGGATTTCGTCCCGGTTTTGAACTTTATTTCCCAGCAGGAAATGCCGGAGGTAACGATGAAATCCGTGTTGTTTCTTTTTTCATATCCATAGGTTCGGTCATTGATTCCAAACCAGTCACCTACATGATTAACAGGGAACAGCTGCCCCCCATGGGTATGTCCCGAAAGCACCAGATCCACCCCTGCTGCCGCCTCGTTGGCATAATCTGTGGGCTGATGGTCCATTACTATGGTGTATATATTCTTATCCAAATCCTTAGTAAGTTCTTCAATGCTTGCTCTGTCTGCATAGTAGGCGTCTTCCCGTCCCACAAGATAGAATCTGTCATCTATCAGAACACTTTCGTCCACAAGAATTCCCACGCCATTGTCCATTAAAGCCTTCACAAGTTCTCGTTCGTCAAAAGACTTATCTTCGGCTCTGTTGTATCCTCTGTCGTGATTTCCTATTGCAAACCATACACCATAGGGCACCTTAAGGTCACCGAGAGCCTCGCTGGCCCTAATCATGTCCTCCTTCGTGGTACCGTCATCCACATAGTCTCCGGCAATCAAAAGGATGTCCGGATTGTACTTCATAATCTCATCCATGTTCTTTGCAAATCCGTCGCCATCAAAGGTGGTTCCTATGTGAGAATCTGCAAACATGGCTATTCTTAAGCCCCCGTCCAGTTTATCTGTCTGAAGCTTATACTCAGTTGTCCAAACATTGAAATTCAGGTAATAGCCTGCCGCAAAATATGCCACCGTCAGGATTATGGCACCCCAGCCCTGCCAATAGAATTTAAACTCCCTGCCACGAATCTTTTTAATAATGGCTCCCAGGATTCCAAGGACAAGTCTTATAACAAACGCTCCCAGGAACACGACTATTGCATTGGTGAGGGACCAGATCTGCATCAGTATAAGGAAGGTGACTATAACAAGAAGCAGAGAAATGAGATTCCTCAGCCATTTTTTACCATTAGATATTCTGTTGATAAAGGGAAACTTTGTTACCGTTGCTGTCAGATATATAACTCCCACCAGACATGATAAGAGGCTGACTATTAATATAATTATCCAAACACCCATGTGTTATCTCCTGTTTAACTACTTTAGAATAGAATCAAGAATTGGGTAGATATCCTCTTCCTTCTCGTAGGGATGGATATTAAAATATGAATCGCCCGTAAGCATAGCGGAAAGTTCGGCCTTATTCTTATCATAGAAAATGTGGCAGGGCTTTCCGTTTTTCTCTGCGTAGGCAAGCTCATAGCCCACACCCAAAGACGGACAGGTGCACTCAGCAATAAGGACATTACATTCCCTCAGCCACGCTGTGTCCTGCTCGTATATAAGAGCATCCTTATCCCGGCCCTGCTCAAGAATGCTTAAGGACAGGTCTCCGATATGTTCCGTAAGCACGTCATCTGTTTTCTTAATGTATTCTATAATTCTCTGATATAAAGCGGCATCAACACGACCGCCTCTTATTGACCCTGCAAAATAAACTTTCTTTTTCATGATTTTCCTCTTTTTTGTAGATGATTTCTTTAATCATAACACATCCTCTGTATTTTCACCTACTCGGGAAAGTAAATAAAAAGGGCCGGTTTATCTTAACCGACCCGGATTTACTTTAATTCAGCATTATTCTTTTTCAAAAAATCAATATCCCTGCCATACCTCATGGCAGTCTCCACGTCATTTGTCTCAAAAGCCTCAAAAAGATCTGCGGGAATCTTGCTCGGTTTTACCCTCTCGTAAACCGTAAGATTCCATGTGTGCTTGCACTTTCTGCATCGGTAAATGAGCCAAACATCTACGGCTTTTCCGTTTGCGTTAACTCTGAATTTGCCTGAGTTAATAAACTCCTGTTTCTTTCCACAGCCACCGCATCGATGAAAGACTCTGATGCCTGTGGTTTCAGTGGGATTCAACATCTAAGGATGTGGCAAGCTTTTGAGTATGCAGTATCCTTTGAATGCTTTTCTCAGACAAAGAAAAGGTCAGGGCTAACTCTCCGGTACTGGACCCGGATTGAAAGGACTTATAGATTCTTTCGTTCCTCTCCCTGAAGAAGGCCTTGGCATTTGTGCCGCTTCCCCATTCCTGCTTTTCTTTACATGGTATATAGATTAACTGACCGTCTACATATTGCTGAATCGTTTCTAATAATTCTCTGGGCAGAATATCCTCTGCCTTGATATAGCTCATAATGCTCCTCCTAATCAATATCTCTTTAGGATTCATCTGAGCTTACGATTCATTTATTTTAAGCTCAGACTACTGAGCGATAACATATCTTTTTTTCATATAAAAAAGCTCCTTTCAAAATATTAAAACTACCCGTAGTATAAATTCCCTGAAGTATAATTGCAACCTCAAGAATGATTATAATCAATTATGCGATACAGTTTTGTACCTAAAACTTGCTTCCGAGCTCCGCACTGGGTACGCACCCTGCAAAATTGTGAGAATCCGTCTCTCGCATTTGCAAAGCAAAAAGGACATCCATCTGGATGTCCTTCGCTTTGCAAGAGCGCGAGACGGGACTCGAACCCGCGGCCTCGACCTTGGCAAGGTCGCGCTCCACCAACTGAGCCACTCGCGCATAATCAATATAAGTTGTAGAGAGCGGGTGATGGGAATCGAACCCACGTGTCCAGCTTGGAAGGCTGGTGTTCTACCATTGAACTACACCCGCGTATCGTTACCGACTAGGGTATATTACCACAATTATAACCCCCTCGCAAGTACTTTTTTTCAAAAAATCCCGATTTTTTTGTTCCAGGACCCCTCAATCCCTAAAGAATGGCTTGAAATCGCACGATATAGGTAATATAATAATAGATAACCCTTAATAGCGGCCAAAAGGATGTGACCGCGCCCAACATGGAGGTGACTGCATGGCTATTAATTTTTCAAATAATGATTACAGTTATCTGTTCAAAGGATTAACCAGCCAGGCGTCCGGTATTAATCAGGCATCTTCCCTTTTAAGTGATTATGCCAGCATTAAGAACGGCAGCTATGGCAAACTCATGAAGGCATATTATGGCGCTAACGAATCCAAGGGAACCAATGCTTCCAAGACTTCAACCGATAAGTCAGGAAGTGCTAAAGAGGATCCCGTTGTAAAGAGTCTTAACAAGGTTCAGACAGCAACAGACAATCTTAAGAGCTCTGCTGATGCAATTACCAAGAAGGAAACCATCGGATACGATGACATCAAATCATTCGTTGATGATTACAATTCCCTTATTTCAGCTGCCAATAAGATTTCTGATGGTTCAACAGTCAACAGAACCACTCGTTTGGTTGGTGATACCCTTGCAAACAATAAGTTATTAAGAAGTGTGGGAATCACAATCAACGAAGACAGCACACTTTCTGTTGACAAGGATACTTTCGAGAAGGCTAACAAGCTTACCGTTGATTCTCTTTTCAAGGGCGCCGGTTCCTATGGAGACAAGATTTCTTCACAGGCTTCTCTCATTAAGTATTCGGCAGACAGAGCTGTTACCAAGGCAGGCGGAACATACACAGCGAAAGGCAATTATGATACCGCAACTGCCGCAGGAAATCTCTACAATTCATATACGTAATCAAGACATTAAAGGTCGCGGGCTTAAGTCCACGACCTTTATTTTTTTGTTGTGAAATTATATAATGAAGTATCGGAGGTGTAATATGAAAACTTCAAAATATGTTTATTACGCAGTAGAAATGACCAAGAAGCTCCTTGCCATCGACAGCCCTTCCGGCTATACCAAAAAGGCAGTGGACTTTGTGGTTAAAGAATATGAAAAGATGGGTTACAAGCCCCAGGTAACAACCAAAGGTAGTGTTATCGTCGATATCGGAGGCAAGGATAAAAACAATGCTCTTCTTTTGGCAGCACATGTTGATACCCTTGGCGCCATGGTCCAGACCATAAAGGATAACGGTCACTTAAGACTTGACCCCATCGGTGGCTTAAGCCCCAACAATACAGAGACAGAAACCGTTAAAGTCGTTACCAAAGCAAACGGTACCTATGAAGGAACCTACCAGCTTACCAACGCATCCATTCATGTTAACGGAGAGTTCGACGATACCAAGAGAACCTGGGAGAACATGGAAGTTGTTCTGGATCAGGATACTAAGTCCAAAGAAGAAACCGAAAAACTCGGAATCATGCCCGGTGACTTCGTTTGTTTCAATCCCCGCACCATTGTTACAAAAAGCGGATATATTAAGAGTCGTTTCCTTGATGATAAGTTAAGCGTTGGTATTCTTCTTGCTTACGCAAAGTATCTTAAGGAAGAGAACAAGAAATTAGACAGAAAGCAGTATCATTACATTACCGTATATGAGGAAGAGGGCCACGGATGCGGTTCCTCAATTCCTGAGGGCGTCACCGAAGCCATTTCCGTAGATATGGGTTGTGTAGGTGAGGGTCTTAACTGTACCGAGAGACAGGTTTCCATCTGTGCCAAGTCCTCAAGAGGACCCTACAATTATGAAATAGTAAGTAATCTCATTGCAATTGCAAAGAAAGCCAAACTTGATTTTGCAGTGGATATCTATCCCCACTATGGCTCAGATGTTGACATCGCCGTAAGAGCCGGCTTTGATGTTAAGCATGGTCTTATAGGTGCAGGCGTTTATGCTTCACATGGCTATGAGAGAAGCCACATTGATGGTGTAGCCAACACCCTAGAGCTCATAGCTTTATATGCCAAATAGGTAAAAACATAATTATCTACTTTGAGGAAAGCCCGATTTTTCGGGCTTTTTTATTTCTTTATAAATTCTTTATAAACAGGTGTTGACAGGTTGGTTACGTAGTGGTATGGTTAGTTACAGAAGTAATGAACCACATAACTAACAGACCAATTAAGAAAGACGAGGACGTGTATAAATGAATAATGAAAGCGGGAGGAAAGGAAGATGATGAAATGAATGAAATTCTGACTCAGGAAAAATCGATATATCTCCAAATAAGCGAGATGATTGAGAACGATATCCTAAGGGACATAATTCTGGAAGAAGAACGAGTCCCAAGCACAAATGAGCTGGCAAAGCTCTACACTATCAATCCGGCCACCGCAGCCAAGGGAGTCAACATCCTTGTGGAGAACGGAACCTTATATAAGAAACGAGGTATCGGGATGTTCGTATCGAGCGGAGCCAAAGAAGCAATAAGGAAACGAAGAAAGAACGAGTTTTATGATAACTACGTTCGAACACTTATTGAAGAGGCCAAGGGCCTTGGAATTTCAAAAGAAGAACTTTTAACAATGATTAAGGAAGCAAAATAAAAGGAGATTATAGAAATGAGCGATAGCAAATTGGTTTGCAAAGATTTAGTTAAAGCATACGGAAACAAGGAAGTACTTCACAGTGTTAATCTTGAACTTGAAAGAGGTAAGATTTACGGTTTCATCGGACGTAACGGCGCCGGCAAAACAACTCTTCTTTCAGTAGCATCAGGTCAGAATCCCGCAACAAGCGGAACCATTACAGTAGACGGAATGCCTGTCTGGGAGAATCAGAACGCAAGAGACCGTATCTGTTTCTCAAGAGAGTTAAGCCCCATGAACGGTAACGGTGCAAACACCACAAAGGTTAAAGATTATCTTAAAGCTGCTGCCACATACATGCCTGCTTTTGACAAGGCTTACGCAGATGAGCTTGTTCAGTCCTTCGGCCTTGATACAAAGAAAAGAATCAGCAAGCTTTCAAAAGGTATGATGTCAATGGTAACCATCATTGTTGCTCTTGCAAGTAAGGCAGAATTCACCTTCCTTGATGAGCCTGTTGCAGGTCTTGATATCGTAGCAAGAGAGAAGTTCTACAAGATTCTTCTTGACGAGTTCGCAGCAACCGGAAGAACCTTCGTAATCTCAACTCACATTATTGAGGAAGCTGCAGACGTATTCGAAGAAGTAATCATCATCGATCAGGGTAACATTCTTCTTACAAAGAATACCAATGACCTTATCGAGAGTGTAGTTCACATCAGCGGTAAGGAAGAAGAAATTGATTCTGTCATCGCTGACAGAAAAGTATACAATACAGAGAAAATCGGAAGAAGCAAAGGTGCCACCATCGCTCTTAAAGATGGCGAGGAGGAACTCGACACCAAGGGATACGACATATCCGTTCAGCCCATGAACCTTCAGCAGATCTTCGTAGCTATGTGTGGCAGGGAGGCATAATCAATATGAAAGGATTAGGGAGAAATATCAATTATTGGTTTAACTACAGTTTAAAAGCCTTTTTAATGGTTACAGCCATGATGGTAGGTATTGTTACCGTAACGGCATTTATGGATGCAGATCCATTAAGCATATCAACCATCCTTGGACGTTCCGCAGGTTATATAGCTTTTTCCACATTTATTCTGATTATGGTAAATGCTTTCAACAACATAGCCGTTGTTTATCCCATGACAGTTTCACTTGGAAGCACCAGAATGCCAAGCCTTTTGGGTATGACCATCGGACAGCATCTTGTATCACTGATCGGATTTGCCGTAGCTATCATTTTTTTCATTATTGCAAAGCCTGACATGTCAAGTTTACTTATCACTTTCTGGCCCTTGGTTCTCGCCGTATTGTTCACATGCCACGCCTTCGGCGGTTTGATAGCGGTTCTTTCAGCAAAATTTGGAAAGATTCTTGGAATGATTTTATACCTTGTTTCAATTATCGGAGTAACCACACTGGGTGTATTCTTCCTTTCAAGATTTATACTTGATGGATCTGCATCTACTGACATTGCACTCAATATAAACCCGGGATTGATGGTTGTCATTCTTTTCGCTCCCCTGGTATTGGATGCGCTGTTTTTCCTGCTGCTTTATGCAATTGTTCGCAACAAGAATTTAGAGATTTAATAAGAGGATGTTATTATGAACACGCTTAATATGATAAAGAAAAATTTATTAGTTGAACTTAAAGACATTTTTGCATTCATTGCAATCCCCTTTGCCGGTGGACTCTTTGGAATGGTTATCTCAACAATCATCTATTTCGCCAGCGGAAGAGAATTCTACATGGAACTTTCCTCATTTATGGTAATGATTGTTGGAGTTTTCTGCCTGCTGTTTGGCGTAGCTTTCAGTGAGAGAAACAGCTTCACCCTTGCAATTACCATGGGTGTTACAAGAAAGAACTACTTCCTTTCAAGATATATAGTATTGCTTTTACAGATTGTTCTTACTCTTGCAGCAATGGCATTAATGATAGGAATTGATAAGCTCATGTTCCCCGGCGCTGAGCATGGAAGTATGTTTAATCTCGTAGATATCAGCCCTGTTACAGTGATAGTGGTTTGCATCATCTTCCCTGTCTTTTCAATGTTCATGGGAATGCTCTACGTGAGATTTGACAGAAAGTTTTTCTGGGCAGTATGGGGTATTTGGATGCTTGGAAGCCTTGGAATTCCCAGAGCGCTTACAGCCATGAGTGACAGACCGGATTCTGCAATTGCCAAGATTGGGTTTTTCATCGAAGACATTATTACCGCATCTGACTGGAAGCTTGGAGTTACAGGCGTGGTTGTTCTGGCAATAATCCTTTTCTTCACAGTAAAGTTATATAAGACACAGCCCATCACCGCTTAGCATAAAGCAACAAAGGCAGGAGCCAAAAAGCTCCTGCCTTTAATAATGAATTTCTTTATTATTCTTCCATTCCTTCATAAATCAGATCTCTGATCTTCGGATGAATTACATGGTAATTGTCATTAAAGCAAGTGACATGCTCAGCATAGAAAACAGAAATGTTATTCTTTGTGTCAACCAAAGCGTATGCGCCTGCTGCACCATCCCAGCCAAATTCTCCCACAGGACTCTTTGATTTGCTTCCATCCACGAGCACTCTTACTCCAAGACCATACTCATATCCGATTCTGTTAAGGGAATCAAAATCCTTCTTAAGCTGACCGAAGGTTGTATAGGGATGTGTGAATAATTCAATGGTTTCAGGTTTAAGAATTCTTTTTCCTGTTTTGCCTACACCGCCGCAGGCCAGGGCATCAACAACAAGGATATAGGAATCAACACTTCCGATTAATCCCGCTCCACCGCTTTCATAATTCTTTGTAAAAGTGAATTCGTCTGCCTTCTCATCACTTATTCCATAGAAGGGCGGCTTGTCATTGTCAGCCGTATAAATCGCACAAAGTCTTTTCTTAGTGGCTTCGTCAATCTGTCTCTGGAAATAGAAGTCTTTGGCTCCCAAGGGCTCAAATATGAATTTCTTTAAGTACTCTGAGAATTTCATTCCGCTGACAACCTCAATTACCGCTGCCAAAACATCATGAGAGAGGCTGTAGTTCCACTGGGTTCCCGGCTCAAATAAAAGAGGAACCTTGGAAAGAGCGGCTATCATTTCCCTTGTACTTGCACTGTCTGCACTTTCCTTGATCTTTTCCTGAAGTGCAGGGGCATATAAATCATAGGAAAACCCTGCGCTCATGGTCATCAAGTCAATTATTCTTATATCATTATGAGCGACATGACAGACTTCCTCATTTTCGGGGAGTCGGCTTTTTACAAGAACATAATCGTATTCGGGCAAATAGTCACTTAATCTGTCGTGTAATTTAAGTTTCCCCTGCTCAATAAGCTGGAGAACAGCCGTCATTGTAATTACCTTTGAGGCTGAATAGAGTTTATACAGGTTGTTCGGAGAAACCGGAGTTTTTTTCTCATAATCCGAATATCCAAAGCTGTGTCTGTATACCTCCTTATGGTCCTTCATAACAAGAAGGTCACCTACAGGCATTCCGTAGGTTTCCTCCAATGAATCAAGATAATCCGTCAGTTTGTCAAAGCTCATATAACTCTCCTGTTTATGTGGCGTCAGGCGCCTCGTTTTCTTTAATATATTTAGTCCACTTAATAAGTCCGTAAGTGGTATTTGTCAAATATCCAAGTTTGTATACAAGCAGTATCCACTGTCCCGAAATAATGTTGATGGCAGTTTCCACCGCAATGTAAAGATACCATGTCCACCATGATTCTCTGGATCTGAAGAACATAAGTATTCCGTCAATGATGCTCATGATACTTAAGCATGCATCCATATATGCAATAACTTTAATAAGTATATCGTTAGAATAAAAATCTGTCTCGGGGCTGTATTTAGCCACAAGGTAACCTATACCCAGCGTCCAGATAATGGTAAGGGCGAAGATAAGTACCGTCTGCCAGACCTTAAGCTTTCTTACCACAGTCTTATTGCTGTCTTTCTTATCCCGGAATCTTCTCCACTGGAAGAAGCCCAATGTGTGTGCGGGAATCCAGTAAAATATGGCAACCGCCATGGAAGCAAATCTGGTGCGCAGGATTATCATTGTTACTATTTCGATAACCTCTACAATGTTGTAAATGAGGAATCCCCATTTGTTCTGCTTTGAAAATAAAAGCTCACATAATAAACCGATTAAAACGTCAAAAACATAAAGGATTGTGATTACTAAACCGCTTACTCCGTTGGTGTCATCCTCGGGGAAAATAACTGCAAGCGCAACGGTAAGCACGACCATTGAAAGCATCCAGAATTTCTCGTAAGTAGTAAAGTAACCTTTAAGCCATTCCCATAGATTCTTCCTTCTCTGGGACTCAATATTTAATTCTGTATCCATTTATTTTAATTCTCTCTTTCTTTTTGCATTTTGGTTAAGGCAGCCAAAACTGAAAGCTTGCCTGTCTCGTAAGTTAAGCTTCCCTGCATAAAAACTGTGTAGGGATCTACAACAGGTCCGTCGCAGGTTAACTCGATGGTTGCGCCCTGAGCAAATGTGCCCGCAGACATGATCTCGTCATGGGGGTAGCCCGGCATTTCACAGGGAACAGCGGTAAAGTGTGCATCAACTGCAGAATAGGACTGAAGCGCCTGGCAGAATGCTATCTGATCTTTCTCGTTTCCAAAGTCAAAGGTCTGGATAATGTCGCTTCTGTACTCATCATATTTGGGTACTACCTTGGGAAGTCCCAGTTTCTCAACCATATAACTTGTCAAAATGGCTGTTTTTATAGCATTGGCAACGGTTCTCGGTGCCATAAAAATACCCTTAAGAAATTTAATGTTCTGATTGTAGTTTGCTCCCAGATACTTGCCCATTCCCGGGGAAGTAAGTCTGTCGGCAACCTGCTCAATAAGTTCCGCCTTTCCTGCTACGTATCCACCGGATGTGGCAACGCCGCCACCCATGTTGTGCATAAGGGAGCCGGCCATAATATCAACACCTACTTCCGTAGGCTCCTTCTTCTCAGCAAGTTCACCATAGCAGTTATCGCACATGATGATTACATCAGGATCGATGCTCTTAATGAGAGAGCACACTTTTTCAATCTTTGCAATTGAAAGGCCTCTTCTGTGGGAGTATCCGCAGGAGCGCTGAATCTCCACAAGTCTTACGCCACCCTTTTTGATCCTTGCTTCGATGGCGTCATAATCGAAATCATCACCGATCAGATCTATCTCTTCATAGCTCACGCCGTTTCTGTTAAGTGCAAGGGGGCTTTCTCCTCTTATGCCCATAATCTCCTGCAAAGGATCATAGGGGGTTCCAGCAATACACATCATGGTGTCACCGGGGTGGAGGAGTCCCGACAGGGTAAGGTAGATTGCGTTGGTTCCCGACATAATCTGTGCTCTCACAAGAGCATCCTCCGCTCCGAGAACTTCCGCAAAAACTCTCTCTATTTTGTCTCTGGCTTCGTCAAAGAAAGCGTAGCCGTTAATCTCAGCAAAGTCCTGATAGGAAATCTCGTTCTCAAGAAAAGCATTCAGAACCTTCTCCGAATTAAACAGCGCCACCTCATCCGCAGCATCAAAGTAGGGCTTACAATCCCTCTCTGCGACCTTTGCCAGTTCCTTTATTTCATCCGATATATAAATTCGATCCATTTTAACCTTTTCCTTTATTTAACAGAAACCTTTCCCGCAAGAACATTTCTGTAATCCTCAAGATTCTTCTTAAGAAGTTCAGGTATGTTTAATTCATAGGGGCACTTCTTAAGGCAGGCGCCACAGTTGATGCATTCCTCAATCTTTTCCATCTCTTTCTGCCACTGCTCGCTAAGCCATCCCGCAGAGGGAGCGCGTCTAAGCATCAGAGACATTCTGTTACAGTTATTAATCTGAATTCCCACTGTACAGGGCATGCAGTATCCGCAGCCTCTGCAGAACTCACCCTTAAGCTCCTGTCTTTCTTTCTCGATAAAGGCAGTAATCTCTTCATCCATGGTGGGAGTATCCTTCATGTATGAAAGCCACTCCTCAAGCTCGCTCATTTTCTGAATGCCCCAGATGGGTACAAGCCCGTCAAACTGCGCCGCAAAAGCCATGGCAGCCCCGGAGTTTGTAATAAGTCCGCCTGCAAGGCCCTTCATACATATGAATCCTATATTATTCCTGTTACAGGTTTTAATCAACTCAATTTCTCTATCCTCTGCAAGATAGCTCATGGGGTACTGAATTGTCTCGTACAAACCGGACTCAGCCAGCTCCTCCGCAATGCCAATCTTGTGGGCCGTTCCGCCGATGTGGCGAATTTTGCCCTGCTTCTTGGCTTCAAGCATGCACTCGTACATTCCGGTTCCATCCCCGGGCTTCCAGCACTGTCCCATAAGGTGGAACTGATACACATCGATGTAGTCGGTCTTTAAATTTTTAAGGGAAGTCTCCAGATCCTTCCAAAAAGCTTCGGGCGTCTTAGCCGCAGTCTTGGTGGTAATTATGATATCCTCACGATTAAGCCATCCGTCGCCGAAGGCTGCTCCAAGCTTCTCCTCACTGTCGGAATAAGCTCTGGCAGTATCAAAGAATCTCATTCCGCCTTCATATGCTCTTCTGAGAATCTTAACTGCCTCCTCAAGAGATACTCTCTGAATCGGAAGTGCGCCGAATCCGTTCTGAGGTACTGTAATACCTGTGCTTCCCATTGTAATATTCTTCATTCAATATCCCTCCAAGTTGTTTGCCTGTCTATTACCAGAGTTTAATGTACGGATTTCCTGCTTCCCTCTTGGAGTAGCATTCTTCCAGTTCCCTTATAATTTCTTCCTTCGTATGAGTCTTTTCCTCATGACTGCATATTGCTTTGGTAAAAACCAAATTTCTCAGAAACTCTATTTCGTCGTGAAGAAGAGAAACATTATATCCTTTGGCAGAGCAGTAATAAGAATCCCCAATAAACAAATACTCGTCATTCACTGTAACGCACAATGAACCCTTGGCATGACTGTTAGCTATTGGGAATACCTTTAAAGTCACTCCGTCCTTTATCTCAAAGGGTTCTTTTATTACCGTTCCCTTGTTATAAACCTTTTTGGTGTAGTCACCAACCAGCAAATCCTCGTCATCAATTTCAATACGTTTAAGATTTGATGCGTGGTCCTCGTGGAAGTGGGTGATAATTACAGTTTTATTATCTGTTTCCTCAACAAAGCTTAAAGCCTCGTCATTGCTGCCCACATCAATTACATAGGTGCGCTCTTTTCCCTTTATAAAATAAACATCTGCAGACAAAGGGTTGTCTGATGCAGGTACAAATGTGATGTTGTCAGTAATAGTTTTTATGCTCATATTGAGAGCGTATCATTTTATCAAACCTTTATCAATAATCTTTCTCACAAAAAAAGAGCCCGTACAACGGGCTCTTTCGGTATTTTAGATATTAAGTAAATCGCTGTAAGCTTTAAGAGCTCCATCAGTCTCATGTGCAAGAACCTTCTTGGCAAGAACCTTACCCAGCTGTACACCTTCCTGGTCGAAGCTGTTGAGGTTCCATGTGAAGCCCTGGAACATGATCTTGTTCTCAAAGTGTGAGAGAAGTGCTCCCAAAGCTTCGGGAGTTAACTGCTCACCTATGATGATGGATGAAGGTCTGTTACCCTCGAACTTCTTATTATTGTTCTCATCATCCTTACCGCAGGCAAAAGCAACAATCTGAGCTGCCACGTTAGCGCATAACTTCTGCTGGCTGGTGCTTCCCTGGATTACAACATCCGTTCCAATCTGGCTGTTCTTGAAGCCGATGAACTGAAGAGGAATGATGTCTGTTCCCTGGTGAAGGAGCTGGTAAAATGAGTGCTGTCCGTTGGTTCCGGGCTCACCGTAGATAACGGGTCCGGTTACGTAATTTACAGGTTCACCGAAGCGGTTTACGCTTTTACCATTTGATTCCATGTCAGCCTGCTGAAGGTGTGCAGGGAAGCGGCTGAGAGCCTGTGAATAAGGAAGGACTGCTGTTGTAGCCATGCCAAGTACGTTTCTCTCATATACACCGATAAGTGCATCGAGCATTGCAGGGTTCTCAAGGAGATTAGCGTTTGTTGCAAGCTTGTCTTCCTCAGCTGCACCCTTTAAGAATCTTGCAAATACTTCAGGGCCGAATGCAAGTGAGAGAACTGCTCCACCTACACCTGATGTGGATGAAAAACGTCCGCCGATATAGTCGTCCATAAAGAATGCTGCAAGATAATCGCTGCTCTTTGCAAGAGGTGATGTCTCACTTGTTACGGCTACCATGTGCTTGGATGCATCAAGGCCTGCCTTCTTAAGAGCATCCTTTACGAAGGATTCGTTTGTAAGTGTCTCAAGTGTTGTACCTGATTTGGAAACAAGCACAAAGATTGAATGTGCAACATCAACGCTGTTAAGAACAGCAGCTGCATCATCAGGATCAACGTTACTGATGAACTTTGCTTCCATTTTGAAGTTTCCGGTTTTCTTAGCCCAGTTCTCAAGGCCGATGTACATAGCTCTGGGACCAAGGTCACTTCCGCCGATACCGATCTGAACAACGGTTGTGAACTTCTCGCCTGCGCCGTTTACGATCTCGCCGTTATGTACCTTATTGGCAAAATCAGCAATTTTCTTCTGCTCGTTAAGATAGAACTCTCTCTTATTAACGCCGTCGCATACAACATCGTCACCGAGCTGTCCTCTTGTCAACTGGTGAAGAACAAGTCTCTTCTCACCTGTGTTGATTACAGCACCGTTGTAGAGTTCTTTGAACTTGTCAGCAAGCTCTGCCTCCTTGGCAAGGGCTTCAAGTGCCTTCAAAACGTCATCGTCAACAGCCTTTGCTGCGTAGTTGTAGTTAAGGCCTGCTGCCATCTTTACTGAATATTTCGCTACTCTCTTTGCGCCCTCATCACCGCTCATTACGGATTTAAGGTTAACCTTCTTAACGTTCTTAAGATCTGAGAAGCTTTTTAATGTATCAAGATTTTTCCAATTAGCCATAATTTATCCTCCTATTTGGAACCCATTTCTCCAAAAAGTATAACAACACTTTGAAACGTTTTCAAGGTCATATGTTTTTAGTTTTACCAACCCCCTCAACAAAGCCTTTATTTCTCTCGGAAAGCTTTGCTGGTATGGGTTTGATCATGGGGATAAGGTATTTTTTGCTTGTATGACTAACAAATTTGTCTTTTTGTCCTCTTGTTAGTATCTCGTTAGCGACTCAACTCGCCCAGTCACTAATGAAGCAGCATGCATAATCAATTGTTAGTACATGCATACGGGCATTCCACTAACAAATGCTAGCATCCATTGATTTGTTAGTATTATCCGTGATAACGGCACTAACAAATGATAGCATCTATTAATCTGTTAGTATTCTCCGTGATAACGGCACTAACAAATGATAGCATCTATTAATCTGTTAGTATTCTCCGCGATAACAGCACTAACAAATGCTAACATCTATTAATCTGTTAGTATTATCCGTGATAACGGCACTAACAACTGTTTAACCCACCGGAATGTAGACTTTAAAGAACATGGTGGGGTTAAAGCGGTTGCCGCAATAAAGATCAAGAATATTGCGTTCTATGGCAGGGCCTTTGATTGTAAGGCCCTGTTTCTTTATGTAATCAAGCATAGCTTTGTAGGTTTCATCTGCCTCGTAATGCTCGACGGTTTTGATCTTCATGTTTCCAACTACATACTTTCCGCTTTCAATTACCTCTGTGTAGCTGTTAGACGCAGCAAAAGGAATCTCGCTTATGTAGCCATACTTTTCATAGTCGTGAAATCTTCCTGCAAGAAGGTTCTCGGGAGTTATTGTTGAGATAAGGCCTGCGGTGTTTGCCCATCCTGTGGCGCCGGAGGTGACGTTAATTATCTCATCGATATCAAGCTCATCCGCCTCGCCAAAGGGCTTACTCATCATATACATTTCAGGCAGAGTTACCAGAGAAATATCCGATTCATAGCAGGTATCCCTAATGTTATCATCGAAGACCCTGACCTTGGTTTTCAGAAGCTCAAGCTCGGCAATCCTGTTGTTTATTTCTTCTCTGCAACGCTTAAGCTCCTTCTGAACACCACCGGCATTATCGTCATTCAGAATTTCCGTAAGGCGCTTAATTGGAGTTCCTATGGAGCGCATAAAGATAATCATGGAAATAATCTCAAACTGAGCCTTCGAGTAGTACCTGTAACTGTTCTCACCCTTCTTCCAGGGACTCAGAAGTTTGATGCTGTCGTAGTAACGCAGTGTGGGCGCAGGAATATTAAAGATTCTGCTGACTTCTCCGATAGTATAGAACTCTTTCATAATGTAGACCCCCGCGGTTTTTACTTTATAAAAAATATATCATTATTTCTGTTGACATTAAAGTAACTTTAAGGTGTACATTCAAATTAGGGTTACATTATTACAGGAGGTTACAAATGGGGAAAAAGCTGACTTTTAGAGAGAAACTGACACTTGCTCTTCCGGGGCCTGCGTCTGTTATCGGACCTATCATCATTCATAACACGCTGATGAAATTCTATACGGATATCATCGGTCTCGATGCCAAATTCTATGGCTGGATTTATCTCATTTACAGTATTTGGAATGCAATTAACGATCCCTTACTTGGGGCCTATATAGATAAGCTTCCCTTTAGCAAAAAGCGGGGCAAGTATGTCTACCTTATGAAGGTAACGGCACCTACCATGCTTATTTCCATATTCTTTATGCTTTTGTCCTCTCCGTCCTGGAGCGACTGGGTGGTGTTCTGGGTTCTTTTGGCGGAACTGTTCATATTTGATACCGCCTATACGGTATATTCCGTGGCCTACAACTCCTATTTCCTTTTGGCGGCGCCGGATAAGGAGGAGAGGGTTGATGTGGACATTATAAGAACCTACATAGGAAATGTGCTTGGAGCCATCACAACCATAATTCCCACTCTGCTTTTGGTTGGCGGCGGAAACAGGGCATTGGTTATTCCTGTATTCTCAGTGGTAATTCTTGTGAATGCCGGCATGTATTTTGTGGCGCTAAGGACTCTCAAGGACAAGGCCTCTTTGTATGAGACAGCCACACCGCCGGAGCATCACAATATTTCCGAAGTACTTAGAGATGTTAAGAGGATAGTTATTTCCAAGCCATTCCTCACATACCTTCTTTTCTATATTATTGCAAGAGGCGCCATAGGCTTCTACTTTACGCCCTTCCTTTACTTTATGGATTCCGTGGTGAAAACCAGTGGAACAGTTGCGACTCTGGCTGATGTAATACCCGGAGTCATAATGCTGATTCTTCTTCCCTGGGCAGGAAAGAAGATTAAGGTATACGGAAGCAAACTGATTACACTTCTTGCTTTCATTCCTGCAGTGGCAGGGTTCTCAAGCCTTATGTTTATTACAAAGGGGTGGCAGGCTGTCATCAGCTATACCCTCATTGTTTTTGCTCTGAATGTTATTCAGACTGCCGGCGTAGTCTTGAACGGGGAGCTCATCGACTACGACGAAATGCAGACCGGCACAAGAAAAACCGGACTTTATGGTGGCCTTTTTGCCCTTCTGACTACATCGCTTACAAGTCTTCAGGCCACCATCTTCTCCGGTATACTAAGCCGCTACGGCTATGACGGTACACTTACGGCTCAGTCGGAGAAAGCTGTATGGGGAATCCGTGTGGGTGCGGGACTTGTACCTATTATCATGTGCGTGGTTGGATTCATTCCCATGCTTTTCTTCCCCATCGGGAGAAAGCTCGAAAGAGAAATTTCTGATTTTAACGTAGCAGCAAGAGAGGGAAATAAAGATGAACATGAAGAAGGTTAAAGTAAATGGAAACAAATTCGTTTCCGATATGGATAAGCCCTTTATTCCCAAGGGAATAAACATGGTCTGCAAAGAACCCGAGAGAGGATATATCGGGGATTACAAGCCTGAGGATTTCAGATTTCTAAAGGAAAAGGGCTTTAACTTAATAAGGCTTGGCCTGATCTGGGACGGATGTGAGCCAAAGCCCGGTGAGTACAGTGAAGAGTACTTTAAGGGAATTGACGGAATCATTGATATGGCAGCTAAGGAGAACATTCCGGTTTTTCTTGATATGCATCAGGACTTATACGGTGTGGCTTTCGGAGACGGAGCGCCTTTGTGGGCTACCCTTACAGATGGAGAAGAGCACATTAAGACCGAGCTTTGGAGCGATGCATATCTTATAAGCCCTGCGGTTCAGCATGCTTTCGATAATTTCTGGAAGGATACGGCTCTTGATGACGGTGTGGGAATCAGAACCCGCTACATTAATCTCTGGAAATACATTGCCTCCCGCTATTCCGAGAATCCTTATGTTATCGGATATGACATAATGAATGAGCCTTTCCCCGGAACTCCCGGTGCGAAAGTTGCAGAAATAATGAATAAATACATGCCGGATGGGGATATGTCGGCTCTTGAGGATTTCGAAAAGATTGGGGAAATGATAGGAGAGATTGCTCCCATTGCGGCGGAATTCGAAATGAGAATTCTGAATCCCTTCTACGATGATGTGGCAAGGTCCATCAGAAGAGTGGACGTGGATACCATCATAATGTTTGAGAGCAATTATTTTGCCAATGCCGGTGTTCCTACAATGATAGGTCCTGCCGTGTATGAGGATGACAGAATCGTTGAAAACCAGGCCTATGCGCCCCACGGATACGACATTCTGGTTGACACCGAAGCCTATGAAACCGGCGGATGTGAGAGAGTGGCCTTCATTTTTGGAAGCCTTCTTGAGGGGGCCAAGAAAATGAATATTCCCACCCTTATCGGCGAGTGGGGCTGCTATCCAAACGCCAGCGAGGCACAAAAAGAACAGGCAAGATTCCTTCTTAACCTGTTCAAAGAAAACGATATCGGCAATGTTTATTATGATTTCTCCCACATAAAAGATGGGGGAATATTGGAGGTCCTTACCACTCTATAACACTTTCCAATGTTTTTACAAAAGCTTCCAGGCCCTGTTTATCAGCATCACTGAAGCGGTCAAACTTTGTGCTGTCCAAATCCAGAACTCCTACAACCTTCCCTTCACTGTGGATGGGAACCACAATCTCTGAGTTGGATGCACTGTCGCAGGCGATATGGCCCGGGAACTCGTGAACGTCTTTGACAACCAAGGTTTCATCCTTTTCTGCCGCTGTGCCGCATACTCCTTTTCCCAGGGGGATGCGGATGCAGGCGGTTTTGCCCTGGAAGGGTCCCAAAAGAAGAGAACCCTTATTCATAAGATAGAAGCCCGCCCAGTTAAGTCCTTCAAGGTTTTCAAAAATAAGTGCAGAAGCGTTTGAAAGAACGGGAATGAAATTCGGTTCATCCTCCGCCAGACTCTTAAGTTGCTCATTCATCAATTCATAATCTGTCATAAATCCCAGTCCTCATCATCTTCGTAATCATTGAGACTCCCATTCAGAATCTCATTATATCTTGCATTAGCTGCCTCAGATGCTTTCTTGTTTCTCCAGGCATCGATGTCACTGCAGATGGCTAACATCTCATCCACCACCAACTCAGCGCTTCTTGGTCTTACGTTATATAAATAAGCCATCATTCGCTCCATGGCTTTGGGGCTTCCAAGCTGCTTGGCTATCTGCTCTCCAAGCTCCGGGGGAAAGCCAAGCTCTTTTATGGCGGTAACGAGTTTTTCTTTTGTGTATATCCAGTCTCTTCTGTAGTCCATAGTTTATCAGTTCAAGGCCTTTCTCATTGTGGCAAATTCTTCTTCAACTGTAAAGCCCACTTTTTTGTATATCTCCAGGGCCTTGTTATCCTTGCCTGTAAAAAGCGTCACATACTCCACTCCGGCTTCCTTGAACCCTAAGCAAAGTTTATGGAAGAGAAGTGTTCCGATACCCATTCCCCTGTATGCTTCATCAACCGCTACACCAAGAAAATACCCGCGGCCTGAAGGCTCTCTTATGGTGGGCCCCGTAAAACCTGCTGCCTTCCCATTATCCGAAACAAATATAAGGGGCTCCTTCTTTTTAAGGCTGTCGGGAATCTGAATGCTCCAAAGGGGATTGTTAAGTCTCTCTAAAAACTCTTCGATTCCTGTAACGCTATCTTCTGTGTAATAGTCTATGGTGATTCCTTTGGCTTTCAGGTCCTCTTCCCGCTTCTTCATTTCCCCAGGCATTTCAAAAGACCTGATGTCCATATGCATGGAACATTCATGAGTCTTAGTTTCATACCCTCTTCTTTTCAGAATCTCATAAAGTTTTGACCCGATTAAAACTCCCGGGCGATTATTATGCTCATGGCCATTTTGCTTCGCCATGCACCAGGATAAGCGCATGGGGTTATAGAAACTGAATTCAGAGCGTTCTCTACCACCGTTTCTAAATATTCTCTCAAGATAATCCAGAGCTTCACCAACATGCTTATCATCTTCATATTCATCATCAAAAATACAGCAAGAGATATAACCGGCTTTATCAGCAAAGGGTATGGTTTCATCATCACCCATTACACCCAGGGCAAAACCTTTAATTTCTCCGTTTACTTCAAAGCGGTAATCAAAATCAGGATTATAATATCTGTTCTCTGTAAGGGCCGTCTTTAATTCTTCCTCAGATAAAGGCTTATATCCCTTTGCGGTTGCTGCTGTATTCCAAAAGTCTAAGAGTGATTTTATATTGGTCATGGTTTTATTCTATCATAGTATGGTAGAATTATCCTGTGGGGAAGTTAATCGATTAAGTAAGATCGGAGAAATGGTATGAAAAAGAAATATCTTGCTCTGCTGTTGGCTTCTGTAATGACCGTATCGGTTATGGGATGTGCCTCAAATGAAGAAGCTGCGGTAGAGGCTGCTGAATCCGAAACAGAAGAAAAAATTGAAACAAAGGAAGAGGAGACAGTGATGAGAAACGCGTCAGGAAATGTTAATTTAAATCAGGTTGGCTTTATGCCTAAAGCAAGAAAGACTGTGGTTGTAAGGGGTGAGAATCTCGATCCGGAATTTAGAATTTTGGATGCGAAGACTGACGAGGAAGTCTTCAAGGGAAACTTAACAGGGCCTGTTGAAGCCAAGGAAGCTGCAGAGACGGTCTATCAGGGAGATTTCTCTGATTTTACCACTCCCGGAAACTATGTGGTAAAGGTTTCAAACGATGAGGAGTCCTATCCCTTTGAAATAAAAGACGGCGTATATGATGAGGCATTAAAGGAGATATTCCTGTTTTTCTATAAGCAGCGCTGCGGTTGTGAGGTAGAGGAATCAATTGTTGGAAAGATTGCTCACGGCCCCTGTCATACCTCTGATGCTCAGATTTACGGAACAAAGGAGTATAAGGAAGTTAACGGCGGATGGCACGATGCCGGAGATTACGGAAGATACGTGGTTGCAGGAGCCACAAGCATTGCAGATATGTTTATGGCTTATGAAGATTTCCCTGAAATTTGGAAAACTGATTCAGTGGGAATTCCCGAAAGCGGAAACGGAATCCCCGATATTCTTGATGAAGCAAGATATGAGCTTGACTGGATGCTTAAGATGCAGGATGAGGCAACCGGCGGGGTTTACCACAAGGTTACCTGCATAGACTTCCCGGGATATGTAATGCCCGAGGTAGAAACAAAGAAGCTGGTAATCGCTCCCATTTCTCCTACCGCAACAGGAGACTTTGCTGCTGTTATGGCTATGGCATCAAGAATCTACAGACCCTTCGATGAGGAATTTGCTAACAAGGCTCTTGAAGTTGCAAAGAAAGCATGGGACTTCCTTGAAGCAAATCCTGGCATGGAAGGCTTTAAAAATCCTCCCGAAATTCACACCGGTGAATATGGTGATGGAGACAGTTCCGATGAGAGATACTGGGCTGCAGTTGAACTTTTGAAGGTTACAGGCGAACAGAAATATAAAGACTATGTATCAAAAGCGCTTTCAGGCAACGTTCCCTTCGGCCTTGGCTGGGATACAATGGGAACCTATGGAAATGCTGCTTATCTTTCACTTGATGAGAGCTTACAGGATGCAGCGCTTAAGGACAAAGTTCTAGAAGCATGTAAGAATCAGGCAAGTGTGTACCTTAACAATGTGAAGACAGATGGTTATATGTGCGACCTGGGATCAAACTATATCTGGGGTTCCAACTTAAGCGTTTGTTCCTTTGCGAGACTGATGCTTCTTGTTAACAAATACTGCCCCGATATGAAGGAAATGTACACCGCTGCATATGATCAGATTTCATACCTGTTTGGTCAGAATGCAGTCTCCTATTCATTCATTTCCGGATTCGGAACAAACTATACTCAGAACTCTCACCACAGACCCAGTCTTGCAACAAGCTCCCTTGTAAAGGGAATGGTTGCAGGCGGACCTAACGGCGGCAAGCAGGATCCCTGCGCAGGCAAAGCCCTTAAGGATGCGCCTCCCGCTAAGTCCTACATTGACCACAGTGAGAGTTACTCAACCAATGAGGTTGCCATTTACTGGAACTCACCGGTGCTTTACCTTTTATCAGCAATCATCAGCGGAGAATAATAGATGGAACTAAGAACAGAAGCCTATGTACTTAAATATGACGAAAATGAAAAGTCCATTGTCGGATATGAAGATATGGGCTCTGTTCTTGATATCTCTGATAAAACAGACATTGAGGCAGTTGGGAAGAAAGCTTTCCTTGGATGTAAGTCAATAAAAAAAGTATTTCTGCCGGATAGTATTGAAAGCTTATCCGACTGGTGCTTTTCAAAGTGTAACAATCTGAAAACGGTAAAGTTTGAAGGAGCAATTAAAGCCAACATCTTCGGCCGTGGAGTCTTTGAGGGCTGCGAACATTTAAAAGAAATATCCTTTAAGGGCGCCCACAAAGATTTATCAGTTCTTCTTGCAGCAAACGTAAACAGGCTTCCCAATGAGCATCTGTTAAGAAGTGAAGATCTGGGACAGCAGGGCTGGTATGAAAAGTGGGATATCGCACTTATGGCTCTTCTCAATACCGATGATGCCGAAGGAAGCATCAATACCCTGGTTTGCGGTGAAGAAGATATATCCACTGACGGAATCGGATCTGTGGACGGGGAGATGCCCGGAGAAACAGACGATTTTGTCAAAAGAGCTGCAAAGAATAAGTGCTTCCTTTGCTTCTTAAGACTTATGCATGACAGTTTTCTTAAGGAAGATAAGAGGGCTTTGTTTGAAAACTATATTAAGAACAGGGCATATGGCATGGAAAAAGACTTTGCCTGGGTTACCTTAAAGGAAGACTGCGAGGGAGAGGTTGATTACTACAAGCTTTACCTTTCAATTGTCAAGCCCTCCAAAGATGATATCAAAGGAATGGTGGCTGACTTAAGCGCCACTCAGGTTCAGGCCAAGGCCTTTCTTATTAACGAGGCTGCAGGAAGTACTGATGAATCATCGGCTCTTGATGATTTGATGTTGTAGAGGTTATATGGAAACACGAGAAGAAGCTTTAGAATACGGACTTAGTTTTCCAAATACATACAAAGATACGCCCTTTCACGATCAGAACTGGCAGCTTGTCAGAGTTAAGGGAAATAAGAAAGCCTTTCTTTGGACATATGAACTGAATGGCTATGTCAATCTGAACGTTAAGGTCCATCCCGATAATGCCTATTTCTGGCGACAGATGTACAAGTCAGTAATTCCGGGTTATCATCAGAATAAAGAACATTGGAATACCATAATCCTTGACGGAAGTATTCCCGATGAAGATATAAAAAGAATGATTGGGGAGAGTTATGACCTGGTGACAGACTCACCCACCAAAAGGATATACGAAGCCGTTAAGAAAATCCCTAAAGGGTGTGTGGCCACATATGGCCAGATAGCGGAACTTGCCGGGGATAAGAAGATGGCCAGAGCTGTGGGTAATGCTCTTCACAAAAACCCGGATCACGATTCAATACCCTGCCACCGTGTGGTTAATTCCCAGGGACAACTGGCTGAAGCTTTTGTCTTCGGTGGCGTTAATTATCAGGCCAAATACCTTGAGGATGAAGGGGTTGAGGTTGTGGATAACAGAGTTGATTTGAAGAAGTACCAGTGGAAACATTAAAATACTTGCCCCTGTCATTGACAGGGGCATTTCATTATCTTATTCGCAATCAAATATTGCCTTACTTTCAAGTAAATCTCCGTACTTGCTTTTCCATTCCCTGTGAATATCCGAGGCATCAAATCTTTCCAGTCCTTCCGGTGAGAGGGTCATCTCCATCATGAGGCTGTACCTGTTATCCCTTTGACTGTTTGTTTTATGAATCTCGATATTTTCAACCCCCTCAATCCTAAGAGCTTTATCATATAGCTCTCTGATTTCGGGAAGCAATTTCTCTGTATTATTCTTATCTTTAAACTTCACAATTATATAATGTTTCATTCTTCCTCCCATCCCTTACAAACATCACACCATCCTTCAGCCTCTGTTGCCGCCTCCAATTCATCAGGCGTAAGCTTTACGGAAACATACTCGTTTCCTCCGGCAGGATGGATGTATTCAAATCTCTTCATGGAAATATCCAGCCAAACGGGAATTTCCGATGGAACAGCAAAAGGACAAACGCCTCCCGGTTGAAATCCTGTGATCTCCTCAACTCTGTCTCTGGGAATCATGCTTGGCTTTGTGTGAAACAGTGCCTTAAACTTTGAGCTGTTTACTCGTCCATCACCTGCCATAACTACAATCACAGGTTTATCATCCACAAGAAATGAAAGAGTTTTGGCAATCTCCGACTCAGAGCATCCAATCTGCATTGCGGCATGCTCAACAGTATCGATGGTTTCTTTGTGTTCGGTTATTCTGTCACCGAAGCCCTTCCCTTCTAAATATGCTTTAACCTTCTCGTTAATCATTTACTTTCCCTTCTATAGTTCCTTTTCACAACATAGATACTCGTGTTCGTACATGAAAGTCTCCCCCACAGTCTTAAATCCAAAGTGGGAATAGGCCTTAAGTGCCTTGACATTATGCTTGTCCACCAAAAAGTGGATGCTCTTAAAGCCTCTTCTCTTTAGCTCCGCCAAACCGTATTCCACCAGAATCTTGGCAATTCCCTTATTCTGCATTTCAGGCAAAACCGCAAGTCTCGCCAATTCTCCTCCGGGAAAGATACTCCTGTCCCAGCACTCAAGGGCGTCCACATCTTCGTCGTCCTCCACAGAGAAGCAGCCGACGATTTTACCCTCAAATCTTAAGATAAATAATGAGTCTCTTTCAAGGTCAAAATCTATGGTGCCGTTACTGGGGTATTCCTCATCCCAGGGACAGAAGGGTCTGCCAAGCTGAGACTTATATAGCGCAAGTACCTCCTCACGGTCTTCTTCCGTGGCAAGTACTATTTCGTAATCCAAATCCATTTCCGTTTTCTCGTTTCCTAGAATTCCATAACAAGGCCGGCTCTCAGCTGCTCAAGTTTGTCCCCAAGTTCTTCTTTCATAATGCCGTAGGCGCGATCCTTGGTGCAATGACCCGTGCAGACAAAATCAATTCCTGTTTCCTTTATAGCTTTGGCGGTGGCTCTGATTTCATCCTCAGGCTTATTGAACAGATGGAACCCGCCTATCAAAGCATGTACATGTTTGTCAGGAAAGGTGGACTTAACCTCGTTTATTATATTGATGGTTCCGCCATGGGAACAGCTGTTAAGGATAACTAGGCCCTTGTCGGTATCAAGCACAAGGCTCTGCTCGTGGGAGAAGTTGTCGGGTTTAAGGCCATCTTTTGTCTTCTGATACATGGATTCCCGTTTGCCAATTTTCTCAAGGCCCGGAGTCTTATGGGGAATCAGATAAACTCCGTCGCACAGCTTATAATCGCCGGAAACCATCTCTATCCTGTCGGGATAGTCCCTAAGAATATGCTTGGGAATACCAATGTAGAATCTGAAAATAAACTTCTTATGATAGCAGTTCTCACCGGTGGTTTCTCTGAAATAGAATTTTGCTTTTTTGTTATCGGTAAAGAACCTTCTAAGGCCGTTGGAATGGTCATAGTGAGCATGGCTCAGCACTCCATAATCTACATCGGCAATATCAAAGCCAAGCTTCTTCATGTTCTCAGCAAACAAGTCTGAGGATCCAACATCAAGAAGAATCTTCTTATCACCATATTCTGCGAGAATGGAAAGTCCCCATTCTCCGCCCAGCTCCTCTGATGGTTTGTTGTCTACTATTACCGTAAGTTTTGTGTTCATATTTTTCACCTGACATCATGTTAAACTCAAAGGAAGCTCCATGCGGTTGGCTTCCAGAAGTTCTTTGTTACTCAAAATTTCACGGACAGGACCGTCTGCAATAATTTCACCCTTTGACAAAAGGATTACCCTGTCACAGGTATCAAGAATCATATCAAGGTCGTGGGATGCAATAAGTTTTGTCTGGTTAAGTTCCTTGATGGTATTAATGACAATGCGCCTGTTGTAGGGATCCAATGCAGAGGTGGGTTCATCCATAAGTATGATCTCCGGATCCATGGCAAGGATGGTAGCAATGGCTGCCATTCTTTTTTCGCCTCCGGAAATCTTATGGTTATACTTGTCCTTATACTCCGAAATATTCAAACGTGCAAGGACTTCATCGACTTTTTTCTCCGCCTCCCCCCTTGAAAGCCCGTAGTTTAGAGGAGCGAACATCATATCCTCCAGGACCGTAGGCATAAACATCTGGTCGTCGGAGTTTTGGAGAACGAATCCGATTTTGCCTCGAATCTCGTATAGCTTCTTTCGGCTTACTTCGGTTCCGTCTATGGTAATCTTTCCCTCACCTGTAAGAAGGCCGACCATCAGCTTCATGAGGGTGGACTTTCCGGCTCCGTTGGCTCCGATAAGTCCCACAGATTCACCTTTTTCTATTTTGAAAGACAGGTCCTTCAGAACCTCTTTATTATTCTCAAATGCAAAGCTTACATTCTGAAACTCAATCATTTATTTACCTCACAACCAGACCGCCAAGGACCTCGGTCAGATTATATAATCGAAGGATTACAAAGATTGTAACCGCAATGGCCAAGAATATGGCATCATGGGCATTAAACCGCCTGTTTTCCGAATAATGGAAATGCTCGTGATAACCTCGAAGGAGCATGGCCGAGTAGATTTCCTGAGCTTTGTCCATACTTCTGAGCAAAAGCTGTCCCAGAAATGAGCCCCAGGCAGATACATGTATTCCCTTCTGATTCGGTGCCCTTAAGTGATAAGCGTCCGTCATTACCGCAAGTTCCTCAGTCATTACACCAACATATCGGTAGGTCAGAAGAAGAAGTGACACTATCATTGAGGGAATGTGAAGTTTCCTTAAAGCCGCGCAAAGATTGTCTATCTTGGTAGTGGCCATAAGAAGGAAGGAGGCCATCAGGCAGTAAACCCCTTTAAGCATCAAGGTAATCATGGAGATTACTCCTCCGGATATACCTACACCCCCGATACGGACCATTATCTCTTTGTCGAAGAAGGGATTAAACAGGCCAACTGCCATAACCAGGGGAAGAACAATTCTTAGCTTGTAAAAACAGCTCCTCACATTTGTTCCGCTGACCTGGAATAAAACGATTGGCCAGAGAATCATTGGAAACAGCCCGTTTAAGTCGTACTTGTCAAAGGAAAGAACAACCATGATATATGCAATTGTCGTAAGGAATTTCGCCGCAGGGTGCAATGAGTGAATTGGCGAAGTTCGTGCAGAGAGCTCATCCATTTCGGAGAGCTCTCTTAAAGCTTTTTGCATTTTATTCATGTATGAATACCTTTATGCTTCCGCAGTTTTCTTCTTTCTGAAGAAGCCCCCGATGAAGCAAATAAGAACTGCAACACCTGCTACGATTGCCGAACCTACAATACCTGAAACTGTGGTGCCCACAGCCGCTTCGCTGTCAGGGAATGCGTAGTCCGGAAGGAAAGAAGTGGTTTCCTGAATAGCTCCGGCCTTTTCCGCCACGCTGCTTTCTATACCGAAGTTATCTTCATCAAGTCCCATGTTCTCGGCATAACCCTCTTCCGCATTTCCGAAAAGTGCCCACTCAAGTCCGTCAGGATTGGAGCTTGCAAAAAGGCTTAAGCCACCGCCAATTACAAGGGCAGCAACACCGAGTGTAACGATAACTCTCTTTAAGGAGCCCTTCTTATCACTCTCAGAAACATTTACATCCTGCAAAAGTTCAGATCTTGTCTCGTATACGAAAATCAGTACCGCAGAAGTAATGAGGCCTTCCACAAGACCGATTGCAAGGTGTATAGGCTGCATCAAAGCAACGAATGCGCCAAATGGAAGCTCTGTGATTCCTGAAATGCTTGTTTCAAGCACAACGGAGAAAGCTCCCATCTGAAGAGTTACGATGCAACCGATGATGGATGCAAGGATAATTCTCCATCTCTGACCGTTTCTGCTGTCTCCGAATATTTTACTTCTCATAAAGGGACGCCATATCAGGTAATAACCTATAAAGCACCCGTAAAATGCCATGTTCCAGACATTGGCTCCAAGAGCCATCAGTCCTCCGTCAGCAAAGAATAAACACTGAATTGCAAGGATTACTATCATTGATAAGAATCCTGCCTGAGGTCCAAGAAGAGCGGATAACAACATACCGCCACACATATGACCTGAAGAACCTGTTCCGGGAATAGTATAGTTAATCATCTGTCCTGCAAACACAAGAGCAGAAGTAACTGCCATAACCGGCAATTTCTGAGGTTCATCATCCTTTCTCAGTCTATTGATTGAAAATCCGGCACCTGTTCCTGACGCTACATACATGGTAGCTGCAACAGCGGGAGCCAGCAAGGCATCTGCCATATGCATATAGAAATACCTCCCATATAATGATATCGACTTCATTATATAGGAGGCATAGCATCTTCCACAAACCCCCCGGGGGGATGTATGTGCAATTTGGGCCTGTCCCCATTTTGCACCTAAAGTATGTTGAGGATTTCCTTGCGGAGGGTTTCTTTGCGGTCACCCACCATGAGAAGGGCGTTGTACTTCTCGTAGGAATCGGAGCCGAAGCTTGCAAAGAAGTCCGCGGTGTCCTTGCCAAGGGTGAGTTCTGTAACAAGAACTAACATCTCATTGGACTCCTCACCAAAAATCTTACTCATAGCCGCAAAGAGATTATCAAGCCTCTTTTGCTCCGTGGCCACCCTTTCTTTCAGGGCTCCAATCTCGCCGTTAAAAAACGTCTTTACCTCATCTGGTGTGCCGGCCTGCTTTGACAGGTCTTTATAGAACGCAATGATTCTCTTTCCTTCTGTCTTTTCTGCTGCCGTTAAGGAGCCTGCTCTTTGCTTGTCTGCAATTATCTTTTCTCTTGCCTTTACAAGGGTCTTTATATATCCGGCAATATCCTTTTCTTCTCCTGAGGTCATTCTTGAAAGGGAGGGTCTTACATCTTTTAAAACCTGCTGCCTTCTCATAATATCTTTAATCTCAGATTTTATGACATCCGAAAGAAGTCCTGTGAGGGCAAGTCTCTCATCAACCGCTGCCTTAGAAACGGCCTTCACCATCTTCTCATCAACCTTGCCTTCAAAAACACCCTCAACGTCATACTGTCTCTTATACTTGTTGTAGAGGTCATAGTAGGCAGTGTACTCTTTTACAACAGTCTCGTTCTTAATATATTGACCTACGAGACTTTCAGTAACCTTCTTTCCGGACTCTTCATAGAGCTTGATAATATCTGAGAGGTCTTCCCAACCTCTGGCTGTAACATAATTTTTGCCAAAAGCGGTGGTTTCTACTCCATAGAAATAATCCCTGTTTGACTCCAGGAAATTGAGAATGGAGCCGTGAAGACCTGCATCGAAGGCGTATTTTTTCCAAGCGGGATAGTCTGCCTCAACCTCTATAACCTTTAGTCTGTCCAGAGTAACAACATCAAACTCCCTTACGGCCTTATTAAATTCCGGAGGATTTCCCGCAGTAACAATAACCCAGCCTTCAGGAACAGTGTGCTTGCCAAAAACCTTATACTGCAAGAACTGAAGCATGGAAGGGTAGAGGGTTTCCGAAACACAGTTAATCTCATCAAGGAATAAAATACCTTCCTTTACTCCGCTTTCCTCCATGGTGTCATAAACTGAGGCGATAATTTCACTCATGGTGTATTCGGAGACACTGTAGTTTTTACCTGCGTATTCTTTCTTCTCGATGAAAGGAAGACCAAGGGCCGACTGTCTTGTGTGATGAGTCATGGAGTAGCTCACCAAAGCAATATCAAGTTCCGATGCAATCTGGCTCATAACCGCAGTCTTTCCGATTCCGGGAGCTCCCAATAGGAAAATGGGGCGCTGCCTAACCACGGGAATCCTGTAGTCACCGAACTCGTCCTTTGTCAGGTATAACTGGACCGTATCTTTTATATAATCTTTAGCTTCTCTTATGTTCATTCCTCATCCTCCAATATCACTTTGATTGCCCAACCCGGCACCGGCATTCTGTACTCATCCTCCCTGTCAAAAACAAAGAGCGTGTCGTAGCGGGGCGGCGACTCGGGGTAAATTCCGTATCCGTCGGTAAAATATATAAGGCCCTTTAGATTCTTAATCTTTTCATCTCTGATTAACTGGTCCACATATGCGAATACCGGTCTAAAGTCCGTGGCTCCAAAACCTTTGATTTTGAAGTTGTCGGCGGCCTTCTTCAAATCGTTCTTTGACTCAATAACCGTATCCTGCGTTATCTTTGAATCGCACTGAACAATGTGGACATTCAGTTTCTCCGAAAAGCTTACGGATTTCGAGAGAATGTCGTAGGTCTTGTTAAGGAACCCTTCAACCATCTTGCCTCTTACGGAAGCCGAGGTATCGATGGCTATGACAAATTCCTTGATTCGCTTCTCCTCAGCGTATTCCAAAGGTTCGATTAACGGCATGTTCCCGTAGGTATCAAGGCCGTAGGTGTAGTAGATATAATCGAACTCGTCGGGGTTAACCTTTATCTCTTCGCTCATCACCGCAAAGCGATTAAGAATCTCGTCGTAATCATAGCGCTTCTTGGTGCTTTCCTTAAGATTCTGTAATATGGACTCCCCACCTGTAATATCTTTGGAAAAAGACTTAAGCTCCGCCTTTACTCTCTCGGCAATTTTCTCCCAGTCTTCCTTGGTAAAAATCTCCTTAGGCTCATCCTTGTATGTGGCCCTTGGTCTGTGGGTATCAAACTTAAAGAGCTTAGCATACTTCTCCTCGGAATCGTGGGAGATGCCGCCAACCACAAACTCTCTGTACAAAGCATCGGCAGTGAGGTTAGGTACCCATTTTGAAAGACGGCTTAGAATTATTCTTTCTTCACCATCCCTTAAAAGCGTGGCCTCGGGAATCTCCATTGAAAGAATTATATTCTCTACCGCAATGTCTGAGGCTATATTCCAGTACTTTTCCTCCGTCTTATCAAACCTGTAGGGATGCATTAAAATAGCGTGAAAAAGCACATGAAGGAGGAGCCTCAAAGCGAATGAGGACTCCTCCTTATAATCATTTAAAAGTATATATGGATCGTAAACCAGTTTTGTGCCGTCAAAAACATAACCCTTGATTCCAACGCGGCTTTCGAAGCTTACCTTGGCCAATGCTGAATCAAAGAATCTGAAGCGAACTGTTATGGTGTCTCTTGCGAGATTTATTACCTTCTCGGCATAACTTAAAATGGTTGCTTCATCAGTCATATGTATATATTAACACATTTGCTTTCTAATATGGATACTCAGGATCTGTGGGATCCCAGCCTCTGGTGAACTCATTTGAGGTATCAATCATTGGAGGCGTAGGTTTGCCAAGAGGTCCTGCGGATTCGTAATCATCGTAGATTACGGTTCTAAAGCCGGTGGGGCAGTAAGCGTAAAGCCAATAAATATCTGAAAGGCAAAGTCTTACGCAGCCAAGGCTTGCAGGGGTACCCAGCTTATTAAACTCATCGTACTCAAGAGTATCTTCCTTTCTCTCGTAGTATCCGATGGAGTGGAACATGTATCCGCCGCTTATTCTTATGGCGTATCTTCCCCAGGTTCCGTCAACCATGTAACACCAGGGGAAACGGTCTGTGGTCTTATATGTTCCTGTTATGGTCTCGTGTCCTTCTCGTCCCACGCTGCAGGCAAAGGCCTTCACGGGAATTGTGTAGTTTCCGTTCTCATCCTTGCCATATACCGTAACGGTATTCATGGCTCTGTTTACAGCTACAAGATAAGGCTGCTTTCTAATTCCGGTCGCATCCCAGCCAACGCTTCCACCCTGAGGAATGAAGTTAGTAACATCACCGGTGAAGGGTTCGATTCCCGCAGGTCTTTCAACGGGAACTATGATTTCGGGCTCAACTCTTATAAGTCTTTCGGCGCTGGACTCGTTGTCTGAAGCATCTTTTGCTATATATTTAATCCGGTACTCGCCGGGCTTTTCCTTATCATACTCACCTTCTATTTCAAGGGAAGGATTCTCATCTATGTCGTCAAAAACCTGGATACCGTTCATTAAATCAAGGGAATCTCCCTCAACAATTACAACATCAATTACTCCCCAGATTTCAGGAGGGGTAGTATCCTTCTTGCTTATTTTAATGTTGGCAAATCTGACTGTTTCGTTTCCGGCGGCATCTGAAGCCACAACCTTAAGCTTATAATCACCGGGTTCGGTAAAATCCTGACCCTCGTAATCAAGGCTTACATCAACGTCCGTTTCATCACTTAAGGTGTAAATCAAATCCTCCGGTGCAATCTTCTCGTCCGTAAAGTACTCGTGGGTACCCGGTTTAATAGTGAAAGTTGGAGCTTTAGTGTCCTCCACTGTAACCTTTAAAGCCTTGATTTCCTGGCCTGCTCCGTAATATACCTGGTACTCACCAAGAATTCCTGTCTGAACCGGGTTGTCGATATCGATGGTTTTCTCATCCACATTCTTGACAAAAGATACGTAATCCAAGGGATCAAAGCCATCCCCCGCCTCAATGGACAGGCTGTCCGTGTTCAGATTAAACACAGGCTTTGTTGCATCTATATATAATACATAGCCAAAAAGCCCCGCTGTTATTACACCGAGGGAAGCAATTACGGCTATTATTGCTTTGTTTATCTTCTTCTTTTCTTCCATAGCATCATCATTCTAACATATCTTTTATAAAATGAAAGATGCACATTGTTTTTTTAAAGAAACATTAATAAATTGGTCACAAAAAAAGCGGAGTAGAAAATCTACTCCGCATAATACTCCAGACCTTCCCGGTCTTTGATTTTGAAGGATGAACGTTCCACCTCGATGAGGCCCTCATCCTGCATGGCCATTAACTCCCTTGAAAGGGACGGCCTTGTTGTTCCCAGATAGTCGGATAATTCCTCTCTGTTCATGTCAGACTTAAAGGAATCCTTTTCTCCGGCAAGATCAAGAACCCACATGGATATTCTCTCTCTAAGCGTTTTCCCTGACAGAAGATAAAGCTTCTTGGTCATCATAAAACTCTTCTTTGAGAAAATCCCCAGCATGTTCTTGACTATTGTCTGGTGTTTTCTGCATGCGTTTTCACAAAAGCCAAAGAAGAACCCAAAAGGAATCTCAAGAACCGTTACCGGTTCATTGGCAATGGCGTCGTACCAAAACTGGCTCTCATTGGAAAAAGCGAACATTTCTCCGAAAACGTCCTTCTCATATACTATAAAGAGTACGCTTCTTTTGCCGGTGACAAAATCCTTGGCCACCATGACGCTGCCCTTAAGGACCAGATACATGCTCTTTGGCGAATCGCCCTGTCTGAAAATATATTCGCCGGCAGCGAAGGATCTCTCCTTTGCTGCAGCGCAGGTAAGCATTTTTTTCTGTTCTTCTTCGGTAATGGAATCAAACAGTTCGCAAACCATAATTAGTAGTTCTCAGCGTGTACTTCAAAGTAGCTCTGAGGATGTGCGCATGTAGGACATACATCAGGAGCCTTTGTGCCAACAACAATGTGTCCACAGTTACGGCACTCCCAAACCTTTACTTCGCTCTTCGCAAATACTTCCTGAGCTTCCACATTCTTAAGAAGTGCACGATATCTCTCCTCGTGTCTCTTCTCGATGGCAGCTACAAGTCTGAACTTAACTGCAAGATCCTTGAAGCCCTCAGCCTCTGCGGTCTTGGCAAAGTCCTCATACATATCTGTCCACTCGTAGTTCTCGCCGTCAGCTGCAGCAGCAAGGTTAGCAGCAGTATCACCGATACCCTCCAATTCCTTGAACCACATCTTAGCGTGCTCTTTCTCGTTGTCGGCTGTCTTTAAGAAAAGATCAGCAATCTGCTCAAAACCTTCCTTTTTAGCCTTTGATGCGAAATAAGTATATTTGTTTCTTGCCTGAGATTCTCCTGCAAAAGCTGCCTGAAGATTCTTCTCGGTCTGTGTACCTGCGTATCTGCTCATTATTTATATCTCCTTTTCAATTATGATTCCCGTTTGTCAGATTCCTACAAACTCGTTTAACTGGTCAAGGCTTAAGCCACCGACTTTCTTGTTAGCTATCTCACCATTTTTAAATACAAGAATTGTAGGGATACTGGCAACTCCGTATTTCATGGCAAGATCCTGTTCGTCGTCAACATTTACCTTTCCAACCAGGACTTTGCCCTCTGTTGCTTCCGCAAACTTCGCAAGGGTAGGTGCAAACATCTTGCAGGGGCCACACCAGGGTGCCCAGAAATCTACCACTACAGGAATATCTGATTTTAAAACTGTCTCATCAAAATTACTTGCATTTAAAGCTATTTCGCTCATATTTCACCTCATGCTTTCCAGAGTCCGTGCAAGTTACAGTAAGCCAAAACTTCTTTAACTGTTTCTCCTTCTTCAAGAGTAAATACACACTTGGGTGCTGTCTCGGGTTTAAGCTTTGTCATTCTGCATCCTAAGTTGGTCTCAATAGCAACCCACTCGATGTAATGCTCTGCAATCATAGGATGATCTACGCTTCCTACGTTAACAGTAACCTTGCCGTCCTTTACCTCGTAAACAGGAACGTGTTTCTCAACGGCACCGTCGCTTGTTCCAGGGATAAGTTCAGTCATCTGATCGCCGCAGCAAACCATGGGAACTCCCGAACTCTTAACACTCATGACCATGTTTCCACAGTGCATGCACTTATAAATTGTCATTCTTTTGCCCTCCTTACAATATAATGTTGTTTTCCATTGCCTATAGTATCAAATAAAAGCATGTGCTTCTGTAACATATGTTACATTAGATAAGATATTCACGTCAACAATTGTTAATTTATTCTCGTAACGAATGTTACGGACTCTTTAATATTTTTTTCCTATTATATAGGTAGAAATCAAACCAATCTCACATACAGTCATTTGAAAAGGAGGTATTCACATGGCAGCAGCAAATACAGCACAGGTTAACAATCTTGTATCTTTACTTGATGGCTACGCAACAAAGGGCGGACATCACTTAAATGTAAATGTTCTTAACAGAGATACTCTCTACGATGCACAAAAGCATCCCGAGAAATATCCTCAGCTTACAATCAGGGTTTCCGGATATGCTGTTAACTTCATTAAGTTAACACCCGAACAGCAGGCTGACGTTATTTCAAGAACATTCCACGAGTCGGTTTAAACCCTCTCAAAACTGAATATTGAAATCATAAACGGCGGGTTTTTTTGGTCCGCCGTTTTTAATGCACCAAATATAAAAAATACACCTTGTATCTTTCTTATAAGTAGAATAGAATCGTTTTTAACAAGTTAAAACTCTTTAACTAAACGGGGTAAATTATGAAAAACAAAAACGGAAAGTGGAACTATCCAAGAACCAGGCTTCAATGGCTTTGGGACAACATGGAAGGTTATCGCTTGCTCTATGGTTTCGCCATATTTGGCACGGTCGTCTACAATATTATGCAGTTGACTGTGCCTTATTTTTCAGGACAAATTGTGGACAAGTTCTTAACCGGAGAAGGAGCAAAGGAATATCTTGCCTCCCATGGAGATGAGTTTGTAATGCTTCTTATATTAATGGTAGGCCTGACCATCCTAAGATGTATCATCGTCTACTTTGACTGTATGGGCTACGAGAAAGTATCCCAGCATGTGCTTTTCAAAGTAAGAAACTTTCTATATGACAAGATACAGAGACAGGACATGAAGTTTTACAGTGCCTATCGTACAGGCGATCTCATGACAAGACTTACCGGAGACCTTGACGCGGTGCGCCACATGCTTGCATGGGTTGTAAGAATGGTAGTGGAAGCCTTTGCCCTTATCGGTGCAACCGCTATCTACTTCCTTTCAATGAACTGGCAGCTGGCTCTTTATCTTCTCATCATCGCTCCTCTTATCTTCTTTATTATATATGTGTTCAAACTTCTGGTTGCTCCCTTGCACGCTCTTTTACGTGAAAAGCTTGCTTACATGAATACGGTGGCTCAGGAGAACATAGCCGGCAACAGAGTGGTTAAAGCTTTTGCCAGAGAAGATTATGAAATAGAGAAGTTTGACGATTGCAACTCTGACTTCAGGGACACCAACAAGAAAACCGCCTTTGTGTGGCTGAAGTTCTATCCATACGTTGAGACCCTGGCCAATGCTCTTTCGGTAATCCTGATTCTTGTGGGCGGTCTTTTCCTTATAGAAGGAAGGCTTTCCATGGGAGAGTATGTGGCTTTTTCCGGACTTATCTGGGCAATCGCCAACCCCATGAGGCAATTAGGTAACGTCATGAATGAATTCCAGAGATTCTCTGCCGCCTCCGCAAAGGTTATGGAGATATATTACTCCGAGCCCGACATTGTCGATGCTCCCGATGCCATCGACAAGCCCGAAAGATTCAAAGGCGAAATTGAATTCAGGAATGTTTCCTTCATGTACTCCGACGGAAAGCTTCCTGTCCTTGAGCATATTTCATTTACAGCCAAGCCCGGGGAAACCATCGCAATTATGGGCGAAACCGGCTGTGGTAAAACCTCCCTTATCCACTTGATTCCCAGGTTCTACGAACCCATCGAAGGCGAAGTTCTTGTGGATGGAATCAATGTAAACAAACTGAAGCTTTCACAGCTTCGTAAGAATATCGGCCTCGCCACCCAGGATGTGCTTCTTTATTCCGACACCATAGACGGAAACATTGCTTATGGTGACAGCGAGATAACAAAGGAGCAAGTGGTGCGTTTTGCCAAATACTCTGCAGCATCTGATTTCATTGCAAAGATGCCTGAGGGCTACGACACCATAGTGGGAGAGAGAGGCGTAGGTCTCTCCGGCGGTCAAAAACAAAGGATCTCCCTTGCGAGAGCCCTTGCGGTAAGACCCTCCATTCTGATTCTCGATGACACAACCTCCGCTGTGGATCTGGAAACAGAAAAAGAAATTCAGGAAAGTCTCCGTCATTTGGACTTCCCTTGTACCAAGATAATAATTGCTCAGCGTATCTCCACCACCAAGGATGCAGACCAGATTCTCATTATGGAACACGGTGAGATTACCGAGCGCGGAACCCACGAAGAGCTGATCAAGAAGGGCGGATACTACGCCGAACTGGTTAAGCTTCAGACCGGTGCCTAGGAAAGGAGGGAGATTAAATGGCAAGAAGAAATACTTATAAAGAAGACGAAATCTTAGAAACACCATTTGACATACGACATCTCCTTCGGGCTTCCGAATATATTAAGAAGCACGCCGGCAAGATGATTCTGGCCTTCTTCCTTTCGGGAATAGCAGGAATAGCTGCTCTCTTTGGTCCGAAACTCGTTCAGCTGGCCTTGGATGAAGCCATTCCGGCAAAAGATGTCCATATGTTATACAGGCTCGTTATTTATGCCGTGACTTTTTATGTTATCAGTGTTATTTTCTCAACCATAAGAAGCCGAATCATGGTTAACGTCAGCCAGGACATAATTTATCAGATACGTACAGATCTTTTTAAGCATCTGCAGAAGCTTCCTTTTCAGTATTACGATGACAGACCCCACGGTAAAATACTTGTCAGAGTTGTTAACTACGTAAACTCTGTTTCGGACATGTTAAGTAACGGTCTTATAAATGTAATCCTGGAAATCTTCAACCTTATATTTATCGTCGTTTTCATGTTCTTAATCGACGTTAAGTTGAGCCTTGTTGTACTTGCAGGTGTACCGGTTCTGGCAGTTTTCATGTTCTGGATTAAGAATAAGCAAAGGGTGGCATGGCAGCAGGTTTCCAACAAGAACTCAAACTTAAATGCCTACCTTCAGGAAAACATTGTAGGTGCAAGAATCACACAGATTTTTGCAAGAGAAGATGAGAACGCTGAGATTTTTAAAGAGTTATCAGGCAGATGTCGTAAGACCTGGATGAAAGCCGTAAGCTACTCAACTCTTGTATGGCCGGGAATCGATACCATCTCCGTTATAGTAAGAGCGGCAATTTTCGTTTTCGGTCTCGTAATCTTTTCCGGCGGTAACGAAACTTTGGGTACCATTGTTGCAGTATCTAGTTACGCTTCAAGATTCTGGCAGCCCATAATGAACCTCGGTAACATCTTTAACAACTTCATAAACAACATGGCTTACCTGGAGAGGATATTCGAAACAATGGATGAACCTGTTGAAGTTGACGATGCTCCCGACGCTGTAAAGATGAAAGATATAACCGGCGAAGTAACCTTCGAAAATGTTTCTTTCTCTTACGAACCCGGTAAGGAAATACTTCACAATGTTTCCTTTACTGTTAAGCCCGGCGAAAGTGTTGCGTTAGTTGGACCCACCGGAGCGGGAAAGAGTACCATAGTCAGTTTGATTTCCCGTTTCTACAATGTGGACAGCGGAAGAATTCTTATCGACGGGCAGGATATTTCGAAAGTTACGTTACAATCCCTTCGTTCTCAAATGGGAATAATGCTTCAGGACAGCTTTATTTTCTCGGGAACCATTGAAGATAATATAAGATACGGCAAGCTTGATGCTTCCGAAACAGAAATAAGGCGGGCAGCCAAAACCGTCTGTGCCCATGATTTCATACGAAACATGTCAAATGGATACCACACAGAGGTTAAGGAGAGAGGTGCTCTTTTGTCACAGGGTCAAAAGCAGCTTATTTCCTTTGCAAGAACCCTGCTTTCGAACCCTTCAATTCTTGTTCTCGATGAAGCGACCTCAAGTATTGACGTGCAAACTGAGAAAGCTCTTCAAAAGGGTCTGGACGCAATGCTTTCCGGAAGAACCAGCTTTATCATTGCTCACAGGCTCTCAACAATTACGAAATGTGACAAGATAATGTACATAAATGATGGCGGAATCACCGAATGCGGAAGTCATGATGAGCTTATGGCCAAGAAAGGTGATTACTATCATCTCTATACCGCCCAGATGGAAGGTTTGGAGGTCGGTTAAGTAATTAGTTAAGTAAATGGACTCTTAAACGATTAAGGCAAAAAGGCGTTTATCCTATGATATTCGCCTTTTTTTATGTTTTTCACAGTAATTTTTCATAAAATCTTTCTCTCGTATTTGTTCAAATCGGCCAAAAATTTCAAATATGCACAAAACTTCTCTTTTCTAAGTTGATTTTAAGGTTAAAGTGTTGTATATTATGAGTACGAAATCGATTAAGAAACATTATAGTTCATTAGCAGCAACTTAGGAGACAAATATGAAAGGTTTTTTACATAATACCTGGAAAAACAGGAACCATGTATTGATGGCGCTTCCTGCTTTTCTGATTTTGTTCTTTATAATGTATGTTCCCATGAGCGGTCTTATTCTTGCGTTCAAGAAGTTTGACTACCAGGCAGGAATCTTTGGAAGCCCCTGGGTAGGTTTAGACAACTTTAAGATGCTCGTTGCATCCAAGAGTAAGTTCTACAGCATTACAAAGAACACCGTTCTTTACTATTTTCTTTTTACAGCGGTAGGAACATTCTTAAATGTTACTCTTGCCATTGCTCTTGACAGACTCTTCTTTAAGAAACTTGCCAAGACAATGCAGACAATCATGATTGTTCCCGTATTCATTTCTTACGCAGCTGTAAACTTTATTGCGTACGCATTCATCAGTACCGATACAGGTATCATCAACAATACCTTAGGTACGAGCACCAGATTCTATTCAACGGCTGCACTTTGGCCCTGGATTCTTTTGATCATCAAGATTTGGAAAGATACCGGTTACGGTTCAGTATTATATATGTCAGTTCTTGCCGGTGTAGACTCTGAACTTTACGAAGCAGCAGAGATCGACGGTGCCAACAAGTGGCAGAGCATATGGCATATCTCAATTCCCAGTCTGATTCCCATGATTACCGTTATGTTACTTCTTTCAGTAGGTAACATCATGAGATCTGACACAGGTCTTTTCTATCAGGTAACCAGAAACAGCGGAATGCTTTATGATACAACTCAGGTTTTGGATTCCTACATCCTTAACGCAATCATGAAGAGTGCAAACTTTGGTTTCACCGCTGCTTCATCTTTGTTCCAGTCAGTTATCGGTCTTCTCTTAATGCTTCTTGCTAACTTCACAGTTCGCAAAGTAGCTCCCGAGAACGCATTATTCTAAGGGAGGGACGAAGATGAGTAAGAAAAACAAGAATTTGGATTTAGCCCCTTCAAGACATGAGAAAAAAGGATTTGGCCAGTACGTATTGGCTTTAGTTCTCCTTATTTATACACTGTTTTGTTTTTTACCTATTGAAATTGTTCTGGTTTCTGCTTTCGCAGACGAGATGTCCATTACTGATTACGGATTTAAGTTCATCCCTGCTAAATGGTCTATGAATGGTTTCAACGCCGTAATGAAATACGGTAAACAGCTTTTTGTATCCTACGGTGTAACTATTTTCGTTACAGTAGCAGGAACAGCTTTGGGCCTTTTGGTAATGAGCATGTATGCTTACGCCATCAGCCGTCCCGATTTTAGATTATCAAAGTTTTTATCAATCTTCCTGTTGATTCCTATGCTTTTCAACGGAGGTACTCTTTCAGGATACATTGTATTCACATCCATGTACGGATTGAAGGACACTCTTGCAGTATTGATTCTTCCTTTGATGGTAACCACCATGAACGTTATCATTTTGAGAACCTATATTGCCAACAGTATCCCCAAGGAACTGATGGAAGCAGCCAAGATTGACGGTGCCGGAGACTGGAGAACTTTCTTCCAGATTACTTTCCCTCTCCTTAAGCCCTCACTTGCGGCAGTTGGATTCATGATGGCTACTTCATATTGGAATGATTGGCAGAACGCTTTGATTTTCATTACTTCTGATAGCAAGAAGCCTTTACAGCTCCTTCTTATCAGCATTCAGAAGAGTATTGAGTTCCTTTTGAACAACACCAACGTTCCTTCAGTCGTTAAGGCTGCCATGGGTGGAACAATTCCTCAGTACTCAGCTACAATGGCAACTGTTCTTGTAGTAGTAGGACCTATCGTTATCGTATATCCTTTCTTCCAGAAGTACTTTATCAAAGGTCTTACAGTCGGTTCAGTTAAAGGTTAATACCACGAATGAACCCTTCATTTTTGAAGGTTCAGATAAACTTTTCTTATTCCAAAAGGAGGATAACATGAAAAAGAAAGTCGTTTCACTGTTAATGGCTGCTGCCATGACAATGACAATGCTTGCAGGTTGTGGTAGCACAAACGCAGGCGCAACAACAAGCAACACAGAAACAAAGACAGAGGAAGCTGCTCCTGCAACAACAGAAGCAACAACCGAGTCTACAGCATCAGGTGATGTTGTTACTGTAAGAATGATGAGAAACTGCTTCAACGTAGTTCCTGATTCAGCTAGAACCAAAGAGGTTCAGGACGCTATCAACGCTTACATCGCTGATAAGATCAACGTACAGATCGAGCTTCAGGATATCAGCTCAAACGAGTACGCTGAAAAAGGTAACCTTGCAATCGCTAACAACGAAGTTGATCTTTTCTGGACAGCTTCATGGCTTGACACAATCGGCACAAAGCAGCTCTTTGCTGCAAACGCTTGTAAGGATATCACAGATCTCCTTCCCGGCACAGCTCTTTATGATTCAATGGATTCCAAGCAGTGGGAAGCTTCCAAGTATGCAGGAAAGAACTACTACATCCCTGTTTACAAGGATAACGTTGAAGGTTACAACGTAATGCTTCGTAAGGATCTTGTTGACAAGTACGGCGTAGACGTTGCTTCCATCAAGACTCTTAAGGATTTAACTCCTGCTCTTGAGGCATTCAGTGCAGAAGGTCTTCCTTACACATACCTTACACAGAGAACAGCTATGTTCTATCGTTACTACATCGACAGCTTTGATTTCTTCACAGGTGACTCTGCTTCTTCATGGGTTGCTGTAGACAGAAGCAAAGACGAAGTAGTTAACACAGTTCTTTCTGACGAGTACAAAGAGTTCACAACACTTATGGCTGAGTGGGCTGAGGCTGGATACCTTTCAGAGGATGACGCTACAAAGACCACAAACGACAACACCATCCAGGGTGACAAGTGGGGCGTTTCATGGTGGACAGATGTTCCCAACAACGCAGAAGCAAACGGACGTTACAACAGAGAAGTTGTAATGGCTAAGGTTACAAAGAACTACATGCACACAGATTCTTGTCTTGGTTCTTGCTACGCTATCGCTGGTACAGCATCTGACGAAGCAGCTAAGGCAGCTATCGAGTTCATGGGTCTCCTTTACACAGATAAGAAGCTTGCTGATATGTATGCTTACGGTATCGAAGGAACAGACTTCAACTACGACGCTGATGGTTACGTAGAGAAGGTTGCTGATGCTTCTTACAACCACTCAATGTGGGAGTCAGCAAACGCAACAGTTGTAACAGCTGAGTCTACAGCTCCTTACACAGCTCAGATGTACCTTGACTTCAACAACGGCGCTGAGATTTCATGTGCTAACGGATTCCAGTTCGATAAGACACCTGTTGAGGGTGCTTACACAGCTTGCTGTGACGTTATGAACGAGATCGGTTTCGCTCTTGAGAACGGTGCATTCCCTGTTGACCAGGTTGAGGATAAGATTGCTGAGTACGAAGCAGCTCTTGAGGAAGCAGGCGTTAACGATGTTATCGCTGAGTTCCAGAGCCAGTACGATGCATGGAAGGCTACTAAGTAATTAGTTTCCTGAAACATCAATCTTAAAACTAAAGGCTATGGCAAGTTTCTTGCCATAGCCTTTTTAAATGATTCAGGTCAAATAGAAAAGAGCCCTTGTTGGGCTCTTTTCTATATCTGCTTAACTGTGCTTCCTTCTATTAATTTACCCGGAACTGTAATCTGTTTAGGAAGCCAAAGAGTAGGATTCTCAATATTCTCTATCAGCTGTCTGGCTGCCTCTTCACCCATGAAGGTGGCATCCTGTTGATATGTGGTAAGCTTGGGTCTTAGCATCTGTGAAAGAAGAATTCCATCATATCCAACAACGCTCATATCATCAGGAATTGAAAGACCTGCATGCTCTAAAACATTCATTCCGCCGATATAAGAGAAATCATCGGGATAGAAAATACATGTGGGCCTGTCGTTAAGCTCCAAAAGCTTTCTGGTTGCAATGGCAGCGGCCTTCGGATCATGATAGTCACCCCTTATTACATACTCAGGTTTAATGCCTATTCCAAGGTCCGCACAAGTCTTATAAAAGCTTGCCATACGTCTCTGGGTAACGGATGTCTCCTCACCATGAATGTAGGCTATCTTTCTGTGGCCCTTGCTGTAGACGTAATTAACAAGTTCCTCCATTCCCTTTACGTTATCTGAAACAATGGATGTTCTGTTATTGAAAACATAATCCAAAGTAACAGTGGGAATTTCGCTGTTAACAAGCTTTATTACCGCGGGATCCTCGAAGTCAACGGAGGCGATTATTACTCCGTCGCACTGTCTGTATTTGGCATGTTCATAAAAGTCCATGCCGGTGGTTCCTATATCTCTTGAAATAAATGTGATGTCATAGCCCAGCTTCTCGGCCATGGACTTGGCACTCTCAAGGATTTTGGAGAAATACTCATGAGCCAAACCGCTCTGAGTTTTATCTACAAACAAAACTCCCACATTCTGGCTTCTGCCGGATTTAAGAGTTCTGGCGGTAGCATTGGGATAGTAACCCATTTCTCTGGCTGTTTTCCTGATAAATTCAGCCGTTTCCTTGCCTATATCGCTATGTCCGTTAATAGCTTTACTTACAGATGCTCTTGATACGTTGCACCTCTTGGCTATATCTGCCAGTGTAACCATGTTCAAACCCTTCTGAATTCATTGCTTAATCGTTTTCGCTTTTTTTATTATAAACATGAATATTTACCCAGTCAATTAGCTGATTTGCCTAATCTTGCAGGCATTTTTAGTTACTTATCACGAATTTAGGTTTTTTTCGTAGATTTCTAAAAAACATCTTTACATTTGCGTATTCTTGCATCTATAATAAAATTATGAACTTAAACGATTTCGTAACCGATTATATCACTAAATAGGAGAAGTATATGAAGTACGGATTTTTTGATGATGTTAATAAAGAATACGTAATCACAAGGCCCGATACTCCCTTGCCTTGGATTAACTACCTTGGAAATGAAGGATTCTTTTCTCTTATTTCCAACACCTGCGGCGGTTATTCTTTTTACAAAGATGCTAAATTAAGAAGAATCACCAGATTCCGTTACAACAACGTTCCTGCGGATGCAGGCGGAAGATGCTTTTATATCAAGGACGGTGATACCGTTTTCTCTCCCGCTTTTCTTCCCGCAAAGACTCCTCTCGATTCCTACACATGCCGTCATGGTATGGGTTACTCAGTATTCGAGGGTAAGAAGAACAACGTTACTGCCACATTAACCTGCTTCGTTCCTCAGGGTAAGAACTGTGAGCTTCAGAAGCTTGTGGTTAAGAACGAGTCCAACGAGACCAAGAACCTTAAGATTTATTCAGCAGTTGAATGGTGTCTTTGGAATGCAGTAGATGACTCCACCAACTTCCAGCGTAACTGGAATATCGGTGAGGTTGAGATTGAAGGCAGCACTGTTTATCACAAGACAGAATACAGAGAGCGTCGTGATCACTACGCTTTCTATACAGTAAATGCTCCCATTGCAGGTTTTGATACTGACAGAGACTCTTTCCTTGGTCAGTTCAATTCATGGGATACACCCGATACCGTTAAGGAAGGAACCAACAAAGGAAGCGTTGCTTCAGGTTGGGCTCCCATCGCTGCATTAAGAATCGATGAGACTCTTAAAGCCGGCGAGGAGAAGACCTTTATCTATCAGCTTGGTTACATTGAGAACCCCGTGGAAGAGAAGTTCGAGAAGAAGGGTGTTATCAATAAGAAGAAAGCTCATGCTCTTATGGATGAGTTTAAGACTACAGAGCAGTTTGATAAGGCTTTGGCTGATCTTAACGCTTACTGGGTTACTCTTCTTGGAAGATTCAATGTTAAGTCTTCCGAAGAGAAGTTAGACAGAATGATTAACATCTGGAACCAGTATCAGTGTATGGTTACTTTCAACCTCTCACGTTCCGCTTCCTATTACGAGTCAGGTACCGGTCGTGGAATGGGATTCAGAGATTCATGTCAGGATTTACTTGGATTCATGCATCTCATCCCTGAGAGAGCAAGAGAAAGAATCATCGATATCGCTTCCATCCAGTTTGAAGATGGTTCAACATATCACCAGTACCAGCCCCTCACAAAGAGAGGTAATGGAGATATCGGTGGCGGATTCAACGACGATCCTTTGTGGCTTGTAGCTTGTACAGCTGCTTACATTAAGGAGACCGGTGATGCCACAATCCTTGATGAGCCCACACCTTTCAACAATGTTGAAGGTTCCGAGAAGCCTCTCATGGAGCACTTAAGAAGAAGCGTAAGATACATTATGGAGCACAAAGGTCCTCACAATCTTCCCCTCATCGGACGTGCCGACTGGAACGATTGCCTTAACCTTAACTGCTTCTCAAATACACCCGGTGAAAGCTTCCAGACCGCATCCAACTTCGAAAGCGGCAAGGCTGAGTCTGTATTTATCGCTGGTATGTTTGTAAACTACGGTAAAGATTACGCAGATCTTTGCGAAAGATACGGAAGCAAGGAAGAGGCTGCTGAAGTTCGCAAGGCAGTTGAAGAGTGCGAGAAAGCTGTTATGGAATACGGCTGGGACGGAGAATGGTACAAGAGAGCATATGATGCTTTCGAGCGTCCCATCGGAAGTAAGGAGAATGAAGAAGGCCAGATTTACATCGAGCCCCAGGGTATGTGTACAATGGCAGGTATCGGTGGCGCAGAGGCCGGACGCAAAGCTCTTAATTCCGTAGAGAAGTACTTAACAAATGAGTTTGGTGTAGAATTACTTCACCCTTGTTATACAGAGTATCATGACTATCTCGGAGAAATCTCCAGCTATCCTCCCGGATACAAAGAGAACGGTTCAGTATTCTGTCACAACAACTCATGGATTGTTATGGCATATGCAAAGCTTCACGATGGTAACGGAGCATTCAAGTCCTACACAAGACACGCTCCCGCATACATTGAAGATAAGTCAGAGATTCACCGCACTGAGCCCTATGTTTACAGCCAGACAATTGCAGGTCGCGATGCCGCAAACTTTGGTGAAGCCAAGAACAGCTGGTTAACAGGTACTGCTGCCTGGACATTCGTAGCAGCAAGCCAGGGTATCATCGGTATCCTTCCCGACTATGACGGACTTAAGGTTGAGCCCAACATTCCCGACTCCATGGATGGATATCATGCAAAGAGACTCTACAGAGGAGTTCTTCATGACATCACCGTTAAGAGAGCAGATGCAGCTCACAAAGCCGGCATGACAGTTGACGGAAAAGAAGTTGAAGGAAATGTAATTCCCTTCGACGGTTCAAAGAAAACTTGCGAAGTCTTTCTTTACATATAATTCCCTTTATTAGAAGTTCAAGTAGGAGAAGCACCCCCCAAAAAGGGGTGCTTTTTCTGTATAAGAAAAGCCCTTAAGTGACAATCACTTAAGAGCTTTGTTTATGTACTCTATAACATTTATCTTGCTAAGGACCTTGCGCTTTAATTCAGGTTCTAATGTTCCGAACAAATCTCTGTATTCAACCTGGGAGTTATGTCTGATTCTCTTTAAAAGCTCCGTGTCTCTCTTCTTTCTTTCCTCTTCTCCTTTTGGATAACCCTGACCAAAGGGTTCAGAAAAGAGTTTTGCAATGGTAGCTTCACAGTTCTCTTCTCCTGCCCAAGTATACTCTTCTCCAAGAGGAAGAGAAATAGCGTTCCCGTCATTTATCTGTGCAAAAAGATATGCGTCCATTGGGGTGGGAGCATAACCGCAGATAACTCCGGGCATGCTGTTACAGGCAAGCATCATTCCCTGTCCCGAAGAGCAGCCGGTTACCACAAAATCAACTGCCTTGGTTGAAAGAAGCATTCCAATCAGTATAGAAATCTCGATATAACTATACTTAATTTCATCTTCAGGAAAGCAGCCAAAGTTAATTACCTCTGCATCTTTGGCATATTTCTTTGTAAGTGAATACAGAAGTTCATTTTTCCCAGCCTGGGAACTTGCCTGAATAACTCCAATTCTCATATTAGTCCACCAATGTTTTAAGCAATAGCTCGAATCTTACTCCGTAATCGTTTGTAGGGTTCTTAATTGTCTCACCGATAGTATTTGATACATAATCTGCTGCTGCCTGAGCAGATTTAAATATCTCGTCAGTTTTGAGATAGGTTCCGGTAAATACCGAAGCAAAGAGGTCTCCGGTACCTGCAAAGGACCCGGGATATTTCTTGGCTCTGGCATAGAAGATGGAGCCGTCCTTATATACACATGCGCCTGTATACTCCGGATCATCACTTACACCCGTCAATATGACAGTCTTAGGTCCCAGATGCGCACATTTCATAAGTATGAAGAAATAATCCTGTTCCGTTAAATCCTCTCTGTAAGGGAACTTGGCCAGTAAACATGCCTCAGTGAGGTTTGGAAGGATAATGTCAGCATGAGAGCAAAGTTCTCTGGTCGCATTCACATAGTCATCATCGAAACCTGAGTACAGCTTTCCATGATCTCCCATAACCGGATCGATTATCACCGGTGCACCCTCTTTAAGGAGATTATTCTTAATAAACTCCACAGTTTCTATATGCTTCCTGTTTCCAAGATAACCTGTATACAAAGCATCAAAGGTTATGTTGTTATCCTGCCAGGATTTACAAAATTCAGGAAGAGTATCCGCAAAGTCTCTCTTAACCACGTTCTTGAAACCACCGGTGTGAGTGGAGAGAATCATTGAAGGTAAAATGCAGGTCTCAATACCCATGGCAGATAGTACCGGAAGCGCAATGGTGATAGAGCACTGTCCCACGCATGATATATCCTGAAAAGTAAGTATTCTCTTGTTGCTCATTTTAAATAGTTCTATCCTTTTTTTCTTATATTATACATCAACATTCCGAAAGTAGGTATTTCCATTTACAATCATAATCCTTGGTTGAACATCAAATGTATGAGAAGAATAAATTATTAATTATTAATTATTCATTAAGTCAATCGTATTGTATTGATTTGGTTAGAAACAGTATGTTATTTTTCATATTAAGGGTTAATAATATCTTGTTATTTTGATTAAAAGGAGGGAAACCATGAATTCACTTTACTTAACAATGACGTATTTGCCATATGTCTTCGGTGTAGCCGGAATCATTCTTTTTTTCTCATATGTGTTAATACGTATTCTTAAAAAGAAAGATTATCGATATCTTCTTTTTTTTGCCTGCATTCTAATCGCCTTATTTGCTTTAGCTATTTTAGGTTATTACATAATAGGTTATTTAGGAGTTGGTCCAATAAGTAAATAATAGATTTGAAAAAAGTGGTTCTAGACGTTAATCGACTAGAACCACTTTTTCTCTATTTTTGAAAACGTCAGCATCTATTTTACGTGTTTTCACCATAGAGTATTTTCATATTATGAATATATTCTGCATTTCTCGGCGATAACTTCGAATTCCTTGGACTCCTTGGCCCAGATTTCTTTAAGCTTATCAAGGCTTAACTTTCCGTTTATGTAATCGGTAACGGTTTCATCACCTGAGAGAGAAGAAAGTCTTGCAACATCTGCGTACTTAACAAACTCCACATCCTTCGGATATAAATCAAAGAAGGTTTTTAAGGTGATGATTGCGGGATAGAGAAAATCCAGTCTGTCGTTAAGGGGAATGAACTCCACACCGTAGCAGGTCTTTCCTGCATGCTTGGACCAGAAGGGTGTAAAGGCTCTGGGTCTTATGGCCACATCCTCGCAGTCTATTCTCTTTCGAAGCTCCGGAATGAACTCATCCATGTTTACGAAGGGTGCACCGTAAATCTGGAAGGGAGCAGCTGTACCTCGACCCTCACTTATATTGGTGGCTTCGAAGAAACAGCCACCAACATAGCAAAGGTTGGAATTGAAAGTATGAATGGAAGGGGAAGGAAGATTCCAAAGCTGACCTGTTGCGGTCCACTTCATGTCTTTCTTGTATCCCTCCATGGGTATAACATTGTAATCCAAATCAAGCTTTAAGTAGCTTAAGAAGTATTTTCCAAGTTCTCCGGGAGTAAGGCCGTATCTTATGGGAAGTTCGTAATCCCCCACAAAACTTGAAAGTTCCTTCTTCATTCTGTTTCCGGCAATTTTCTTACCCAAGGGGTTGGGACGATCAAGAACTACAAACTTAAGACCTTTGCCTGCTGCCGCCTTCATGCAATATGCAAGAGTATAAATATATGTATAGTATCTGAGTCCCACATCCTGGATATCATAAACAAGAACATCCAGCCCATCAAGATCTTCTGATGTGGGCTCTTTTCTGTCTCCGTATAGTGAAATAATCGGGGTCTTATACTTGGGATGAATGCTGTTATCTACGGATGCGCCATCCATTGCTCCGTAAAGTCCATGCTCGGGAGTGAAAAGCTTAGCCACTTCATAGCCTGCTGCCGCAAAGACATCCATATCTTCCACAAGCTTGCTACTTACTCCTGAATAGTTGGTAATAAGACCGATTTTCTTTCTGGCAAGAAGCTTCTTATACTCGCCGATTCTGTCTATTCCAAGTTTAATCATAATTACTCCTCCGGTCGTTTGTAGAACTGACCTGATATTTCTTCCGTTCTTAATGTATTGACAAAAGCTTCGGGATCTACTTTCTTGATAGCCCTTACAACTTTCTTATATTCTTCTCTTGATACTACTGAATAAACCACATTTCGCTCGCAGTGCTCATAAGAACCTTCGCCCTCTATAAGAGTTGCGCCGTGGCTTGTGAGATCACTGATGATAACACATATCTCCTCAGGTTTATTAGTTACTATAAATAAGGTTTCCTTCTGATATCTGGTATATAAGGTGTGAAGAACCTGGGTGGATGCATACTGGAAAATAATGGAATAAAGGGCCTTATCCCAACCAAAGAGTAAACCTGCACTTCCAAGGATTACTACATTTATGGCAAGAATCATGTTCCAGGAATCCATTCCCTTTCTGTCAGAAAAGAAAATTGCCAGGAAATCAGTTCCTCCCGATGTAGCTCCCTGTATAAGACAGATACTGATTGCCAGTCCGTTAATGATTCCCCCGAAGATACTTACAAGCAAAGTATCATAGGTTATTGCATAGGTAGGAAGCATATCGGAAAAGATACCCGTCATGACTATCATATATACCGAGTAGATAGTAAATTTCTTTCCTATATATCTGAATCCGATATAGATGGGGATTGCATTAAGAATGACGATAACGAGAGTGTAGGGGAGCTCTATGTTAAACCAAAGCTCTGCCACACGTCTGATAAGTACGGTGATACCTGTTGCACCGCCGGGGTATAATCCACCTGCTTCAACAAAGGTATTGATATTTGCTGCCATAAGAAGAGCAGCAAATGTTATTACTAAGATTTTTCTTAGCTTTCTTATTGCGGGATTTACAATTGTTTTTGCCATAATAACCCTCTCACATGCTCTATAATAACATTGTATCGAAAAAAAATCCAGCAATTTTTAGTTTCTTTGAAACTTTATGTCAGATTGTATCATTGTATACAAAGCTAAGTCCTTGACTTTTGCGCGTCAAAGTGTTAACTTATACAAAGACAGTTTATCGCTTTAACGCAAAAAATTGATTATTAAAAGGACGGAATTGACATGCCTGTTACAGAGTTTCTTGAAAGAAATGCCAAACTGTATCCCGATGAAATTGCTCTTGTTGAGCTGAATCCGGAGCAGCCTGATACCAGACGTACAACCTGGAAGGAATATGACCTTATCAGACCTACAGGTTTCGAAGCTTACAGAAGAGAAATCACATGGAAAGTTTTTGATGAGAAAGCTAACCGTTTTGCCAATCTTCTCCTTGCAAGAGGAATAAAGAAAGGCGATAAGGTTGCCATTATCATGTACAACTGCCTTGAGTGGCTTCCTATTTATTTCGGTATTTTAAAGAGCGGCGCCATTGCTGTTCCTTTCAACTTCAGATATGACGCAGATGAGATTCTCTACTGTGCCGAGCTTGCCGAAGTTGACATGATAGTTTTTGGTCCCGAGTTCATCGGACGTATGGAAGTTAACGCCGAGAAATTAAGCAAGGGGCGACTTCTTTTGTTTGTTGGTGACGGATGCCCCAGCTTCGCCGAAAGCTATAGAGAGCAGGTTGCGGATTGCTCCAGTAAGGCTCCCAAGGTTGATATTACTGAAGATGATTTTGGAGCTATTTATTTCTCCTCAGGAACAACAGGTTTCCCCAAAGCCATTTTGCATAAACATCAGTCTCTTACACAGGCTGCAGAAATGGAGCAGAAGCATCACGAGACCGGAAGAGAGGATAACTTCCTTTGTATCCCTCCTCTCTATCATACAGGTGCCAAGTTCCACTGGATGGGCAGTCTCGTGGCAGGAAGTAAGGCTGTTCTTCTTAAGGGAGCAAAGCCCGAAACCATCTTGCAGGCTGTATCCAAAGAACATTGTACAATTGTATGGCTTCTTGTTCCCTGGGCACAGGATATACTTGATGCCCTTGACAGAGGCGATTTGAAGTTAGAAGATTACGAACTTGATCAGTGGAGATTAATGCACATCGGCGCACAGCCCGTTCCCCCTTCACTCATCAAGCGCTGGAAAGAATATTTCCCTAAGCATCAGTACGATACAAACTATGGTCTTTCAGAATCCACAGGTCCCGGTTGTGTACACCTTGGAATGGAAAACATCAATAAGGTAGGTGCCATCGGCGTTCCCGGATACAGATGGGAGTGCAAGATTGTGGATGAAAATGATAAGGAAGTTACCGGCGACGGTGTCGGTGAACTCTGTGTCAAAGGTCCCGGCGTAATGACCTGTTATTACAACGATGAGAAATCCACCAAAGAAGTACTCAAGGACGGTTGGCTCTACACCGGCGATATGGCTATGAAGGATTCCGATGGTTTCATCTTCTTAGTTGATAGAAAGAAAGATGTTATCGTATCCGGTGGTGAGAACATTTATCCTGTCCAGATTGAAGACTTCATCAGAAAGAACAATAAGGTTAAGGACGTTGCGGTTATCGGACTTCCCGACAGAAGACTGGGTGAGAAGACCGCGGCTATCATTGAAATAAAAGAGGGTATGTCCTGCACCAAAGAAGAAATTGAAGAGTTCTGCATGGACATGGCAAGATACAAGAGACCCAAAGAAATTATCTTTGCCGACATTCCCAGAAATGCAACAGGTAAAATTGAGAAGCCCAAGCTTCGTAAGATGTATGGAGCTGACTTCTTAGTAGCAAAAGAAAACCAAGGTTAATCCTTGGTTTTCTTTTCTTATTAAAGGGTTGAGATTGCTATCTTCATAACCTCCATTGCCTTATCATAGGCAAAATCCACTACTTTCTTCTTTGCTCTGAATATGTATTCTGACTGTGCTTCCGATAATTCGTAGTTCATCATGGAATCCAAAAGGTAATCTGCAGTATCAATGTCAAATTCTTCCAATGCCTCTATTATCTCTTTATATACTTCCTTTGTTTCTTCCGGAGAAATCTTAAGATCTCCCTTTTCCTGTTCTTCCTTGGATATTATAAAAGAGAAGAGTTCTTTCAATGCCTTAAATGATTTAAGCAACTGAGGAGTTTTCTTTTTGATTTCCTCCACATTTCCGGACATACCGCATTGCTCAAGATATTCGGCTTCATCTGCCAGAGAAATGGCGCCTATTAATCTTGAGTTACTTTTCAGTGCATGTACTTCCATTGTGTATTCTTCAATATCTTCTCTTTCACAGCACTGTTTAATTCTCTTTGTTTTCCCCTGGATCATGGAAAAGTATCTTTTAAGAAACTTTACATACTGCTCCTCACTTCCTGCATAGGAGAGGCCCACATGTATGTCGAATTCCTTATATGTAACGGGATTCTTTTTTGCCATAGCATTCTCCCTATTTCTCTGAGCCAAAAATCTCGTCCAACTTTGTCATTATTCCAAACTTGTCTATGGGCTTTTTGATAAATCCTCTTGGTTTCATTCCCATTAGAATCTGTTTAATAACTGCTTTATCGATGGAAGCGCACAGCACAATCTTTGGAATATCGTCTATTTCCCTCTTATTCTTGGGAAGAGCTCTTCCATAAAGATTGATTGTATAATCCAGAATTATAATGTCGGGTTTGTATTTCTCCAGATATTTCATTGCCAGAGGAGCGTTTGGAACGCAGACAACGGTATATTTTCCCGACAAAAAATCTTTCAAAGCCGAAAGCACCATGGTGTCGGTATCTACAACAAGGACTGTTTTCTTGACTCTGTTTGGATTCGGAGCCTGCAAATCCTCCTTTGGAGTAATAACCTTTTCTTTTTTTATCTCTGATGCTGCTGCCGCCAGCGCCCTTTGTTGTTTATAGGCTTCAAACTTCTGCCTTTCAACCACAGTTTGGAGATCTTTGATTTTTTCCTTAAATACCTTTTCATCCGCAACGGAGATACTGTCTTTTATTTTATCAAGAGCATTAAATAAAGCTTCTATGCGCAAAGGTCTTGGTACAAACTCGGATATGTTTAAAAGGGTACTGTCTTTAAAACTTTCATATTTATCGGGATGACTGATTACTATTAAGGCAGCCTCGTCTATCTGTCTGTACTGAAGAAGGTCATTGTAATCCACAAGTTCTTCCGGATTTTCATCATTCAGACAAATTATGATTACGTGTGGATACAGTCTTTCCAGTTTGGAAACGTAATCCGCTTCATCAAAATAAATAGGGCACACAAAATAGTCTCCCCGATATACCCGGTTAGAGACATCCCCGACAATTATCTTACTTTTCCCCACAATTGCGACCCTTAATTGCATAAAACCTCCAAATTAGTGAGAGTTTACACTCATTATATATTATTCTGTTGAAAAAATCAAAAAAAGGACTCACCTTTCGGTGAGTCCCGTATCTCTGATACTTATTATAAGTTCGAATACTCTTTTGCAATCTGAGCTGCAACAGCAACGTTGTTATAAACAAGCTTGATGTTTGCTTCAAGGCTTGCTCCGCCTGTAAGCTTCTGAATCTTATCAAGAAGGAAAGGTGTAATTTCTTTACCTTTAATTCCTTTTTCGTTTGCTTCCTTTATAGCTGCGTCAATATTTGCATTGATGTAATCGGGATCCATTGCATACTCATCGGGAATGGGATTTCCGACTACCATACCGCCTCTTAAACCACAGTCCTCTTTAACGTGGAATGCTTCAGCGATTTCCTTAGGTGTATCTAACCTGTAGTCTACACCGAATCCTGAATGGGTTGTGTAGAATGCAGGCATTTCTGCTGTCTTATATCCAACTACTGTAACACCCTTTGTTTCAAGATATTCAAGTGTAAGACCTATATCAAGAATGGATTTACATCCTGCGCAGACAACACATACGGGAGTTCCTGCCAACTCCTCAAGGTCTGCGGAGATATCCATGGTTGTTTCCGCTCCTCTATGAACGCCACCGATTCCGCCTGTACCGAATACTTTAACTCCGGCCATGGCTGCAGCGATCATGGTTGTTGCAACTGTTGTTGCTCCGTCCATTCCCTTTGCGAGAATTACGGGAAGATCTCTTCTGCTTGCCTTGGGAACGTTAAGTCCCTTCTTACCCAGGTACTCAATTTCATCCTTTGAGATACCTACTGTGATTTTACCTTTGATGATTGCGATGGTAGCGGGTATTGCTCCGTTATCTCTTACAATCTTTTCAACGTTAAGAGCTGTCTCAACGTTCTTCGGATAGGGCATTCCGTGAGAAATGATTGTGGACTCCAAAGCCACTACAGGTTTTCCTTCCTTGATGGCTTTCTTAACCTCATCCGATACTACAAGGTACTTTTCAAGATTCATTTTAATAATCCTCCTTCTGAATCTTCGAGCAAGTCCTCGGACAGCTTTGAACTAACCACTGAGTAATCTTCAGCACATAACGCAGCAGCCTTAAGTCCAAGCTCAATTGCTCTTTCCATATCTAATCCTGCGTCAATGCCGGCGGTGATACCTCCGAGTAAAGCGTCTCCGCAGCCTGTAGTATTTACTACATGGCAGGGCATTGCGTCAAAGTGCTTTCTCACATCTTTGAAAGCATAGTATACACCATCTTTACCCAAAGATACAACTAAATGTTTTACACCTTTGCTTAATAATATTTCGGTGGCCATTTCCAGAGACTCTTCATCATCCACGGTTACACCGCTTAAAAGCTCAAGTTCATATCGGTTCGGTTTAAATAAAAATAATTTGTCCAGACTGTCTTTGAATCTGATTCCCTTTGCAGTGGAAACAGGTTCTGCAATAATGGGAACCTTGGCTTCCGCACAAAGATAATCAATACATTCCTTGGTGATATTGGCATCAATAACAAGATATTTACTCTCGTTAATTAATGCCAGCTTTGTTTTGAGATATTCAGGAGTCAGCTGATTGTAGATGTCCATATCACTTATGGCCACAGCCATATCTCCGTCATTATTGTTGATACAAAGATATGTTGATGTAATGACGCCTCTTAACTCAAGTGAGAGAGAAGTACCGATTCTTAAATCCGCCATATTTCTCTTAAGCTCGTCACCATAAAAATCATCACCGAAAACGGTGATCATCTCTACGTTGGAACCGAGTCTTCTCATGTTTTCGGCGATATTTCTTCCGACTCCCCCGAAAGAAACCTTCATTCTTCCGGGATTGGAGTCAGCCATCTTTAAACTTTTCTTGGGGGTGGCACTGATATCAATGTTAACAGCGCCTACTACTGTGATAAAACTTTTCTCGTTAACGCTCATTCTTCTGTATTCTCTGTTTCTTCAAAATCCTCGGTATCGGCTTCGTCATCCCCCTCTGACTGCCTTACCTTAGCTATCTTTGCAATCTTAACTTCGCCGTCAAGGTTCATAACCTTTACACCCGAAGTAATTCTACCCATGGTACGAACATCTTTCATTCCAATCTGGATGATTATTCCCTCTGTTGTAATCATCATGATTTCATGTTCGTCGTCAACAGCTTTAACACCCACAACATCACCGGTGCTCTCGCTTAAGTTGTAACACTTAACACCCTTTCCGGCACGCTTCTGAATCTTGAACTCTGAAAGGTTGGTTCTCTTTCCTCGTCCGTTTTCTGTTACGAAGAAGAGGCTTCCGCCCTGTTCATCCAGCTGCATTCCGATGACTTCATCATCTTTGTTAAGTGAAATACCCATAACACCCATGGCTGTACGTCCGGTATTTCTGACATCTGTTTCCTTGAAGCAGATACACATACCTTTCTTGGTAACCATGTAAATAAGGGATTCAGGTGTGGTTGACTTAACTTCAATAAGTTCGTCGTCCTCCCTGATTCCGATAGCAATAAGTCCGTTCTTTCTGATATTGCTGTATTCGGTAATAGGAGTCTTCTTAACGATACCCTTCTTGGTAACCATGAAGAGGTTTCTGTCTTCAGAGTACTCCTCAATAGGAATCATGGCTGTAATCTTCTCATCAGGGTTAAGCTGAAGAAGATTAATAATAGCTGTTCCTCTGGAAGTTCTTGATGCCTCGGGAATTTCATAAGCCTTAAGTCTGTATACACGACCCTGGGTTGTGAAGAACATTACATAGTTATGATTCTTCGTCATAAGAAGATCTTCAATGTAATCATCCTCAATGGTCTGCATTCCCTTGATTCCGCGACCGCCGCGGTGCTGGGTCTTAAAGTTATCTACAGTCATTCTCTTGACGTAGCCAAGACTTGTCATTGCAATGACGGTATTCTCTCTGGGAATCATATCCTCAATATCAATATCATACTCGTCATAGGTAATCTTGGAACGTCTGTCATCGCCATACTTTTCGGCTATTTCTGTAATTTCGGTTTTAATTACACCAAGTAAGAGTTTCTCGTCAGCAAGAATTGCTTTTAACTCAGCAATCTTTTTAACCAATTCTGCATGTTCGTCTTCAAGCTTGGCTCTTTCCAAACCTGTGAGAGCACGAAGACGCATGTCGACGATAGCCTGTGCCTGAGCATCGGTAAGACCGAATCTTGACATCAAGCCTTCTTTTGCGACCTGTGTATTTTCACTTCTTCTGATAATCTTGATTACTTCATCAATATTATCAAGAGCTATTAATAAGCCCTGTAAAATATGGTCTCTTTCTTCTGCCTTGGCAAGGTCGAATTTTGTTCTTCTTGTAACAACGTCTTCCTGGTGCTTAAGGTAATATTTTAATACTTCAAGAAGATTTAATACCTTGGGTTCGTTGTTAACCAGTGCCAGCATATTTATACCAAAGGTATCCTGAAGCTGCGTATGCTTAAACAGCTGATTAAGAATAACATTTGCGTTGGCGTCACGTCTTAACTCAATTACGACTCTGACACCTTCTCTGTTTGACTCATCACGAAGATCTGTGATTCCGTCAATCTTTTTATCTTTTACAAGTTCTGCAATCTTCTGAATGAGAGTTGCCTTATTAACAAGATAGGGAAGTTCGGTAGCAATGATCTGTGTCTTGCCGTTAGGTAAGGTCTCAATATCTGTGACAGCACGTACTCTTACTTTACCTCTTCCTGTTCTGTAAGCTTCCTCAGCTCCCTTGGTACCAAGAATCAGTGCACCTGTGGGAAAATCAGGAGCTTTAACAATATCAATAACTTCATCGATTGTGGTCTCATGACCCTCAATCTTATTGTCAATTATCTTATCTACAGCAGCAATAACATCCTTTAGATTGTGAGTAGGGATGTTTGTTGCCATACCAACGGCAATACCTGTGGTACCGTTAACCAAAAGGTTGGGAAAACGGCTGGGAAGAACAACAGGCTCATTCTCTGTATCATCAAAGTTTGGAATGAAATCAACCGTATCCTTATCGATGTCTGCCAGAAGTTTCATGGAAATTTTGGAAAGTCTGGCTTCTGTGTATCGCATTGCAGCGGCACCGTCACCATCCATTGAACCAAAGTTTCCGTGGCCGTCAACCAAAGGATAACGAAGTGACCAGTCCTGAGCCATGTTAACCAATGAACCATAGATTGAGCTGTCACCGTGAGGGTGATATTTACCCATGGTATCACCGACGATACGCGCAGATTTACGGTGAGGCTTGTCGGGATAGTTATTGAGTTCATACATGGAATAGAGAACTCTTCGCTGAACCGGCTTAAGTCCGTCCCTTACATCGGGAAGAGCTCTGGCCGCGATAACGCTCATGGCGTAATCGATGTAACAGTTCTCCATGGTCTTCTTTAAGTCTACGGCATTTATCTTGTCGTATTCATTTTTCTGTACATCAAAAATTTCATCACTCATTTTTGATATAATACCTTTCTTTTGAAACCTCTAGTTAGATATCAAGGTTTTTAACAAATTTAGCGTTGTTCTCAATAAACTCTCTTCGAGGCTCTACTTCATCTCCCATAAGAGTTGTGAAAACCAGATCCATCTCAGCTTCTGTATCAGGGTTGATATCAACTCTCAACAGAATTCTTCTCTCGGGATCCATAGTGGTTTCCCAAAGCTGCTCGGCATCCATCTCACCAAGACCTTTGTATCGCTGAATCTTGTTGCTGGAGTCTCTTCCAACATCCTTTAAGATGCTTTCAAGTTCATCATCTGAGTATGCATACCAGACTTTTTTATTCTTCTCCAGTTTGTAAAGAGGGGGCTGAGCAAGGAATACATGTCCCTGTTTAATAAGCTCAGGCATAAACCTGTAGAGGAATGTCAACAGCAGCGTACTGATATGCGCACCGTCGACATCGGCATCGGTCATGATAATAATCTTGTTATATCTTAACTTGCTGATATCAAAATCTTCATGTATACCTGTACCGAAAGCAGTAATCATAGCTCTGATTTCTGCATTTGCGTAAATCTTGTCAGGTCTTGCCTTTTCTACGTTAAGAATCTTACCTCTCAAAGGAAGTATGGCCTGGGTAGCACGGCTTCTTGCAGTTTTGGCTGAACCACCCGCGGAATCTCCCTCGACTATGTAAATCTCACAGTTTGCGGGATCCTTATCTGAACAGTCTGCCAGCTTTCCGGGAAGAGCCATTCCCTCAAGGGGACTTTTTCTTCTTGCAAGGTCTCTTGCGTGTCTTGCAGCCTCTCTTGCTCTCTGAGCAAGAATAGATTTTTCACAGATGTCCTTGGCTGTCTTGGGATTCTGCTCAAGATAATAAGTAAGCTGCTCTGAAACTATACTGTCTACCGCACCTCTTGCAACAGAGTTACCAAGCTTCTGCTTGGTCTGTCCCTCAAACTGAGGGTCTTCAATTTTGACAGAAACAATAGCAGTAAGACCTTCCCTTATATCATCACCGGTAAGGTTTTCCTCTTTGTCCTTGAGTAACTTATTATTTCTTGCATACTCGTTGAAGGTTTTGGTTATTGCATTTCTGAAACCTACCAGATGCATACCGCCTTCGGGAGTATTGATATTATTTACGAAACTGTAAACTGATTCATTGAAGGACTGATTATGCTGAAGGGCTACCTCAACATAAACACCATTCTTGGTGCCTTCGAAATACATAACATCCTCATACAAAGGCTCTTTGCTCTTGTTAAGGTATGTAACGAATTCCTTGATACCACCTTCATAGTGGAACTCTTTTGATTTGGGTTTCCACTCACCGTCTGTCTCATCATTGTGATCTTCAGGTTTACGGAAATCTGTAAGTCTTATTTTGATTCCCTTTGTAAGGAAAGCCATTTCTCTGAGTCTCTGCATAAGAACATCAAACTCAAATACAGTGGTTTCCTGGAAAATTTCGGGATCAGGAAGGAAAGTTACCTTTGTTCCTGTTTTATCTTCATCACAAGGACCTTCATCCTGAAGAGAATAGCAGGCTTTACCTCTTTCGTAACGCTGCTTATAAATTCTTCCTTCATGATAAATCTCAACTTCAAGCCAGGTGGAGAGCGCATTAACAACTGATGCACCTACACCGTGAAGTCCACCGGATACCTTGTATCCTCCACCGCCGAATTTACCGCCGGCGTGAAGAATGGTAAATACTACCTCAACTGCGGGAATACCTGCCTTTTGGTTAATTCCGATAGGAATTCCTCGACCGTTATCAATTACAGTACACGATCCATCCGCGTTCAAATAAACATCGATGGTATCACAAAAACCCGCCAATGCTTCATCTACCGAGTTATCAACTATCTCGTAAACCAGGTGATGAAGTCCGCGGCTTGAAGTGGTACCGATGTACATTCCGGGACGTTTTCTTACAGCTTCCAATCCTTCCAGTATCTGGATTTGATCGGCGCCGTATTCGTTTTCAACCTTATTCTTGTTGCTCATTTATTCCCTCATTTCCTGCGACAACAGAACCTTCGGATATTTTGAATACCCTGTCTATTGCGAATCTATGATCAATAAACTCATCTAATCCTGTACAGGTAATAATAGTTTGTATATTTCCTATACTGTTCAAAAGATAATTCTGTCTTTCTCCGTCCAGTTCCGATAAAACATCATCAAGAAGTAAAACAGGATCGTCTTTTGTTATCTTTTTCATTATTTCGATTTCTGAAAGTTTAAGTGAGAGAGCTGCAGTTCTTTGCTGTCCCTGAGAACCAAACTTTCTTATATCGATATCCCCGTTTAAAAATGAAAAATCATCTCTGTGGGGACCGACATTTGTCTGTTTTAATTTAATATCTTTCTCCTGACTTAATCTTAATTTTTCTTCGTAATCAGAAATATTAACATCAGGTTCGTATATTACTTTTATTTTTTCTTTGCCGCCGGATAATTTGTAATGAATATCATAAATGATTTCATTAAGCTGCTCGGCAAATTTTATTCTTCTTTCAATTATCTTGCTTCCGAAAGATACTAACTGGCTGTCCCAAATATTCAAAGTTTCCCTTAAGGAGGGATTAAAGTACATATCCTTAAGGAGTATATTTCTCTGATTTATTATTTTGTTGTAGTTATTGAGATTATAAAGATAAAAAGGATCAAGCTGACAAAGTTCCATATCAGCAAAATGGCGGCGTTCAGCCGGTCCATTTTTTATTATCGACAAATCCTCGGGAGAAAAGAAAACAACATTTAAAATTCCAAGAAGTTCTGATGCTTTTTTTATTCTGTTTCCATCAATTGCTATGCCCTTTGATTTATTCTTTCTAAGGTGCATATCAATTCTTGTTTCAAGGTTATCTTTTTCTATTATTGCTCTTATATGAGCTTCTTCCTTGTTGAAGTTGATAATATCTTTGTCTTTGGTACCTTTATGGGACTTTGTGGTTGCAATCATGTAAATAGATTCAAGCACATTTGTCTTTCCCTGGGCATTGGATCCATAAAGAATATTACGTCCGTTACAGAAATCAAGTTTTATTGAATCATAGTTTCTGTAATCCGCAAGTTCGATAGATTTAATAATCATTCTATCTTAATCTTTTCTCCTTCAAATTCTACAATGTCCCCGGCGTATAACTTCTTGCCTCTTTGTACTTCAACCTCACCGTTAACTTTTACAAGTCCATCGGTTATTGCATATTTGGCATCTACACCATTTTCAACCAGACCGGCTGCTTTAAGTGCCTGTCCCAATTTAATATATTCTTCTCTAAGTTTAATAACTTCCATTTTTTTCCTTTATTCAACTGTATTAAAGTTGATGGGAAGAATTAAGTAAATATAACTTTCTTCTTCATTCTTGATAAAGCAGGGAGCTTTTGAATTAACAAGATAGATATCAATCAATTCATCATCAATTACTTTAAGAGCATCAATAAGGAATTTGGGATTAAATCCTATCATGATATCTTTACCGCTCTTCTCAATATCAATATCCTCATTCATACTTCCGAGAACTGAATTAATCTTTAATTCCATCTTTCCGTCAGTAATGTGGATAATTATGGGTTTCTTATCACCTTCTTTTACAAGAAGAGTAGCTCTGTCTATACAATCAAGAAATTCTTTTTTATTAATCTTAACTTTTGTTTCATAATCGGAGGATAACATCTGATCAATCTTGAAGTACTCACCTTCGATAAGTCTGGAAACAACAAGTGTATTATCAAACTCAAATAAAATGTGCTTGGGTGTAAAGTAAATATTTACATCCTTATCTGCATCACCTGAAATAATCTTGCTTATTTCAGATAAAGTCTTTCCGGGAACAATTACTTTCTTGTCCTCGTAACTGTTCTTCATTTCAATCTTACGAAGTGAAATTCTGTGACCATCAAGGGAAACAACCTTTAAAACATTATCTTTAATTTCAAAGAGTTCACCGGTCATCTGTTTATTATTCTCATTGTTTGCTATAGAGAAGATTGTTTGTAAAATCACTTCTTTCAAAGCAAACTGAGAAATAACAATTGAATCTTCTCTCTCAATAACAGGAAGATATGAGAACTCATCTCCTGATTTTCCAATTATATTAAAATTGGATTTCTCACATGTAATGATTGTCTTAAAGCTGCTTTCATCATTTTCAATAGTTACATCACTGTCAGGAAGCTTTCTTACTATCTCTGATAAAAGCTTTGCATCAAGAGCAATCATTCCCTTTTCTATAATTTCACCATCAATAACAGTTTCAATACCAAGCTCTGTATCATTTGCTGTTAATTTAATCTTGCCAGAAGTAGTATCAATTAAAATACATTCAAGAATAGTCATGGTAGTTTTATTAGGAACTGCCTTTGAAACTATTTGAACTCCGTTTAAAAGATTTTGTTTTGATACAACTATTTTCATGTGTAAAGCTCCCTTCGTACTAATGGGTGGGCAACCCATATAATATATAAATAATAATATTATTAGTATTTATAGTATTAATAGATGTTGATATGTGGAAAACCCTTTCTATTATACTATTTTTCAGTAAAAAAAGATACTTATAACTTGTTAATAAGATGTTCAGGAAATACCGATAAATGTGGAAATATTAAGGATTAATCTTCTTAATAATTGCGTCAATATTATTTTTTAGCTCTTCGTTTTTCTTGATATCCTCTTCAATCTTATTTACACCGTGGATAACTGTGGTGTGATCTTTTTTACCAAGAATTTTACCTACATTATTTAAAGATACTTCTGTTAATTGTCTGCAAAGATACATAACAATCTGTCTGGGAAGAACAAACTCCTGGTTTCTTCTTTTGGAAGTAATATCTGAAGCAGAAACTCCATAATGTTCAGCAACTACTTCAATAATAAGATTTGGTGTTATTTCTCTTTGTTTATTTGGATTAACTATATCTTTAAGAGCTTCTTCAGCTACTTCCATTGTAAGATTTACTTTATTTAATTTTGAAAGAGCAATAACTCTGTTAAAAGCACCTTCAAGTTCTCTTATATTTGAAGTAATATTTGTAGCTATATATTCAATGATTGACTGATCAATCTGTTTATCATAGTTATCAGCATTTTTTAGAAGAATAGCTACACGAGTTTCATAATCAGGCTGCTGAATATCTGCTATTAATCCCCATTCAAATCTTGAACGGAATCTTTCATCCAGAGTTTCCATTTCTTTTGGAGGTTTATCAGATGAAAGAACTATTTGTTTACCGGCTGTTCTTAAAGCATTAAAAGTATGGAAGAATTCTTCCTGTGTACTTTCTTTTCCTATTATAAATTGAACATCATCGATCATAAGAACATCAACTGTTCTATATTTATCTCTTAACTTTGTCATTGCCTGAGCATTACCGGATCTGATAGATTCGATAACCTCATTTGTAAACTGTTCACTTGTAACATAAAGAATTTTCATTTTAGGATTGTTTTCCAAAATGAAATGTCCAATTGAATGCATAAGGTGTGTCTTGCCAAGTCCGGCACCACCATATATAAACAAAGGGTTATAAACTTCTCCGGGAGATTCAGCTACAGCCAAAGAAGCAGAATGTGCAAATCTGTTATTGGTTCCTACAATAAAAGTGTCAAATGTATATTTGGGATTAAGATTGGAATTATCTTCGTTATTTACAGATTTGGATAATGTCTGATTTTTGGAATTATGAGCTTCTTCCTCTTCATTGAATTCTTTTTCAAGTTCAAAAGCCACTTCATAATTGTCACTTAACATTTCAGAAATGGTAACCTGAAAGAAACTCTTATATTTGGTAGAAATATAATTAAGAGCATGAGCCTGGTCTGAAGGTATTAAAATTGTTACAATATTATTCTTTGTTGAACCATATTTTAAAGGACTGATCCATGTACTGTATGAAACAGGAGAAAGATCATATTCTTTCTTCATAGATTCCTTTATTTCTTCCCACTTTTCCTTAATTAAATCCACTGTTTTACCTCAATGTTTCCTTATATAAATAGAATAGAAATATACCTATCTATCATACCCTAAAAGATTAAATTTTTCAATTTATCAACCAAATGTGAAAATGGGTTAAAATTTTTCCACACCATGTGGATAAACTAGGTTAAAAGTTTACATATCTACTATAATGCATCTGTGTTAGGTGGATAATGTTTTTAAATAATGAACACAATTTTATTAGTGTTATAGGTACTTTTTCACATGTAATAAACAAGTAAAGTATTTATATCCACAAGTTATACACATTTATTTTATTCTTATTATGTAAATTAGATTTATGTTGATAACTATGTGGATAGAGGGGATAAAATTTTTTTATAATTTTTTAAAACTTGGAAAATACTTATTTTTCTTGACTTTTAAAATATAATCATTTACAATCAGTATGCTATTTTCCGTAGGAAAAGGAGGTGCAGCTATTATGAAAATGACATTTCAGCCTAAGAACAGACAGAGAAGTAAAGTACATGGCTTTAGAGCAAGAATGAGTACTCCCGGCGGAAGAAAAGTTTTGGCTTCCAGAAGAGCAAAGGGAAGAAAGATTTTATCAGCTTAAGGTCACAGTATTGTGACCTTTTTTTCTCTCTTTAAATATTATGATATTTACAGAGTCTCTTAAGAAAAATTACATGTTCCAATCCGTATATAAAAACGGAAAATCTTATGCCAATAAGTTTTTCGTTATGTACGTATTAAAAAATGAGGAAAATGGCAACCGGATAGGAATAAGTGTTAGTAAGAAAGTCGGAAACAGTGTAGTAAGACACAGAATTACAAGACTGATCCGCGAAAGTTATCGATTACACGAAAAGGTATTCAATAGTGGTTTGGATATTGTAATCGTTGCAAGAAAAGGCGCTTCGGAAGTAACCTATGCAGAAACTGAAAGCGCAATTTTACATCTTGGAAGGCTTCACGGAATTATCAATGAAGATAACCGTAAGTCAGAATCGAAATGAAGAAGATTTTAATTGCTCTAATTCATTTTTATAGAAAATATATATCTCCAACCAAAAATTTTAAATGTCCATATTATCCCAGCTGCTCAGAATATGGTTTGGAAGCAATTGAGAGGTATGGAGCGTTAAAAGGAAGCGGCCTGGCTGCATGGAGAATCATAAGATGTAATCCTTTTTCCAAGGGAGGGTATGACCCCGTCCCTGATTTTTCGTGTAAAAAAATAAAATACGGAAAGGATAAAAATGAACGGTTTAGTATTAACTCAGAGTGATACCTTCATCATTGGTTTCATTGCGAAACTTTTGGGATATGTCATGGAAGGTATCTTCTATGTTCTTGATCTTATCGGCATTCCCAACATTGGTTTATCAATTATTATATTCACCATTGTTATCTACTTACTTTTGATGCCGCTTACAATTAAGCAACAGAAGTTCTCAAAGCTTTCAGCAAAGATGAATCCTGAGCTGACAGCAATCAGAGAAAAGTATAAAGGTAAAAAAGACAATGATTCAATGGCTGCCATGAATCAGGAAACACAGGCTGTTTATAATAAGTACGGAGTTTCTCCTACCGGTGGCTGTGTTCAGCTTTTGATTCAGATGCCTATTCTTTTTGCTCTCTATCAGGTTATTTACAGAATGCCTGCATATGTAACAAAAATCAAAGAAGCATTCTTCCCTCTTGTTGATGAACTTATCAAACAGCCCGGAAGTGCTGAATTCATCCAGACATTCAAGAACGCTTCTTATTATGCAAAGCAGTTTACCAATGAGAGTTTCACAAGCGGTGTTACAACATATGTACAGAATACATACGTTGATGTATTGAACAAGGCTTCAACAAGTGAGCTTTTAAGTATAGGTACACAGTATCCTTCCTTAAAGGATCACGTTGAAAACACAGTTTCATTACTTGGAAGATTCAATAATTTCTTGGGAATCAACATTGCCAACTCACCTTCTGTTATGGTTCATGAGGCACTTGATTCTAAAGCTTACTTAATGGTTGCAGCTGCATTTATTATTCCTATTTTATCTGCAGTTACACAGTGGATTAACACAAAGCTTATGCCTCAGCAGGCACCCAGCAATGATCCTCAGGCAAATTCAATGGCTTCTTCAATGAAGACAATGAACATTATGATGCCCCTTATGTCTGCATTCTTCTGTTACACACTTCCCGCAGGTATGGGTATCTACTGGATTGCCGGTGCAGTTGTAAGAAGTATTCAGCAGATTATCATCAACAAGCATATTGATAAGATGGATCTTGATGAACTTATCAAAACGAATGTTGAGAAGAGAAATAAAAAGCTTGCCAAAGCAGGAATTGATCCCAATAAGGTTAACAACATTGCAACAATGAAGACCAAAAATATCAGTTCTATTGCAAACAGCGTAAATAAATCAGATTCAAACGATGCTCCCAAGAGTACTCCCAAGGCAGGAAGTATTGCAGCCAAAGCTAATATGGTTAGAGAGTACAACGAGAAAAACAATAAGTAATTGGACGGAGGTTAGGTATGGATTATATTGAGATAAGCGCAAAGACATTGGAAGATGCTATTACAGAAGCTTGTCAGAAGCTTTCCATTACAAGTGATAAGCTTGACTATATTGTTGTTGAGGAAGGAAGCAACGGATTTCTTGGAATCGGTTCAAAGCCTTCAGTTATCAAAGCAAGAGTTAAAGGTTCTTTAACAGACGTTGCAAAGGAATTCCTCAATGATGTTTTTGCAGCTATGAACATGACTGTTGTTATCAATGTTAAGTATGACGAAGCTGAAAAGACAATGGATATTGACTTAAGCGGAGATGAGATGGGTGTTCTTATCGGTAAGAGAGGACAGACTCTTGATTCTTTACAGTATCTTGTATCTCTTGTGATCAATAAAGGTGTTGAGGATTACATTCGTGTTAAGCTTGACACTGAAGATTACAGAGCAAGAAGAAAAGAAACTCTTGAAAATCTTGCTAAGAACATTTCATTTAAGGTTAAGAGAACAAAGAGATCAGTTTCTCTTGAGCCCATGAATCCTTATGAGAGAAGAATTATTCACTCTGCATTACAGAATGATAAGTATGTAACTACTCATTCAGAGGGTGAGGAACCTTTCAGAAGAGTAATCGTTTCACTTAAAAAAGCAAACTAATCTATGTATAACGATACGATAGCGGCTATTGCTACGGCATTAAATGAATCCGGTATAGGTATTGTCAGATTAAGCGGTCCCGAAGCTATAAGAATTACCGATGAAATATTTGTTGATTCATCAGGACATAAATCTTTTTCAAACTATGAATCCCACACTATCCATTATGGTTTCATAATGGATGGGGATTCAAAGATTGATGAAGTAATGGTTTCTTTAATGAAGGGACCTAAGTCTTACACCAAGGAGGACACCGTTGAGATTAATTGTCATGGCGGTGTTCTTATGGTGCGCAGAATTCTTGAACTTGTTCTTTCAAAGGGTGCAAGAATTGCCGAACCCGGTGAGTTTACCAAGAGAGCTTTCTTAAACGGAAGAATCGATCTTACCGAAGCAGAAGCCGTTATGGACGTTATCGGTGCCGGAAGCAGGCATGCTCTTGAAATAGGAATGAAGCAGCTTTCCGGTTCTTTGTTTAACAGTATCTCAGAAATCAGAAAGAAACTTATTTATGAGATTGCTTTTATTGAGTCTGCTTTGGATGATCCTGAACATATTTCCCTTGAGGGTTATCCAAAGAGACTTAAGAGTATTCTTGATGAAGAACTTTCGGTTATAGAGAATCTTATAGATTCCTATGATGACGGAAGACTTATCAAGGAAGGTATAAAGACAGTAATTCTCGGAAAACCAAATGCAGGAAAATCCTCACTTCTTAATGCATTGGTTGGAGAGGAAAGAGCAATAGTTACAGATATTGCCGGAACCACAAGAGATACTCTGGAGGAAAACATTCGTCTCTCAGGTATTTCTTTAAATCTTATTGATACCGCAGGAATCAGAAAAACTGAAGATGTGGTTGAGAAGATCGGCGTTGAAAAAGCATATGATTCTTCCAAAGATGCCGATTTGATTATTTATGTTGTTGATTCATCCAAACCTTTGGATGATTCTGATGAAGATATCATCGAGATAATTAAGAAAAAGAAATCGATAGTTCTTCTTAATAAATCCGATTTAAATACAATTGTTGATGAGGATACTTTAAAAGGAAAGATTCCTTCAGGCTGTCCCATTATTAAAACTTCCATGACATTGAAGGAAGGATTGGATTTATTTGAGAAAACCCTGGAAAATCTCTTCTTTAGAGGAGAACTTAAGACTGACAGAGAGGTTTACATAACATCACTAAGACATAAGGCAGCCCTTGAAGAAGCAAAGAAAAGCTTAAACATGGTTTTGGACAGTCTTAATAATGATATGCCTGAAGATTTTCTGTCTATCGATTTGATGAGTGCTTACTCTTCACTTGGAAGAATTATTGGAGAAGAAGTTGACGATGATTTGGTCAATGAGATTTTTTCCAAGTTTTGTATGGGTAAATAAAGGATTGGTTTTATGGAAATCAGAGAGATGGTTGATGTTTGCGTCATAGGCGCAGGTCATGCCGGATGTGAGGCAGCCTTAGCTTGTGCCAGACTTGGTTTTAATACTGTTGTATTTACTGTCAGCGTTGACAGTATTGCTCTCATGCCCTGCAATCCTAACGTTGGAGGTTCTTCAAAGGGCCACCTTGTAAGAGAACTTGACGCTTTGGGTGGAGAAATGGGCAAAAATATTGATAAGACCTTTATCCAGTCAAAGATGCTTAATCTGTCCAAAGGCCCTGCAGTTCATTCTCTTAGAGCTCAGGCAGATAAGGCAGAGTATTCAAGAGCCATGAGAAAGGTTCTTGAAAATCAGGAGAATCTTACTATCAAGCAGGCTGAGGTCTGTGAGATTTTGTGGGAAGATCTTGCTAATGGAAAAAAGAAAGTAACCGGTGTCAAAACCTTCACCGGAGCTATATATGAATGTAAGGCCGTAATTCTTTGTAACGGTACGTATCTCAACGCAAGATGTCTTTGCGGAGAGGCAATCACCTATACCGGACCTAATGGTCTTATGGCTGCTACTCATCTTACGGATTCACTTAAAAGTGCCGGTATTGAGATGAGGAGATTTAAGACAGGAACCCCAGCCAGGATGGAAAGAAAGAGTCTGGATTTTTCCAAGATGGAAGAACAGCTTGGAGATGAAAGGATTGTTCCCTTTTCATTTTCTACTGATCCGGATTCCATACAAAAAGAACAGGTTAGCTGCTGGCTTACCTACACCAATGAGAAAACTCATGAAATAATAAGAGCAAACCTTGACCGTTCTCCTATTTATGCGGGAATTATTGAAGGTACCGGTCCAAGATACTGCCCTTCGATTGAAGACAAGGTTGTTAAGTTTGCCGAAAAAGAAAGACATCAGGTATTTATTGAACCTGAAGGAATACATACAACAGAGATGTACGTAGGCGGAATGTCTTCTTCTTTGCCCGAAGATGTTCAGCTTGCCATGTACAGAACAGTACCCGGACTTGAGAATTGTAAGATTGTTCGTAATGCTTACGCCATTGAGTACGATTGCATTAATCCCGGACAACTGAATCCTTCTTTGGAGTTTAAAGAGTTTGAGGGACTTTTTTCTGCCGGACAGATGAATGGTAGCAGCGGATATGAAGAAGCTGCGGCCCAGGGATTAATCGCGGGTATAAATGCTTCCATGAAATTACAGGGAAGAGATCCTTTGATTCTCGACAGATCGGAAGCATATATTGGAGTTCTTATTGATGACTTGGTTACAAAGGAAAACTTTGAGCCATACAGAATGATGACTTCAAGAGCAGAATATAGACTTTTGCTTCGCCAGGATAATGCGGACCTTCGTCTCAGAGAAAAGGGATATGAAGTCGGCCTTATTTCAAAAGAACAGTATGAAGCACTATTACTTAAGAAAAGTCAGATCGATTCCGAGATTGCAAGGCTAAAAGAAATAATCGTGGGGGCTGCAAAAGAAACACAGGATGTGCTTACTTCCTTGGGAAGTACTCCTCTTAAAACCGGAGTTTCTTTGGCAGAGCTGATTTGCAGACCGGAACTTTCCTATGAGTGTATTGCTCCTCTTGATCCCGAAAGAGGAGAATTCAAACAGGATGTAATCGATCAGATAAATATAGAAATAAAGTACGAGGGGTATATAGAAAGACAGAAGCATCAGGTTGAGCAGTTTAAGAAGATTGAGAAGAAACTCATTCCTTCAGACATTGACTATGATGATGTGTTAAGCCTTAGACTAGAGGCAAGGCAGAAACTTAAGAAGTTTAAACCTGTTTCCGTTGGTCAGGCATCAAGAATATCCGGTGTTTCACCTGCGGATGTTTCAGTGCTTTTGGTTTATCTTGAGCACTACAATTCAAAAGGAGACAAATGACTTTAAACAAGGAGTATAATACAAAGCTTCTTTTAGAAGGTCTTGGAGAATTGAATATTGTCCCGACAGATGAGCAGGTTAACAGACTTCTTCGTTACTATGAACTTCTCATAGAGTGGAATGAATTTATGAATCTTACCGCTATTACGGAGTATGAGGAAGTTCTTATCAAGCATTTTGTTGATTCCGCAACCATAGTAAAGGTTCTTTCCCCGGGGAAAGAGAAGATAATTGATGTGGGATGCGGAGCCGGATTTCCCGGTCTTCCTCTGAAGATTCTTTTTCCGGAATTAAGAATGACTTTGCTTGATTCTTTGAATAAGAGAGTACAGTTTCTGAATGAAGTAATAAAGGAACTTGAACTTACGGAAATTGATGCAGTTCATGGCAGAGCAGAAGATTTTGCAAAGAATAAGGAATATAGGGAACAATATGATTTGTGTGTTTCAAGAGCGGTAGCAAATCTTTCTACCTTATCTGAGTACTGTCTGCCATTTGTAAAGACAGGCGGAAGCTTTATTGCATACAAATCAGAAAAGGGATCTGCTGAGCGAGACGAAGCAGGGAACGCCATAAAGATTCTTGGAGGATCAATTGTTAAAGAAGTAGAATTTGTTCTTCCCACAACTGATAACTCCAGAATTATGTATCAGATAAAGAAGGTTAAGGAAACACCGAATAAGTACCCAAGAAAAGCAGGCCTTCCTGCCAAGGAACCTATTCGTTAATCGAGGAGAATTTATTTTGAACGGTTATTTACCAAGAATTATTATTGCAGACAAATCAAACCTGTTTCGAGAAGGATTAAAAAGCCTGATAGAAACAAAGAAAATGGGCGAAGTCGTTGATATGGCATCCGACTTTGAGGTTCTTACGGATATTATCAGAAACGGTTGTTTCTTTGAGATTGTTATCATTGACACAGCACTTCCCGGGGGATCAGGTATAGAGCTTCATGAATTCTTATCAAAGATCAAAAAGAGCACAGCAATTCTTTTTGTTTCCGATAATGATGATTTCGAAGCAGTTATGAAGTACAGAAAGATTGATGTTAAAGGATATCTTTCCAAAAACGGATATGTTGAGCAGCTTTCGGATGCAATCCTTCAGCTTTCTCAGGGACATGATTATTATCAGCCTCAGCTGGTTCCCAAGCTCAACTCAGTTCTTCTTAAGTCCAAGCAGGATAACAAACTTCTTTTGGAGCTTACAAGAAGAGAGCTTGAAGTACTTAAGAGTGTTGCCAGCGGAATGATGAATCGTGAGATTGCCATGCAGCTGAAGATTTCAGAACGTACGGTTAAAAACCATATTGCAAGCATCTTTAAGAAGATTAAGGTTTCGGATCGTACTCAGGCGGCTATATTTGCTATTAGAAATAATCTTATACAGATACATTAGTGTTTCACGTGAAACATCTAGTGGTTTTTTAACCGCGAGCCACAAGATAATGTTTCACGTGAAACATTTTTACCCAAAATCTTGTAGAAAATATCCGTGAAACATCAAAAAATACGGCCTGTGAAACATTTTTATGTGTTTCACGGCATTTTTTGTGCTGACAGGAGAAAATCATACAAGAAAAATGGAAAATGATGGTAATAATTTCATATAGATAAAAAAAAGAAAAATTGGTATAATTTCCATGAAGGTCCATGAAAGGAATTTAGGATGAGTAAAGTAATTGCAATAGCGAACCAGAAAGGTGGGGTTGGAAAAACAACTACCGCCATAAATTTGTCGGCTTCTTTAGCTGCCAGAGGAAAAAAAGTGCTTGTTGTGGACATGGATCCGCAGGGTAACACCACCAGCGGTTTCGGAATAGACAAGAATGAAATGGAAAATACCGTATATGAACTTATGCTTGGTGAGTGTGCGGTTGGTGATTGTACAATCAAAGGATTACCCAGTAAAGTAGATGTTATTCCTTCCAATGTAAACTTGGCTGCAGCAGAGATTGAGCTCAGCGAGTATGACAGGAAAGAATATATATTAAGGAACGAATTGGATTATGTGAGGGATGCATATGATTATATTATGATTGACTGTCCTCCTTCACTCAGCATGCTTACAGTAAATGCCATGACTACAGCTGACTCGGTTTTGGTTCCGATTCAGTGTGAGTACTATGCCCTTGAAGGTGTGGGCCAGCTGATTCATACAGTAAATCTTGTAAAAGAGAGACTTAATCCGGAGCTTGATATGGAAGGCGTCGTTTTCACAATGTACGATTCCAGGAATAACCTTTCTGTACAGGTTGTGGAAAGTGTTAAGAACAGTTACGACGGCAAGGTATTTAACACCATAATTCCCAGAAATGTAAGGGTTGCAGAGGCACCCAGTTACGGGGAACCCATAAATATATACGATCCCAGATCCGCAGGAGCAGAAAGTTATCTTGCCCTGGCGGATGAAATCATAGAAGGAGAAAGGTAAATTATGGCAGCAAGAGGGTTAGGTAAAGGTCTTGATGCGTTGATTCCTTCCGCATCACCCAAAGCAGGAAAGGTCGACACAAAGGCAAAGGCGGTTACAGTTGACGAGAATGACGATTCTCCCAAATCTATTGTTAAGATTACAAAGGTAGAGCCCAACAGAGAGCAGCCTCGTAAGAATTTTGATGAGGATGCGTTGAACGAACTGGCAGAATCAATTAAACAGTTCGGTGTGCTGCAGCCTATTCTTGTTCAGGACAGAAAAGATTACTATGAAATAATAGCAGGTGAGAGAAGATGGAGAGCTGCCATGAAAGCAGGTCTCAAGGAAGTTCCTGTAATCATCAAGAATCTTACCGAGCAGGAAATCATGGAGATTTCCTTAATAGAGAACCTTCAGAGAGAAGACCTTAATCCTATTGAGGAAGCCCTGGCATATAAGAGACTTCTTACAGAGTTTAACCTTAAGCAGGAAGAAGTTGCCGAGAGAGTTTCAAAGAGCAGAACTGCAGTTACCAACTCTATGAGACTTCTTAAGCTTGACCCTTCCATTCAGAAAATGCTTGAGGATGGCGAGCTTACCACAGGTCACGCAAGAGCTTTGCTTGCAATCGAGGATAATGATAAGCAGGTAGCGGCTGCAAAGAAGATAGTTTCTGACAAGCTTAGCGTAAGAGATGTTGAGAAGTTTGTTAAAGATTTTGGCAAACCGGCTAAAGAGAAGAAGAAATCCAACGATGAAATGGATGTCTTCTATAAAGATATAGAAGAGAAACTAAAGAGATCACTGGGAACGAAAGTATCTGTCAACTCCAAGGGCGAGGGAGCCGGAGAGGTAAAGATAGAGTTCTATAATTTTGATGAACTGGACAAATTAGTTTCACTGCTTTCAAAGACGGAAGAATAAGAGGACGGGATGAATAGTACATTATTTAGAGATCTAGGAATCGACGGAGTCGATCCCGGTTATATAATTTTAGGATTGACGGTGGTTTTGTTAATCGTCATCATCCTTTTGATTGTGCAGATTAGCAAGACATCCAAACTTCAGAAGAAATATGCAAAGTTTATGAGAGGCAAAGATGCCAAGAGCTTAGAGAAAGAAATTGTCGGATTATATGAAGACAACAGATTCTTAAAGACAACTGCCGAAAAGAACAAAAGTGATATCAAGAATATTTACAAAAGACTTGAGTCAGCTTTCCAGAAGGTTGGTCTGGTAAAGTATGATGCTTTTCAGCAGATGGGGGGCCAGTTAAGTTTTTCACTTGCAGTTTTGGATGAGAATGATAACGGTTTTATCATGAACTCCGTTCACAGCGCAGAGGGTTGCTATTCCTATACAAAGGAAATCAAGCAGGGACAGTGTTCCCTTACTCTCGGCGATGAAGAAAAAATGGCATTGGATATGGCTATGGCAAAGCCATAACTTAGCCGATATATATTGGTAACAATATAGTCGGAAAAGAAAACGGTAGGGTAAAGTATGAGAATTTGTAGAGTTGACCAGTTAACAGGAAACGAAATACTGGCCAAAGACATAGTCTCGAGAGATTATTCTTTCCTTTTGGCACGTGGCAGTGTCGTAAGAAAAGAGTACATTGAGAGACTTAAGGAACTTCACGTGGCGATGGTATATGTCGAAGAAGAAGGCCGAAGTATTGAAGCCAGAAGAATTCTTCGAGAAGAAGTTGAGGAGAAATTTACCGAGAAGGTAAAACAGATCCTTGAAACTCACACGTATCAGCATAATGAAGAGTTAGTGGAATTATGCGATACTGCTGAGAAAATTATGCATGAAATCATCGCAGACGAGGACGTTGCAGAACGCGTGTTCGATATCAGAGAGCGTGGCGCTGATTTGTATGAGCATTCAATAAATGTTTGTACTCTCGCTACTTTGACAGCTCTGAAATTAAAATTGGACAAGGATATAATAAGAGGTATCGGAGCCGGTGCGCTTTTGCACGATCTGGGACTCAGGTATATCACGGTTGATTACGTGAACAGAAACGTAGAGGACATGGAAACCAATGAAATGTCCGAATATAAGAAACATCCTGTTTACGGTTACAGCTCCGTGGAGAATGAAACCTGGCTTCCGAAGATCGCTAAGGATGTTATCCTCTATCATCATGAAACTTTGGATGGTACAGGATATCCCCTGAAAACAGCAGTGGTTCCTTTTGAGTGCCAGATAGTCGGAATCTGCGAAACACTTGATGAAATGCTTTGCGGCGTGGGAAGAGTAAGAAGCAAAGTCCATGTTGCGGTTGAGTATCTTATGGATGCCAAGGGTAAAAAGTATGATTCAAGAATAGTTGACGCACTCCTTGCCTTCACTGCAGTTTATCCTGCAGGTACAAGAGTACTTACAAACGAGGGAGAAATCGGAATCGTTATTAAACAGAACGCCGAATTCCCCAACCGTCCCGTTCTTCTTATGGTTGAAGACAAGAACCGTAACAGATATGAGGAGCGAATCATAAGAAATCTTCTTGATGAGCAGACTATCTTTATCGAGCGAGTAATTGAATAATCAAAGTTAGGAGATAGATATACAATGATTGACATTAAGTTTTTAAGAGAGAACCCTGAGATTGTAAAGGAAAATATCCGTAAGAAATTTCAGGATGAGAAACTTCCTTTAGTTGACCAGGTCATTGAACTTGATGCAAAAAACAGAAGTGCTAAGCAGGAAGCAGATGATTTACGTGCCAACAGAAACAAGATTTCCAAAGAAATCGGTGCATTGATGGCTCAGGGCAAAAAGGAAGAAGCCGAAGCCAAGAAGGCAGAGGTTGCTGCAGGTGCCAAGAGACTTGCAGAGCTTGAGGAATCTGAGACCAAGCTTCAGGAAGAAATCACAAAGATTATGATGACCATTCCCAACATAATCGATGAATCCGTACCCATCGGTAAGGATGATACAGAGAATGTTGAGATTGAGAAATTCGGAGATCCGATTGTTCCTGACTTTGAAGTTCCTTATCATGCAGATATCCTTGACAGATTAAACGGTCTTGATAAGGAAGCTGCAGGAAGAACCAGCGGTAACGGTTTCTACTACCTCATGGGAGATGCAGCAAGAATCCACTCCGCAATGATTTCCTATGCAAGAGACTTTATGATAAACAAGGGCTTTACATATTGTATTCCACCCTTTATGATTAGAAGCAACGTCGTTAACGGCGTAATGAGTTTTGCAGAGATGGAAGCCATGATGTACAAGATTGAGGGAGAGGATCTTTTCCTCATCGGTACAAGTGAGCATTCAATGATTGGTAAGTTTAAAGGTCAGATTGTTGAGGAGAAATCTCTTCCCATAACCATGACTTCATATTCTCCTTGTTTCCGTAAGGAAGTTGGTTCCCACGGAATCGAAGAGAGAGGCGTATACAGAGTTCACCAGTTTGAGAAACAGGAGATGGTAGTTCTTTGTAAGCCTGAGGAGTCCATGGACTGGTACAACAAGATGTGGTCCTATACTGTTGAATTCTTCAGAAGCCTTGATATTCCCGTACGTACACTTGAGTGCTGTTCCGGAGATCTGGCTGACCTTAAGGTTAAGTCCTGTGACGTTGAGGCATGGAGCCCCAGACAGAAGAAGTACTTTGAGGTAGGTTCATGTTCAACACTTGGAGATGCTCAGGCAAGAAGACTTGGCATCAGAACCAAGGGCGAGAACGGAACATATCTTGTTCATACATTAAACAACACAGTTCTTGCTACACCCAGAGGACTTATTGCATTCCTTGAGAACAACGTAAACGAAGACGGAAGTGTTAATATCCCCGTTGCTCTTCGTCCTTACATGGGCGGAATGGAGAAAGTTCTTCCCAAGAACTAAAATCGATTAATCAATAAATAACGTAAAGGAGGTGAAATCCGTGCATAAATATATGAGAGCCATTGGTTTTTCAGATCAGATCAGTCGTGAAAAGCTTAAGGAAATAATAACAGACTGTATTATGAATCCCTCAACTCGCATGTATACCACCAACAAGGAAGATATAATGCTTGGTGAGTTTTGCAAGGATTTCGCCGAAAACATCGGAATTGCTGTGTGCGGAGAATTTGATGATTCTTCTCATTTCGTTTATGAATATTACTATCCCTACTTAAGAGGAATGGGAGTAAGCTCAACCGAAGATATTTCTGTGGAGCGACACGCAGCAAAGGAATCCTATGCAGGAGTCTGTGATGATGCCAAACTGGGAATCACATTGATTTTTTACCTGCAGAATATGATGGATTATGTTAAAATACAAGCTGAGGAAAGACTTCCCATGAAGGGAACCAGTCTTACCTTGTCAGGACTTTCTGTTAACGGGCAGATAATGTTGCCCATTCTTATGGATGAAAATCAAAAGAAGAAAAGTCGGAAAGAATCCAAGAACAGAAGCTCACTAATTGCAAAGGCCCGCCAGGGAGATGAGAATGCGCTGGAGACTCTGACTCTTGAAGATATGGATATTTACACCTCCATTTCCAAGAGAATTCAGAATGAAGATGTCTACAGTCTGGTTGATTCCTACTTTATGCCCTACGGAGTAGAATGTGATCAGTATTCGGTGCTGGGTGAGATTACCGCCTGCAAGTCAGAGGTCAACAAGCTCACCGGTGAGAAGCTTCATGTAATGACAGTTGTCTGCAATGACGTATCCTTTGATGTTTGTATCAATGAGAAGGACCTCTTCGGAGAGCCTGAAGTTGGACGAAGATTTAAAGGTATCGTCTGGATGCAGGGAATGATAAACTTTCCCGAATTATAATCGGGAATGAGTTCTCTTAGTTAAATGGATATAACAGCTCCCTCCTAAGGAGCAGTTGAGGGTTCGATTCCCCCAGGGAACATTTAGGCAGGTTATTGACCACGACATACCGAGAGGTAGATAAAGCTTGAAGTACATCATTTTGGATTTGGAATGGAATCAGAGTGGAATTCCCGAAGAGTCAGTGAAAGATCTGACTTTTGAAATTGTGGAAGTCGGTGCTGTAAAGCTGAATGAGGACAGGGTGATGATAGATGAATTCTCCTGTCTTGTTAAGCCTCAGGTGTACAGTAAGATGCATCATATCACCAGAAAGCTTATCCATCTTAGAATGGAAGAGCTTGAAAAGGGTCAGCCCTTCACCAAAGTAGCTGAAGATTTCCTTAACTGGTGCGGCAAGGATTATATGTTCGGAACCTGGGGTCCTTTGGATTTGTCAGAGCTTCAGAACAATCTTCGCTACTATGATATGAAGCCCTTATCCAATGGTCCGATAGCCTTTTTTGATGTCCAGAAGCTGTTTTCCATTGCATTTGAAGATGGTAAAAGCCGAAAGTCTCTCGAATATGCAGTAGACTTTCTAAAAATCGAAAAGGACATTCCCTTCCACAGGGCATTTTCCGACGCTTATTACACTGCAAAGGTTTTTGCAAGAATAGACGAAAAGCTGGCCAACTCCCATGTATCCTATGATACCTTCAGGGCACCGAAGGATGAGGATCATGAGGTATGGGTAGATTTTGATAAATACAGCAAGTTCATCTCCAGGGGATTTGAAACCAAGCAGGAACTTCTCTATAACAAGAGAGTAATGAACACCAAGTGTTACAAGTGCGGTCGAAGTACCTTTAAGAGGATTCGCTGGTTTTCTCCCAACCACAAGAACTATTACTACGTGGGTTTCTGCCCCAGACACGGATATGTGAAATCCAAAGTCAGGGTTCGAAAGGACTGTAACGATTTATTTTATTGCGTGAAGACAATGAAAAAGATCGACAAGGAAACCTTCAGAACTCTTCATGAGAAATACGTTAAATATAAAGATAACAAGAAGAAACAAATTGCAAAGGCAAAAGGAAAATAATCCTTTTGCCTTATTTGAATTCTGATATAATAAAGCCAAGCAACTGCTAATCATTATGAGGAGGGAAAACATGAACGAGAATATTGTAAAAAGAAATGACTTACTGGCTCAGAAAACTATTAAGGGTCTTGAATCCAGAAACATGACCGGATATTACGCTAAGGATAAGGAGGAGGCACTTAAGATTGCACTTTCTCTGATTCCCGAGGGCTCAAGCGTCACCATGGGCGGCGGCATGAGTGTACATGAAATCGGTCTTGTGAAGGAATTAAAAGCGGGAAACTACAATTTCATCGACAGAGATGAGGAAGAGGACAAAAGAAAAGCAATGCTTATGGCTTATGATGCGGATGTTTATCTTGCAAGCACCAATGCCATGACCGATGACGGAGTCCTTGTAAACATCGATGGAAACTCCAACAGAGTATCAGCAATTGCTCAGGGTCCCAAGAAAGTTATCTTTATCGTCGGAATGAACAAGGTCTGTGGCGATGTGGACGCAGCCATGAAGAGAGCAAGACAGGTGGCGGCTCCCACCAATGCCCAGAGATTCGGGCTTGATACACCCTGTTCCAAAACGGGAGCATGCTTTAACTGCAAATCTCCCGATACAATCTGCTGTCAGATACTTATTACAAGATTTTCCAGACATAAAGACAGAATACATGTCATTCTTGTGAATGATAATCTCGGATTCTAAAGGAAAGAACGAATGAAATATAGGCCTACAATTCACTTTTGCGTAATTCAGGGGCTGTATTGGGGATGTTTTTGTATTGTATATGCTTATGCCAGTGTTTATCTTCTGGCAAAGGGACTTACCAGCTCACAAATCGGTTATCTTATTGCGGCAGGATCCGGCTTGTCGGTTATTATCCAGCCAATCCTTGGGGCATGGGCAGACAGAAGTAAGAATCCAATACTTCATAAGCTGACCATCAGCATGTTTGCAATAATGATTGCCTGCTATATCGGCTTGTATGTTTCGCCGGACTCAGGATTTTCCAAGGTATTCATCTATGGAATGCTTATTATACTGCTCCAGGCAGCAACATCACTGACTTACTCATTAGGGTTATTCTTTATAGACCTGGGCCTTAAAGTGAATATCGGAATAGCAAGAGGAATGGGGTCCTTGTTCTATGCCGCCATATCTTCTCTCCTTGGAGTGCTGGTGGTTAAGTTTAATGAAGATGTTATTCTTCTGGCAGGAATTGTGGCCTTCACCCTGCTTTCTCTTTCAATAGCAACATTTCACTTTAAAGGAGTGAAGGAGGTTAAGCAGACAACCGAAACCAAAAAGGAAAGAACCAATCTTTCTCTGGCGCAATTCCTGATTTCACATAGAAGGTACACGGGAGTTCTTATAGGAAACATATTTGTGTTTATTGCATACAATTTCTTAAACAGTTATATGTTTCAGATTGTTTCCTATCACGGCGGTACTGAGAAAGATATGGGTTTTGCCATATCTCTTGGAGCCTTTCTTGAGCTGCCCATACTCTTTGCACTGACGGCAGTTAACAGAAAGCTCAAATCCGGCTTTCTCTTTAAAGTATCCTCCGTTGTTATTATGCTTAAGTGCATTTTGTTTATGACGGCCATGAACATGGGCATGATATATGTTGCCATGCTTACCCAGGCTTTGGGTTATGGACTTTACGCCGGAATCAGCATTTACTACATTGCCCATACAATTGAGAATGAAGAACAGGTCAGAGGCCAGTCGCTGATGACAGCTACCGTTACCATCGGAATGCTGGTTGGAAGCGGAGTGGGAGGTCTACTGATTGATAAGGGTTCCGTTCCGCTGTTACTGACAGTAACGGTTATCACAGGAATAATCGGTGCGGTTATTGTTTGCATTTCAGCTGAAAAAGGCAAGACTCAGGGAAAGGCAGAAGAAGCATGAGAAGAAAAGTGATTCTTATCTTAATAGGTTTTACTTTTACGGCATGTTTATTTGGGTGCGGCAAGGAAACTGCGCCCGAAGCGGCTGAGGTTTCAGAAGTTACGCAAAGCCTTGAAACTCCCACTGAGATTCCCACCGAAGTACCGGATGAAACGGAAGAGTTTTCGGCCACCACCCTGTCAACCGAAGAAGAGATAATGGCTTTTATCGGTGGAGACTGGAGATTATATGATATCGGTAAAAACCAAGAGTTCGCCTCTATCAGTTTTACCCCTGACGGAAGCTTCAAATTTGAAAGAGATTTTGATAAGACCACCTGCGAAGGAAAGCTGAGCTTTGAAAAAATGTACGCAGGCGAATCCGATGCACCGGATTATTATCTGTTAAGCGCTACGGGCGAGAGCAGAGGAATCTTCTATATATGTTCAGCAGGAGATACGGACTATCTTGAGCTGGAGGAAACGGGAAACGGCGATTCCTTTGTTATGGCTGAGATTTTCAGGAATGGACCTAACGAGGGTCCATTATATGAGAACATCAACAGAGGTTGTGTTCTTGTGCGTCAAAGAGACAAGTCTGTGAAAGCTGAAACAAAAAAGAATGAAAGTTTCACCGCTTATGCCTGGAAGAGAAACGGCGATAGAAACATCTGGCTTCAGCCCATGATTTCTCACCAGAGATTGGATTATAACGAATTTACGGAGAGAAGATTCATCGGGGCATATTTTAGTCCGGAAACACTTGAGGCTTCACCATATGAATTGTCCGAAGATCTTGATACATCTCTTCTTTTTAGAGATAAGAGATTTGCTGGGGAGCATCCCCTTATGATGTATAACTTCCTTGCGGATGAAAGCGGGAAGATTATTGCCATGTCTGAGGTGGACAGGGAGATATACGGAGCCTACGATCTTGGAGAGGGCAATGTGGAGTTTTCCATTAATGATGAGGCGGCAGGTGATGGCCTTATGTTCTCATATAATGGGATAGATATGGACCTTACGGATTTGGGCCCTGCCAATGCTTTGCTTGACTGCACCAAAGTCGGAGAAAAAATAGTCATCGAAGGACATATTAATCCCCACAATTCAGCTTACTATGTCTTCGATACAAACACATGTGAATTTGAAGCTCAGTGCTACGGAGCAAACTTTATATATTATGACGGAGATATAACTACCGCTGTTTACTCTATTTGGAATGAGGTTTATAACTACGCGGGAGATTTAATCGGTCGCTTCGATGAGGGTGAAATTTTTGATTTAGAGTTCACCGATAACAATAAAGCGGTTAAAGCCGTATGTACCAATTTCGTGGATGGTGAGGAATTCACGGAAGAGAAGACTTTTGAGATTCCTGACACGGGAACAAGGTCCATGTACTATTATGCAGACTTTGCAGTGGGAGAAAGATATTCGGCCTGGGCCAGATTTATTAAGGATGCTCCAAAGAACACCAAAGGCTTTGTTTTCATTAGACCCCGGGAGTTTATGAAGTATGGATTGTATAATTCAGAGATCCTGGATGAAGAAACAGAGGATAATCTTGTATTTGTTGCCCTTTATGATGATACTGAAATCTCGGTAGAGTCCGAGGGAAAGATTATATCCGAAACCACATTAAAAAAGGGTGAAGCCATAAAATATCAGGTTATTATTCCTGAGGGTATTCCTGTGAAGAATCTTAAGATAAAGGTTAATAATGAAGAGACTGAATTCCCTATCGGACAGCTTTCCGGTAAGGATCCCGTACATTGCAAATTTATAGAATAATATAGAAAGAACCTGCGCTTAAAAGTGCAGGTTCTTGTGCTTTCCATATCGTTTTCTTCTTCGTCTTCTTCTCTTGGGACTTCTTGGATTATCGAAGTTATAGCTTCTGATAACCGCAATTACGAAGAGAAGGAGTATTGCAAAAAACGCAACCGCTACAACAGCGATAATAATAACTTTTACGTTAAGAAATACTATTTGCTCGGGTTCTTCCTGAGGAGCCTCAATGGCGGGGCCTGTTTGAACCGAAGGGTCATTCATTTCTCCTCCGAATTTATAGTCGGCGGTTTCTTCGTTGAGAAGGATTCCGGCTTTACCCACATAATTTCCGTTGTAAGTGTAGTTAAGAGTTGCAACGGTTCCCGGCTCGGGGTTGTCGTAGGATAAGGTGGATACCGCGTCGTTAAAGGATGCGGTCTTGGGGATAACTATTGAGGAATCCGTATCAAGACCTATCATGGCAGCGGATGAACCGAAAATATCATTGTTGCTGAAGAAGAAAGAATCATCACTTATTTTGTATCTTTCTTCGTTCTCATAAATGTTAATCTTCTGGAAGTTACCGAAGCCGTAGTTAAACAAATCCACGGTGTCGGTAAACTGACAGGGAGACTCTTCCTTGAGGATTACACAGATTAAGCGCATGCCGTCTTTCTCTGCACAGGATACAAGGGTTTGTCTTGCATCATCGGTAAAACCGGTTTTGCTTCCTACCAGATATTCGTAAGCATATTTTCTTCCCGGGTACAGATCGTTCTTTGACCAGGCCACGATATCATCAGGCTGGGTGGAAGTGGCGGGAATGTGAAGCTTTGACATGGAAGAGTACTTGCAAAGCAGTTCATTTGCAAAAAAGGGAACAGCCATAAGGGCCATGTCATAGGCAGTGGTGTAATGCTGCTCATCGTGAAGGCCGTTGGGAGTTACAAAATGGGTGTCCTTACAGCCAAGTTCCTCTGCCCTTTTATTCATCATATCCACGAAGCCTTCGATGGAACCGCCGCAATGCTCGGCAAGGGCGTTGGCAACTTCATTGGCCGAGGCTATAAGAATTGCCTGAAGACACTGATCCACAGTTATCTGTTCTCCCACATCTATTGCGATGTTGGAGCTGTTTCTGGGAATACCGAAAACAGCCTCCTTCGAGAAAGATACGCTGTCACCAAGGTTAGCCATTTCCACGGCAATCTGTGTAGTCATAATCTTGGTGGTACTTGCGGGGTAGAGCTTTTCGTGTATGTTCTTGGCGTAGAGGATTGTGCCGCTGTCAGCTTCCATAAGGATTGCGGCTTCTGCGCCGATTGCAGGTCCCTTTGGCCAGTTATCTATTGAGTTTGTTTCGATGGGGAGTTCCTTTCGAAGTTCTGCTGCCTCCTCAAATTCATTGGCGGCTTTAACCGTCATTGAAAAAACAGAAGACGCTCCTAAAAGGAAAGCAATTCCACCGGAAAGTAATCTGATTGAAAATTTAACGTGTTTCATTTTTAGCACCATGTTCTGATTATACCACCAAAACTTTACATTTACCCTAAAAAGGTGTATATTTCATATGATTTTTTTGAGATGATTAAATGAGGATAATTAATGAGATTAAGAAATATTAAAGGTTCCAGGGAGGTTATTTCGGAGAGCCCCTACGCTTTTACCGAAGATGTAGAAACAAAGGGGAAATGGGGAGAGATTTTTGGAAACAGTAATCCCATAAGGATTGAGATAGGAATGGGAAAAGGCAGATTTATCCATACATTGGCACTGCAGAATCCCAATATCAACTATGTGGGAATAGAGAAGTACTCAAGCGTACTTTTAAGAGCAATCCAGAAGATGGAAGAGAATCCTCTTCCTAACCTTAGATTTATAAGGATGGATGCTGAGAATATCACAGAGAAGTTTACAGAGCACGAAGTGGACAGGATCTATCTTAACTTTTCGGATCCCTGGCCCAAGGACAGACACGCCAAGAGGCGTCTTCCCTCTGCAGAGTTCTTAAAGAGATATGATTACATATTAAAGCCCGAAGGAATAATAGAGTTCAAGACGGATAACAGGGATTTGTTTGATTTTGCCATCGAACAACTTCCCATAGCAAATTGGGTGGCGGATACAGTTACATACGATTTACATGCAGACGCATTGCTGATGGAAGGAAACGTTATGACCGAGTATGAGGAGAAGTTTTCATCCGTTGGAAATCCCATTTGCAAGTATATTATTCACAGAGACAGATAGGAGGAGAAACATGTTTGTTTTACTTCTTTTATTATGGATAATCTATAACGGGCAGTTCACGGTTGAAATTCTATTGTTCGGAATAGCTTTTTCCGGACTCATATTTGCATTCATGTGTAAGTTCATGGGCTACAGCTTAAAGAAGGATCTGACTTATGCTTCCATGATTCCACTTATACTTGAATACATCATTGTCTTATTTATAGAGATAGTCAAAGCAAATATCGCAGTGGTTCCCTTTATGCTCACAAAGAAGAAGCAGGAACCTGTCCTTATTTTTTACCAGACTAAGCTTAAAACCAAAACAGCAAGAGTTGTGCTGGCCAATTCCATCACACTGACTCCCGGTACCATTACCGTGAGCTGTGAGGAGGACCAGTACATTATTCACTGTCTGAACGCCAATATGTTTGAAGGCGCAGAGGACGGTATTTTCGTGCGCCTTCTTACCAAAATGGAAGATAAGGCTTTGAAGGCAGCAGGCATAGTGATACCTGAAAAGAAAGAGGAGGAGGGACCATATCATGAAAAGAGTTATTGAATTAATCGGCGATGTGAGCACTCCCTATCTTGTTCTTTATAAGAGTGTGCTCATACTTCTGGCACTGTTCTTGATTTTTTGCCTTGTGAGAGCAATACTTGGGCCCCGTCCCGCCGACAGATTACTGGCGGTTAACATGATGGGCTCCATTACAATGGTAATAATTGCAACTCTTTCCATGCTTTTGGGGGAAGGGTATCTTTTGGATATATGCCTTATCTATGCTGCCATGAGTTTTCTTGCGGTGGTTATTTTCACAAAGGTTTATATCGGAGTATATAAGGAAGAAAAGGAGGAAGAGAAATAATGACTGGTTTGGAACTTATTCGATTCATCCTTGGCTGCCTGTTTCTTGGCATCGGAGTAATAACCTATGCCATAGAAATCATCGGTGTCTTTAAACAAAAGGTTGCATTAAACAGAATGCATGCCGCAGGAATGGGGGACACTTTAGGCCTTTCTTCTTCACTTATCGGTTTAATGATTTTGTCGGGGTTAAACCTTAACACGGTAAAAATGATTTTTATAATAGTTTTCCTCTGGTTCACCTCCCCTGTGTGCACACATCTTCTGGCACAGCTTGAGGTAACTACCGATGAGGAATTTGACAGCTATTGTGAGGACAAAACCAAATGACATTATTCCAGATTATACTTTTGATTTTCCTTGTTATATGTGCGGTATCCGTAAGCTTCTCCAAGAACCTCGTGCGTTCCATTATGGAATTCATGGCGTTCTCCTTAATCATGTCCATTATCTGGCTCACTCTTGAGTCCCCGGATCTTGGAATTACAGAGGCTGCGGTAGGAGCCGGAGTTACCAGTATTCTTTTCTTCGTAACTCTCAAGAAAATTCATGCCATAAGGGAGGGTAATAAGAATGAAGAAGCTGACAAATAAACTCCTTAACTGGCTGAATGCTGAGGATACTTCTGTTTTTGACAATGCTATGGAACTCAAGATGCAGGAGCCTAAAGAGGAAAAGGAAGAGACTGTCGAACAAAGGATGAGAGACAGACTCCACATCAAAGACGAGGTTTACAGCGAAAGCGAAACCAAAGAGGTAAAGGTTCTTCGAATTATTTACAGAACACTTGCCATTATTCTCTGCGCCTTCATCGCTTACAACCTTCTTATTGCAGTTTCGTGGCTTCCGAGAACGGGAGAGTTCGACAAGCCCGTAAATAACGAAGTCAGTGCCAGATATATCGAGAAGGGTCTTCAGGAAACCGGGGCGGTTAATATCGTAACGGGAATGATTCTTGATTACCGTGCTTTCGATACCTTTGGAGAGTCAAACGTACTTAACATTGCAACCATAACGGTTCTCATTTTATTAAGAAGAAACAAAAAGAAACTTCCGAACGAGATAGAGGAGAAGGAAAACGACAGACTCTTGGAGCCCAAAAACGACGTAATCCTTCAGAAGGCAGCCACCTTCCTTGTACCTGCCATTTTCCTTTTCGGAATTTATGTAATACTTAACGGACATCTTTCACCCGGAGGCGGATTCTCGGGAGGCGCCATTATCGGAGCCGGCCTGATTCTTTACGTGTCGGCCTTCGGATTTGAGAAGACAGAGAAGTTTTTCACAGAGAAAACACAGAAGGTTATTTCTCTGTCAGCCCTTCTGTTCTATTGCCTTGCCAAAAGCTACTCCTTCTTCACAGGAGCAAACGAGCTTGAAAGCCACATACCTCTCGGTAAGGCGGGAGCGATTCTTTCAAGCGGACTGATTCTGCCCCTTAATATCTGTGTAGGTTTGGTGGTAGCCGTAACAATGTACACATTCTACTGCATGTTCAGGAAAGGAGAATTCTGATGGGTCCGAATTTATGGGCGAATTTCGGTGAAGCCGTTTCAATGATTCTTTTCTGTATTGGTTTCGCGAATCTTTTGCTGCACAAGAATTTAATAAAGAAAATAATCGGTCTTAATATCATGGACTCTTCAATATATCTTTTCCTTGCACTTAAGGGATATATTGCGGGACATACCGTACCCATTGTGGTGGACGGAGTTCAGTCAGTTGATGCCTACATTAACCCTATCCCCAGCGGCCTGGTTCTTACAGGTATCGTTGTGTCGGTTTCTGTAACGGCCCTTATGCTTTCTCTGACAATCCGTCTCTACAGAAGATATCAGACCCTTGATCTTGATGAGATTTCTAAGAGACTTAAGAAGGAGGGCTTATAATGGATTTTATCTGTAATTTTCCCTTCTTCTCCATAATGATTTCCATGTTTTCGGGAATCGTTTCTGCGGTTTTATCCAGGAAGGCTGCCAAGTGGCTTAACCTTATATCCATCTGGGTTATCTGGTTCCTTTCGGCGGTTCTTCTTTATTACATTTTCGGAACCGGAGAGATAATCGTATATAAGATGGGTCATTTCCCGGCGCCCTGGGGTAATGAAATCAGAGCGGGACTTCTCGAAGCGGGTCTGGCCTTATTCTTCTGCTCCATTATGCTTCTTTCCATGACCGGCGGAAGAAAGAAACTTATGGGAGAGGTAGTTGAGGAAAAACACAATCTCTACTATATTCTTGTGGACCTGATGCTTGCCTCTTTGCTGGCACTTATCTATACCAACGACCTTTTCACCGCCTACGTTTTTGTTGAGATCAATACAATCTCAGCCTGTGGACTTATTATGATTCGTCAGAACGGACGAACCATTGAGGCGGCGGTTCGATATATGATCATGAGCCTTCTCGGCTCAGGACTTTTACTCATGGGAATCTGTATGCTCTATGACATAACGGGCCATCTTCTTATGAGTAACATCAGAGATGCAGTAAGCAGCATCTACAGTGCAGGCACATATCCCGTGCCTCTTACCGTAACCATAATTCTTCTTACCTGTGGCCTTGCCATGAAGAGTGCGCTTTTCCCCTTCCATACCTGGGTGGCGGATGCTTACGGTTATTCCACGGTTTCAAGTGCTGCCATTTTGTCATCACTTGTAAGTAAGGGATACATTATCCTTCTTATCAAAATAATATACAGAGTAATTGGCTTTGAGGTTTACAGAGCCTCTCACATTATAGATGTGGTATTTGTATTCGGCCTTGCGGGAATGATTATGGGTTCCATTTCCGCCATAAGAGAAAACGATATCCGAAGAATGATTGCCTACTCATCCGTTGCACAGATCGGATACATTTACATGGGCATTGGTCTCGGAACCAGATATGCAATGATTGCAAGCATATTCCATATCCTTTCCCATGCGGCTACCAAATCCATGCTCTTTATCGGAGCCATCGGACTTACGGATGTCTCAAAGGGCAGCAGGCATTTCGAGGAACTGACGGGAAGCGGATACAGACATAAGATTGCGGGAATCACTTTTGCGGTGGGATCCTTATCCATGGTAGGTATTCCTCTTTTCTCAGGATTTATCAGCAAGCTTTTATTTGCCCAGGCAGCAGTACTTAATACCCGTAAGATGCTGCCGGCACTTATAGTTTTGGCAATAAGTACAATCCTTAACGCAATATATTTCATGAAGACGGTTATTCGAATCTACACCCCCACGGAAGAAGAGGGGGAGAGAATAACCATGAAGCAGGAAAAAGTTTATGCTCTTACCTGCATATGCTTTATAGCTCTTAACATCTTCATCGGAATGTGTTCACAGCCCATAGTTGACTGGATAGGCGCAGGCATAGACATGTTTGCATAATTGAAAGGGATATTGAAATGACAGAAGCCTTTATATTGATTCCTGTTGTGCTTCCCATTGTGGCAGGCCTTCTCTTGGAATTCATAAGAAAGCTTAATAAGAAAACCATGAACCTTTGTGTGGTAGCAGTTCTTGCCATAGAGGCGGTTTTGGTGTTTATGAATATGGGGAAAATCGGAGCGGAAGTTGAACTCTTTGAGCTTACAGATAACCTTCCCATTTATTTCAAGATAGATAACCTGGGAATCATGTTTGCGATTCTTATGGTTGTAATATGGCTATTGGCGGGAATCTTCTCCTTCGAATATATGAAACATGAAGACAATGAGAGGAGATACCAGGGTTTTTACCTGATGGTTCTGGGCGTTCTCATTGGCCTTGATTTCGCAGGAAACCTTGTTACCTTCTACATGTTCTATGAGATGATGACCATTACAGCCTTCCCTCTTGTCATTCACACAGGAAAGAAGGAAGCTACCATGGCAGGTCTTAAATATCTTTACTATTCGCTGGGTGGCGCCTACTTTGCCCTCTTTGGATTCTACTTCGTATTTAAGTACGCCGATTCTCTGACCTTTACCCCCGGTGGAGTGGGAATCAATGCAGGAAGCCATGAGACACTTCTTCTTATATGTGCTCTCTTTATGATAATAGGCTTTGGTGTAAAAGCCGGAATGTTCCCTCTTCACGCATGGCTTACCTCAGCTCACCCCGTAGCTCCTGCTCCCGCATCGGCAGTTCTTTCGGGAATCATTGTTAAGACAGGAATCCTTGGAACCATAAGAGTTATCTACTATATCTTCGGAACAAAGTTTATCAGAGGAACCTTCGTACAGACTGTATGGATGTCCCTGGCACTTCTTACTGTGCTTATGGGTTCCACCATGGCATATAAAGAGAAACTTTTGAAAAAACGCCTGGCCTACTCTACAGTCAGCCAGATTTCATATATTATGTTTGGACTCTCACTTCTTAATGAAACAGCATTTGAGGGGTCCCTTCTTCACGTTTTGATGCACGGCTTTACAAAGTGCGGTTTGTTCCTGGCAGCAGGAGCAATCATTTATAAGACAGGAAAGACCAAGGTTGACGAACTTAGGGGAATTGGCAAAGAAATGCCCATTGTTATCTGGTGCTTCACCATTTTGTCAATTACCCTGATCGGTATCCCGCCTACGGGAGGCCTTGTAAGTAAATGGTATCTTTGCATGGGAGCTTTAAAGAGCGGCATCGCTGTTTTTGATATTCTTGGCCCTGTGATTCTTATTGTCAGCGCCCTTCTTACTGCGGGATATTTACTTCCCATAACCATTCAGGGATTCTTCCCCGGGGATGATTATGACTATTCGGGGCTTGAACACAAGGAACCTGCAAAGACAATGACCATACCTTTGATAGTACTGACAGCGGGAGCAATCGGTGTCGGTCTGTTTTCAACGCCGATAATTACTTATATAGAGACCATTTTGGCCACATTCTGAAAGGGAGGAAAATAAATGAATTCTTACGTATTACTTATAGCAATTTTTCTCCCGATTCTGGGAGGAATATTAACGGGAGTAATTCCTTTTAAGGGAAGAACCACAAGAAACATCTTTGTTGAAACCGTGGTAATCATAACTTCCATAATAATGTGGGCCATTATATTAAATAAACCCCAGGATTCCATAGAGGTATTGAAGTTCACGGGAGATCTGGTTTTTGCTTTTAAGATGGACGGCCTCGGAATGATTTTCGCGGGACTTATTTCTTCCCTTTGGCCCCTTGCCACCCTCTATTCCTTTGAATATATGGAAAAAGAGGAGAGAGAGGGAAGCTTCTTCATGTTCTACACCATCACTTACGGTGTAACCCTCGGAATTTCCCTTTCCGGGAACCTGATGACTATGTATCTCTTCTACGAGATGCTGACAATTGTTACGGTTCCTTTGGTTTTGCACACCCTTACAAGAGAAGCGATTCTGGCATCCAGAACCTACCTTTACTATTCCCTTGGAGGAGCGGCCTTCGGTTTTATCGGATTCATATTCGTACTGGTTTACGGCACAAGCCTTGATTTCGTATACGGCGGTGTACTGGATCCCGGCAAAATCGGAGACAGGGGAAATGTGCTTTTGCTTATCTATGTACTCGCTTTCCTTGGCTTTGGTGTAAAGGCAGCAATTTGTCCCTTTAATAAGTGGCTTCCCCAGGCCGGTGTTGCGCCTACCCCGGTAACAGCTCTTCTTCATGCAGTAGCTGTTGTAAAAAGCGGCGCCTTCGCCATTATGAGAATAACCTATTACAGCTTCGGACCTGATTTCCTAAGAGGAACCTGGGCTCAGTACACTGTAATGGCCATCGCAATATTTACAATTATTTACGGAAGTGCCAGAGCTCTTAAGGAAACTCACTTTAAGAGAAGACTTGCATATTCAACCATCGGTAACCTGTCATATATCCTTTTTGGAGTAACCATCATGACTCCTTTGGGACTTTTTGGTGCGCTGTGCCACATGGTTTTCCATGCGGTTATGAAGATAGCATCCTTCTTCTGCGCCGGTGCGGTTATTTCCAAAACGGAAAGAACCTATGTATTTGAGTTAAACGGTCTTGGAAAGCATATGCCAATGACCTTTGGAATATTTACAATTTCGGGTCTTGCCCTTATGGGTGTTCCCGGACTTTGCGGATTTGTAAGTAAGTGGTATCTGGCGGAAGCGGCAGTGGCAAGCGAGAACGTTCTTGCCTACGTTGGAATCGGAGCTTTGCTTATCTCCGCAATTCTCACAGCGGTTTACACAATGACCATTTCGGTAAGAGCTTTCTTCCCCGGAAAGGACTTCGACGATTCCGTAAACTCAGGAGTTAAGGAAGCGGGAGTAAGAATGCTTTTGCCCCTTTGCATTTTTGCCGTATGCATCATAGTATTCGGTGTTTATTCGAAACCCTTAACTGATTTACTTTTGTCTGTTGCCATGGGAGGAATGTGATTATGAATACCCATTTACTAGGATTTATACTGATTCCCATAATAATGGCCTTTGTGGTATACGCCATCGGACGAAAGAGCAAAGAAATAAGAAACGTGGTGGCTGTTGCCACAACCCTGGCAGTGTTCCTTGCAAGCTTCTATTTCTTTGCGGGCTTTTTCTTTGGTAAGATGAGCCCCTTTGAACTGAGGCTTCCGGATATCTGCGGACTCAAGTTCCATCTTATGATGGATGGCTTCAGGGCTCTGTACATAACAATCGCTTCCTTCATGTGGCTTGTATGTACAGCCTTCGCTGTGGAATATAACAGAATCTATCACAACAGAAACAGATATTATCTCTTTATCCTCTGGACCCTTGGGGCAACCATGGGTGTGTTCCTTTCGGCAGATCTTGGAACCACCTTCATCTTCTTTGAGATGGCTTCCCTTACAAGTTATGTCTGGGTAGCTCAACAAGAGAGCAAAGAAGCTTTAAGGGCGGCAGAGACTTATCTGGCAGTAGCCGTTATCGGCGGACTTGTTATGCTGATGGGTCTTTTGATGCTTAATAACATCACAGGAACTCTTGAGATTGATGAGCTTCGAAGTGTATGTGGAGGTCTTGCGGGAGATAAGAAACTTCTGGCAGCAGGCATGTGTATCTTCTGGGGCTTTGCAGCCAAGGCCGGAGCTTTCCCTGTTCACATCTGGCTTCCCAAAGCCCACCCCGTTGCACCTGCACCTGCATCGGCACTCCTTTCCGGAATGCTTACCAAGGTTGGTGTATTCGGAGTTTTGGTTGTAAGCAGCCAGATCTTCTTTGGTGATGCGACCTGGGGCAAGTTCGTTCTTATAGTGGGAACCATAACCATGTTCCTTGGAGCGTTCCTTGCGGTACTCTCAATAGATATGAAAAGAACTCTGGCATGCTCCTCGGTTTCACAGATTGGATTTATCCTTATCGGAGTTTCAATGCAGTGTCTACTTGGTGAAGAGAATGCTCTCGCCGTACGAGGAACCTTGCTTTACATGGTAAACCACTCCCTGTTTAAGCTGGTACTTTTCCTTGTGGCAGGTGTTGTATTCATGAACCTTCACAAGCTGGACTTTAACATAATCAAAGGATTCGGAAGAAACAAGAAGATACTTAAGTATATATATCTTTGCGCAGCCCTTGGTATTGCAGGTGTTCCGCTTTTCTCAGGATATGTCAGCAAGACCCTGGTGCATGAAGCGATGGTTGAGTACATGAATCTTTCTCCTGCTTCATACAATCCGGGAATCAAGCTTGTTGAATGGCTTTTCTTAATAAGCGGCGGCATGACTCTTGCTTATATGACAAAGCTTTATGTTGTAGTTTTTGTAGAGAAGAACGCCGATGAAGCACTCCAGGCAAAGTACGACGGAATGAAGCCCTATATGAATATGGGCAATAGAATTCTTCTTGCCTTCTCCGCTACCATATTTGTGGTCCTTGGAGTATTGCCGAACTGGCTCTTCGACAGAGTTGCAGATATGGGTCAGTCCTTTATGGGCATTACAGAATTTGAGGAAAAGATTCACTATTTCTCCTGGGAGAATCTGCAGGGAAGTATAACCTCCATAATCTTTGGAGTATGTATCTACTTTGGAGTCGTAAGATCGGTACTTAGAAAGAAGGACGGAACCTACATTAATCCCTGGCCCGCAAAGCTTGATTTGGAGGATTCCTTCTACAGACCTTTACTTAATGTGATTGCGATTATACTGGAAATCTTTTCAAAGATATTTGATAAGCTTGTGGACTGGACAGTAATTCTTCTTAGAAAGTCTATCCTTAAAGAAAGTCCCATTCCTTTTGAGCTGACAGAGGGAAATGCTCTGACCTATAAGGTGGGTTCTTTGCTTGATGGGCTTAAGGCAATGTTTACCGGAGAAGAAGAAAAGTACGAAGGCTCTTTCAAACACAGACTTGCCATGATGTATGAGAAGGCTGACGAAATGAGCGTCATCGTTACCAGAAGCCTTTCCTTCGGCCTCATCTTCTTCTGCCTTGGACTGGTATTTACAATTGTTTATATGCTGTGGTTTAGATAAAAAACATGAAAAAGAGACTCATCTTACGATGAGTCTCTTTTTATATCTACCTTGTATAATCAACTGCTCCGGTATGTTGTGGGCCGGAAGGATTTGGAGCTTCGTATATATCGTAGTTTCCTTCTGCGAAGAAGGCAGCCTTATCTGCTGTCATACTGTCTTCGAAGTCTTTTGGAAGATATTCCGTCGGTATCTTTTTAATATCATCAAGAGCTTTCTTCCAGGAAGTGTAAATGTAGACTATGGAATTATTACCCAAATCCATTGCGTACTCGTATGAGTAGGAATGATGATCAATAGCTAAGTACACCGGATGTGAGAATCTTGCGGTGTCATCATATACCAGGGAATTGGTATTCTTATACCCCTTAAAGGATTTGGAGGTATATTGCAACCTTGATAGCTCAGAAGCATAATCGGTATCGTCGTATTGGCACTTTAAATATACTTCGCACGTGGGGACATCCCATGTGTCTCGATATTCAAAATAAAACTCGGGTTCACTTCCCGATTCAAATGCACTTTTCGTAATTGATTCCGGAAAAGTAATAAACCCGGTATGAACATGATTTATAGAGTCACCTGAAGTGTACTTAAGGATGGTTTCCTCGTACTTGTTAACGTCTTCTATTTTCTTTACGGGTCCGCCAAAGAAAAATTTTAAGAGAAAGATATAGATAATGGCCAATACAGTGATAATACCTATAATTATTCCGGCAATAATACCTATTGATAATTTAACACCCTTCTTTTGAAGCATATTTACACCCCTTTAAAAATTGAAATGAGATCGAACTTAAACGTATATCAGGAAAAGAATAAGTGCCCCGATTGGAATGGAAGCCCCTATTATTATTCCGATGACATAGTGCTTTGCTTTTTTTATTCTGTTTAAGAAAGCAAATTCTTTTTTACTGCTTTCCATATCATCCTGTATTAAGCGGCTTTCCAACGCATCAAGTTTGGCAGCACATTTTGGACAGTGCTCAAGATGATAGGTAACAGCTTCATTAACTGATTCAGATAGAAGATTATCCTTGTATGAAGGAAGAAGATCTTCAATTATTTCACAAGGTATAGTATTCATTAAAGAACTCCATGTACAAATAAGTAAGTTATTATTATCAGTAATATCAAAACAAATACAAAATAGCCTAAGACTAAAAGAATCACCTTACCCACAGGGTTTATGTGAAAAACCTTCTTTTCTACAGAGGCTTCCATGGGGATATCTGCTGCCATTGCATCAAGCATGGCTTTGCACTTGGGGCAATTCTTAATATGCTCTTCTATAAATCTGACGGTTTCTTCCCCGCACTTTTTTTCAAGATATGAAGGAAGTAAGTCCATAGCTAAATCGCAATCAAAGTTATTCATATTGGCTCATCTCCTTTACAATTTTGGCTTTTCCTCTGAAAAAAGTCACCCTTGACCAGTTTTCAGTTTTCCCAAGTATGTCACCGATGTCTTTAAAGGATAGTTCGCCCTTTAAGCGATATAGCACTACGTCTCTGGATAAACTGTCCAGTTTATCAATACTTTTATATAACAGGTCATTCATTTCATCCCTTATATAGATCTCTTCAATAAGTTCACCTGTTGAAAGATTCATCAACTCATCGATGGGAACCATGGGATGCTTATTCTTTTTATCTAAATATTGCCAGAAGGTATACTTGGCTATCTGACATAACCACGTGGAAACCTTTGAATCTCCTCGGAAGTCATTACTGTTTTTGATGGCTCTAAGGAAAACTTCCTGGGTTAAATCCTCGGCCAAATCTCTATTTCCATTTGTCAGAGTCAGAAGAAAGCCCAGAACCAGCTGGTAATATTCTTCACATATTTTCTTTATATCCAAGCCTTCTCCCTCTTCCTGTTATTTGTTTTCACTAGATTAGTCCATATAATCCGCATTTCGTTACAAGTATAATAACATTTGCGTAGACTGATTGTGCGAAAAATCTCATAGCCAACAAAATGTAATTTCAGTATAATAGATGTAGATATTTCATAGGGAGGATTACATTTATGAAACTCAATTATAAGCGCACTTTCCTTATTGGTTTTGCGTTCTTTGGCATTCTGCTTTTATGGCAGGTGTATGACTCATGGTGCCCCACATTCTTAACAGATATTTTCGCAAGAAGAATGTATGGAATGTCCTCGGCTGAACTTAAAGCCGGAGATGCAAGCAAGATTCTTAACGTTCAGTGGTTAGTCGGTATTATCATGGCATGCGATAACCTGGCTGCTTTGATTCTTTTACCTATATTCGGTAACCTATCCGATAAGACCAAATCACCCATCGGAAAGAGAATGCCCTATATCCTTACAGGTACATTTGTAGCGGCTGTGGCTTTTCCCTTCGTTCCTTTATTCTTCCATCAGAATAATATAGTTGGAATGATCATCATGATGGCAATCGTTCTTATGTTATGATGATGTATCGTAACCCTGCGGTTGCTCTGATGCCTGACATCACACCCAAGCCCTTAAGAGCAAAGGCTAACGGTATCATCAATATCATGGGATACCTTGGCGGTGCAATGGCAACAGTACTTGGTATTTTCCTTAAGCTCTCCGATTACATCAATGCCGGAGATGCAGCAAGAAATATCTGGACCATTGAGATTCCCTTCATTATAGCTTCTGTACTTATGGTTATCTCCGCTCTTGTTCTTTTTGCAACAATCAAGGAGAACAAGATTGAGGAAGAGATGAAGGATGAGCTTGCAGAAGGTGAGAGACTTGCGGCAGTTGAGACTCCCGTGGATGATGACAAGCCCATGTCCAAGGCAAACAAGACAATGCTTCTGGCAATCCTCGGAGCAGAGTTTTTGTGGTTCATGTCCGATAACGCCATCGGAACATATATCGGTAACTACGTAATTTACTATATGAACTCTGTATCAAGTGCCACCATGGTAATGACCATCGTAGGCGGCCTCGCATCGGTTATCGGTTTCGCAACAGCAGGTTATATTGCTGATAAGATTGGACGTAAGTGGACAATCTCCACAGGTCTTGCAGTAACTTTCGTGGGACTTATCATCATGTGCTTCGTTGGACCTACAGGAAATGTTACCGGAGCAAACGGAGAGTTCAGCTTCCCTGTAATCCTCTACGTTGTGTGGATTATCAAGGGATATGGAATGGCACTTGTTCATAACTGTTCATTCCCCATGGTTGTTGAGCTTTGCTCCTCCAAGAAGATCGGTAAGTTCACCGGATACTATTACACAGCAAGTATGTCGGCTCAGACTGTTACACCTATTCTTTTGGGTCTCGTATTTACAAGAACAGGTGCATGGAGAGCACTTCCTGTTTACTCAGGATTACTTACATTATTCAGCTGCGTGGTATTTACCGCTTTGGTAAAGAACATTAAAGCTAAGAAGATTGATAACGCCAAAGGCCTTGAGGCTTTGGACGCAGATTAATAATCAATGAATACCCGGGCTGTCACCTTTATTGGTGGCAGCCTTTTTGCGTGGAAGAATATAAATGACATTTCAGGGCCAAATTTGTATAATTGAGAGAGAAACGCTTTTACCAGAAATAAAAAGTGATATGCTGACATCATGGAGGCGAAAGGTGGCTGAAACAGGAAAAATCCTTATTTTATGTGCCGTATCCGTGGTGACCTTGGCAATATGTATACTTCTTCTATTAAGAAGCTACATGAAGGTCAGGAACAGAGAAGAGGTTTTGAAGGAAAGCATCGAGAATCTCGGGAAGCTCAATGACAAACTTCGGATGGACAGGCATGATTACCTGAATCACTTGCAGGTTGTATACGGGCTGATGGAACTTGGTGAGTACGAGGAAATGAACTCCTATCTTAAGAAGATTTACAAGGAAATCCTGAAGACCGGTAAGGCAATCAAAACTTCAAAGCCCGCAATCAATGCGCTTCTTGCAGCAAAGAGCGCCGAGGCGGAATCAAAGGGACTCACTTTTGTGATTGAAGTGAAATCTGATTTGAAGAAGCTTCGAATTGAGGACTGGGAGTTATGTAAGGTCTTATCAAACCTTATAGACAATGCCTTTAAGGCGTTGGAAGAAAGTGACAGGGAAGAAAAGAAGGTCAGAATCGATATAAACGAAGATCCGGAAAGGTATTATTTCACAGTTGAAAACAACGGGCCCATGATACCTGAGGAACTTAGGGCATCGATTTTCAAAAGAGGTTTTACCACCAAGAAAGAAGAAGGACACGGAATGGGACTTTCAATCGTGTCTGAGATTCTTGAGGCCAACAAAGGAAAGATAGATTTGAAATCAAACGAGGAGGAAACCTTATTTACAGTTTCCCTCGGGAAAGGAGAGGAGTAATGGCAGCATTACAGATTCTTGGAATCGTGGTTCTTCTCATAGGAATCGTTTTATTGGGAATTGAGTTTTATATGCCGGGCTTCGGAGTTCCGGGAATATGCGGAACCATCTGTGCGGCAGCAGGAGTTTTCCTCACAGGAAGGAATGCTTCGGAGAGAATAATCGTCGGAGTAATCGCAATAGTTATTATCGCAGTTATGCTTGTAATAAGCATAATTATCTTCAACTCCAAGAAGGTGAAATCACCGATAAAGCTTGACACGGAAGTACAGGGCAAGGACCTTTTCATTGACGGCAAGGACATGGAGTACCTTATCGGAAAGAAGGGGGAAGCCGCAACGGATTTAAAGCCCTCGGGTAAGGGAGAGTTTGACGGAGTTAAACTCGACATACTTTCTGAAGGCGATTATATTAAAAAGGGAGCAACCCTTGAAATTACTGAAATAAAAAATAACAAAATCTTTGTGAGGGAGGTAAGATAATGTATCCTACAGTAATTTTGGCAGCAATAATAATTATTGCACTGATGGTATTCTTTACCGTCATCCCCGTTGGTATGTGGATTTCTGCAGTAGCCAGCGGAGTTAAAATCAGTATCTTCTCATTGGTGGGAATGAAGATACGTCGTGTAAAACCCGCTAAGATCGTGGCACCTATGATCAAGGCAACCAAGGCAGGTATCAAGGTTAAGACAAACGAGCTTGAGGCTCACTATCTTGCAGGCGGTAATGTTGATAACGTTGTTAACGCATTAATTGCAGCAGAGAGAGCAGGAATGGATCTGACTTTCGAGCAGGCTTCAGCAATCGATCTTGCAGGACGTAACGTATTCGAAGCTGTAAAGATGAGCGTAACCCCCAAGGTTATTGAGACTCCTCAGATTTCAGCTGTTGCAAAGGACGGTATCGAGCTTCTTGTTAAAGCAAGAGTAACAGTAAGAACCAACATCAACCAGTTAATCGGTGGTGCCGGCGAAGCAACAGTTCTTGCAAGAGTCGGTGAAGGTATCGTTACAACCGTCGGTTCAGCGCAGACTCACAGTGCAGTTCTTGAGAACCCCGATGATATCTCTAAGGTAGTTCTTGAGAAGGGACTTGATTCCGGAACTGCATACGAGATTATCTCAATTGATATCGCTGATATCGATATCGGAAGAAACATCGGTGCAAACCTTCAGAGCTTACAGGCAGAGGCAAACACCAAGATTGCTCAGGCAAAGGCAGAAGAGAGACGTGCAATGGCAGTTGCTTTGGAGCAGGAGATGAGAGCCGAAGTTGTAAAGGCAGAGTCCGAAGTTCCCAAGGCAATGGCAGAGGCATTAAGATCCGGACATATCGGTGTGCTTGATTACTACAAGCTTCAGAATGTTCAGGCTGATACCAAGATGAAGAAGGATATCGGAAACGGAGTAACAGACTTCGTAGATTCCAAGAAGAAATAAAGACTGAATTAAGCGGGACGAAGATATGTTTAAAGTAATGGTCGTTGAGGACGAAGAGCAAATCAGAAACATCCTAAAGAAGATGATTGAAAGAACGGTCGGGTTCAAGGTTATCTCTACATGTGATGCTTTCTCTTCGGCCATTACCGAATTCACCAGGCTTCGTCCGGATGTCGTTTTTATGGATATAGACCTTAAAGGCGAGAGCGGGTTAGAGTGTGCCAAGGTTATAACGGAAATCGATCCCAAGGTGAAGATAGTTTTCGCCACGGCTCACAGTGAGTACATGGCTAATGCCTTTGAGATATACGCCTTTGACTATCTGGTGAAGCCCTTTGATTTAGAGCGAATCGGAAAGACCTTAAACAGAATTAAGGAGACCACGCCTGTTTCTCCGGTTGCTGACAGAGCAGATTCCTCTCATGAGGAGAAGCTTTTAATCAGAGGTAAGGAAGAGATAAACCTTATCGACATCAAGGACATTATCATGATTGAACGAATCGATGGGGTTTCAAGGATAGTGACGAAGGATGAAAAGTATCTGACTTCCCAGTCTCTTTCATCCCTGGAAGAAAAGCTTGATGCATCCCGCTTTATGAGATGCCACAAGTCCTACATTATAAGAGTCGATGCCATAAAGAAACTTGAGGTCTACGGAAGATGGACCTACACGGTTCACCTTAAGGATACTGATGAAACAGCATTAATGACCAATCAGAAATACGATGAAATAAAGCAGAGGTTTGAATAACCTCTGCTTTATTTAGTCTGAGAACATAATTGGTTGCAGTTAGCAGACATCCTTTAAACAAACAGAAATGAATTATTGTGCGCCTTAGCGCATTTGTGTGGTTTTTATGAGGAGAACTCATAATGATATAGAAATTCACTTATTCTATTATGCTTGATTCACAAAGCTTAGATGGTTGTAGTCATAATAAATTCTAATTATTTATAATCTATTACACTGGTGTCTTATTTATTTTCATAATAATCTTGGATTTTGAAAGAACTATTATGACGTCCCACAGTTCGAAAGTTGTTTTAATGTCATAATGGATTTGATATTTAAGAGAATTATTATGACAGGACCCAAATTTTCTTACAAAAATAGCCGGGGAATCAATCCCCCGGCTTTGTCTACAATCTGAACAGCAGTTTAAATAAACTCTAGCTATTTTTGAAATCCTAAAATATAGTCTGCGGAAACGTTGTATAGCTTACAAAGCTTTATCAAATGTCGAATAGGCAATTCATTAGCACCTCGCTCATACCGAGCGTACATTGTCTGTGAAGTACCGAGATACTTGGCAACATATTCCTGGGTGTAATCATTATCTTCCCGAAGATTTTTAATTTGAATCACATAGTATTCGACACTCATGTAAATAGTATATCTAGTAAAGAAATTTACTATTGATTTTAGTAAATATCTTTACTAGAATAAAATCAGACAGAAATTTGCGCGAGGTGTACTACGAAAAAAGAAGAAAAGGTGAAATGGGGAATAATATACATCCTTGTTCCAATGATAGTGGGAGCAGCTATCTATTACTTTTTTTTCCCGCAAACATATTTTGCTTTATATATAGACTCGATTTTGAGAAATGAAGCAAGAATTCAGGAGTTAACGGGAAGTTCTTTATTACGTAGATTTCTGAGAAACCACTTTCTTGATTGCATATGGTCCTATGCTTTTTCCAACGCAATATATCTTTCTAATGAGAAGAAAGATAAAAGTATAATTTGCTTTTTTATTCCGATTTCTATCGGGATAATACTTGAATTGTTACAGGTGTCTGGAAGAATAGCAGGAACTGGTGATTTTTGGGACATAGCAGTTGAAATAGTGGGAGCAGCGGTAGCTGTATTAATAATCCAAAAAAGGGAGGGTTGTAATGAAAAGATTTAGAACAATCTTTTTGACACTACCATGTATTTTTGCATTTACAGTGTTTGCACTTGGAAGTGGAAGTTCCTCGGGAAAATCTTCAGAATCTAAAAAAGAAGTAGAGGAGGAAAAAAGTGCGGATGCTAGCGAAACCAAGGAAGAAGCAGCATCAGGAAAAGAAAAAGAAGAAACAAGCAAGGATACTGGTCAAAGCGAGTTAAAGGACGCATATTATGTAGGCGACACCATCTCCTATAAGGGTCTAGAAATAACATATGTAAGTAGCAGTTATTACACAAGTGATAACCAGTTTATTACTCCAAAAGACGGAAATCAGTTTATCAGGATACAAATTCATGCTGATAATCAATCTGGTTCTGATAAAACAGTGACTGCTTATGAGTTTAACTGTTATGCAGATGGGTATGAATGCGAGAAAACGTACCAAGACGATGACTTGTCTGCAACGCTGTCAAATGGTCGAAGCGGAGATGGGGCAGTATATTTTGAGGTTCCTATCAATGCATCAGAGATTGAAATCGAATACGAATTAGACTGGATTAATGAGAAAAAGGCTAAGCTTATATTTGAGGGTGACAAGGATAGCGGATTGACGTTTGAAGCAAATACTTCTCAAAATGAAGAGGCTTATCGAGTTGGTGATACTATAGAAACTAAATATGCGAAGATTACATATGCTAAAGCAGCGGAATATTCAAGTGACAATATGTTTATTGCTCCTAAAGATGGATACAAATTTATCTATATTGAACTTGAGGTAGAAAACACATCAAAGAATGATCAAACTATATCGTACTTCTCTTTCCAGTGTTACGCAGATGGAGCTTCATGTGATGGCTTCTATGGTATGGATGATGCATTGTCCGCAACATTGTCACCAGGTAGAAAAGCAAAAGGAACTATAGCTTTTGAGGTTCCTCAAAGCGCTGAAACTATAGAGATTGAATATGAAGATAATGTTTGGACCCAAAATAAAATAATATTCTTATACGAATAGGAAAGAGGTAGTTATGAAAACATGGAAACTAATTGCAGGTATCTTATCTATGGTGATTTTTCTAGTAGTTGAGGTACAGTCATGCGCCGCTGGTGCAGTTAATGCATTGGAGGATAACGGAGGAACATCCGGATCGGTAGGATTTTTGTGTGGAATCCTAATTCTTGCGGGCGGAATAGTCTCGGTAGTTGTCAGAAACTCTGAGAAAAAGGGCGGAAACATTGCCTTGATAGTTATATTTGGCTTGGCGGCCGTAATGGGATTTGCCGGCTATGGGAATTATAGTGATTTGATTATTTGGTCAATATGGGCTCTGATAAATGCTGTATTGGCAATTGTTGCTATCATAAAAAATAAGAAATCAAGTGAAAAAACCTTAGAGAATTAAAGAATTATAAAATGAGTTGAGGCGGGCCAAATTAAGGCTCGCCTCGATTGTATTATAGCTATCTTGTTACTACCGAATAATAAACAGGTGTTGCTTCACCGTATTCCTCAAAGATTCGATCAAACTCGGTGCTGTCAGGTTTCTCTGTTTCTTCTTCGTCGCCGCTCTGATAGTAGTATGTGGCATTTCCATCGGTGTCGTATGTAACTCTGGCCATCTCTACCAGCACGAGTTCTCCGTTAGCCACAGTATATTTGCTTACGTCGTGATTTCCACCTGCGTATATTACCTTATCTTTAATGGAAATAGGACAAGCAGTGCTTGATGAAGAAACACTTCCTATTACCGTGGGGGCATCGTCCTTGTAAATAAGAAGAGTGGAATCTATTGCTTCAAGATTTCCTTCACCATCATCAAAGGCTCCGCTGCATACGAAGAATACATCTGTATCTCCCACAGGTTCATTTGCATAACCCTGACCATCTAAAAGATTTTTGTCCACAATCTGAGTAAATGTGTCGCATCCTTCTGTATTTACCTCTGCAAATACTTCCTCTTCTTCTGTAGCCTCTTCCACCGTCTCTTCTGTGGTTTCTGCAACTTCTTCAGCTGTTTCCTGCAGATTCTCAATTAATGGTTCTTCTGTTTTAGTGGCTTCAGTTGTTTTATTGCCACAAGCTGTAAGCATAACACTCATTGCTATGCCCAGTACAATTATTGTACTTTTTTTCATATTATCATCTCCTTGCGGCTTACATTATACTCCCTCTCGCAATATGTTCAAGTTCGTCTTGGTTGCATTATGTTCCTATCATCTATAGAAAAAAGTCTTGAAGAAGTGCTATAATTAAGACCATGAAGAAAGATTCCTTAAGATTAAACAGCATATTGCTGGCTTTCAGCATCCTGCTATTAACGGTTATTTCGGGGCGGGATATAGCAAAGCAGATTCCTGTTTATGAACAGGTTTCTTTTGCTACACAGAATTCAGGCTTTGAGAATACGGAAACAAGAAGAACTGTTACATCCGGATTGAAATCAAGATCTGAAGATGCTGTTGTATCTAACTATGGCTCTTTTCGTACATTTCCCGATGCAATCGGGAAATCCGGAAGAAAATCTGCCGGATATACTGCCAATATAATAAGATTGCTGGAAAATGGATTAGTTGTTACGGCAATCGTTTTGGTGATAACCTTAGCCATTCTCTACCTCGAAATGAGTGCAGGCAAAATAGCACAAAGGAAGAGGATAATATCTTACATTCACGACCAGGACGGGCAAAAATAGTCCGCTCTCTCAAACCGGAATCCCGGATTATTAATCACAAGTTTAATGTAAGAAAGAGAGAAAAATGAATATAGGAATATTGTTAATGATTATCATTGGCGGGGCTGCAGGAGCGCTGTCTACTTTGTATCTCGTTTTGGCCATGCCGGTAGTGATAGTCTATAAAATATACAGAAAAATCCGCTATGGAATTCGTCTGTATAACTAATGTTTGGAGACATTATGACACGATCGATAATATTGATAATTGTGTTTGTTGTCCTGATTGTTGCGGGCTGCTGGTGGTTTGAAAACGGACCTTCAACCAAAAAGGATGACGATACGAAGAAAGAGGATTAAAAATGAATTTTTGTGCATACGCTTTTTTAATTCTTGTTTTAGGTGCTCCCGTGATTTTAGGATTAACACTTAAACCCAAGAAGAAATAAAAAGAGGAGCAGGGGTTGATTTCAACCTCTGCTCTTATTTTCATTTGTAGTTTCTCAAAACATCAAGACCCAGCAGAAGAGCCTTCTCGTGGGAATCCGTTCCGAAGGACCTTGCATCATAGTCATGAACATTGGCGAGGGAATCCGCCGTAAATAAGAACTGTCCGAACTTGGCCCCCCTCTTTCTGCAGCAGGCTGCAAGAGCGGAACACTCCATTTCAACCACTGAGCATCCTTCCTCCAGGCGATATTTAACCATATCTTTTGTTTCTCTAAAGAACCCGTCCGTTGACCAGGTGGTGCAGGTAACGAAGGGAAGGTTATGCTTCCTAAAGGTTTCCTCTATTGCAGTGATGGGTTCCCTGTCAAGCTCGATGTACCTTGATGCCGGAAGGTAATGATAAGATGCTCCTTCATCCCTTAATGCCCGCTCCGGAACAAGGAAAGCGTTCTCCGGAATCTCTGTCAGCACTCCGCAGGAGCCCACAGCTATAACCTTCTTACAGCCACAGCTTACAAGGGTATCAATAATCTGGCTTGCCGCCGCCGATCCTATAGTGGACTGGACAAGGCAAATGTCCTCTTTTTCCTCATGAAGCACGTAGACCTTAATGATGTGAGAAACCGTGATAAATTCCTGAACAACCTCTGCTTTCTTTTCTTCGGCATATCTGTGAATCACATCCCCAAGAAAAGCGAAAAGGCATTTCTCCGGAAGCTTTAAGTCCGGGCAATCATGAGTAGGTGCAATTACTTCAGGCGATGCATCGTCATATTCAAGTATTGGTATTTCATTTTTAATAATCATTTGTATCCTCCATAATAATCAGGCTTTCTTGCATATATACAAGAGGTGAGTAGAACTTCCCAACAGTTCTCTCTTCTCACAGTTATCAAGCTGGTATCGTACAAGTGTCTCGAAATCCTCGTCTGCAAGGGTAAAATCAGCACGTCTCTCCGCAATCTCAAGTACGTTATCAACTGCAGCAGTTGTAATGTATTCTACAGAGTGCTCCTTAAATAAATCCTCAAACTCCACAATATCGAAGCCTGTAAACATCTGCTCAGGGAAATGTTTAATCGTGTTATCTTCATTGAAGTTTTCCTTATATCCTTCGGTAAAGGTTCCCCACTTAAAAAGATAGTTGGTCATCAAAATCGAATGTACGGAAAGGAATGCCACTAGAATAATTCCGTTCTTCTTAGTTACCCTTACTGCTTCGCTTATGGCTTTATGCTGGTCTTCGCTGTTGTATAAGTGATACATGGGACCAAAAAGTAATGTCACATCGAATGTATTGTCTGCAAATCTGCTCAAATCCAAGGCATCTCCCTGAAAGGCATGAAGATTATCAAGTCCCTTTCCATGGTCCTTTAATATATTCAGGTTCTCTTCTACAAGTTCAACCGACGTTATATCGAATCCTTCCCTGGCAAGGGCAATGGAATATCTGCCTGTGGCGGCTCCGATTTCTATAACAGAAGCACCTTTCTTTAAGTACCTGTGAATATAATCCATTGTTACCCTGTATTCAAGCTGTCCCTGTCTTGACTTTGTAAGACGGGTATCCTCGTCGAATTTTTGATAAAAACCTTTAACAAGTTCTGTCCTTTTGCTCATTTTCTCTCTCCTCAAATTTGTCTTTTATTACCCGGCCAAGATAATAAAAAAACCACCTATCACATGGATAAGTGGTTGAAATGTCGACATTTACCTATTTTCTAGTTAGGATTCCTTACCCACTTTTCCGAATATGAAAAAATAACCGCGACCCTGAAGATTATCGGGGTTCCCGATCATGGAAATCATATCAGAATTGTTGAGTACAAAGTTTCTCATTCCAAGAATCCTTTCAAAAATATTTCCCTTACTATACAGGACATGTCAGACAATTGTCAACACCTTTTTTCCACAAGAGCATTTAGCTTTCCCTTTTTGGATACACTGCCACAGCCCTTGTATGTAAAGCGTCCGAAGCCTCTGACACTCACAATGTCACCGGCTTTAAGCTGATGGCTGTAGTTCTCCATCAGTCGGCCGTTAAGGAATACCTTCTGAGAGGTGAAAAGCTCGGCACTGTCTCCTCTGGATAGGTGGTAGACTTTAGAAACCACGCCGTCTATTCTTTCGGAGGCTACCTGAATAGTAACCTCTTTTGGCTGCCTTGATTCTATCTCGGGTATAGAGTCCACCTTCTTAACCATTACAGAGGTGTGGCGTACTCTTGTAAGACTGGAAATAATATAATCCGTCATCCTGTTCTCACAGAAAAGGTATGCTCTTTTCTCATCAACAATGATATCTCCGAGAACATCCCTCTCTATTCCTGCGTTCATAAGAGCCCCAAGGAAATCCCTGTGGGAAAGTTTCTCTGCAAACTTTTCCGCCAGGGGAGAAATAAGAAGAATATCTATGGGAAAATCCTCTTCGTAGCCAAAGGCTTCCGGATTCCCAAATCTAAGCATTCCTCTCTCATAACTTCCGTTTCCGTTCCACACAGTAACTCCGGCATATGAGAACTCCCTCTCGCACTCAAAGTAAACGGACATATCTGCCATGGAGAGAAAGTCCGTGAATATATATTGGTTATTTCTATAACTTCTGTCCGCCATATCAAGAAGGCGTTTCTTGATTTCCAGTTCTTCTGCTACCATATCTCTCTTCCTATATTTAGTCTACATGAATTATACACTTTACAAATACATCGGTCAACCGTTATAATAAAATCAAGGATGGTGAACTGAATGACTATCAAAGAAATATTAGAAAAAAAGAAAATGAGCATATACCGGCTTTCAAAGTCCAGTGGTGTCCCCTACACAACTGTTAATGATATTTGCAATAAAAACATAGATTTAAAAAAGTGTAGCGCAGAGACAGTATATAAGCTTTCAAAGGCTCTTGATGTTACGATGGAAGATTTGCTTAATGACTATATTGAAGAGAGAATTAGTTTTGAGCTCTTTAAAAGCAATGTTTGCCATGAGCTTAAAGAGAAGGGAGATGTGGATTTTATCATAGATACATTGGAAGGCCATGAAATACAATATTTCTTTGAGAAAAAGAGGTATCCTGAAAGCTTTTATCTACTCGCAATGCTCGATTATCTCAGCAGAGAAAATAATATCCCTATCTGTAGCGACTACGACGAGATAAGAGAGTACAAATTAGATAAGCCTATCTATCCTTCCGGTGTATTGGCCTTATGTGCGGCGGCCAAAAATGAGAAAGCAAAAGAAAAAGCAGAAAAAGAATGTATCCCGGAATTTAAAAAGTACAACATTATAGAAAGCGATATAAGAAATGTCATCTGATAAAGAGAAAATACTCACTAAAGACAACCTTGACTCTTGCCTTAAGGAAGTTGCCAAAGAATATAGAAAAAGATCAGGAAAAGGAATTCCGGCGGAAATCACGTTGATTGGAGGGGCCTCAGTTCTGCTAAACTATGGGTTTCGGGATTCAACTACCGATATTGATGCAATTATCCACGCCTCATCTGTAATGAAGGAAGCTATAAACGCAGTTGGAGATCAATTTGGTTTTTCATTGGGGTGGTTTAATTCCGACTTTACGCGAACTACATCATACTCTCCAAAATTAATGGAATTCTCACGCTTTTACAAAAAATACTATGGGATTATGGAAGTACGTACTATTTCTGGAGAATATCTGATTGCTATGAAACTTAAATCCGGAAGAACATACAAAAAAGATCAATCAGATATACTTGGTATTCTTCATGAACATCAGAAAAGAGGAACTCCTATTTTGCCGGAACAGATAAAAAGGGCTTTCATCGAATTGTATGGAAGTTGGGATTCCATTCCCGAAGTATCCCTGGAATTCTTTAATGACTTCACAAGCAACGGAGACTATTTGGAAATGTATAAATCGACCACGAAAGACGAAGTAAAAACCAGAAATGCTATAAAAGATTTTGAAAAACAGTATCCTAATGTGATGAACAAAAAGAATTCAGCGGATATTATTAGAAACCTTCGGAACGGATTTCCAGGAGAAGGCTCTTCTTCTGGGACTTGATGTTTTAAGAGACTACAAGTGAATTTAAAAAGGCGGGCCATATGCCCGCCTTTCACCATTTATATTTACTTACAATGTCCGCTCTTCTTAAGTGCGTTTACGATCTCATCTACTTTCTCTCTGCAGATGTCATCTGTGGTTGCCTCAACCATGACACGAAGTACAGGCTCTGTACCGGATTCTCTTACGAGAACTCTTCCGTCTTCACCGAGATCCTTCTCGACTTTCTCAATGGCCTTAACAACAACATCGGAATTTCTGGCAGCCTTCTTCTCATCAACCTTAACGTTGACCATAAGCTGAGGATAGATTGTTAAGTCCTTAAGCTGTTCGGAAAGAGGCATCTTCTTCTCAAGTAAAGCTTCCATAACCTTGATGGCTGTAAGAACACCATCACCTGTGGTTGCGTGCTTTGAGAAAATGATGTGTCCGGACTGCTCGCCGCCTAATGAGTAACCGTTCTGAGTCATACATTCGCTGACATACTTATCGCCAACGGTTGTCTTCTCGTATTTGATGCCTGCTTTATCGAAGGCTTTGTAAAGTCCCATGTTGGACATGATGGTTGTTACTACGGTGTCGTGGTCAAGCTGACCATTCTCGTGAAGATACTTACCGCAAAGGTAGAGAATCTTATCACCATCCACCACGTTGCCAAGCTCATCAACCGCTATACATCTGTCTGCATCACCATCGAAAGCGAAGCCCACATCGAGATGTTCTCTTTTTACCAGATCAACAAGCATTTCAATATGTGTGGAACCACACTCCAAGTTGATGTTAGTACCGTCAGGATTGTTGCTGATAACATAGGTCTTGGCTCCAAGAGCATCGAATACGTGCTTTGCTGTCTGATGCGCGGAACCGTTTGCACAGTCAAGTCCGATACGAACGGAGTTGTATGAACGTGTTGCCAGGGAAATAAGATATCCCAGGTATCTGTTACGTCCGATAACATAGTCGGTGGTACGACCGATGTTCTCTCTTCTTGCGAGAGGAATTTCCATATCGGGATTATCAAGGTACTCCTCAATAAGTCTCTCAACTTCACCGTCGACCTTATAGCCGCCGCCGTTTATAATCTTGATTCCGTTGTCATAGTAGGGATTGTGGCTTGCGGAAATCATGATACCGCAGTCGAAATCCTCAGTTCTTACGACATAGGATACACTGGGAGTGCTTGTTACATGGAGAAGGAAAACATCTGCGCCGCTGGCTGTAAGTCCGGCAACCAAAGCGTACTCAAACATATAGCTTGAACGTCTGGTGTCCTTACCGATTACAATGCGGGCGCGATGGTCCTTACCATAGTAATAACCTAAGTAGCGACCTACCTTGAAGGCATGGTCTACCGTAAGGTTAACGTTGGCTTCACCCCTAAAGCCGTCCGTACCAAAGTATTTACCCATTTCTATCTACTCCTTTTTCGAATAAAAAAATTCCTTACACTACGTCTTTTATTATAACGTGAAAAACATCATTTTTGTCGCAGAATTGCTGGATTTGTGGTAGAATATTGCTACAGATTCAGATAGCTTTTTTGAAACTATTTATCATCAGTTGGCAACCCAATTTATAGATGATAAAATGTAGTAGATGAGGGAAAAGCATGCGAATCTATGACCTGGAACCGGGAAGAGAAATAACAATACTCATAATGATTGGTAACCAGACAATGGAATTTGAGTCCGAGGTTATCGGAGGAGTTCCGCAGAAAAGCATGATTTATGCCAAGCCGGTTATCAAGAATAACAAGGTTCTCACCTTTAACGGTAAGGGAATCTCTGCTAATGTTGTCATTACCGGGAAGGATACCAAGCCTCTGATCTTCAGGAATGCTGCTTTCAGTACCCTGAAAGATAAGGATGGAAACTTAAGTTATGGAATTGTGTCCCATGGAGAGGGAGTGGAGTTTAACAGAAGAGACTCCTTCAGATGTCCCGTAGATGTTCCTTCAGTGGCACAGATAGGCTTGGAAAAAAAGACATATAATATAATTATAAGGGACGTAAGTATTAACGGTTTCTCATTCTGCTTTACAAACGACACTGTGACTGCGGAAGTGGGACAGTTTGTCCACACAACGTTGAATGACTTTATTGACGGTTTGTTTGAGAATTTCACATTCAGGCTGTTCGGACTTATTGTGAGAGAAGCCGAGTTGTCCAACGGAAAGCGCGTTTATGGCTGCAAGATTGTTCAGCAGCTAAAGGGCATTGATACTTACATTGCCAAGAAAGAAAGGATGCGCCTTTTGAAACAAAGGGCGAAGGCGAATTCAAGAAATGGAAGGGAAAGAACGACGTAAACATATTGAGGAGCTCCTCAAATCACACAAAACACCGATGTCCGGTACCGGACTTGCCAATATGTTCGGAGTGAGCAGGCAGGTCATAGTACAGGACATTGCTTTGTTACGGGCCGAGAATAAGGACGTTATCTCCACAAACAAGGGATATGTTCTCTTCACACCGGGAGAAGACAACGGCAAGAAGGCAGTTGTCAGAGTAAAGCACAGCTTCGAAGATACTTACGATGAACTTAACACCATAGTGGAGCTTGGAGGAAAGATAAGGGATGTAACCGTAGACCATGACATCTACGGACAGATTACCGTAGACCTTATTATCAATGATTCACATGACGTGGACGAGTTTATCGCAGTAATGAAGAAGTCAAAGTCAAAGCCCCTTAAGGTTTTGACGGACGACGTGCATTATCACACAATTCTTGCACCCTCTGAGAAGGTTCTCGATCTTATAAAGGAAGAGCTCAAAGCGAAAGGCTACTTGGCAGAACAAGATGATTACAACTATAGTGACTTTGAAAAAAGGTGAAGGGCGCAGTCTGAAAGCAGGCGGCGCCTGGATTTTTAATAATGAAATCGATACAATCACCGGAACATTCAAGAACGGAAGCATTGTAAAGGTTAATGATTTTGACGGATACCCTCTGGGGCTTGGCTTCATCAACCAGAATTCCGTAATCAGAATCAGAATGCTTACCAGGAATTCGGAGACTGAGATCAATGAAGATTTTTTCAGGATGAGAGTCAAAAATGCCTGGGAGTACAGAAAGCAGGTTATGATGCCTGAGGATTTGAAGGCCTGCAGACTTATCTTTGGTGAGGCAGATTATCTTCCGGGGCTTGTGGTAGACAGATACGAGGATGTGCTGGTGGTGGAATCCCTGGCATTGGGCATCGACTTACTTAAGGAAACAATTCTTAAATGCCTCAAGGACATTCTTTTAGAGGATGGTGTCAAAATCAGAGGTATCTACGAACGCTCTGACGCTGCGGTTCGAAAGAAAGAGGGTCTGGAACCATATAAAGGGTTCATCGGAGAAGAGTTTGACACCAATGTGGAGATTGTGGAGAACGGTGTCCACTACATGGTTGATGTGGCCAACGGCCAGAAGACCGGATTCTTTTTAGATCAGAAATACAACCGTCTGGCCATGCAGAAAATCTGCAGGGGCCAGGAAAAGGTTCTTGACTGCTTCACACATATGGGAACCTTTGCCCTAAATGCAGGATACGCGGGAGCCAAGGATGTTACAGGCCTTGATATTTCGGGATTTGCCGTATCACAGGCCGAAGCCAATGCGAAGCTTAATCACCTGGAGGATCGAGTTCACTTCAGGGAAGCCAACGTTCTTGACGAACTTCCCAGACTCTATGAAGCGGGAGAGCAATATGATGTGGTTATATTAGATCCTCCTGCTTTTACCAAATCAAGGGAAGCAACAAAGAATGCAATCAAGGGTTACAGAGAAATAAACATGAAAGGCCTTCGACTTGTAAAAAGCGGCGGGTACTTCGCCACATGTTCCTGCTCACACTTTATGACGGAGGAGCTTTTCAAGAAAACAATTGCCCAGGCAGCAACGGCGGTTCACAAGAGACTGAGACAGATTGAGTTCAGAACTCAGGCTCCCGACCACCCGATTCTTTGGGCCAGCGATGAAAGCTACTACCTGAAGTTTCTGACCTTCCAGGTAGTTGACGAGAAATAAGGAGGTATAATTATGGCAACAGCGAAAACTACGGCGAAGAAGACAACGACAGCTAAAAAGACGACTACGGCAAAAAAGACTACTGCGGCTAAAAAGCCCGCAGCAAAGAAGACAACTACAACAAAGAAGACCACAACTGGAACATCAGTAAAGGTATCAGCAAGTGAGAAGAAGCTTCTGGAGCTTTACAGAAAGGCAGATTCCGACACAAAGAAGGCAGCGGTGGCACTTCTTAAAGGAGAGAAGACACAGTCCGGCGGCATCCTTCAGTCAATCCTTAACAATAAGGATCTGATGAACACCGTCCAGGGACTGTTCTCAATAAAGGATTAAGAAACAGGAGATATTAGTTAAGATGAAGGTTTGGTACAGAATCAGACAATGGTTCATGGCTGTAATGATTGGAATTATGACCAGACAGCCCAAGGTAATCAAGGGGAGCGGGAGTCTTGCAAGAATAGCAGACAACCTTGAGAAGACCGGAAAGAAGAAAGTATTTATTGTAACCGCTCCGGTATTTATTGAGTGGGGGTCACTTAATAAGCTTTTTGAAGCATTAAAGGAAAAAGGAATTGAAGCAACAGTTTTTTCAAAGGTAGTTACAGAGCCTACGGTGGAATTGGTTATGGAAGCCTTTGGAGAATATAAAAAAGCAGACTGTGAAGCAATTGTAGCAGTAGGTGGCGGAAGCGTAATCGACTGTGCTAAAGCAGTAGGTGCGTTGAAAGCAACGGGAAGAAGTATTCCTAAGATGAGAGGCGTGCTTCGAGTACTTAGAAGACTTCCTGATTTATATGCAGTTCCCACCACAGCAGGAACCGGTTCCGAGACCACGGCGGCAGCAGTTATTACAGACACTATTGATGGCAAGCACTACAAATACATGGTTAACGACTTTGTGTTAATCCCCAGATACGCGGTGCTTGATGCAGATCTTACCCTTACAGTACCTGCGAAGATTACTGCGGCAACAGGAATGGATGCCTTAACCCACGCAGTTGAAGCTTACACCAATAATTTTGCTTCCAAGATGGTAAAAGAGAGGGCACTGGACTCCGTAAGCCTGATCTTTAAAAATATACCTCTGGTTTACGAGGACGGAAGCAATGTGGAGGCAAGAGACAATATGCTTTATGCTTCCTTCGAAGCAGGAATTGCTTTTACCACCAACTTTGTAGGTTATGTACATGCAGTAGCTCATGCTACAGGCGCTTTGTACGGAATCCTTCACGGAGAGGCCTGCTCCATTATTCTTCCCTACGTATTGGAACAGTATGGTGAGAAGATTTACGGTCGTTTGTCCGAGCTTGCGGATGCAGCCGGGGTTAAGGGTGCGTCAAAAGAAGAGAAGGCTAAGAACTTCATTGCTGCCATCAGAGAAATGAATGAGAAGATGGGCATACCTTCAAAGATTGAAAAGCTTAAGAGGGAAGACTACGAGGAGATTATTAAGAGGGTGCTTAAGGAAGCAAATCCTCTTTATCCCTGTCCTGTAATCTGGAAGAAGAAGGACTTCGAGATACTTCTCGATAAGCTCATAAAAGAGTAAAAAAAGACCACTTGTGGTTTTAAATATGTAATGATACAATCAAAGTAACATGTTAGTTGAACATGTTACTTTTTGTTTTGTCTCAAAAACAGTTGGAGGGTATAAATGACTAATTCACTTAATCAGCAGACCTATGATTTGTTCAGAAAAGATATTATGACTTTCTCGCTTAAGCCCGGTGAATCCGTGTCAGCAGCCAAGATTGCCGACAGATATCACGTAAGCAGAACACCGGCGAGAGAAGCATTGGTTAAATTGGAGACGGAGGGATTGGTAGATATATATCCTCAGTCGAAGTCTTTGATTTCCAAGATTGATACCGACAGAGCAAATGAAGAGTGGTTCATCAGAAAAACCTTGGAGCTTGGCGTGGTTGACGGACTTTTTGCCAACGTTACCGAGAAGGATATTAAGAAGATGTACGACTACTGCAGGAAGATGGAGGAAATCTCCGCTGCTCCAAGAACTCATGATTCTGCTTATGAGTATTTAAAAAGTGATGACGAGTTCCATGCCTTGACGTTCCACATTGCGGGAGAGAGCCTTGCTGCAGACATTCTTGCTTCGACAATGGTGCATTACAATCGAATCAGACTTTTGATCGACCTGGATGATACCTATTCGAGACGAACCGATAATACCCATGTTCAGCTGGTTAAGCATCTGGAGCGTGGCGAGAAGGAAGCATACAGAGAGCTGCTTACAAAGCATTTGGGTTATCACGTACAGGATACGGAGGAATTAAGGGAGAAATACCCGGGAATTTTTACAGAGAAGGAAGAAGAGGAGTAGAAATATGAAAGCTTTTATGGACAAAGACTTTCTGCTTAACACGCAGACAGCCAGGGATTTGTACTACAAGTACGCAGATATGACAAAGATTCCTGTTTTGGATTATCACTGTCACATTAACCAAAAGGAAATCTGGGAGGACAGACAGTTTGACAACATCGCTCAGGTTTGGCTTGGAGGCGACCACTACAAGTGGCGCCAGATGAGAACCTGTGGCGTAGACGAGAAATACATTACAGGGGATGCCTCAGATTGGGAGAAGTTTGAGAAGTGGGCAGAGATTATGCCAAAGCTTATCGGCAATCCCCTTTATACCTGGTCTCATCTGGAACTCAGATACTACTTTGGATACGAAGGAAATCTTAACAAGGACACAGCCAAAGAGGTTTGGGACCTTTGCAACGAGAAGCTTAGAAGCAAGGACTTCTCAGTAAGAAACATAATTAAGAAATCAAATGTTACCCTGATTTGTACCACCGATGATCCAATCGATGATTTGGAATACCACAGATTAATTAAGGAAGATAAGTCTTTTGATGTTAAGGTCCTTCCCGCATGGAGACCCGATAAGGCCTGCAATGTAGAAAAGCCTGATTTTACCGATTATATAGCAAAGCTTTCAAAGGCTTCCGGAATCGAGATTACCACATTTGAGGATCTTAAGAAGGCTCTTTCAAAGAGAATGGATTTCTTTGCAGAGAACGGATGCGTTGTCTCAGACCACGGCCTTGAGTATGTAATGTACAATCCTGCAGATGATGCCGAGATAGAGAATATCTTTAAGAAGGCAATGAATAAGCAGGCTGTAAGTGAGGACGAAAAGTCCAAATACAAGACCGCATTTATGATTTATGTGGCAGGAGAATACTGCAAGAGAAACTGGACCATGCAGCTCCATTATGGTGCGAAGCGAGACAATAACACCTTTATGTACAACAAACTTGGTCCGGATACAGGTTTTGACTGCATCAATAACTATGCTCCAAGCGCATTTCTTGCTGACTATCTGAATGCTCTTGCGGTAAAAGAGGCTGTTCCCAAAACCATCATTTACTCCCTCAATCCCGCCGATGACGCTGCAATCGGAACAATCATCGGATGCTTCCAGGGTGGTGGCGTTAAGAATAGAATTCAGCAGGGCAGCGCATGGTGGTTCAATGATAACCTTGTGGGAATGGTTAACCAGATGAAATCCCTTGCGAACCTTTCCGCTCTTGGTAACTTTGTGGGAATGCTTACGGATTCAAGATCCTTCCTTTCATATACAAGACATGATTATTTCAGACGAATCCTTTGCATGATGATTGGCGAATGGGTTGAAAACGGCGAGTTCCCCGCTGAGGACAAGCTCCTTGGGGATATCGTGAAGGGTATATCCTATAACAACGCAGTAGAATACTTCGGTTTTGATCTGAAGACCGTGTAAGGAGACAGAGAATGAATAAAGTACTTGAAGAAATAAGCAAGATTGGTATTGTTCCGGTTATTGCTTTGGATGAGGTAAAGGATGCGAAACCTCTTGCAAAGGCTCTTATTGACGGAGGACTTCCCTGTGCGGAGGTAACCTTCAGAACCGCAGCAGCTGAAGAATCCATAAGAGTAATTGCTGAGGAATTTCCGGAGATGCTTGTGGGAGCCGGAACGGTGCTCACCACAGAGCAGGTAGATAAAGCTGTGGCAGCAGGAGCCAAGTTTATCGTAAGCCCGGGACTTAACCCTGAGGTTGTTAAATACTGTGTGGATAAAAACATTCCCGTTTGCCCCGGATGTTCAAATCCTTCCGATATTGAGCAGGCCATTTCATTGGGACTTGATGTGGTTAAGTTTTTCCCTGCGGAGGCAGCAGGCGGCCTTGCCATGATTAAGGCAATGTCAGCGCCTTACACAAACATGAAATTTATGCCCACCGGCGGAATCAATGCAAAGAATCTTAACGAGTACCTGGGATTCAAGAAGATTATCGCCTGCGGCGGAAGCTGGATGGTTAAGTCCGACATGATTAAGGCCGGAGAGTTTGATAAGATCACAGCCCTTACAAAGGAAGCTGTTGAGCTGATGCTTGGATTTGAATTAAAGCACGTTGGAATCAACTCTAAGGATGAAAAGGAAGCTGAGAAGACCACATCTGCATTCTGCGATATCTTTGGCTTTGCGAAAGATGAGAGAAGCGCTTCTTATTTTGCCGGAACAGGACTTGAAATAATGAAGATGCAGGGCCGTGGCACCATGGGACACATTGCAATCGCCACAAACAGCGTGGAGAGAGCGGTTTACCATCTTTCAAAGAAAGGCTGCCAGTTTGATATGGACAGCGCAACCTACGATAATGACGGAAAGATGAAATTTATTTATATAAAAGATGAGTTGGGTGGATTCGGAGTTCACCTTGTAAACAAATAAAGGAGATTTGGTATGGGCAAAGTAATAACATTTGGTGAGATTATGCTTCGTCTTGCGCCCGAAGGATATTACAGATTCGTGCAGGCGGAGAAATATGGAGCTACTTATGGCGGCGGAGAGGCCAACGTATCGGTTTCTCTTGCAAACTTCGGGCTGGACACAGCTTTTGTAACAAAGCTTCCAAAGCATGAAATCGGTCAGGCGGGAGTCAACAGCTTAAGAAGATTTGGCGTAGACACAAGTTACATCGTAAGAGGCGGCGACAGAGTGGGAATCTATTATCTTGAGAAGGGTGCAAGTCAGAGACCCAGCAAGGTAATCTATGACAGAGCAGGTTCTGCAATTGCTACCGCTAAGAAAGAGGATTTCGATTGGAATAAGATTTTCGAGGATGCCGAGTGGTTCCATTTTACGGGAATTACCCCAGCTCTTGGAGATGAGATCGCTGAGATTTGCCTTGAGGCATGTAAGGCAGCCAAGGCAAAAGGAATTACTATAAGCTGCGACCTTAACTACAGAAACAAGCTTTGGAGCAAGGAGAAAGCCGGAAAAGTAATGGCTAAACTTTGCGAGTATGTGGACGTTTGCATCGCCAACGAAGAGGATGCCAACGACGTATTCGGAATCAAAGCTAAAGATACAGACGTAACAACCGGAAAGGTTAACCACGAAGGTTACAAGGATGTTGCAAAACAGCTTGCAGACCGCTTCGGATTCAAGAAGGTGGCAATCACCTTGAGAGGTTCCATTTCCGCTAACGATAACAACTGGGCAGCAATGCTTTATGACGGCTCAGATTACTATTTCAGCAAGAATTACCTGATTCACATCGTAGACAGAGTAGGGGGCGGCGACTCCTTCGGAGCCGGGCTTATCTACTCTTGCATCAACAACTTCGCACCCCAGGAAACCATTGAATTCGCAGTGGCAGCCAGCTGCTTAAAGCACTCCATCGAAGGCGACTTCAACATGGTTACGGTGGACGAAGTAAAGAAACTCGCCGGCGGCGACGGCTCCGGCCGCGTCCAGCGCTAACAAAAGAGGCAATCTGGGTCTCCCCCGATTGCCTCTTTTGTCGCTCGTTGTGCCTAAAATTGCTGTATTTGCCATTTTAGATACATTGTTTTTCTTTCCCTCAAATAGTGTTGTGACTTGGAAAAGGTTTTCCCTTGTGGCTTAGTCACAGTTTTTTGTGTGATTTCGGCAATTATTCCATTTTAGAAACTGAAAGAGAAGGGCCAGCGAAGAAAAACTCTCAAAAAATGTGACCCAGATAGAGGTAATTCTCTGTTTGGGTCACATTACATTTATAAGAGGTTTGTTTTTCATGTGACCTAAAACGGCGCTTGAGGTGCCTTAGGCACAACATCGAGATTTTCCAGACTTCAACTGTCACATTTTTGTGTTTCCTAAAGTCCAAACAACCTCTCGGCGTTCTCTTTCGTTATTCTCTCCACTTCTTCCGTGGTGATACCCTTACACTCTGCCAGAACTTCCACTACATAGGGAAGAAGAAGCGAGCTGTTTCTTTTTCCTCTGAAGGGTACCGGCGCCAGGTATGGGCAGTCGGTCTCAAGAAGGATTCGGTCAAGGGGCATTACCTCTAAAGCTTCACGAAGTTTCTTGCCATTCTTAAAGGTAAGTACTCCGCCAATGCCAAAGTAGAAGCCCAGCTTGTTTATTATCTCGGCAGATTCCTTGCTATAGGAATAGCAATGCATTACACCGCCGACTTCCTCTGCTTTCTCTTCAAAGAGAATATCAATGGTATCCTTAGCTGCTTCTCTTGAATGTATTATAATAGGAAGATTTACTTTTCTTGCCAGAGCAATCTGCTTTCTGAATGCGTCTTTCTGAATCTCTCTGTCAACGTTATCCCAGTAGTAATCAAGGCCGATTTCACCGATGGCAACGACCTTTTCTTCTTTGCAAAGCTCCTCTAGTCTTGCAAGAGAATCTTCGTTAATTTCGTCAGATGAATCAGGGTGCACTCCGACAGCGGCATATATATAAGGAAACTTCTCCGAGAGAAGAACAGATTCTTCGGTGGATTTCATGTCAGCACCGACATTGATTACTTTATCTATATTATTATTCGGAAGGGATTTCAGAAGCTCTTCCCTGTCTTCATCGAAAGCCTCATCATTGTAGTGAGTATGGGTGTCGATAATCATGCCCTACCTCCTGTTTTTCTTGACATCGTCTATTATATTAGAGTATTATTTTACTGTTGTAAATACGGGGCGTGGCTCAGCTTGGTAGAGCGCTACGTTCGGGACGTAGAGGTCGCGTGTTCGAATCACGTCGCCCCGACGAATGGTTTAAAGAGGTAAGGAAATAATCCTTGCCTCTTATTTTTTTCTTCATTTTTGCCGATATAAGTATAGAAACCCGTTATTGTGCACATGGAGGTGCGGCATGAAGGTAGAGAATAAATCAATCTTTATGGGAGACGACACCCTAAAGAGTCGTCATGCAGAAGGAAATAACAAGGACAAGACTCAGTCCACCAAAGCCTTAAGTGGCGTTGCTTTTAAGGAAAAACTCGATCCAATTGCTCAGAAAAAGAAAAAGGCCATGCAGCAAGCCATGAAAATAATCGGTGATGCTTTTGCCAAGGAAACAAAGCTGGATGATGAGCTTAATGAGCGCCGCCAAAAGGTTAAGGACCTTAAAGGCGAAATTGGTGATTTTAACAAAGAAATCAGAAGCATTGAAAGCGAAAGAGAAGCCCTTAGAGAAGCTTATGGCGTAGCAGAGGGCAGCGAGGAAGAGAAGGATCTGCAGCTGCTGGCCAGAGAAGCAGAGAAGGACTTCAAGGGAAAGGAAGTTTCCTTCACCGAAGAGGAAGAAAAGCGCCTTTCAGAGATACATAAAAAGGGACTTACCGAATATCAGGAAAGATCCCTTGAAATGAAAAAATCTGAGAAGTACTATAGCGATGCTGTCTACGATGATGAAATGGAATTAAGGACGGAAAATGCAATAATCACTCAGACTAAGCTTGAGCGCCTGAAGTACCACCCCATGCTTGATGCAAGAGAAAAGGCAGATGAAGTATTAGATGCGGCAAGTGATGAAATTCTTGGAATGTTAATTGCAGAAGGAAAAGAGCACGTCGACGAAGAACTCGAAGAGAAAATCGAAGCAGCCAAGGAGAAAAAGGAAGAAAAAGAAGAATTCGAGGAAAGAATCGAGAAAGCAAAAGAAAAGGAAAAGGACGAAAAGAAACTTACCGAGGAAATTCTCGAAGACGTTGCAGATTTGCAAGCGGGCAATATGGACTTGAGCAATGCTCAGGAGCAGGTTAAGGAAATGCTTAGCAACCTGAAGATACTTGAGGAAGATATTAAGGGTGCGGCAGTAGATAAGGAAGTATAAGTTACAAATCTGTGGTGCAGGAAGGGGACAGTCCTGCTTGGCACACTACGCATGCCAAGACACGACAGTCCCCTTCCTGCACCTAAAAAAACGCAAAAAAAACACCGACCCCGGGGATTAACCCCAAAACCGATGCCTTGGAATGCGCCTTCAGGGACTCGAACCCTGGACAAATAGATTAAGAGTCTACTGCTCTACCAACTGAGCTAAAGGCGCGTTTTTCTGAACGCAAATATGATTATATTATATAGATTCGCACTTTGCAACACTTTTTTTTACAAAAATCCCATTTTCTAGGGTATTCCGTCATATTCAACAAGAAAATCTCTGAAATTCCCCACTAAACAAAGGCAAGTTGTTACATTCTGAAACTTTATTACATAACGCGAACAGAAAATTTGACAAATAACTTTCTACCATGATATATTTAAGGTGCTGAAACAAAATTCCAGCAACCCACTTAGAAGGAGGATATTACTATGAGAAAGAACAAAGTACTTGCTTTAGTTTTAACAGCAGTAATGACCCTCGGACTTGTATCCTGCGGAAGCGAAGCAGCACCCGCAGCTGAGAACAAGACCGAAGAAGCAGCTCCTGCTACCACAGAGGCTGAAGCTCCCGCTGCAACAGAAGAGCCTGCTGAAGAAGCAGCTCCGGATACCATCACAATTATGGTTCCCCCTGTAACAGCAGATTATGCAGACATGCTTGCTACATGGATTGCAGATTTCAACAAAGATTATCCCAACATTACAGTAGAAGTTATCCCTACATCATGGGATGAGCACACAGAGAAACTCTCCACCATGGCTCAGGCCGGTGAGGCTCCCGACATCGCTGAGGTTTCCTACAGCGCAATCGGAACATACGTAGACATGGGTGTTGCAGTTAACGTTGCAGATTATATCGACCTTTCAGATTATGATCAGAACGCTCTTGATTACATGACACTTGACAATACAGTATACGGCCTTCCCCTTTACCTTACAATCCAGGCTCTCGGCGGAAACAAAGAGTTAATGGAAGCTGCAGGTATCGACGTAGAGGCAGTTCAGAAGAACGGCTGGAAGTACGAAGACTTCATGAAGTACATCGAGAAAGGTACCACAAAGGATTGCTTCGGTTTCGTATTTGCTAACTCAGGTGTAACAACAGCTGACTTCGTAAGCATCTTCGGTGTTGGCGCAGGTATCACCTCAAACTTCACAAAGGATCTTAAGTACGCATACACATCCGAGAACATGCTCAACCTCTTAAAGGCAGTTGAGGAAATGACCAAATCAGGTTACATGCCCAACTACGCAGTAGAGGCAGGACAGAGACTTGTAATGCTTGAGTGTGGCCAGACAATGATCACAGGTAAGGCAATGCCTCTTTTCGAAGGTTCAGTTAACAAGAACAACGCAGGTATCGCAGACGGAACAGCTGCAGAAGGTTCTGTAGAAGTTCAGTACGTATTCCTTCCCGTTCCTACAATGGAGAACGTTAAGGAGTCTTGCTTCGGTTCAGTTGACGGTATGATCGCTCTTAAGAATTCCAAGAGCGATGACGCACACCTTAAGAACGTTTGCACATTCCTTGATTACATCTGCTCAGGCGACAGAGTAGCAGCTACAGACAATCAGTTATACTTAAGCTGCGTATGTAAGAGCGGACGTGAGGCACAGGCAGGTGCAACTCTCGACCAGACTGAAGGAAATGCAGCAGCAACAGAGAGATGTATCTCACTTGTTCAGGCACCTCCCACAGGTATTACAGCAGAGCAGGCAGCAAATGCCAAGACAATTATGGACGAGGTTATCGTTCCCAAGTTCCAGGCTCTCATCGCAGGTGAGACAACTGCTGAAGATATGTTTGAAGCGGTAAAATCAGAAGCTTTCGACCTTCTCGGCGAAGACAACTGTGAAACAGGATTTATACAGTAATAGTAAAGTAAATTAACATAGCTGATATGGGCCTGCCCTGAACGACAGGCCCGTATCACATACTTTAGAAATTTAATTTTTACCGAAAGATTTCTGTATATTATAGGAGCCCTGCGGTAAGGGTTAACTTTACAAAAAGGAGAGTATACATGGCGAAGAACAAGAATAAGTCCATTCCTAAGAAACCATTTCGGTTTACGGTGGACGATATAAACGGATATCTCTTTATAGCGGTGGCGATTATCGTATTTGCCTTTTTCACGATCTATCCTGTGGTATCGGCGGTAACCACCAGCTTTGAAAACTACAAGCCCTTCGGCTCTGAGTGGGTGGGATTCAAGAACTATGCGGATACCTTCAAAAAGGATCTGTTCTGGAAATCCCTTAAGAACACAGCGGTATATACGGTAGTAACCGTCCCCTGTTCCCTCTTTATCGCCTTTGTAGTGGCTGTAATGATTATGCCTTTTAAAAAGAAGACACAATCTCTGTTTAAGTCAATGTACTACATTCCGGCAGTTGCATCAGGTGTGGCAATGAGTGTTGTATGGCTTTGGATTTATGATTCATCACCTTCAGGTCTTTTCAACCAGGTGCTGACACTTTTCCATATACCTACACAGAACTGGCTTGCATCAAGCAAAACCGCCATGCTCTCCCTTATTATCATGGCGTTACTTAGCGGACACGGAAGCAGCATCATTATTTACATAGCTGCGCTTTTAGGAATCGACAACACTTACTTTGAAGCAGCGGAGATAGACGGGGCTACCTTCATGCAGAAAGTAAGATACATAGTATTTCCATTGTGTAAGCCCACTACCCTTTTTCTCCTTATTACGGGAATAATTAATTCCTTCCAGGTCTTCATGAATGCCTACATGATGACCGGTGGTGGGCCTGATAATAACACGACCATGATTGGTCTGTTGATATTCAATAACGCGTTCAAGAACGGCAAATACGGACTGGCATGTGCCCAGGCAATTCTACTGGCGGTAGTTATTGCGGGACTCACCGCCATCCAGTTCAAAGTCGCCGGCGACGACGTAGAGTACTAGGAAGGAGGAGAGAATATGGCAAGTGGACTTTATTCCCAGCATCTGGACAGACCCTACGTTTACAAAATCAGAAACCTGATTATAGGATTGGTTTTACTGTTTTGTGCGTTAGTGGTGCTTTTCCCTTTGGCTTACATGCTAGCCTGGTCCTTTGGACCAAACCTGGAGACAGCTTCAAGTTCCTATCACATTTTCCCTACGACCTGGACTCTTGACTCCTACAAAGCATTTTTCGATTTCAGTGATTACTCGTGGAAGTGGCTTCTAAACAGCTTTATTGTTGCTCTGGCCACGGTGGTAAGTAACGTCGTATTCGCAAGTATGGCGGGCTACGCTTTTTCCAAAATCAATTTCAAGGGCAGAAACTTCCTGTTCTTCATGATTCTGGTGGCAATGATGATACCTTATCAGGTTACGCAGGTTCCTCTTTATATCCTGTTTGTCAACAAGTTTAAGATGACCAACTCGTACCTGGCGCTGATCTTACCTGGATGCGTAACCAGCTATAACATATTCCTGTCGAAGCAGTTTTTCTCAAGTATACCAACAGCGCTTATTGAGAGTGCAAAGGTTGAGGGAGCTTCACAGATCAGAATTTTTAACAGCATAATCCTTCCTCTTTCGAAGACGGTGCTTGCTGTTATGGCAATAAACACATTCGTAGGTTCCTGGAACACATTCTTCTGGCCTTTCCTTGTAACATCACAGGAAGCCATGTACACAATCCAGGTAGGACTTAAGACATTTAAGTTTGCAAACGGAACCTTGCTTTCACCTATGATGGCGGGAGCTTGTGTATCCGCGATACCAATGTTCATTCTATTCTTTGCATTACAGAAGTATTTCCTTGAGGGTGTAACAATCGGGGCAGTTAAGGGTTAATAAATTAATTAGGAGCGTAATCCTCATGAATTGGGAAGACATTAAAACAGAAGAAAGAAACGCAAACACAAAAAATATTGACGCTTTGGAAACAGCTGATATGCTTAAGCTTATAAACAGCGAGGACAAGAAAGTTGCCGAGGCGGTGGAAAAGGAAATCCCCCAGATTGCCAAGGCAGTGGACATTATTTCCGAGCACTTCAAAAAGGGCGGAAGACTTATATACTGCGGAGCCGGAACCTCAGGAAGACTTGGAATCCTTGACGCGGTGGAGTGCCCGCCCACATTCTCTACAGAACCGGAGCAGGTTGTGGGCCTTATTGCAGGCGGCTATCCCGCAATCTTTAAGGCAGTGGAGGGGGCTGAGGACAGTCCCGAGCTTGGAGAGAATGATCTTAAGGAATTAAACTTCACAAAGGACGACGTTCTTGTGGGAATCGCAGCATCGGGAAGAACTCCCTATGTAATCGGCTGCATGAAATATGCGAAATCAGTAGGAGCTCCTGTTTTGTCCGTTACCTGCTGTCCCGGATCCGACATAGCTAACCTTGCGGATGTATCGATATCACCCACTCCCGGACCTGAAGTAATCACAGGTTCCACAAGGCTTAAGAGCGGTACAGCACAGAAGCTGGTGCTTAACATGCTTACCACCGGCTCCATGATTAAGCTTGGAAAAGTATATGGAAACCTTATGGTTGACGTTAAACCTTCCAACGAAAAGCTCATTCACAGATGTAAAAAGATTGTATCTGATGCTACGGGTGTTACAATAGAAGAAGCAGAAGCATATCTTGACAAGTGCGGATACAGACCCAAAGTGGCAATCGTAATGATTCTTTGCGGTGTTGACTCCGAAACAGCCAAGGATTTGCTTAAGAAAAACGATGAGAGAATCTCAAAGGCATTAGAAAAGAAATAAGGATTCGCCTATGCTTCCCTTGGAAAACTTCTATAAGAAAGATAAACACCTTGTAATAGGTCTCATGTCCGGAACCAGCGCCGACGGAATCGACGCTGCACTTTGCGAGATTGAAGGATCCGGAACCGACACAAAGATTAAACAAGTGGATTTTCTCTTTACCCCCTTTCCCACGGAGGTAAGAGACAAAATATTGTGGATTGCAAGCGGCAATGAGTGCAATGCAGAAGAAATCTGCAAGCTCAAGGCCCTCCTTGGAATCCTGTATTCCGATGCCTGCCGTGCCCTATGCGAACACGCAGGCGTTTCTGCGTCTGAAATTGACCTGGTGGGAAATCACGGCCAGACAATCTGGCATATTCCCAAGGAAACAGAATATCTTGGACGAGGAATCACCTCCACTCTCCAGATTGGAGAGGACGCATATATAGCGGAAGCCATGGGTTGCCCCGTAATAGGCGACTTCAGAGTAAGAGACATGGCAGCAGGTGGACAGGGAGCTCCCCTGGTTCCCTACACAGAGTTTCTCCTCTACAGAAGCGAGACGGAGTGTGTGGCATTACAGAATATCGGTGGAATAGGCAATATCACCATTCTTCCCCCGGCATGCAAGTTAGGAGAAGTAACTGCTTTTGACACCGGTCCCGGAAACATGGTTATGGACGCGCTCATTATCCACGCCACCAGAGGCAGAAAGCAGTTTGATGAAGGCGGAGAATTTGCCGCAAGAGGAAGAGTAAACGAGAAGCTTCTTAACTACATGCTCTCGGACACCTACCTTTCAAAGCCCCTCCCCAAAACCACTGGAAGGGAGCAATACGGCCCCGCATATGTGGATAAGATTCTAACTTTCGCAGAGCCCTTGGGGATGACTGACTATGATAACGTAGCCACCGCCACAAGATTTACCGCGGAAACCATTAAGATCGGTATAGAGAAATTTGCACCTGTTAAGCCCACAAAGTTAATTGTGGGCGGCGGCGGAAGCCATAACAGGATTCTTATGAAAAACATAAAAGATCTCCTTCCCGACTGCAAGGTATGTACCTGCGAGGATATGGGATTCAGCTCCGACGCCAAGGAAGCGGTGGCCTTCGCCCTTTTGGCCCACGAGGCTGCTTACGGCATGACAAATAATGTCACAAGCGTTACAGGAGCAAAGCACCCTGTCGTAATGGGAAAGATCTCAATTTAGAAAAGGCATGGAAATGGATTTAAAAGCTAAAATCGGGCAGAGAATTATGTCAGGTTTCCCCGGACCTGAAATGAACGAAGAGTTTATTAACCTGGTAAAAGAATACAAGGTTTCAAACGTCATTCTTTTCAAGCACAATATCGTCAATAAGAAGCAGCTTAAAAAGCTTTGCGCAGATATCCAGACTTTGGTGAAGGCCGAGACAGGACATCCTGCACTAATCGGTATCGACCAGGAGGGTGGCGTAATCACAAGACTTCCTTCCGACTGCGTCAATGTTCCCGGAGCCATGGCAATAGCCGCAACAGGGGACCCCGGATATGCAACAAAGGCTGCGGAGATTACAGGAAGAGAATTAAGAGCTCTAGGAATTCAGATCGACTATGCCCCTGTAGCTGATGTAAACAACAATCCTCTTAACCCCATAATAGGTTCAAGAAGCTTTGGAGATACTCCCGAGCAGGTATCAAGATACTGCCTTGCCACCTTGAAAGGCTTCAACAACACAGGAATAATCGCCACAGCCAAGCACTTCCCGGGCCACGGTGACACAGCAAACGATTCCCATGTAAGCCTTCCCATGATTGATAAGTCACTGGACGAGCTTTACGAGATGGAGCTGGTGCCCTTCAAGGCCCTTATAGAAGATAACATTCCTTCAATCATGACAACCCACATTCTTTTTCCTCAGATTGAAAAAGAGAAGGTTCCCGCAACCATGTCCCGTCGTATAATCACCGGCCTTCTTAAGGAAGAACTGGGATTCAAGGGCCTTATCACCAGCGACTGCATGGAGATGGGTGCCATAGCGGAATACTATGGAACCGCCAAGGGTGTGGCAGCCGCCATGGCAGCAGGCGTTGATATGGTTATGATAAGTCACACCGTATCCAAGGCCGTTGAAGCCATTAAAGAAGTGGAAAAAGCTATCGCTGACGGCAGAATCTCCATGAATGAAATGGACGAATCTGTAGATAAGATTCTCATGTATAAGAAGCAGTACTGCTTGGACCCCAAGGGCGAAGCAGGAACCAAGGAGGCCTTCGAAGCATCCGAAGAAATCAGAAATAAGACAATCACCCTTGTATCAGGCAAGATTCCTCCTCTGGGAGATAAGCCTGTATTTGTAGGCTGTGCGGATTACCGCTCCGGAATGGTTTCAAACGTGGAGATTAACGATACCACTTCCGCAGGCTTTATGGCAGGCAGAACTGGGGGCGATTCCTACGTAACCACCAAGGACCCCACTGATGAAGAGATTGCCAAGGTAGCAGATTACGTTAAAGGCCATACAAGTATAATCGTTAATACATATAACGGACACCTCTATGACGGCCAGATGAAACTTGTCAAAGCCATGAGCGATATGAACATTCCCATGATTCTTATTGCTCTCAGAAACCCTTACGACTTAAAAGACTTGCCCTCTCATGTGGCAGGTATCGCAGCCTGGGATTATTCCAACGAAACCCTTGCAGCCCTTGTTCCTTTTGTTACAGGCAAGGTAAAACCTACAGGAAAGATGCCTATAGCTTTGTAATTACGCGATAACAGAGATAATAAAATTAAATTGCACCCACTAGGGTGGGTGATGTAAAATAGTTTTAGGTTGCTTATAAGGAGCAGTCTAAAACTATTTTTATATGAAAAGGGGAGTTAAATATGGAGGGGGATAAGAAGAAGTATACCCTTTGGGATAATCTTTGCTACAGCTTCGCATGCTTTAGGAAGTGGCATCCGATTACCCCGGTATTTGGAATCCTGACGGCAGTGGGTCAGTGTGCGTCCTTGTACATTTGGCTATACGCTGTAAAGTGGATTATTGATGTGGTTGAGAAATCCGAGAACCCCGCAGCGGAAGTTAACAGGGTTCTCACATGGATTGTAATTTTTTCTACAGTTGAACTGATTCTTTTAGTTATTTCTACAAAGAGCCAGAAAGCTTCGGCATGGCGTCAGACCGACACCAGATATAGCCTGATGCTTATATGGCTTCTGAAAGTCTGGACAATTCCCTACGCAGAAATTGAAAAGCCGGAGACGGAGTATTTGGTAGCAAGATCCCGTGTCGCAGTCAGAAATGACGTACAGGGAATTCCCGGGTTATATTACTACATCAACAGAGGCCTTGCTGATATTTTTAAATCCGTTATCGGTATTATTCTTGTGGCCTTTTTAAATCCCGTTATTTCCATTGTTATTATTGCGGTGTTTGTAGTTAAGATACGTCTTGACAAGGAGGTGACAGAGCACGAGAGAACTCTGCTTTGGGAGGGAGCCTCAAAGGAGCGCAATGAGTTTGAAATCGTAGCCCATCAGTTGTCCGATTACTGCTACGGAAAAGATATCCGTCTGTACAGGCTGCAATCTCCCATGATTGAGAGACTTGGGAGACTCAGGAAGTATCTTTTTAGCAAAAACTGCGAATTCCAGAATAAATGGATAAAGTATCAACTGATTGGAAACGTAATGGAGCTTGTTGAAGAAGTGTTAACTTACGGATGGCTTATTTACCTGGTTTATATCCATAGAATTACCATCGGCGATTTCACACTTTATTTGGGAAGCGTTCACAGCGCCATTTCATCCCTCTCCATTCTTTCTGAAAGGGTAGCCGGTTTTATCCGCTGCAATGCTGAGACCAAATCATACAGAGAATTTATGGCAGATGATATCTCAAATCCGTATGATGAGGCTGAACCGAAACATACACTTGAGTATGATTACAAAAACTATCTGGAAACCATGCATAAAGTGGGCCGACTTAAGGAATGGGATGTAAATGCAAAATATGAGATTAGGTTTGAAAATGTCTCATATATGTATTCAGGTGCGGACAGATATGCCTTGAGGAATCTGAATATTACAATGAATCCCGGAGAGAAATTGGCTATAGTCGGGCTTAATGGTGCGGGAAAGAGTACATTTGTAAAACTTCTTTGCAGATTATATGAGCCAACGGAAGGAAGAATCCTTCTCAATGGAAAAGATATAAAAGAATATGATATCGATGAGTATCGCAAATTAATTGCTCCGGTTTTCCAGGACGAAGAAACTTATGCTTATTCTTTGGCTCAGAATGTTTCGTTAAAAACGAAAGAAAAGACTGATTATAAGAAAGCAGAAGATAAAATCAGAGAAGCAGATTTGGGAGACAAGCTTGATGAGCTTCCAAAGGGTATCAATACACCTCTTTATAAGTATTTAAGCAGTGATGGAATAGATTTATCCGGAGGGCAGAAAGCGAAACTGATGCTTGCAAGAGCGCTTTATAAAAACGCTCCCGTGATCATACTTGATGAGCCAACGGCCGCGTTGGATGCCCTTGCAGAAGAAAAGTCTTACTTAAACTTCAACAAAATGGCAGCAGGAAGAACAACTGTCTATATTTCGCACAGACTGTCATCGACAAGATTCTGCGACAAAGTGGCTATGTTTGATAGCGGAAGTCTGATTGAATATGGAACGCATGAGGAACTTCTGGAGAAGAAAGGAAAGTACGCGGAGATTTTCGAAGTTCAGGCCCAGTATTATAAAGAACACAAAGAAGAGGAGGGCGTGGAAAATGAATAAGTCCAAAATGAAAACATTTCTCTTCTTTATGAAGGACGCATCAAAAGAGAAACCTCTTTACCCTATTCTTTTCATCTTACAAACATTGATAACGGGTCTGTTCCCTTTTGTGAATCTGTATCTTACCAAATATCTGCTGGAAGCTTTTACGGAGAATGCGGGAATAAAGAAGCTCGCATTGCTTGGAATACTGCTGGTTGTTTTCAATTTCCTGTTTAAGGGATTAATGATTGTTTTGGAGGGAAACATATCAAAGATATCCATGTACCTCTCAGACTATTATAGAGTTCGCTTGTCACAAAAAGCAGCACTGGTTCCCTACAGCTGTGCCGAAGACTCCGAAATGATAGAAAAATCCAGAAAAGCAAGAGGAGCTTTCTTCTACTACGCAGGTGGAATAGAAGGTCTGATGCGAAATATCACACCTATCTTTTCAGGACTTATAACGGTTATGGGTGTTATTACTATAGTTGCAGTTAATACACCTATACTTCTTTTGGTAGCTATTTTGGCTGTTATCGGAAGCGCAATTACTGTCTGGCAGACAAACAGAGTTAAGAAAATTGAAGTTGAAGAATATCCTAAGATGGATCGAGCTATGGAATATGTTTTCCAGGTACTCAGGAAGAATGGAATTGCCAAGAGCGTACGATTGTATGATGCTTCGGAAATGCTTGCAACAGAGGTCAGTGAAGCGACAACCAGCTTTTCAAAGGTATTTAGACGGGTTGGTAATATAACGGCTAACTGGAACTGTGTCGGAAACTTTGTAAACTTCCTTAAAAATTTAGCCATCTACGGATACCTGGCATATAAGCTTTTGACGGGAATGATAACCATAGGTGATTTCTCGCTTTTGGCAGGTTCAGCCAATACCCTTAAAGACAGCCTGCAGGATATCATTACGAAGATTCAGGAGCTTGGAAAAGAGCTAAGCTTCTTAGGCGAAGCCGCAGAATACCTTTCCATGGAAGAAGTAAGCCACTTGGGTTCTAAAGAATTAAAGAATGACACCATACCCGAGATTGAGTTTAAGAATGTGTCATTTAAATACCCCGGGACCGAGAACTATGTACTTAAGGATATCAACATAAAGATTCATCCCGGTGAGCACCTTTCCATAGTAGGATTAAATGGCGCAGGCAAAACGACCTTTATCAAACTTCTGTGCAGATTCTATGATGTAACGGAAGGTCTGATTCTTCTTAATGGTACAGATATCAAAGAATACAAATATGAGGACCACATGAAAGAACTGGAGGTGGTATTCCAGGATTTCAAAATGTTCTCTCAAACTATTCGCGGAAATATCGTAAATGGAGATTGGGAGAATCCGAATAAAGATTTAGACAACATCATCAAAATGAGTGACCTTAAGTCCCTTGTAGATAAGTTACCCAAAGGCGTCGATACAATGATGGATAAACAGCTGGACAAAGAAGGATTCGAACCTTCCGGAGGAGAACTTCAGAAGCTAGCCATTGCAAGAGCCTTGTACAGAGATGCTCCGGTTGTTATCCTTGATGAGCCCACGGCTGCATTGGATCCCATAGCTGAGTATGAGGTTTACAGGAAGTTTAATGAATTGGTAGGAGGAAAGAGCGCTATCTATATTTCCCACAGACTTTCATCCTGTCAATTCTGCGACAAGATTGCCGTATTTGCCGAAAAAACAATCAAGGAATACGGAACACATGCAGAACTGGTTCACAAGGAAGGCGGTATCTACTCCAAGATGTTCGCAGCTCAGGCAAAGTATTACGCTTAAATATAAAACTTTTATAAACAATCGCCAAAGCCATCGCTTAAAGCGATGGCTTTTGACATTTACACGATATCGTGATATTGTTAAACCACGAGGTTAAGTCAAATGGAAGAATACTATACAGTTTCACAATATGCACGTGAAATGGGAAAGGATCCCGGAAACATCAGAAGGATGCTTATAAGCGGGAAGCTAAAAGGGGAAAAACTTGGTAATCAGTGGATAATACCTAAGAACACCGTTTACCCTGAAGATGCGCGTGTTAAATCAGGAAAATATCATAATTCGCGGAAGAAGGCGGATGTGAGAAAGAACAACCCTGAGCTTATGAATACTCTCAATAAAATATGCGAAAAGATGAAGAAGATATATGGATCATCTCTTGAGCAAATAATTCTATATGGTTCCTATGCAAGGGGAGAGGAAACCAGTGAGTCTGATGTGGATGTTGCGGTTATTCTTAAGCAAGCTCCCGAGGAAGAAAACCATGATTCAATGACAGATATGTTGGTTGATTATGAGCTGGATTTAGGAATAACAATTTCCGCTGTAACACTGGATTCTGTCAGCTATAGTCAGTGGATGAGGATATTACCCTTCTATATGAATATCGCAAAGGAGGGCATAGTATTGTGGAAAGCAGCGTAGAGGCGTTATCCAAGTTCAGATATGATATGGGAATAGAAGCATTGGAAGACGCAAGAATCATGTATCAAAACGGAAGATACAAAAATGCATTGAACAGAGCCTACTATTCTATATTTCACATGATGCGAGCTGTTAATGCATTAGACAAATATGATAGTAGTAAACATAGCGGTGTTATTGCATTTTTTAATCAAAACTATGTAAGAACAGGAATATTTCAAAAAGAATTGTCAAAGATAATCAAGTTGGCATCAGAAAACAGAGAAAAGGCGGATTATCTTGATTTCTTTGTCGCATCAAAGGAAGAAGCAGAAAGGCAGATAGGTAGAGCAGAGTCTTTCAAGAGAGAGATAGAAAGATTTTTAAATGAGAAAGGAATCCATCCGTATACATGATTAACCAGGATAAAGCAATGATAAACAGAATGCTTAAACGAGAAGATGAGATAGCATATGAGAAGGCAATTGCCAGAGACTTAGAGAATGCTAAGAAAGAACTTGCCAGGAAGGATAATGAACTGGCTCAGAAAGATGCTATTATCCAAGAGTTGAAGAAAAAACTAGAAGAAAAATAAGCAACATAAAGCAAAATAAGCCAAGAATAGCAATTGTTAAAGCCATATTCCGATGATAACCTTAGGATAAGTTAAAGGGGGTTATTATGAGAAAGAGAATAACGGCTTTAATAATTGCTATTTGTGTTTTAGGAACTTTGATGACAGGGTGCGGAGGGGAAACTGCTGAACTGACGAAGGAAGAACAGATTCATCAGAATATGCTTGACTTCTATGACATGTGGAAGACCGGTTATATCTTTAAAGATGAGTATGTTACAGACCAGGATCAGTATTACGTAAGGTACTCAAGAGAAGAATACAAAGGCACTCAGTTTTCCGTGCCTGTAACTGTGTCTGAGGCACATGGCTATGGAATGCTAATTCTTGCAAACATCTCCGATTACGACCCTGAAGCCCACGAAATCTTTGATGGAATGGTCAGATATTACAACGCCCACAGAAGCTCCATTGGACCACACCTTATGAGCTGGATGCAGGCAGATAATGGAACGGCGCTTATTGATGGTGCCGATGACGGGGAGATGGAAGACGGAGAAGGAGATTCTGCCACAGACGGAGATATGGATGTGGCTTATGCGCTTCTTTTGGCGGATAGAATCTGGGGTAGTGACGGAGAATTCGACTATAAAGCCATGGCCATTGACATGATAAATGACATCATGGAATATGATATCAATCACGATACATGGATGACAAACCTTGGGGACTGGTCTTATGACGCAAAACCCGGAAGCAAGTATTATGCTGCAACAAGGCCATCTGATTTCATCATGACTCATATGCCGGCATTCTACACCGCTACGGGTGATGAACGTTGGATGAAAGTCTACGATTCCACCTACGAGGTTATTGAGCAGTTTATCAATGAATATGGCACAGGGCTTCTACCGGATTTCATGGTACTTGACGAGAATGGGAAATACGTAGCGGCTGACGCTTTTTTCCTGGAAGACTCTACGGATGGGCAGTATGCGTACAACAGTTGCAGAACTCCCTGGAGAATAGGTCTGGATTATGTGCTTACAGGGAATGAACATTCCAAGCACTTTATAGATACGTTAAATTCCACCATGATGGATATTTGCCTTGGAAATCCCAATGCCATTGTGGCGGGATACACCATTGATGGTGAAAAGAAAAGCAGGGAGGAGGAACTCTGCTTCACAGCGCCTTTCCTTGTTACCGCTGATATCGGAACCACAGAAGAGTGGGAAACAAAACTTCGCAAGAAGGTAGTCAAGCGCCCCAGGGGCGGATATTATGGTGATACAATAAAGATGATATGCCTTATTATTGATGCAGATTCATATAAGGTTCCATAGGGAATTATCAAACCCCATTGCTTATTGCGATGGGGTAAATCATTGCTGCGCACATGTGTAAGATATTTTACCGCATAAATGTAAAATAAAATTGCGCATCTCTTTTATATCTATGCAGGGATTATATATAATGTGGAAAGAGGAAGCGAGTATAAGGATGTTAGAAATATCCATATGTGATTATAGGAGGAGCCATGTCCATACTTTCAAAAATTATAAGAACCGCAGTACCGATACCAAAAGTTGAAAGCTTTGATAGGTATCTCTTCATCGGGCCACACCCTGATGATATAGAAATTGGTGCAGGGGCTACGGCGGCCAAGCTGGCGGCACTTGGAAAGAAGGTTACTTTTCTGGTATGTCTCGACGGAAGATATGGCCTTGAGAATGCTCCCGAGGAAACCACATCAGAGGAACTCATAGAGATAAGGAAAAAGGAGGCTGTTGCCTCGGCGAAGATGCTTGGAGTATCCGACGTAAGATTCCTTGGACTTTCGGATGGAGGATTCTATAGAACCGGTCTGGAGGGAGGAGAGATCCCTGATGAAGGAAGCTTACTTGCAAAGATGGCGAGGATAATAGGAGAGGTACATCCGGACATTATCTTTGCTACGGACCCTGATGTAAAGAGCGAGTGCCATACAGACCATATAAATATTGGGGAGTGCGCCAAGAGACTGGCCTTTTTTGCTCCCTTTGAAGATATTATGGCTAAATTTGGAGCCGAGAATGCACAGGTGAACGCAATTGCATTCTATATGACCGGAAGACCCAATTGTTTCGTAAAGACGAAGGGACTTCTAAAAAAGCAGTTCGACGCTATCTTTGAGTGTCATAAAAGCCAATACCCTGAGGGTTGTCCCGACATAGATTCACTAAAACTATACATCAATCTAAGAGCCTTTTTCTTCGGATTAAGAAGCTTTAAAGGACAGGCGGAAGGCTTCCGTGTACTCGGAAGAACCCACATGCATTGTCTTCCTGAGGCAGGGAAATAAATCAGGCTTGTGCCTAAGATACCCATATGCGGGATTCTTAGGCACAGGCCTGTTTTAGTATGATAAAGCGGTTTGTGACTCAAAATAGAGATATGACGGTGTTAGGTCACAGATTTTGGGGCATTTTGGGGTGATGGCTTCATTCAAATCTTAAATAATGAGGTTAGTAGTGGAAATATAGAGGAAAATCTGTGCCTAAATTTATGAAGAATCGAGAATGGGTCACAAGGGCACAATTTGTGTCATTCAGGCTAGTGACTAAGGCCATAATAAATTGTGAGCTTAGTCACAAGGACAGAGAAATGGACGGAGAAAAGAACAGAGAAATGGACAGAGAAATGTACGGAGTAATGTACGGAGAAATGGACGGAGAAATAGACAGAGAAATAGACGGAGTAATGGACGGAACAACCAATGTGATAACGGACAGAATAATAGGCGGAATAATGGGGGAAATAATGGGTGGAATCGTCCGCCCAAAAAGTGTAAAATAAGAAAAGAAATCGTCTTTAACTTTGGAGGTAGAAAAGTGAAAGTATTAGTTATTAACTGCGGAAGTTCATCATTAAAGTACCAGCTTATTGATTCTGATACAGAGGCAGTTCTTGCAAAGGGGCTTTGCGAGCGAATCGGAATCGAAGGAAGCTGCATTACACATAATAAAGCAGGTGCTGACAAGCAGACCTGGACATCACCCATGCCCGATCACACCGAGGCAGTAAGACTTGTTGTTGAGAAGCTTACAGACCCCGAGGTAGGCGCTGTTAAGTCATTATCCGAGATTGACGCCATCGGACACAGAATCGTTCACGGCGGTGAGAAGTTTGCTTCAAGCGTTGTGATCAACGACGAAGTAATCAAAGCCATCGAGGAGTGTAACGACCTTGCACCTCTTCACAACCCTGCAAACCTTATCGGAATCAGAGCATGCCAGAAGATTATGCCTAACGTTCCCATGGTTGCAGTGTTTGATACCGCATTCCATCAGACAATGCCAGAGAAGGCTTATCTTTATGGTTTGCCCCTTAAGTATTACAGAGAGTATAAGATTAGAAGATACGGCTTCCACGGAACCAGCCACGACTTCGTAAGTAAGAGAGCGGCTGAGATTCTTGGAAAGAAGAGGGAAGATTTAAGAATCATCGTTTGCCACCTTGGAAACGGTGCATCCGTATCTGCTGTTAAATACGGCAAGTCCGTAGATACATCCATGGGTATGACACCCCTTGAAGGTCTTATCATGGGAACCCGTTCCGGTGATATCGATCCCGCGATTGTTGATTTCATTGCTCAGAAGGAGAACCTTACTTTCAAGGAAGTAAACAACATCCTTAACAAGAAGTCAGGTGTACTCGGACTTTCAGACGGAGTAAGCTCAGACTTCAGAGACCTTGCAAAGGCTGCAGAAGAAGGAAATAAAGCTGCCAAGACAGCTCTTGAAACATACACATATCACGTAGGAAAATACATCGGTGCCTACACAGCAGCAATGGGCGGAGTTGACGCCATTGCATTTACTGCAGGTGTTGGCGAGAATGACGCAGACACAAGAGCAGCAATCGGCGAGTACATGGCATTCCTTGATACAAAGATTGATCCCGTGAAGAATAAGGTAAGAGGTGAGGAGAGAATCATCTCCACCGACGATTCCAAGGTGAAGGTTCTTTGTATCCCCACAAACGAGGAGCTTGCCATCGCAAGAGAGACAGTAAGACTGGTTTAGAATCGGAGACAGAGAGTTACTGATGACATTAAATATGCCCCCAAAGGTAAAAAGAATAATAGAAACCTTGGAAGAGGCAGGCTATGAAGCATATGTGGTCGGCGGATGTGTGCGAGACAGTATATTGAATCGCACCCCCGACGACTGGGATATTACGACCTCCGCATTACCTGCGGAGGTTAAGTCGCTTTTTCATGCCACTATTGATACGGGACTGAAGCACGGCACCGTATCTGTTCTCATGGACAAGGAAACCTTCGAGGTTACTACCTACAGAGTGGATGGTGAGTACGAGGACGGAAGGCATCCCAAGGAGGTAACCTTCACTCCTTCCCTTGAGGAGGATCTGAAGCGCAGAGATTTCACCATCAATGCCATGGCCTATAATGACAAGAAAGGCCTTGTGGACTTGTTTGACGGAATGGGCGACATTGAAAGAAAGGTGATTCGCGCCGTCGGAGAGCCTGATAAACGCTTCGAGGAAGACGCCCTAAGAGTTATGAGAGCGGTGAGATTTTCCGCCCAGCTTGGTTATGAAATTGAGGCAAAAACAGCAGACGCTATAAAACGTCATGCCGCTAACCTAAAGAAAGTCAGTGCAGAGCGAATCCAGGTGGAGCTTACAAAACTTCTGGTGTCAGATCATCCTGACTATATTAAGAAGGCCTATGAACTTGGTATTACTAAGATTATCCTTCCGGAGTTTGACACGGCAATGAAGACGGGACAGAATAACCCGCACCACTGCTACAGTGTAGGAGAACATACCTTAGAGACCCTAAGGAATATAAGGTCAGACAAGGTGCTGAGGCTTACCATGCTGTTCCACGACTTAAGCAAACCTGATGTCAAGACCACCGATGAGGAGGGAATCGACCACTTCAGAGGCCATCAGCAGCACGGAGCCGAGAAGGCCAGGGAAGTTCTTAGAAGACTTCGTTTTGACAATGACACCATAAGAGATGTGAGCAAGCTGGTGGAATTCCACGACTATGGCCTCAACGTAAAGCCCACCCAGGCCATTGTAAGAAGAGCAATTAACAAAATCGGAGAGGACTTGTTCCCCCTGTTTCTCGAGGTAAGGCGTGCGGACATGATGGGCCAGAGCAACTACCAAAGAGAAGAAAAAGAGGAACAACTTAATTCCTGGAAAAGATTTTATGATAAGATAGTTAAAGAGGGTCAGTGCGTCAGCCTTAAGACCCTTGATATTTCAGGGCGCGACATTATTGCCCTTAAACCCGACATTAAGGGGCCGCAAATCGGAGAAATACTGAATGTGCTTCTTAATGAAGTGCTTGAGAACCCGGATTTGAACAGGAAGGAATTGCTGCTTGAAAGAGCGAAGGAATTATGAAGAGAGCTAAATACCTGTTTTCATCAATTTTAATAGTGACAATGCTGTTCTCTGCAGGCTGTGGAAGGACGGTTTCCGCTACAGAGAATCCCGACACCTACAAGAAGACCGAGGCGGGCATGATCGAACTTCGCCCCGGAAGCTACGATTCGGCGGATACCTGCGTGCTTATGGAAGTAGATGAGGAGGCAAAAACCGCGACTTTCTACAACCTTGATATAGAGAGAAACTATACCTTAAGCTACGACAGCATGACCTACTTCTACGACAAGTATAAGACTGCACTTACGCCGGGGCTTTTGGAGCCGGGAAGCATCGTGGATATCACTTTCCTAAAGAGCTCCAAGAGACTTAATACATTGATGTATTCTCCCGATGCATGGGAATATACAGAGATTAACAGAGTTTCCATCGATGAAGACAGAAGAGTCATCGATGTTGGAAACGATACATATAAATATGACGATTCACTGAAGCTTCTTGAAGATACCGATGAGATTACCTTTATGGACATTAATCCTGTGGATATTCTCACCATCAGGGGTATCGGCAAGACAGCAGCCACAGTTAAGGTTGAAAAGGGCCACGGCTATCTGAGGCTCACCGGTGAAGAAAGAATGGTGGGCGGATATATAGAGTGCGGCAAGGTAATTAAGCAGATAGCGGAAGACATGCTTCTTACCGTGCCTGAGGGAACCTACGACGTTTACCTTACCAATAAGGGAGCGGAACTGACCCAGACCGTAACAGTGGAAAGAAACAAGGAAGTAACAATCGATTTATCGGAATATAAGCCGGAAAGCCTGGAGAAGGTGGCAACGGTTATTTTTACTGTGACTCCTTCAGATGCCAAGGTCTTTATCGACGGTAAGGAAACGGACGTATCAAAGCCCGTTACGCTGGAATATGGCATTCACCAGGTTCTTGCCAAGGCCGAGGGTTACGTAACCACCACAAGCTATATAAGGATAGCTGAGGATTCGGCAGGAATCAGCATTAAGCTTGACCCCGACACTGACGGAAATAAGAAGGGAACCGTAAGCGGTTCCGATTATAATAAGACTGTAAGTGGTTCAGATAAGATAACACCCACACCTACGCCCACGGGAACGGTAAGCGGCTCGGATGTAACCCCTACTCCTACCGCAACACCAACACCTACGGCAACCCCTACTCCTACCGTTACACCTACGGTAACACCGACCCCTACAGCCACGCCCACCCCCACTCCCACAGGGACGGTAAGCGGTTCGGATAAGGGAACAACAACCCCCACCTATGTGCCGGGTGCTTCAACTTATCCCAGAATCATTATTGATTCGCCAATAGGAGTTGAAGTGTACGTTGATGGCTATTATGTGGGACTTTCTCCTCTCGGTTTTAAGAAGACCGAAGGCGAACATGTCATCACTTTAAGCAAGAGAGGATACGAGAATAGATCATACACCATAAAGGCCGATTCTGACGACAAAGATGTCAGTTATTCCTTCTCTGAGCTAATAGAATCATCGAATAATTAAAAAGCCGCTACTAAAGTACCAAAAATGTGAAAAAACGGCTTAAAATGGGCAAAATTACTTGACAAAGTCACCCCAAAAAGGTATATATATGTATAGACGTCAGCAATTGACGATCGTGGCTATACAATAAAGTATACTCAATAGGAGGAGTTCACAAATGAACAAAACTGAATTAGTAGCAGCTATTGCACAGAAGGCAGAATTATCCAAGAAGGATGCTGAGAAGGCTGTAAAGGCTTTTACAGAAGTTGTAGCTAAGGAGTTAAAGAAGGGCGGAAAGGTTCAGTTAGTTGGCTTCGGTACATTCGAAGTAGCTAAGAGAGCAGCTAGAGAAGGCAGAAACCCTCAGAGCGGTAAGGTTATGAAGATTCCTGCATCAAAGGCTCCTAAGTTCAAAGCTGGTAAGGCTTTAAAGGATGAGGTTAACAAATAATTCTAATAAAGCTGACAAGGGGATCTTCTGATCCCCTTATTTTTTTAAGGAATAGTATGAGATTAGACAAATATTTAAAAGTATCAAGACTGATTAAAAGACGCACAATTGCCAATGAGGCTTGTGACGCAGGAAGAGTTCTTATCAATGATAAGGTCGCCAAGGCATCCACAGATGTCAAAGTTGGTGATATAATTACAGTGAACTTCGGTAACAAGGATGTGAAAGTTGAGGTTTTGAAGATTCTCGACACCACCAAAAAAGAAGAAGCAGGGGATATGTTTAAATACCTGTAAGGGAGGTGATTCCATGGCCGAAAGACGACGGGTCGCATACAGAAAAAGAAGACAGAACCGTTTGAGCATAATCCTGGTAACAATGGTTGTTATCATGATTATTGTGGTTGTAGGAATAGGAAGCATCGGTCTCCTTGAGAAGAGAAACGAACAAAGGGAAACCATCAACAATCTGAACGACCAGATTGATAAAGAGCATGAGAGAACCGAAGAAATAGAAGAGTACGCAAGATACACTGAAACTAAGCAGTTTATTATAGATTTGGCCCATGATAAGTTAGGGCTTGTTTACGACGGAGAGACTGTATTTAAAGAAGAAGATAATGATTAAGGTTGAAGAGTACATCAGAAACAACCGAATGATAGAGCCCGGTGATGTAGTACTTGCAGGCGTATCAGGAGGGGCAGATTCCATCTGCCTCTTGTTTTTGTTACAGGGACTTAAGGAAAAGCTGTCCTTTAAACTCATGGTGGCCCATGTCAACCACGGAATAAGGGAGGATGCAAAAGAGGACGCGGCCTATGTCAAGAAGGTCTGCGACGAACTAAGCATCCCTTTCTACGTTTGTAAGGCTGATATTCCGAAACTCTCCGAAGAATGGAAAATGTCAGAGGAAGAGACGGGAAGAAAGGTCAGATACGAGTTTTTTGAAAGCGTCTTAAAGAGTGAGGCACCGGAAGCCTATGAAGCCGGCAAGGTGAAAATTGCAGTGGCTCATCAGGCGGAAGACAGGGCAGAAACCTTCCTCCTTAACCTTTTCAGGGGAACGGGCCTTAAAGGCCTTGCCTCCATTCAGCCCGTAAGGGGTAAAATCATAAGACCTCTCCTTTTCATGAGCCGTCAGGATATTGAGAAGTATTTAGAGGATAAGAACATCGAGTTTCGAAAAGACTCCACCAACGATGAAGACGATTACTTAAGAAATAGAATAAGGAATCACGTTCTTCCCTACGTAAAGAGAGAGATTTCAAGCTCAGTAATAGACAGGATAAACTTCACTGCAGATATTGCCACGGAAGCAGAGCGCTATATAGACGGACAGGTAAGAAATGCTTATTACACCTGCATCACCAATAAGAATGATGTTTCCATAACAGTGGACACAAACCTTCTTACAAGAGAAGACCCTTATATCCAGAACAAGCTGATTCTTTTGATCCTTTCGGAACTGTCCGGGGGAGGAAAGGATATCGGTGGCGTTCATGTAAGAGCAGTGAGAACCCTTCTCAAAACAGAGGGCTCCCATGAGATAGACCTTCCCTATAGAATCAAGGCCAGAAAGATTTACGATACTCTTACATTTGGCGTGGAAGGTAAAACAGTTTTAAGGGAAAGAGAGGCTGTGGTTTTTTCCAAAGATTTGGAGAGGGAAGTTACAATTAAGGGCTATGGCAAGCTTAAATTCAAAAGCTTCCTTTGCGATGATGAAAAGCTTTCGTCTATTCCCCGAAATCAGTATACTAAATGGTTTGATTATGATAAAATAGGAGAATCCTTGACGGTGAGAAACAGAAATCAGGGAGACTATCTTATAATCAACAATTTCGGCCAGAGAAAGTCCTTACAGGACTACATGGTGGATGAGAAAATCCCCAGGAATGAGAGAGATTCTATTCCCGTCTTAGCTGACGGAAATCATATTTTATGGGTGCTTGGCTACAGGGTCAGCGCCGGATTTAAGGTAGATAACAAAACCAGAAGAATTTTACAGGTTGAATTGGAGGAAGAAAACTATGACTGAAAACGTAAAGGTAATGCTGTCGGAAGAAGAAGTTGACAAGAGAATCCAGGAGATCGGAGATCAGATCAGCAAAGACTATGCCGGTAAACAGGTTCACCTTGTATGCGTTTTAAAGGGCGGAGCATTTTTCATGGTTGAACTCGCCAAGCGTATAACAGTACCCGTTTCATTGGATTTCATGTCTGTATCAAGCTACGGTTCAGATACCAAATCCAGTGGCGTTGTTAAGATTATTAAGGACCTTGATGAGCCTTTAAACGGCAAGGATGTACTTGTTGTTGAAGACATTATCGATTCAGGAAGAACCTTAAGCTATCTACTGGAGATGCTTAAGGATAGAAAGCCTGCAAGCCTTAAGCTTTGCACACTTCTTGATAAGCCTTCAAGAAGAGTAATTGACGTTGACGTTGATTACACAGGCTTCCAGATTCCCGACGAATTTGTTGTAGGCTACGGCCTTGATTACGATCAGAGATATCGTAATCTTCCTTATATAGGAATTATGGAACTGGGCGAAGAGTAACTCTTTTCCCGCAAGGAGGTTATTTTGAAACAGAAAGACAGAAGTCTGAGCCCCTACTTTATTGTAATTATCATTCTGTTGCTTGTGACTTCGGGCATTAACCTCTTCCGTCAGAAGGAAGTGGAGTGCACCAAAGCTGAGTTTGCACAGTATATCGAAGACAATAAGGTAAGCAGCGTAACAATTTGCCCCAACAAGGAGGCACCCACCGGAAAGGCAATCATAAATATTTTCGGTGGCGATACATACACACTATATGCCACGGATGTAACGGAAATAGAGGCCATGGCTACAGAAGCCGGTATTAAGACCACCGTTACGGATATAGACCGTGACAACTGGTTCCTAAACCACATGTTTCCCATTCTTGTGGTTGGAATCTTAGCCATTTTCATCCTTCTTATGATGAATGGCCAGGCAGCCGGCGGAAGCACCAATGCCAAGATGATGAACTTCGGTAAATCAAGAGCCCGCATGATTGTAGGTGACGGTGAAGTTACCTTCAAGGATGTGGCAGGCCTTGATGAAGAGAAGGAAGCTCTTGAAGAAATCGTGGACTTCCTTAAGAATCCCGGGAAATTTACCAAGGTTGGCGCAAGAATTCCTAAGGGCGTTCTACTTGAGGGCCCTCCCGGAACAGGTAAGACACTTCTTGCCAGAGCGGTTGCTGGTGAAGCTAAAGTTCCTTTCTTTAGCATCTCCGGTTCCGACTTTGTAGAGATGTTTGTGGGTGTCGGTGCATCCAGAGTAAGAGACTTATTCGAGGACGCCAAGAAGAATAAACCTTGTATTGTTTTTATTGATGAGATAGATGCGGTTGCAAGACGTCGTGGTACCGGTATGGGTGGTGGCCACGATGAGAGAGAGCAGACTCTTAACCAGCTGCTTGTAGAGATGGACGGCTTCGGAATAAATGAAGGCGTTATCGTTATGGCAGCAACCAACAGAGTCGACATTCTTGATCCCGCTATCATGAGACCCGGAAGATTTGACAGAAAGGTAGCTGTTGGAACTCCCGACGTGAAGGGCAGAGAGGAAATCCTTAAAGTTCATGCAAGAAACAAACCTCTTGCAGAAGATGTTAATCTTAAAGAGATTGCTCATTCCACATCAGGCTTCACAGGAGCAGATCTTGAGAACCTTCTCAATGAATCAGCCATCTGTGCGGCAATGGACAACAGAAGTTTTGTCAAAGCAGAAGATATAAAGAAGTCATTTATTAAAGTCGGAATCGGTGCAGAGAAGAAGAGCCGTGTGGTTACCGATAAGGATAAGAAGATTACTGCTTATCATGAGTCGGGACATGCAATTCTCTTCCACGTTCTTCCCGATGTGGGACCTGTATATACGGTATCAATTATACCTACAGGAGAGGGTGCTGCGGGCTACACAATGCCCATCAACGAATCCGACGACCGTCATATGACCAAGGGCAAGATGCTCCAGGAAATCATGGTATTCCTTGGAGGTCGTATCGCCGAGCAGATTATCTTTGATGATGTTACAACGGGGGCATCAAATGATATCAAGCGCGCAACCCACATGGCCAGAAAGATGGTTACGGCCTTTGGTATGTCAGATGAAATCGGCCTTGTAAGCTACGATAACGATGAAGATGAAGTCTTCATAGGTCGCGACCTTGCACATGCCAAGAATTTCAGTGACGCAACGGCAAGTAAGATTGACCTTGAGGTCAAGAAGATTATCGATGATTGTTACGCTAAGGCTCGCAAGATCATCGAAGACAATATGGAAGTGCTTCACGCATGCTCCAATCTCCTTATCGAGAAAGAGCGTATCGGAAGGGAAGAGTTTGAGGCACTGTTTGGGGAGTAAAATAATCTGGGGGATAGTATGACATTAATTGGGACGAAAGCATCTTCGGATTGTTTTCGTCCCGTTATTTATATAAAGCATTGCTTGAGTGGTCTTGAGGATGAACTCAATTATTAATTGATATACATTTTTGTGATAGCGCCTTAGAATTAAACCGTATCAAAACACCGGCCGGTGTAAACCACAAAAATGAAAGGTGAAAAGAAAATGTTAGATATGAAAAAAGTTGGGAAAAATATAAAAGCAGCCAGAACAGAAAAGAACATGACACAGCTTGAACTGGCTGATGCCTTAGGCGTGACTTATCAGGCAGTTTCAAATTGGGAGCGAGGAAATACAATGCCTGACATTGCTAAGCTTCCCGATATATCCAAGGCACTTGATATTGATATTGCAAATCTTTTGGGAGAAGAAACCAGTGCTCAAACTATAAAGAAAGTTCTTGACGGAAGTTCGGAACCTTTATCTTCAAAAGAACTTACTGAAGTGGCGGCAATATTACCTCCCCAGGAACTCAAGAAGGAAATAGAGAAAACGTCAGAAAAGGAAGCTCTAAACATTAAGGCTATTGTAGAGTTAGCTCCTTTTTTAGATGATGAAATTCTTGATGACATTGTAAGTAAAGTAGATACTGCGAATGTAAGAGACATGGTTCCACTGGCCCCATTTTTATCTGATGAAGCGCTAGTTAAGGTATCAAGAAAAATAGAGCCCGCGAAGATTAAAGATTTAGTAGCACTTGCTCCTTTTATGCCTGAGGAAGCGTTAGATGATGTGGTTTCAAAAATAGATGCAAGCAATCTTGATGGTATCGCCGGACTGGCCCCATTTTTATCAGACGAAGCATTGGATAAGGTTGTTGACAAGGCTATTGAAGCAGGTAGCGCATCCAAACTATCATCATTAGCCTGCTTCCTGGGAAACAAATCCCTAAAGAAAATTGTTGATAATCTGGTGCATTCAGATGATTTCGATTCAATATCTAAATTTAAAATGTATTTTTAGACTAGTATAGTCCTGACATGTGGATTGAATAGAGGGGGATATGATGAAAACAAAGCAGATGGAATTTAATCGAGCCAATTTTTTACTGATTCTTGGCTATTTGGTTAGCCTGGCAGCAGCAGTATACAGTTCAACTCTTCAGGGAAACTTTATCGATACAATTGAAAGAGAAAGATCTTTCAGCAACATTATTTTCTTTGATTTGGGTAAAATGTTGCTGGTAACGATTGTGACAACGATTATAAATATGGTTTTGGCTCAATTTCTTCCATTACGATTGCAGCTTAGAACATCCATCAGTAATAGTGTTTATGCTGTAAAAGGATTGCTTAGATTACCTCAAAGCAAGTATGAAGAAAGAGAAAAGGGATATTATATAAATTTGGTTACCAACTCTTCATTTACATGTGGAACTATATATGGCCATATGAATGTGGAATTGATTGGTAATATTCTATGTGTTGTTGCTTTGCTTATCGTATCTGCCTTTATTAATCCATTGTTCTTGGTAGCATATGGTATATATATTCCTACTTACGCAATTCTTTCTAATGTTCCGAACAGAAAGATAGCGGACTACCAGAAAAGAGGCCTTGGAACGCAGGATTCCTTTCTTGATGAGGCAAAAAGAATTGTTGAAAACAAAAGATCTATAAATGTATCAAAATCAAATTCATACTTTGTAGAAAAATATAAAGAAAAGAGTAAGGCATACCTTGATTTCGTCACAAAGTACAGATGGTATGAGATCCTGTCCACAAATATGCCGCATATTATGTCTGAAGGCCTTGTGGTGTTTACTATGGGTATAGCAGCTTATTTATATTTCCAGGACAAAGCAACTCTGGGGACTATTTTCTTAATGTATCAACTGTCTAAGATGCTTCAGACACCAATGAAAGAATGCTTTGCAATGTTAATACATAAAGAGATTAATACAGTTCATATAGAGCGAATGGAGGAATTTGACAAATCCTGCAACGAAACAAGCGGGTTTGAACAATTGTATGCTGATGACAAGAATCTGGTTAGTATGTCCGAAGGAAAGTTCTATGCTACAGAAGAAAAGGAAGTTGAACTTTTTGAAGGTGAAAAACTGGTAATTCCTAAGAAAACACTTACACTAATTAAAGGACAAAACGGTACCGGAAAATCAACGTTTCTTAACTATATCAGCGGATATTCGGGTGTAAAGAGTTTTGAAGGCAATATCACAATAGATAATTCACTGAAAAATGCTGCTTATTTGACATATCCAATCATATTTGTAGACGGAGATTTAAAAGAGAATATGTTTGGAAAAGAGATGAATCGAGAATTACTTAAAACCTTAAATATTGCTTTTGAAAACAAAGAAATAAGCGGTAAGATAACCAATTTAAGTTTCGGAGAGCAGCAGAAGGTTAATCTGTTAAGAGTTTTGTCGGATGATGCGGAAGTTGTTTTGCTCGACGAGCCATTTACAAATTTGGACGCTGATACTATTGAAAAGCTCGCCGAATATCTTGGACACCTGAAAGAAAAGAAGAGCATCATTGCTATAGTTCATTCAAATGAGCTTGATCCTTATGCGGATCAGATACTTGAAATTAAGGATTTGAAAATAGCTTTTCAATAAACTTTTGTGAAACTTGCACAAATTCAGCATAGCGTTTTTGTAAACTTTGTTGAACTTGTGAATAGACGCAAACGATTAAGGATGCTATTATACTACTTGTAACCCCCCCAATACATTATATGTAGTTTTTTGCTATACCCCATAAGAAGAAATACCTTCTCTAGAAAAGACAGCGTGAGCTGTCTTTTTTACGTTGTGTGGATATTTTCCCCGAAAATGATATTTTTCGGGGATTTTTTGTTATAATCGGTTTGTGAGAAAACAAAACAGTATTTATCTTAGATTAACTATCATATTTGCTATGGCGCTGTGCATTGTGGCCTTTCTTTATGTAAGGCTGTACTTTACCGACAAGGGCACAGACGTTCCGGAGCATATTTATGACCGATACTATGTGATGATTACGGACGACTACAAATCTTCATTCTGGCAATCGGTCTATTCGGGTGCTCTGAAATCCGCGGAAGAGAATAATACATTTGTAGAATTACTTGGATCCAACCTCTATAACGACTATACTCCCGAGGAACTGATGGAGATAGCAATCTCATCAGATGTTGACGGCATCATGGTAAGCGGTGATGGCTCTGAAGAGCTTTCCGCCCTTATTAATGAGGCCATGGACAAGGGAATTCCCGTTGTAACCATGTACTCCGACAATGCTGACTCCCAAAGGTGCTCTTTTGTGGGTGTCTCTGGCTACAACATCGGTAAGGAATACGGAAGACAGATAATAAACATAAAGAAAGAAAAACGAACCGTTGCCTACAACGGAGCTAACATGGAAGGTTACAGCGAGTTCGTTGCCAACGTAACGGTGCTTATGGACTCCAAGATGGATCCCTATGCCCAGAACGTAATCATGTCCGGCATTCAGGATATCCTGACAGAAGAAGACAAAGATTCTGAAACCAACATAGAAACGGTTCTTGTAGATAACAGCAACCCCTTCTCTGTGGAAGAATCTATTCGTGACGTATTTATGGAGGATGAGATCCCCAACATCCTTGTATGCCTTAATGAACTGGAAACCACCTGTGCATACCAGGCGGTCGTGGACTATAACCTCGTTGGAAGCGTAAGTATTTTGGGATACTACGATTCCGACAAGATTCTTAATGCAATTAACCGAAACGTTGTACATTCATCCATCGCCGTGGATACCAAAGAACTTGGAAGATTCTGCGTCGAAGCCTTGGATGATTACATCAGCTTCGGAAATACCAGCCAGTATAACGCTGCGGATATCACCCTTATCAATAAGGGCAACGTGTCCGAATTCATGAAGAAGGAGGAAGTTGCCGATGTTCCGTAAACTTAAAGGCATTTCTCTTTCTTATAAAATGAGCGGTATCTTCATTCTGGCCAATCTCTTTATCTTTGTGGTTGATATAGCCCTTCTTTTCGGAATCAACAGAATGTCCGTTGAGATGGAGATGGCATATCAGAACAACCGCCAGTTGAATGCTCTTTCAATTGCTCTTGATTCACTTCAGGATTCCACCACAGAATACCTTAAGGCCAAATCTACAGATTCTCTTTCCGATTACTATATCAGTGAGCAGAATTATGCGAATCTGGTGGAGGAACTGGGAACCAGGGTTACAGATATTCCCTACACCAGAATGGAAAGAAACATCAGAAACATGTCTTATGATTACATGGATCAGGTTTCCCAGACTATCGAGGCGAAGCGTGGCCGAAATGTAGAGAAGTATAGAGTCCTCTACGAGAATGCTACCAAACGGTATGAGTATATAAAGGCATATATAAGAAGCCTTAACTCTGAGCAGTTCGTCAGCAACTCTGAGAAGTACACTGAGCTGGCAGTATCCTTCAGAACCTTTGAGACCTTTGCCATGGGCGTTATGTTCTTCGTCCTGGTGGGAAGTGCTCTTGTAATTATAAGAATCACAGGTCGACTTATACATCCTCTTGAATCTCTTGCAGCCAGTGCTGATGAAGTTGCCAATGGAAATTTGGAGGCTAAACTTCCCGAGAGTACCAGCAGTGATGAGGTTGGCCGACTGACCATAGCATTCAGTAAGATGATGGTATCCATCAGAGAGTACATTGAAAGAGTCAGGGAGAGCATGGAGAAGGAACGCCTCATGCAGGAAAAAGAACTCATGATGGAAACCCACTTAAAGGACGCCCAGCTTAAGTATCTGCAGGCCCAGATTAACCCTCATTTCCTGTTTAATACTCTTAATGCGGGAGCCCAGCTTGCAATGATGGAAGGCGCAGACAGAACCTACGAATATGTCCAGACTGTTGCGGACTTCTTCAGATATAATGTTAAGAAGCAAAATGAACTTGTGGACGTTGCCGATGAAGTAGATATTGTTGACAACTATATAAGGATCTTAAATGTACGATTCTCAGGCGAGATTCATTACGACAGACAGATTGATGAGAGGCTTCTTAAGATTAAAATGCCCAGCATGATTCTCCAGCCCATAGTAGAAAATGCCGTTAACCATGGTATCAGAGGCATGGGAGATAAGGGTCACATTTTCCTTAAGGTTTACAGAGACGGAGACAGAGTATACATCTCCGTTAAAGATAACGGCAAGGGAATGAAACCTGAGGACATAGAAAAAGTTGTAAACGGAAAATGGAAATATGAGGAGCAGAGGGGAGACTCCAACGGAATCGGAATGGATAACGTTATCTCGAGACTCCGTCTCCTTTCAGAAAGAGAAGATGTTATAGATATTTATTCCGAGGGTGAGGATATGGGAACCGAAGTGGTTATAAACATCCCTTACACTTTAGATAATCAAAAAGAGGATTAATATGTACAGAATAATGCTGGCCGATGACGAGGGAATCGTTATTGACTCCATGAAATTCATAATCGAGAAAGAGTTCGGCGATCTTTGTGAAGTTGAGTTTGCCAAAACCGGAAGATCAGTAATCGAACTGGCAGAGCGCTTCAGACCGGACATTGCCATCATGGACATTCAGATGCCGGGTATAAACGGTATTGATGCAATGAAGGAGATTAAGAATTTTTCCGCAAATACAGTGTTCATCGTAATGAGCGCCTACGATAAATTCGACTATGCCAAGGAGGCAATTGCCCTTGGCGTTCTTGAGTATATCAATAAGCCCATGGAACGCACCAAGGTTGTCCAGGCCATTAAGAAGGCCATGGAGATTATTGACGGCGACAGAAAGAAAAGAAGCGACAATCTTCTTATTAAAGAGAAACTGGAAACCGTAGAGCCCATTATTGAGAACGGTCTTATTTACAACATCCTGTTTCAGGAACACTTTGAGGAGGACGTGGATAACTACAAGACCATCCTTGGAGTTGAGGAGAACTATGGCTACATGATGTGTATCGTCTGTGGCGACAGCCAGGAAGGAAACCACATGACAAACGCTGTGGGAAGCTCCGTTAAGATGTCAAACCACTACACTGAAGTCAGAGAAGGATTAAAGGAATTCTTCCCTTGTAAGGTAGGCTCCGTAATGGCCAATAAGATTGCGGTGCTGGTGCCCTATGTTCATCCGGAGATGGATTACAATGCCCGAATTGAACTTATAAATGAAGCCAGAGAATTCATAAGATATATGAGGAAAAAGGTGGATATCAGCTTCCGTCTGGGAATCGGAGGTGTAAAACCCCTTAGAAACCTTGGGGAATCCTATAAGGAATCCTTAAATGCACTCATTGCAACCACCGGAAGTGTTGCCCATGTAGACGACCTTCCCATCGGCTGTGATTATGAGAAAGACTACCCCATAGATATGGAGAAAAGCCTTTTTGAAGCCGTGGAACGAGGGGATTATAACGAGGCTGCTGTTCATGCTGAAAGCTTCCTTAAGTGGATGGATGAATATGACGGAAGCAATCTTATGGCAATAAGGCTTAAGATTCTGGAGTTTACTCTTCAGGCAGAGAGCATGGCATACAGAAACGGTGGAATGACTTATCGTTTTGGCTCCAGAGATTCTTATCTTCCGGAGATTATGTCCATGTCTTCCATAGGAGAACTTAGAGAGTGGTTTTTAAACAAGATTATGGTTTCCTGCCAGAACATCGGAAACAAGAGGCAGGAGCGCTCAACCGACACCATAGAGACCGCCAAGGAATACATAGGAAACAATTTCTCCAAGGATTTATCCCTTGATGACGTTTCAAGAATAGTGAATATCTCGCCCTATTACTTCAGCAAGCTCTTTAAGGAAGCCACAGGGGAGAACTTTATAGAGTATTTGACCAATATAAGAATAGAAAAAGCCAAAGATCTTCTCCTTAATTCCGATATTGCCATGAAGGAACTGTGTTCAATGTGCGGATATCAGGACCCCAACTATTTCAGCCGCACATTTAAGAAGAATGTGGGCTTAACACCAACGGAGTATAAAGAAAAATGTCTAGGAAAGTAAGAAAAATACTTAGCGTTGCTCTTGTATTGCTTTTGGCCATGAGCTTTAGTGCCTGTGGAAGAAGCGAGGTACAAAGCAATAATGATGAGGAAAAAGTAGAGGATAAAATCCAGATAGGAATGTGCTTCGACTCCTTCGTAATCGAAAGATGGCAGAGGGATCGAGATATCTTCGTTCAGGCAGCAAAGGAAATGGGCGCAGAGGTAAATGTCCAGAACGCCAACGGAGACGTTGAAGAGCAAAAGAAGCAGATTGACTATTTCATTAAGAAGGGAATGGATGTAATAGTCATTGTCTGCATTGATTCCGATGCTCTCGCAGATTCGGTGAAGGACGCTAAGGATGCAGGTATAAAGGTTATTGCCTATGACCGATTGATTAACAACGCCGATATTGACCTTTACATATCCTTTGATAATGAGATGGTTGGAACCCTTATGGGTCAGACTCTTGTGGATAACGGGATAAAAGGCGGAAACGTCATTATTGTGGGAGGATCTCCCGCAGATAATAACGTAGCTTTGGTTGAAAACGCTTTTACCGATGTGATGAATTATAATGAAGTCACAATTTTGGACACCACCCATTGTGACGGATGGAGAGCAGAACTGGCTTCGGAGTACATATATGACCACTTTGATCTGGTGAGAGACTGTGATGCCATTATGTGCGGAAACGATAACCTGGCAAGTGAGGTGGTAAGTGCCCTTTCAGTTCAGCGCCTCGCCAAGAAGATTATGGTTACCGGACAAGACGCGGATTTAGAAGCCTGCCAGAGAATTGTGGAAGGCACACAGCTAATGACCGTATATAAACCTGTGGAAAAACTTGCCAGACGAGCTGCCGAATGTGCATTGGCTCTGGCCAAGAACGAGGAACTGATTGGGGAAGATGTGGGCACAATAGATAACGGAAAAAAAGAAATTCCTTATGTTAAGCTTGAACCCATAAAGGTCACCAGGGAAAATATGGATGAAACCATCATAAGCAGTGGCTTCCATATGAAAGAAGAAGTTTACCTTAACGTAAAATAATGACATAAAAAATCAGGGTTGGACTTTTTTGTTTTGTGCAGACTCGCACATAACAAAAATGTGCTAGCCCTATTTTTGTGCCCGTGCACAGTAATGCAAGAATTTGAAGAAAGTGACAAACAACTACTAGACGATACGTGATATTATCACAAATGTAGGGGGCCAATGAGCCCAAATTATTTACTAACACTTTAGGGAGGATAGTACACAATGAAAAAACTCGTAAGTTTATTGCTTAGTGTTGCTATGGTTGCAGTTCTTCTCGTAGGCTGTGGCGCAGGCGGCGCATCAGGCGGCAAGAAGGTTGGCGTTTCAATGCCTACCAGAGACCTTCAGAGATGGAATCAGGATGGTTCCAACATGGAGAAAGAACTTAAGGCAGCTGGTTACGAAGTTGACCTTCAGTATGCATCAAACGATGTTCAGACACAGGTTTCTCAGATTGAGAACATGATTTCTAGCGGATGTTCAGTTCTCGTTATCGCAGCAATCGAAGGTTCTTCACTTGGTGAAGCACTTGACATGGCTAAGAAGGCTAACATTCCTGTTATCGCTTATGACCGTCTTATCATGAACTCTGACGCAGTTTCTTACTACGCAACATTTGATAACTACAAAGTTGGTACAGTTCAGGGTCAGTACGTTGCTGATCAGCTTGATCTTGAGAATCAGGCAGGTCCTTTCAACATCGAGTTCACAGCTGGTGACCCCGGTGACAACAACGCAGGTTTCTTCTTCAACGGCGCATATGACGTACTTAAGAAGTACATCGAAGAGGGTAAGCTCAACGTTGTATCAGGTCAGAAGACATTTGATGAAGTTGCAACTCCTACATGGGGTTCTGATGTAGCTCAGTCCAGAGCAGAGAACATCCTTTCATCTTACTATGCAGACGGAACAGAGCTTGATGTATGGCTTTGCTCTAACGACTCAACAGCACTTGGTGTTACCAATGCTCTTGCAGCTAACTACAACGGCAAGTATCCCATCATCACAGGTCAGGACTGTGATATTGAGAATACAAAGAACATGATCGCAGGTAAGCAGTCAATGTCAGTATTCAAGGATACACGTACCCTTGCTTCTCAGGTTGTTAAGATGGTTGGCCAGATCCTTAAGGGTGAGAAGGTTGACGTAAACGATGAGAAGACATATGACAACGGAGTTAAGGTTGTTCCTTCATTCCTTTGCGAGCCCGTATTTGCTGATGCTAACAACTACAAAGAGATCCTTATCGATTCAGGTTACTACACAGAGGATCAGTTAAAGTAAGACTAAGAAACAGTAAGTATTTCATAGAGCAGGCGGGGTAAAACCCGCCTGTTCGTGAATGTGAAGAAATGGAGGAATATCCGTGGGAAAAATACTCCTTGAAATGAAAAATATCACCAAGACATTCCCCGGTGTTAAGGCTCTCGACAACGTTAACCTTCAGGTTGAAGAAGGCGAGATTCATGCACTGGTAGGAGAAAACGGAGCCGGTAAGTCTACACTTATGAACGTTCTTAGCGGCATTTATCCATACGGGAGCTATGAAGGAGATATTATCTACGATGGTGAGGTTTGTGAATTCCACAAGATAACCGATTCCGAGAAGAAGGGAATCGTTATCATTCACCAGGAATTGGCACTGGTACCCCAGATGTCAATTGGAGAGAATATGTTCCTCGGTAATGAACGAGGAAAGAAAAACGCTATAAATTGGAATGAAACATACGGTGAAGCCGACAAGTACTTAAAGATGGTAGGTTTGTCGGAGTCTTCGCGTGTATTGATAAAAGATATAGGTACAGGTAAGCAGCAGCTGGTAGAGATTGCGAAAGCTCTGGCTAAGAATGCAAGGCTGCTTATTCTTGATGAGCCTACATCGTCCCTGAACGAGACAGATTCAAGAGCTCTTCTTGATTTGATGCTCGAATTCAAGAAGCAGGGAATGACAATGATTATTATCAGCCACAAGCTTAACGAGGTTGTGTATGTTGCAGATAAAATCACGGTTGTCAGAGATGGTTCAACCGTTGAAACCATAGACTGTCACACAACCGAAGTAAGTGAGCCCAGAATTATCAAGGGCATGGTTGGCCGTGAGTTCACAGACCGTTTCCCTAAGAGAAGCGGAGTGGAAATCGGTGAAGTAAATATGGAAGTTGAGAACTGGACGGTTTATCACCCTGTTTATGCTGAGAGAAAAGTTGTTGATAACGTAAACATGAACGTTAAAAAAGGTGAGGTTGTTGGTATCTACGGACTTATGGGTGCAGGCCGTACCGAGCTTGCAATGAGTATCTTCGGTAAGTCATACGGTACAGGTATCAAGGGAACCTTAAAGATTAACGGAAAGCCCACAGTTCTTAAGAATCCCAGAGAAGCAATCAATGCTAAACTTGCTTATGTAACAGAGGACAGAAAGGGTAATGGTCTTATCCTTTCCAATCCCATTCGTGTCAATACAACTCTTGCCAACATGAAGGCTGTATGTGACAGAGGTATTATCGACACAGATAAGGAATATAAGGTTTCGGTTGAATATAAGGACAAACTCAAAACCAAGACACCTTCCGTTGAGCAGAACGTAGGTAACCTCTCCGGTGGTAACCAGCAGAAGGTTCTCCTTGCAAAGTGGATGTTCACAGATCCCGATATTCTTATTCTTGATGAGCCCACAAGAGGTATCGACGTAGGAGCTAAATACGAGATTTACTGTATCATTAATGATCTTGTAGCAGCAGGCAAATCCGTTGTCATGATTTCCTCTGAGCTTCCTGAAGTAATCGGTATGAGTGACAGAATCTACATCATGAACGAAGGCAAATTCGTCGGTGAGATGAAGGCTTCCGAGGCTACTCAGGAAAATATTATGGCTTGCATATTACAGTCAGGAAGGGGTGAATAGTATGAATCTGAAAGCAATGGATATTTTAAAGAAATACACCATGGTATTCGCCCTCGTTCTGGTTACCATATTCTTCTACTGGCAGACCGGTGGAAAGATTCTTCTTCCCCAGAACGTTAACAACCTGATTTCACAGAACGCATACGTATTTGTTCTTTCGGCAGGTATGCTTTTATGTATCCTGACCGGTGGTAACATCGACCTGGCAGTCGGATCCGTTGTATGTTTCGTAGGCGGTATCGGTGCCGTAATGATGGATAAGAACCTGAACGTCTGGTTCGCAGTTGTTGTTATGATTATTGGAGGACTCTTAGTCGGTGCTTGGCAGGGATTCTGGATTGCCTATATCAAGGTACCGCCCTTCATTGCAACTCTGGCAGGCATGTATGCCTTCAGAGGCTTGGCAAACGTAGTCCTTCAGGGATATGCAGTGGGTATCAGAAACGAAACTTTCCTTAAGGTGTTCGGTGGCGGTGAGAACTGCTACGTTCCCGATTTCTTAGGCGGAAGTTCACTTAATATGACATGTATGGTAGTAGGTATCATAGTTGTTGTTGCTTACCTTGCCATGGTTATTGTCAACAGAATCGATGCCAAATCAAAGGGATACAGCGTAACTCCTCTTTTCCAGGAGTTAGTTAAATTTGTTGTTATAGGCGCTGTTATTCTTTGGATTTTCTATAAGTTAGCTAACTACAAAGGTATCCCTGCCGCATTGGTATGGATTGCAGTTGTTCTCTTGGCTTATGCTTATATAACAACAAGAACCACTATGGGTCGTTACCTTTACGCAGTAGGTGGCAATGAGAAGGCAACAAGGCTTTCCGGTATCGATCCCAGAAAGGTTTACTTCTTTGCTTATGTGAATATGGGTCTTATGGCCGGCCTTGCAGGTATTCTTGTAGCTGCAAGACAGGTAGGTGCTCAGCCCACATTCGGACAAGGCTACGAAATGGATGCCATTGCAGCATGTTTCATCGGTGGAGCTTCAGCATACGGCGGTGAAGGAAATGTATTCGGAATGGTAATCGGTGCTGTACTCATGGGTGTTATCAACATGGGTATGAGTATCATGGGTATCGATGCAAACTATCAGAAGGTTGTTAAAGGTATAGTCGTTCTGGTAGCTATTATATTTGACGTACTGTCAAATAAGAAGAAAAAGTAAGGAGGATGAGACATGACTAAATATTCTGAGTTACTCAAAAAACATGCTATGCTTATCATCCTTGTCCTGGTATATATCTTCTTTACAGTGATGACCGGCGGTTCAATGTTCTCACCTATGAACTTCAACGCCCTAATCACCCAGAACGCATATGTATACGTACTTGCGACAGGTATGCTAATGTGTATGCTTACCGGTGGTAACATCGATCTTTCCTGTGGTTCCTTCGTATGTTTCTTAGGAGCTGTAGGCGGCGTTATGATGGTAGTTAAAGAATGGGGAACCGGAGTTTCAATCCTTTTGATGCTCCTTGTGGGCGTTGTATACGGATGTGTACTTGGTTACCTTGTAGCTTACGTAAACATTCCCCCCTGGATTGCAACCCTTGCAGGTTTCCTGGCATTCAGAGGCTGGGGTACAGCTATTCTTTCATCCAACAGCTCAACAGGTAGTATTTCTCCTATTCCTGAAGGATTCCTCAAGGTGTTCTCAGGAAAGATTTTCGAGACATCTATCGTAGAGTTTAACGTGATATGTTTCGCAGTAGGCGTGATTGCCGCTGCTTTGGTGGTGTTCTTTAACTTCAGAGGAAGAGCCAACAAGATTAAGAAAGGTTATGAGGCTGAATCCAAGACTTCAGTAATCGTTAAGTCAGTGCTTGAAGCAGCAGCTATTCTTCTGTTTGCTTATAAGCTTGCTCTTTCAGGCGGAATTCCTACTGTACTTGTATGGGTAGTTGTAATCCTTCTCATTTACAACTTCATCACATCAAAGACAGCTCTTGGAAGATACTTCTACACTATTGGTGGAAACAAGGAGGCAACCAGACTTTCAGGTATCGATACCAGAAAGATTATGTTCTTTGCTTACCTTAACATGGCCATCATGACCGTAATTACATCCTACATCGTAGTTTCAAGATTCCAGGCTGCAAACTCAACAGCAGGAACCAACTTCGAGATGGATGCCATTGCCGGTTGTGTAGTAGGTGGTGTTTCCGCATACGGCGGATCCGGAACTGTATTCGGAATGGTTGTTGGTGCTACTCTTATCGGTGTAATTAACCTTGGTATGTCACTTATGGGTGTTAACGCCGACTGGCAGAAGATTGTTAAAGGTATCGTTCTTCTTGGAGCGGTAGTTTTCGATATTCTTGCCAATAAGAAAAACGCAGCAAAATAATACATCTATATATCGCATGTGAACCGGAAGGCAGGATGGGTTTCTTATAACCTGTCCTGCCTTTTGGGTAACCTGAGATATTGAATGTGAAAGTTTCATGGGGTAAAATAATGTGAAAGAAAGGAACATCTCTTTATGTTTGGATCCCAGGAAATGAGTGGGACAATGTGGAGTCTAAATTATGTTAATTCCATTCGTCCTTTGATAAAGAAAAAAGCGCTGTTCTCCGATACCACGGAGAATTTTGTTATACCCTTTGAACCTACGGCTTATGACAGAATTACCATAAGATTCAGAACAGCCAAGGATAATGTAGATTCAGTGTATATTGTTCTTGGCGGTGAACGGGTTCCGATGTTATGGGAGAGCTGTGATGAGCTTTTTGATTACTATTATCATGAAACCCAGCTGGATAACTGTAAGATAAGCTATCACTTCAGCATCAAAAGCGGAAAGCAGATTGTTTATTTTGATATGAGGGGTGTGGTAAACAAGGAAAGCTTTGACTATGACTTTGTGGTTATTCCCGGATTCTCCACCCCTGATTGGGCCAAGGGTGCAGTAATGTACCAGATTTATACGGACAGATTTCGTAACGGAGATCCCGGTAATGACGTTCTCACCAATGAGTACTATTATGTGGGGAACTACTCAGAAAGAGTTACGGATTGGTACTCCAACCCTGCTAACATGGATATCCACAGATTCTATGGCGGCGACCTTCAGGGTGTTATGGATAAGCTTGATTATCTCAAAGATTTGGGAGTTGAAGTAATCTACTTTAATCCTTTGTTCGTATCACCCTCAAACCATAAGTATGATATTCAGGACTACGATCATATAGATCCACATTTCGGAAGAATAGTGGATGATAAGGGTGAACTTTTAAAGGATGGTGACAAGGAGAATATCCACGCCACCAAATACATTAACAGATTGACAAGCAAAGCCAATCTTGATGCTTCCGACGCTTTCTTTGCAGAATTTGTGTCTGAAGCACATAAAAGAGGCATAAGAGTCATTCTCGATGGCGTATTCAATCACTGCGGGTCCTTTAACAAATGGATGGACAGAGAGAGAATATATGAGAATGCCGAAGGTTTTGAAAAGGGCGCTTACATAACGGCGGACAGCCCCTACAGAAGCTTTTTCGATTTCAATTCCCATGGCTCATGGCCCTATAACAGATTCTATGAAGGCTGGTGGGGACATGACACTTTGCCCAAACTTAACTATGAAGGCTCCCAAAGCCTTAAAGAATATATTCTGAGAATTGCAAAGAAATGGGTTTCAGCTCCTTACAATGCTGACGGCTGGAGACTTGATGTGGCTGCGGATCTGGGGCACTCTCCCGAATATAATCACAGCTTCTGGCAGGACTTCAGAAAGGCTGTAAAGGAAGCCAATCCTGATGCCATTATATTAGCTGAGCATTACGGAGACACCAGACCCTGGCTTCAGGGTAATGAGTGGGACAGCGTCATGAACTACGATGCTTTCATGGAGCCCGTAACCTGGTTTCTTACAGGTATGGAGAAGCACTCCGATGACTTCAGAGGAGATTTATTAGGCAACCAGAGTCACTTCTGGGCCAGCATGCAGGACCATCTTAAGGGGCTTGCAATGCCCTCCATTATGGTGGCAATGAATCAGCTTTCGAACCACGATCACTCAAGATTCCTAACAAGAACCAATCATGTGGTGGGACGTGTGCAGGACAAGGGTGCGAAGGCCGCCGAAGAGGGAATCAACAAGGCGGTTATGAGAGAAGCGGTTATCATGCAGATGACCTGGACCGGAGCTCCTACCCTCTATTATGGAGATGAGGCGGGGGTTTGCGGTTTTACCGATCCCGACAACAGAAGAACCTATCCCTGGGGCAGGGAAGATATAGAGATGCTCCTGTTCCATAAAGTAGCCATTAAGATTCACAGGGACTGCCCTGAGCTTAAGACAGGCTCACTTAAGTTTCTTGACACAGACAGGAACTTTATAGCCTACGGAAGATTCGATAATCTGGGCAAAACCATAGTTCTCATCAACAACGGAAATGAGGATCTGGAGAGGCTGGTTACGGTATGGGTACTTGGAATACCCAAGGAAGCCGAAGTTACAAGACTTCTTTATTCCGATGCATATACCTTCAGCGACAGCCACGAGAAGGTTATAGTAACCAACGGAAATATTAATGTCACACTCCCAAGAACCGGAGCAATGATATTAAGATACGCCGAATAAGCCGGGGAGTTTAGAAAGATTTAATATTCTTTTTAAACTCCTTTTATTGAATTTGAGCGCAAAAGCCCTTACGATTAAAGATAAAGAGGTCTTTAAGAGGTGACGGTTATGAGTTTTAGACAAAGATTTGCAAGATTTATGATTGGAAGATACGGAATGGATCAGTTTGGACAGTTCCTTTTTGGTTTGTCCATGTTTCTGATAGTTATTTCAATATTCCGTGTTCCCTACGTACATTTACTGGTTCCGGTCATTATCGTATACAGCTATTTCAGGATTTTCTCAAGGAATATATATAAGAGACAGCAGGAAAACAACTTCTACCTTAAGCATTCATACGCTGTCAGAACAAAGTTTAATAAGCTTGTGGGTGAATTAAAGCAAAGAAGGACTCACCATATATACAGATGCCCGGGATGTAATCAGAAAATAAGAGTTCCCAGAGGCAGGGGCAAGATTGAAATAAGATGTCCCAAGTGTAGCACCACATTCATAAAGAACAGCTGAACGCGGGAGGATTAAAGTGTTCGGATATATAATAATAAATAAAGGAGAACTCAAGTTTAAAGAGTTTGACGTATATCAGGGATATTACTGCGGACTGTGCAGAGTATTGAAAGAAAAGTACGGTATCAAAGGGCAGATGACTCTTTCCTATGATATGACTTTCCTTGCAATGCTGCTTTCGGACTTGTATGAACCGGAGCTTACCAGGGGAACGACGAAATGTATTGTTCATCCCTTTGAGAAGCATCCCACAATCAGGACCGAGTTTACGGAGTATGCAGCGGATATGAATATACTCCTTACATACTATAAATGCCTTGATGACTGGAATGATGACAGAAAAGCAGACAGGAAGCTTCTGGCTGATATGCTTTGCGGCCCGGTAAGCAAAATACGTAATAAATACCCGGAGAAAGCCGACTTAATCAGAAGAACATTGGACAAAATGACTGAGAAGGAGAAGCAGAAAGTCAGAGATGTAGATGAGATGTCTGCGCTTTTTGGAGAAATTCTCGGAACCATTTTTTCCTATAGAGATGATGAGTGGGCTGACGAATTGTATACAATAGGCAATAACCTTGGAAGATTCATCTACATAATGGATGCCTATGAAGACATAGAGGATGACATCAAAAAGAACAGATATAACCCGTTCATTGATGATTACAGAAATCCCGAGTTCGATGAGGACATTCAGAAGGTCCTTACCAAGATGATGTCGGAGTGTTGCAAGGCTTTCGAGCTTCTGCCCATAATTAACGACATCGATATTTTGAGAAATATTCTTTATTCCGGAGTCTGGAGCAGATACGAGCTAGTAAGGAATAAGAGAAACAAAGAAGAGGAAAATCATGCGTGACCCCTATCAGGTTCTGGGAGTATCCAGAGGCGCTTCGGAAGAAGAAATCAAAAAAGCATATAAGGCATTAAGCCGTAAATACCACCCCGATGCAAATATAAATAATCCCAATAAGGAAGCGGCAGAGGAGAAGTTCAAGGAAGTCCAGGCTGCATATAAGCAGGTAATGCAGGAAAAAACCGGCGGTTACTCCTCATCATCCTACGGCCCCGGTTCCTCATATGGATACGGACAATCATCCTCATCCGGCAGTGGAAACTATGGCGGCTATGGATACAGGGAAGCAGACTTTGAGGAGTTCTTTAAGAACTTCGGCTTCGGATCCTTCGGTGGTTTTGGTTCCAATTATGCCGGTAACGGTACAGGCTATGAGGAGGATAACCACATTCGTGCAGCCGGCAATTACATAAGAAACGGCTACTACAAGGAAGCAAGAACCACCCTGGATGATATGGAGCCTAACCTTAGAAATGCAAGATGGTACTATTATTCAGCACTGGCTCATTATGGACTTGGGAACTCAGTTGCTGCAATGGAACATGCGAGGAAGGCATCCGCTATGGAACCTTCAAACGCTGATTACAGGAATCTTGTTAACCAGTTTGAAAGAGGGGACGACTGGTACAGTTCAAGGCGTTATGCATATTCTTCTCCCGTCAGTGGAGGAAGCAGTATATGCCTTAAGTTATGCATAGCAAATATTATTTGCAATCTCTGCTGCGGAGGTGGAGGACTTTGCTGCGGAGGAAGACCTTACTACTACTAGACTCATATAATGGGGGATACCAAATGAATTATTTGTTTCTGGTGCTATTGGTAATTGCTAGCGTGATACACCTTTATGACAGCTGGAATGATAATAAGAGAAGGGGTTTTACCAAACCCTTTCTTTTGCTGTTTATAATACTTTACTACGTGTTCAGCACAGATACTCCCTACTGGGTTTTGCTGGGAGCGCTGATAACCAGCTGGCTTGGAGACGTGCTTTTAATCCCTAAGGGAAACAAGTGGTTTCTTGCGGGAGGAATAAGCTTTTTGTTCTGCCATATCCTGTTTATCGGGGTATATATGAGAAACATTGATTTTGCCAAGGTAAACCTCTATGTAATGGCGCCGGTGACCGTGGTCTACTATACGGTGGTAATCATTATCATCAAGAACCTTTATCCCACTACACCGAGAGCCATGGTGCCGCCCATGTGTTTCTACCTGTTTGCAAATGCAACTATGAACATATTTGCCCTTAAGCAGCTTTTCTCCAACCCCACAGCGGGGGCGGTGGTTGCATATATAGGCGCCATTCTTTTCTTCATTTCGGATTGCACACTTTATCTGGTCAGATACTACAAGGATCCGGACATTGTGTTTAAAAGGCATTTTACTGTAATGCTTACATATATATTGGGCGAGTTTTTGATAACGCAAGGAGTTTTAATGTTGGGGATATAGTCAAACTACATATTAAGAAAGGGAGGTTATGCTATGAGGTACGTGTTTATTGTCAATCCCTTTGCGGGATCAGGGGACAGTGAGGCTCTTATCAGGGAGGCGGTAAACAGCTTCAAACACACTGATGAGTGTGAAATTTATCTTACAAAGGCACCGGAGGATGCCACCAAATTTGTGCGAGAATACCCAACCGATGAAGAGACAAGGTTCATAGCCTGCGGAGGTGACGGAACCATCAACGAGGTATTTAACGGAGCGGTGGGGAAACCAAACACATCAGTAAGCTGTTATCCTTGCGGCAGCGGAAATGACTTTGTGAAGGTATTCGGAGCTGATAAGTTTAAGGACATTGAAGCCATTATGGAAGCTCCTGCCAAACCCATCGACTTAATTAAGGTTGGGGACAGATACAGCAACAATGTAACAAACTTCGGCTTTGACACCACGGTTGCCATAACAATCAACAAGGAAAGAGAGAAAACCGGCCACGGCAATAAGAACGCCTACACCAAGGGAATAATAACAGCACTTATTAAGAGCATGAAGAATAAGGTTACGGTTGTTGCCGACGGCGAGGTTATCAATCCGGAAGGCAAAGCCCTTCTTTGCACAGTGGCAAACGGACAATATGTGGGTGGCTCATTTAAGTGCGCTCCAAGAGCAGAAGTGGATGACGGATGGCTTGAGGTTTGCCTCATTAAGCCTATTTCAAGACTCAGATTTGTACGAATCTTAGGCCCCTACACAGAAGGAAAGCATCTGGATGACGAGAAGATGAAGGATATAATCGTCTATCGTCGTGCCAAGAAGGTGGAGGTAAAGGGTGAACCCGGATTTGCCTATTCACTTGACGGAGAGATAATCTACCAGGACAATTTCACATTGGAAGTGGCGGAGAAAGCAATAAACTTTGCCGTTCCGGGATAAATCAGAAAGCTTTAAAGGCCCAAATACTGCGGTATTTGGGCCTTTTTTGTGCCCTTAGAAAAAATTTTTTAAAAATAGTGTTGACATACTACGACGGTCGTGGTATAAATACTTTATCAGACGTACTACGGCAGACGTAGTACGACAAACGAAGCAACGACAGACGTAGGAGGAGAACCACATGATAGAAATCAGCAGTGACGTCATCAGAGGTTACAATGACACGATGATCCTCTTCATCCTGGGAGATGCACCTTCATACGGATATGAAATTTCCAAGAAGATTAAACAGTTATCGAAAGAGAAATATCTGATTAAGGAAACAACATTGTATTCGGCTTTCACCAGAATGGAGAAGAACGGTTTTATCGAATCTTTCGTATCAGATGATTCGGAAGGAAACGGAAAGAAGCGCACATATTACAGAATCACAGAATCAGGAAAGCAATATTACAGAGAAAAATGTGAGGAATGGAAATTAACCAAGGACGTTGTCGAGAACTTTATAAGAGACAACGGAATAGCTTAGGAGGGATTGGATAGTGAACACAATTAAGAATTATTTGGAAAGCATGTTTGCCAATATGCCCAATACACCTGATGTATTGAAAGCAAAGAATGAGCTTTGGCAGATGATGGAAGATAAGTACACAGAGCTTATCGGTGAAGGTAAGACAGAGAACGAGGCAGTTGGAACTGTAATCTCTGAGTTCGGAAACCTTGAGGATCTGGCAGATGTATTAAATCTTAGAAATGCATTTGAGCAGAAGGCACAGACAATTGACAACACACCAAGAAGAAACATTTCAAGGGATGAAGCCTTCGGATACATTAAGGACAGAACCACCAACGGACTTCTGGTGGGTATCGGAGTTTTCCTTTGCATAGCATCAGTTATCTGCCCCATATCTTTGAGTGAGATGGGAAGAATTGGAAATGCCTTCGGAATTACAGGAATGATGGCAATGATATCTGTGGCAATTGTTCTTTTCATAGTTGCCGGCACCAAGACAAGAAAGTGGGACTTCATAGAGCATACACCCTGCAGTCTTGACTACGGAACCGCAACAGAACTGGCAACAGAGAGAGAGAAATACCAGACAACTCATGCTGTAAGACTTACAATAGGAATTCTTCTCTGCGCTCTTTGCTGGGTACCTGCAGCAGTAATGGATGAGCTTATAGTGAATCTTCCTTTAATCGGAGATGTTATAACTCCTTCTATTCTTTTTGCAGCAGTTGGAGTCGGAGTATTCCTTATTATACTTACCAACAAGATCATGAATTCCTATGACAGACTTCTCGGAACCAACGATAAGGCAACTGTCAGCGGAAATTACGGAAGGGAGAACGAACCCGTGTATATCAATAAGACAGTAGATACAATAATGTCAGTTTACTGGCCCACAATCACATGCGTTTACCTCGCATACAGCTTCATTACATTTAACTGGTTCTCATCATGGATTATCTGGCCCATTGCCGGAATCATCCATTATGTATTAAAGAAGAACCTTACAAAATAAACGCAAAGGCGTATGACATATATAGGAAAAAGGAGATATTATGAACGATCAGAATCAGAATAAAAACAGCGGTGGTAAGAACGCATATTTAATTATACTTACAATAGTTACAGTCATTTGTATCATCTTCGGAGTTTTTTGGAATATCGGAGGATGGTTCGGACACAGATGGGGTTCAAGATTATTTAATCACAACTGGTCCTTCGGATACACTGACGCAGGGGAAACGAGTCATGAAACTATGAAAGTCGATGCTTTCGACACCATTGAAGTTGACCTTGGAATCGGCCAGGTGAAACTTGAAGTCGGAAACGGATACGGTATTTCATATGATTTTCCTGAGAAATATGTTCCCGAGTGCAAGGTGAAGAGTGGAAAGCTCACAGCAAAGCAGCCCAGTGTTCATAACGTAAGTAACAACGCTAATGACGATTACGAACTGATAATCACCGTTCCCAAAGATGCTGATTTAAATAAGGTGAAAATCAATTGCTCCCTTGGAGATATCGTTATTGAAGGTGTAGACGCAGATAAGTTCGATGTTAACGAAAGCCTTGGAGAAATCAGAATTAAAGATGCCAAGTGCGAAACCCTTGATGCTGACAACTCTTTAGGAAGCATTAATTTAAGCAACGTTGAAGCCAAAACACTTGATGCAAATCTTTCAATGGGCGACTTAAGAGTTACTTCCTCTGACATAGAAGATGTTAGATGCAACAACTCCATGGGAAGCGTAGAGTTCTCAGGTGACTGTGTATATCTTGATATTGATAACAACATGGGTGATGTCAGAATTGACACCAAATCCGACTGGAAAGGTTCCCTTACAACCGATATGGGTGTAGTAAAGGTGAACGGCGAGAACATGGGAACCAAGTGTAAGAGATAAACTAAGATTTTAAATTGCGATAAGGCTCCTTGCCTGGGGGGTGTTCACTATCCCCGGTGAGGGGCTTTTATCATTGAATTTTCGGGGGAAATAAAGTAAAATGTTTGATTGAGAGTTATTTAATCAGGAGGTTTATACTCATGGCACAACAAAATGAGACAACCGAAAAGGTTGTTACTAAATACGACAAAAAGATTAAGGAGCGCAAAGAGCGCGAAGCGAAGGATAAAAGGGATCAGAAGATAGCCAAAATCGTCGGTTTCTCCATCGTAGGATTAATCGTCCTTGCCATTGCGGTATCCATCGGATTATCCGTTTCAAAGAAGAGCAAGGCAGTTAAGTCTCCTTATATCAAGGTTGGAAACTATGATGTAACCAAGGTAGAGTACGATTTCTATTACAATTCTCTGGTTTCCAATTACATTAATTCCTATGGTTCAATGATAAGCTACATGGGACTTGATACCACAAGACCCTATGATGAGCAGCAGTACTCTGATGAGATGACCTGGAAGGATTTCTTTGATAAGATGACTGTTCAGCAGCTTCTTGAACTTAAGGCCTGCAAGGATGATGCTGCAGCCAAGGGATTTGAGTACGACACAGAGGAAGATTTTAAGAAGTTCGTAGAGGGTGTGGAAACCAAGGCCAAGGAAGACGGCGTAAGCGTAGCTGATTTTTACAAAAATAACTTCGGTGAATATGCATCCGAGAAGAACCTTGAGTCATACATCAGAGAAACATTCCTCGTAGATGCTTATCTTTCAAAGCTCGTTGATGACAACATGCCTTCAGATGATGAGATTTCATCCTACTATGAGGAGAACAAGAGAGATTATGATCTTGTGGACTACAGATTATATCTTTCAACTCCCGAAATCGGTGAGGATGACAGCGACGAGGTGAAGGAAGCTGCCATTGCCACTGCAAAGGAGAACGCTGAGACCCTTGCAGACGAAATCAAGGCCGGAGCAGACTTTGAGGAAGCGGTTGCAGAGTATGAGGAGTCAGAATCTGAGGAGGAAGACGCTCATCTTATTAGCGATATGAACTATGGATATACCTCAAGCGTATATTCAGACTGGCTTTTCGATGAAGGCAGAATCGAGGGCGATACCGAGAACTTTGCCGATGAAGAAAACAACAGATACTATGTAATTCAGTTCGTTGAGAGAACAGTTCCCGAAGATGTAAATAACACAATCGGTGTAACCCTTTCAAACAACGCAGTAAACGAATACAAGGAAGAACTTACAAAGAATTACGAGACCAAGGATGTGGCAGGAGAGATTAACCCTATCGCATTCGAATAAGAGGAGTAGGATATGTCTCTTTACAGGAGAAACTTTTCTGCAGTAGGACTTATATATGCGGGCATGTTGGTTCTGGTGACTGCTTTACAGTATGGAATCGGCACTCTTTTCTCAAGCTTTGCCCCTGAAATTATATCAGACCATTTCTGGCTTTACTTTATAATTGCCATGGCACCCACTTATGTGGTGGGCTACCCCTTGGTTAAGTTTTTCATGGACAAAAGGGAAAAGAGGGAAATAGAAAGAAGAAAGCTTAAGTTTTCCGATTTTCTGATTTTCTTATGTATTGCAGAATGCTTTCTTATAGTTGGAAGCCTTATCGGTAATTACGTTAACGGGCTTATATCAGCAGCCACCGGCATAGAGATTACAAACCCCGTGGGGGATGTGCTAAACAGTTCCGTTTTGTGGGTTAATATTCTTGTGGCGGGAATCATCGGTCCCATATTCGAAGAGCTTTTATTCAGAAAGCTTTTGGTGGATAACCTTAGCAAATACGGCGAAGGACTTGCAATAACCGTTTCAGGATTTGCATTCGGACTGTTTCATGGTAACTTTACTCAGTTCTTCTATGCGACCATGATAGGCCTGCTGTTCGGATACATATATATACGTACCGGAAGAATCAGATATACGATCATTCTTCACATGATGATCAACCTGGGGTCCACTCTGATTGCCCCTGTATATAACCTGGTGGACACAGATATTGTGGATTCGTCATCAAGCTATGCGGAAATCGGAGAGAAAATCCTCTCCATGCCTCCGGAGGAACTTTGGAGTTTCGCCTGGCCGCTCTTGGCTCTTGGTGTATACGCCATTGCCACATACGGAATGGCAATAGCCGGATTAATCCTGTATCTTGTCAAGAGAAAGCATATGTTCATTAACCCCGTGGAGAATGAAATTTACAGGGGATTCAGATTTAAGGCAGTTATGGGAAGCTTTGGAGTGTGGGTATACATTCTGGCCTGCGGGGCGCTGTTTGCAGCCGCAATATTTATCAGATAAAATAAGGGCTTGTCAATTCATGGATTGACAAGCCCGTTTTGTCTGTATACTTTGGGGGATATACCATATTTTTCCTTAAAGCTTCGGTAAAAAAATGAGGAATTGTTATATCCCAGATTTTCGATAATACTGTCTATGGAAAGGGAAGAATTATTCAAAAGATACACCGCCTGCTGAAGCTTTTGCTGCTTTAAAAGTTCCTTGAAATTCTGCCCTGTATATTTCTTTAGAAGCCTGCTTACGGTGTAATCCGGCAGGTTTAGTTCAGATGAGATTTCGCTCAAAGTTCCGAACTTATAGTTAGACTCAATATATTTAAGCACTTTAAAAACCGCAACATGCTCATAATCGTCCCCGCTTTCGGGAATTTCCGAAAAGGTGGAGAGGTTCATCAAAAGGAGACCCATGGTAACGCTTACCAAAGTGTTGGTGTGGGTCTTCTTTTCTATTAAGGTCCAAAGCATATTCTCGATAAGGTTCTCGATAGGAAGGATATCCTTGGCTTTAAAATACAGAAAATCAACTCCGGATTTCTCACCGGTAAGGGCAGATATCAGAAAATGCCTCAGAACATTATCCTGCTCAATCATGGCAAGGGACTTGTCAAAGAACTCCGGAAGGATGATAAAGTTCACGGCAAGGTCTGTGGAGGCAGCAGGCATTATCTCGTGGATGGCATGCTGATTCAGAAAAAGCAGATCCCCCTCATTAAGCACAACCTTGTCCTCGCCGTTAATTATGTGGGTGGTGGAGCCTTTACACATGTAAACCATTTCCACATAGTTATGCCTGTGTTTTGGGAAGTAGGCAAAGCGGGTATGGGGTCTGATTTCGATAAGGAGCCCCTTGGACAAAAGCTTCCTGTTATCCACTATAAATTCTCTGGTGGAGGAATAATTCTCCTTACGAATTTCCTCATGTTCTTTGAGAATCTGTTTCTCTTCATCTGTAATTACGCTTAAATAATCCAGTATCTCTTTGGTCATAGAATCACCATAGTGCAAATAAAGACCCTATTTTTGTAAGTTTAGGTCCTATTAATTCCTGTCTATAGAATATATCATAAATCTGTAGTATGTAAAAGTATGTATATTGATTGGGAGTAGAAAATGGAAAAACACGGAAAACACCTGGCTATAGACATCGGAGCCTCCGGCGGACGCCACATGATAGCTTTCATGGAAGGCGGAAAGATGACTCTTAAAGAAATCTACCGCTTCGAGAACGAGATGACAAATAAGGACGGAAAACTTGTCTGGGATTTGGAGAGGCTCTTTGATGAAATCTTAAATGGTATGGAAAGATGCTTAGTGGAAGGCCTTATTCCTGACAGCATGGCCATTGATACCTGGGCAGTGGACTATGTCCTTTTGGATGAAGAGGATAGAGTCATCGGAGACACCTTTGGATACAGAGACGGAAGAACCAAGGACATGGATAAGGCAGTATATGAGTCTGTGTCCGAGGAGAAGCTCTACGAAAGAACAGGTATCCAAAAGCAGATATTTAATACCATATACCAGCTGACAGCTGATAAGGTCAGGACACCGGAGAAATATAAAAATGCAAAAACATTTCTCATGCTTCCCGACTATTTTAATTTCCTTTTAACGGGAGCAAAGAAATCAGAGTATACCAATGCCACATCAACCAACCTTGTCGATCCCGAGACAGGGGATTGGGACAGGGAATTAATGCGTATGGCAGGCCTAAGAGATGACATGTTTCTGCCCCTTTCAATGCCCGGAAGCTTTGTGGGAACTCTAAAGAAAGAGATTATCGAAAGAGTGGGATTTGACTGCGATGTTCTTATGTGTGCAAGCCATGACACCGCATCGGCGGTAATGTCGGTACCTGCAAAGGATAAGGACTTTGTGTATATAAGTTCCGGCACCTGGTCATTGATGGGAACAGAGTTAACGAAGGCCAACAGAAGTGAAGCCTCCAGGGTGGGCAACTTTACCAATGAGGGCGGATACGATAAGCGCTACAGATATCTTAAGAACATAATGGGCCTTTGGATGATCCAATCCGTGAGGAAGGAAATAGCGAAGGAGCTTTCCTATGCGGTAATCGCAAAGGAAGCTGAAAACAACAGCGACTTTGCGGCGAGAGTAGATGTGGGAGATCTCAGGTTTTTTGCACCGGAAAGCATGGTGGAGGAGATACAGAACTACTGCAGGGAAAGCAATCAGCCGGTGCCTAAAAGAATAGGACAGATTGCGGCGGTGGTGTATAAGAGCCTGGCAATATGCTATGCAAATACCGTCAAAGAAATCGAGGCCAACACCGGGAAAAGTTATGGCTCTATATACATAGTAGGCGGCGGCTCCAACGCTGACTATCTCAATCGCCTGACGGCGAAGCTTTCCGGGAAAAAGGTATATGCCGGTCCCGGTGAGGCAACAGCCATAGGAAATGCAATGGCTCAGATGCTGAGGGCCAAAGAGTTTTCGGATTTAAATGAAGCCAGGGAATGTGTATATAAATCCTTTGACATAAAAGAGTACTTGCCGGAATAAAGGAGGAAAAATCATGGCAAAAGAAAGAGTTATTCAGTTCGGAGAGGGCGGATTTTTACGAGGATTCGTTGATTACTTCCTATACAAGCTAAATGAGAAAGGGGTTTGGGAAGGAAAGGTTGTAATTGTGCAGCCCATTGAAAAAGGCATGTGCGACATGCTTATGCAGCAAAACTGTGAGTACAATCTCTATCTTCGTGGAATCGAAAAGGGAGAGGTTGTAAACGAGAGAACACACATAGACGTTATATCAAGATGCGTTAACCCATATACAGAAAATGATGAGTATATGAAACTGGCTGAGAACCCGGATTTCAGATTCATTGTTTCCAACACCACGGAGGCGGGAATTGAGTATCTGGGCACTGAAAAACTTGAGGATAAACCGGCCAAGTCCTATCCCGCAAAACTTACCCAGCTTCTTTATAAGAGGTTTACATTGGGCTTGTCTGGTTTTATTCTGCTTCCTTGTGAGCTTATAGATGACAACGGTGACAATCTCAAGAAGTGCGTATTAAAGTACGCAGAGCTTTGGAAGCTTGGGGATGATTTCGTTCGTTGGATAAATGAGGAAAATGATTTTTGCAATACATTGGTGGACAGAATTGTTACGGGCTACCCGAAGGATGAGGCTGAAAAGCTCTGGGAGGAAATTGGTTACAGAGATAACCTCCTTGATACTGCGGAGATTTTCCACCTTTGGGTAATAGGGGGTCACCACGAGGACGAGCTTCCCTTTAACAAGGCGGGCTACAACATTGTGTGGACCGATGACGTGAAGCCTTACAAGAGAAGAAAGGTACGTATCCTTAACGGAGGCCACACCTCCATGGTGCTTGGTGCATATCTTTACGGACTTACCACCGTGGGAGAGTGCCTTAAGGATGAGACTGTATCAGCCTTCTTGAAGAAATGTATTTTTGATGAGATTATCCCTACTCTTGGAAATACTCAGACGGATATTGACTTTGGTAATGCTGTTCTGGAGAGATTCTCCAATCCCTTCATCAAGCATCAGCTTCTTTCCATCGCGTTAAACTCCGTATCAAAGTTCCAGGTAAGGGTGCTGCCCACAATTCTGGAGTATAAAGAAAAGTTTGGAAAATATCCGAAAGCGCTCACCTTCTCGATGGCTGCACTTATTGCCTTCTACAGAACCGATAAGGCTAATGACGGTGAGGAAATCATGAAGTTTATGAAGACAGCATCTGTTTCAGAGATACTTAAGAGAGAGGACTACTGGCAGAAGGATCTGACGGATATGATTCCTCTTGTGGAAGAATACTATAACCTGATTGAAGAAAAGGGAATGGCGGAAGCTTACAAGGCGGTTTTGAATTAGGAAGAGGCGACATATGGCTGATTTTATAAGAATAAACGAAGCGGACAACGTGATAGTTGCACTGACGGAATTAAAGAAGGGCAGGCTCCTTAATGTGGAGGGCGAGGAAATAGAGGTCCTTTCGGATGTGGACAGGGGTCATAAAATTGCCATAACAGATATTCCGACAGGGGGCGACGTTATCAAATACGGCTACCCCATAGGAAAAGCCACCTGCGAAATAGGAAAGGGCGAGCATGTTCATGTTCACAACCTGAAAACTGCCCTGGGAGAGGACGAGGAGTATACATATAATCCTGTGGAAACAGGGAAGACTGAGGTACAGGGACTTCCCGATTATTTCATGGGCTATGAACGAAAGAACGGCAAGGTGGGTATAAGGAACAACATCTGGATAATTCCCACTGTGGGCTGTGTGACAGCTGTGGCGAGAGAGATTGCGAATTCCTGCAGGAATCTGGTGGGAGAGGGAGTAGATGAGATTGTGGCATTTTCACATCCTTACGGATGCTCCCAGCTTGGAGATGACCAGGAGAACACAAGAACAATCCTTGCAGATTTGATTAAACATCCCAATGCAGGAGGCGTGCTTGTTTTGGGACTTGGCTGTGAGAACTCCAACATACCTGTTTTGAAGGAATACCTTAAGGACATGGATGAAGACAGGGTGAGATTTCTTGTGTGCCAGGATGCGGAGGATGAAGTTGAAGAAGGCATTAGGCTTGTGGAGGAGCTGGCCCAAAGGTGCAGAAAGGATAAGCGCACAAAGCAAAGCGTATCCAAACTGACGGTGGGACTTAAATGCGGCGGGTCTGATGGACTTTCGGGAATCACCGCCAATCCTGTGGTTGGAGCATTCTCTGATATCCTTACAGGCAAGGAGGGAACTACGATTCTTACAGAGGTTCCCGAAATGTTTGGGGCTGAGACCATTCTTATGAATCGAGCTAAAGACAAGGAGACCTTTGACAAAACCGTGAAGCTTATCAAGGATTTCAAGGACTACTTCAGAGCCCACGGCCAGACCATTTACGAGAATCCCTCCCCCGGAAATAAGGCGGGAGGAATATCAACCCTTGAGGATAAGTCCTTAGGATGCACGCAGAAAGCCGGCACTTCAACGGTGATGGATGTATTAAACTACGGAGAAAAAGCCAGGGAGAATGGCCTCAACCTTCTGTCTGCCCCAGGAAACGATCTGGTGGCGGCTACGGCTTTGGCTTCGGCTGATGCGCAGATTGTGCTTTTTACCACAGGAAGAGGAACGCCCTTTGCATGTCCGGTTCCTACCGTAAAGATATCAACCAACACCCCTCTGTATCTTAAGAAGCAAAACTGGATAGACTTTAACTGCGGCTCCCTTTTGGAGGATAAGGAGAAAGCAGAGCTGGCAGAGGAGCTGTATTCCATGGTTATAAGAATCGCAAACGGAGAGAGAGTTAAGAGTGAAGTTTCGGGTTATTCCGACCTGGCTATTTTCAAGCAGGGAGTAACCCTTTAAAGAAAGGACCAAGATGACTGTAAAAGAAAGATATTTGGAATCAAAAAAAGTATTTGAAGAACTTGGAATTGATGTAGATAAAGCCATAGAGAAGCTGGAGAAAGTCCCTGTAAGCCTGCACTGCTGGCAGGGTGATGACGTAACGGGCTTCGACCAGGACGGGCCTTTGACCGGAGGAATCCAGACAACGGGAAATTATCCCGGCAAGGCAAGAACTCCTGAGGAGCTGATGCAGGATATGGAGAAGGCCATGTCCTTATGCCCCGGCAAAAAAAAGCTGAATCTCCATGCAAGCTATGCTGTTTTCGAGGACGGAGAGTTTGTAGACAGAGATAAGATTGAGCCTAAACATTTCAAGAAATGGGCAGAGTTTGCCAAGAAGCATAACATGGGCGTGGACTTTAATCCCACGTTTTTCTCACACCCCATGGCAAAGGAGGGCCTGACTCTTTCAAGCCCTGACCCTGAGGTGAGAAAGTTCTGGATTAATCACGGAAAAGCCTGCATTAGAATCTCGGAGTTTTTCGCAAAGGAGACGGGGATTCCCTGCGTAATGAACATCTGGATCGGAGACGGCTACAAGGACGTTCCCGCTGACAGAATGGGACCTCGCATCAGATATAAGGAATCCATTGAAGAAATCTTAAAGGAGCCCTTTGACCCTGAACTTGTTAAGGTTACCGTGGAGTCAAAGGTTTTTGGAATCGGTGTGGAGTCATACACCGCAGGAAGTGCAGAGTTTACCCTTATGTTTGCCGCAACTCACAAGGGCTGCCTTCCTTTGATGGATAACGGACACTATCATCCCACGGAGGTGGTATCGGACAAGATTCCCGCACTTCTTGTGTATTTCCCTGAAATCGCCCTTCACATCACAAGAGGCGTCAGATGGGATTCGGACCACGTGGTAATTCTTGATGACGAAACCAAGGAGATTGCCAAGGAGATAGTCAGATGCGACGCTCTTGAAAGAGTTTATATTGCTTTAGATTTCTTTGACGCAAGCATCAACAGAATCTCTGCCTGGGCAGTGGGCTTAAGAAGCCTTGAGAAGGCTCTTCTTATGGCAATGCTGACTCCCTGGTCAAAACTTAAGACTCTCCAGGATGAGAACAGATTTACAGAACTTATGTCAACCAATGAAGCGGTTAAAATGCTTCCCTTCGGAGACATTTGGAACTATTACTGCGAGAAGAACGGCGTGGCAGCAGATATGGAACTCTTTGGGGAAGTTGATAAGTATGAAAAAGAAGTGTTGTTAAAGAGAG
>Ga0129307_1000048_pt1 | contig 195248 bp, 169 predicted proteins | sample P1105metagenome_FD_94437 | JGI IMG/M metagenome (GOLD analysis project Ga0129307, IMG submission 94437) | Capybara group fecal microbial communities from Wisconsin, USA - P1105 metagenome | ecosystem: Host-associated > Mammals > Digestive system > Large intestine > Fecal | place: USA... | reverse complement strand
CCCTCCGTCGTCACGGATATGGCTATCCTGATGATGAATACTTCTTCTTGAAGATCATGGATATGAGCCGGAAGGAGTATGTCAGGAATCAGCCATCACATAAAATTTGTGATTGAACCAAATTAATGACAGAAAAATGATATTTTTTAGCACAGTATTTCATAAGTGAAATATAACCTTTCTTTTTTTTGTGCCCGCTACTTTTTCACTCTCTCTTTTATGTGTTTTTATGGTGGGCACCCCATTTCCCCAAAAGAGCCTTGTCTTCCACCAAAGACAGGCTTTTTTATTTTTGGGGCTTATGTCTGATAAATACTTAGTTTCCCTTGCATTTATAATTGAATATGGTGTATATATAGTATCGCGTAAATGCGCTATTTTAGAGATAAATAGAGGTTTAAAAACTTGTCATGACATATAAGGAGTTTTTCTATTCGGAATACCTGCTTCAATGTTTTTTTGAGTTTCTGTCTTATGTGGCAGAGGCTTTTTCTATATTAAATATTATTCTTATATCAACCTGTCTCTTCTGGATGCAATGCTTAAGGATGGAAAGACTGATGATGCAAAGGAGCATCTGGATGAACTTCTTGGTGCTGTTAAGGAAATGTCTCCGAAATATATTACAGGAGATGAGATGCTTGACTGTATCGTAGGTATGAAGGCATCCAGTATGGATGAGAAGGGGATTGATTTCGAGATTGACGGAGTGATAGACGGCGGTCTTGATATGAAGCCTGTAGATGTCTGCAATATCTTTGCAAATGCCTTTGACAATGCCATCGAGGCTTGTGAAAAGCTTCCTGAGACCAATAATCGCTGGGTAAAGCTTCTTGTAAAGAAAACAGATAATTTCCTGGATATAGTACTTACCAATTCTACGTTATCTAAGAAAAATGGTATTCCAGCAGATCAGCTTTTCGAAGGAGTAGGACGTAAGACCTCCAAGAAGGATAAGAACCTTCATGGATTTGGAACCCAGAACATGATGAGTTCTCTTGAAAAATATGAAGGAATGCTTAAAGCAAACGAAGAGGATAACGTGTTTACACTTTCAATCCTCATCCCTAGGTAAGAAGAAAGGGGCTGCCATTGGCAGCCCCTTTCTTCTTTAATTATGGTATAATCAAGATTGCGTGAATGAGGATGGAATATGAATGATATAGATAATGCATTGAAAAACCGAATATTAGAACTTGCTGAGAGAGCATATAGCGAGAATAGATTCATGTTCACAGACTTTCTCGATATGTCACAGCTTTCTGTATTTTACTCTGTTCAACGGGATGTAGATTATGTAGGCACTCTCGTTTCTGGAGGAACGGAAGGGTGCGAGAGATGTATGGTGAGATTTGGTTCTTCGGTTCTTTTCGGCTACGACGAGCCATTTCCTATTACGCTCCTTCATATTACTCCGGTTCAAAAGAAGTTTTCTGATCCACTGACTCATCGTGATTTTCTGGGATCTGTTATTGGTTTGGGCTTGGAGAGAACGAAGCTTGGAGATATAATAGTCAGAGATAATGAGGGATATATTTTTGTAGCAAGTAGTATCAGTGAATATATACTTGAAAATCTGGGCAAGGTAAAACATACAATAGTAAGGGTAAATGTATGTGATGATATTCCGTCAGAGATAGCTCCGGTATTTAAAGAGGAAAGCATCATCGTAAGCAGTAATAGACTGGATGCAATCATCGCCAGGGTTTATAAGCTATCCAGAGAACTGGCTGTCCGTTATATATCCGAAGGTAAGGTCTTCGTATCAGGAAGACAGATGACAGAAAATGCAAAGCAGCTAAAACCAGGAGATACTGTATCTGTCAGGGGAAAGGGTAAGTTTATCTTTGAAAGTGAAGGTGGAATGACAAAAAAAGATAAACTATATGTTAATATTAAGCTATATGTATAGCAATCATAAAACTACTTAGGGGGATATAATGGAAGAGAAAAATCAGGAGTTAGAAAAACGAATTGAGTATCTCGAGGAAAATGTTATCAAAGATGATATTGATGATCGAGGTATCACCACTGGCATCCCAGCTATGACAAAGAAGGATTATGTAGTTACAGGTATCTTTGCAGCTATATGCCTGATTCTTGTTATCATAGGGGGATGGGTATAATGAATAAGGTTGAAAAGGCTATAGAGCAGGAGGTGTACTTTGGTACATATCCAGTTCTTCCTAAAGAAAGAAAATATGGCTTTATAGATGCTCTTTTGGTTCTATCAGGATACTGTATAGCAACCTGGAGCTACACTCAGGGTTCATATCTTGCAACTCTGGTCAATTTCAAACAGCTGCTTATCGGAGCATTTTTTGCTGCTCTGTTTATGCTTCTTATTTATCAGCTTCCGGTTATTCTTTCTGTAAGATATGGAATAGATATCTGGATCTGGCTGAGAAGCGTCTTTGGATTTAAGGGTGTAAATGTAGTAACCATCCTTATTATCCTCGTAAATTTCCCTTGGTACGCAGTGTGCTGTGAGCTTTTTGCAGACTCTATGGAGAATCTGCTGGGACTATTCGGTATAGGCCTATTCCCAGGAGGCCACCTGGTGCTTAGTATATCCTGCGTTGTGCTTGGTACATTTATCGCCTACAGAGGTATCGGAAGTATCACATGGACTACACGAATTCTTGTGCCACTCCTTCTTCTGGTAGGTGTTGTAGTTGTTATCGTTGGATTTACATCAGTTCCAATAGACGTTATCTGGAACTATAAGCCAGAGCTCAGTGGCGATGTAAGCGAAACAACTAATTATATTCTTTCTATAGAGGCAAACTTCGCCTTCGTTATTACTCTTGTGGGCGGTATGGCTGAGGTTCCTAGACTTTGTAAATCTGAACGCAGCGGTTTCTATGCAGGCGTTCTTGGACAGGGACTTGCAGGTTCCTTCTTCGTAGTGGTTGGTGCAGTTATGGCTATTGCTATGCATCATGTTACAGGTCAAATGGTAGACGATCCGACAATGATGCTGGCAACTCTATCTGCTCCTATCCTTGGACTGTCCTCACTGCTTTTAGTTGCATTTGCAAATATTGGAACTCAGGCAGTTGGTTCATATATCTATGGAGTAATGCTTAAGTCCACATTTCCTAAGGTATCTTATAGAGTACTGGTTCTTATCCTGGGGGCTTATGTGACAGCACTTTGTGTATGGGGTAAGATCACTGAATACTTCGGAAGCTTCCTTACAATCGGCGCTCTGGTTTATGCACCTCTTGCTGCACTTCTATGTGTGGATTTCTTCCTGGTAAGAAAACAGAAGCTGGATCTGAGGAGTGCATTCGGTATAGAAGGACACCATTCCTACGACTATACCCATGGCTTTAATATAGTCGGACTGGTATGTCTTGCATTTGGCTTTGTTCTTTCGTTAGTAATATATAATCCGATAAAGGGTATAGTTCATGTTCCAGCACTTTTCGTACTGACTCCAACAGGATGTTCATTCCTAGCTACAGGTATTTTATACTTCCTTCTTTGTAAGCTGGCACCGATCAGACGATATGTGCGTAAGGATGCGTACGTTATTCCGGATAAGAAGCCATTTGACCGTGATAAGGTACCTCCAAAACAGAATTTTTTTCTCTTTCCCCTGATGCTCCTGATCTGCAAGGTGATAACAGCAAAGAATAAGCTTACAATCGATAAGCACAACATGGAAGGAATCAAGCCTCCATATCTGGTGCTTGGAACACATCATTCCTTTACAGATTTCTATGTAACTCCGCTTTGTCTTTCACCACATAGAGCGAATTACATATCCGAGTTAGAGGGGTTCGAAAATTTTGGTGAATGGATATATAGACAGACCGGTTGTCTTGGAACCAGAAAGTTTATTAATGATCAGGCTCTGATAAGAAACATAAGAAATGTTATAAAACGTAAGGGCATAATGGTCATCTATCCGGAAGCGAGATACGCAAATGTAGGTACTCCTTCAGAGCTTCCGCTTTCAGTGGCAAAGCTGGTGAGACTTCTCAAGGTACCTGTGGTAGTTGTAAATATGCAGGGTAATTATCTCTTGTCACCTATCTGGAATCTTAAGGAGAGAAAGTCGGTAAAGCTTCACACAGACGTTACCTGTGTTCTCAGCGCTGAAGAGGCAAAGAACCTCAGCATTCAGGAGATTCATAAGAAACTGGTGGAAAGCCTTGATTATGATGAATATAGATATCAGCGTGAGAATAACATGGTGATCGCGGACGACTTCAGAGCTGAAGGGCTTCACATGCCACTTTATCAGTGCATCTGCTGCAAGAAGGAATTCAAGATGATCACAGCTGGGGCTGAAATCAAATGTGATTCCTGCGGAGCCACCTTCGAAATGGACGAGCTGGGTACCCTCCACAAAAAGAGTGGCGGTACTTTACCTATTAGTTCTGAGAGTCCTGAAAAAGATACCCTGTATATTCCAGAGTGGTACGATTGGGAAAGACAGTGCGTTAATGATGAGATCGACGCCGGGGAATATCTCTTAGATACCCGCGTAAAGATAGAAGCACTGCCGAATTCATTTAACTTTGTTGATTGCGGCGAAGGAAGACTGGTTCATAACTTGAATGGTTTCGATCTTACATTCTATAACTACAGAACTGATAAGACGGAGACACTTCATTTTGCACCTAAATCAACTATATCGATTCATACTGAGTATGATTACAGGGGCAAGGGACAGTGCGTTACTCTATCCACAATGGATGATACCTTCTTTATATATCCATTAGAGGATGGATTCAATGCAACGAAGATACAATTTGCAACAGAATATCTTGCAAAGAAATAATGCACAGTGTATAATGCACTCTGTTAATAAAAAAGGGGAGCTGAGCGAGATTCGGCTGAGAACAAACTGTATGGTCTGGACCCATTACCTGATTTGGATAATGCCAACGTAGGGATCATAGTCGTGTATTAAGCAGATATGTCCGGTTGGATGTATCTGCTTTTTTTAACGAAAAAACTGCTGGGCAAGATTCCAAGAAACCAACATAGAAAGGAAGAAAATTATGTTAGGAAAGTATTTGGAAAATGTTAGAAAGAATAGTCCGTTAGTTCACAACATTACAAATTATGTGACTGTAAATGATGTGGCAAATGTACTGCTGGCTTCAGGGGGCAGCCCAATAATGTCTGATGAGCCAGATGATGTTGAAGACATTACAGCAATCTGCGGCGGACTTAATATCAATATCGGAACACTTAATAAGAGATCTATAGAAGGAATGTTTAAGGCGGGAAGAAAGGCTGCAGAGCTTGGTCATGTACTTCTTCTTGATCCGGTTGGCGCTGGTGCCTCAGCCCTTCGTACAGATACAGCTGTAAAGCTTATGGATGAGATTAAGTTCTCATGTATCAGAGGAAATATTTCAGAGATAAAGACTCTTGCACTTGGAAGTGGAACTACAAAGGGAGTAGATGCTGACGTGGCTGATGCAGTTACTGATGAGACTCTTGATAGTGCTGTGAAGTTTGTAAAGGATTTTGCAAAGAAGGCAGGCGCAGTGGTTGCCATTACTGGTGCTATTGATCTTGTAAGTGATGGAGATAGATGCTTCGTGATCAGAAATGGTCGTCCAGAGATGGGCAAGATAACAGGAACAGGTTGTCAGCTTTCAGGACTTACGACAGCATTTCTTGTTGCAAATCCAGATAACCTTCTTGAGGCAGCAGCAGCGGCTGTTTGTACTATGGGACTTGCTGGTGAGATTGGCTGGTCATATATGCAGGAGGGTGATGGTAATTCAACTTACCGCAACCGTATTATTGATGCAATCTACAACATGGATGCTGAGACGCTTGATAAAGGAGCAAAGTATGAGATTCGATAAAAAAGATTTACTTTTATATGCGGTTACAGACCGCCATTGGTTAGATGGAAGAACCCTTTATGAGGTTGTTAAGGAAAGTCTTGATGGAGGCGCAACCTTTATCCAGCTTAGAGAAAAGGAACTGGATAATGAGCATTTCCTTGAAGAAGCTAAACAGCTGAAGGAACTGTGCGCGGAGTATAAGGTTCCATTTGTGATCAATGACAATGTTGATATAGCTATTGCTATGGATGCTGATGGAGTTCATGTAGGACAGAGTGATATGGAAACCGGCGATGTTCGTGCAAAGCTTGGAACGGATAAGATCATTGGCGTTTCTGCGCATACTGTGGAACAGGCAATCCTGGCAGAGAAGAGAGGCGCTGACTATCTTGGAGTTGGAGCGGTATTCCCAACAGGTTCTAAGGATGATGCTGATGATGTATCCCATGAGACACTGAAGGCAATATGCGAGGCAGTTAATATCCCAGTAATAGCTATTGGAGGAATAACTGTTGATAACACTCCTCAGCTTGCAGGTACAGGTATCTGTGGTATTGCAGTAATAAGTGCAATCTATGCGCAGCCTGATATCGTAGCAGCTACTAAGGAGCTTAAGAGAGTAACCAGTGAGATGGTAGAAGCGTAATGATAAAAGGTATTATTTTTGATATTGATGGCGTAATCCTTGATTCTATGGGTATATGGAATGATCTGGGAGCTAGATACTTACTCAGTATCGGGAAAGAGCCTGAGGAAGGGCTGAATACTGTCCTTTTCTCCATGAGTATGGAGCAGGGGGCTGAGTATCTGAAGAAGCATTATAAGATTAGGAAATCCACTGCTGCTATCCTTGAGGGGATAAGACAGATGCTGGAAAGCTTTTACTTTAATGAGGTTCTGGTAAAGCCTGGAGTAAAGGAACTTATGGAGTTCTTTAAGTCCAGAGGTATTAGAATGACAGTTGCAACCTCCAGCCCAAGAATGCATGTGGAGAAGGCTCTCAGTCGAAATGGAATCTATTCATATATCGAAGCACTATATACTACCAGTGAGATAGGGGTAAGTAAGCATTCCCCAGATATTTTCTATAAAGCAGCGGAGTATATGACATTTGACGCTCACGAGGTAGTAGTCTTTGAGGATTCATTATATGCTCTTGAAACTGCTAAAAAGGCAGGATTCAAAACTGTTGGGGTATATGATAAGGAAGGAGAGACAGATCAGGAAGGTGTAAAGACGACAAGTGATCTGTATGTTCTGGGACTGGATGAGGTCATCACCAGATGGGAAGAACTAGATAAATAAACATATTGTTATATGATTTATAAAGCGACAGATTGGGGGCACCACCTTCTGCCGCTATACAAAAGTGCTGTAAGAAATATGTATGAAAGGTAGGTAATTAATATGAACACAGCATTAACCATTGCTGGAAGTGATTCTAGTGGAGGCGCCGGTATACAAGCAGATCTTAAAACCATGACTGCAAATGGAGTCTATGGAATGAGTGCGATTACTGCACTAACTGCCCAAAATACTACCGGTGTTACAGGAATAATGGATGTAACACCAGAGTTTCTTGAGAAGCAGATAGATGCAATATTCACTGACATTTTCCCAGATGCCATTAAGACAGGCATGGTTTCTTCAAGTGAACTGATACATGTTATAGCCGACAAATTAAAGCAGTATAATGCATCAAATATCGTTGTGGATCCTGTAATGGTAGCAACAAGTGGAGCAAAGCTTATAAGTGACGATGCAATTGAAACACTTAAGGAGTGCCTGCTTCCGCTGGCAACAGTGATCACCCCAAATATTCCTGAGGCAGAGGTCCTTTCTGATATGAAGATTGAATCTGAGGAAGATATGGAGAAGGCTGCAAAGCTGATCTTTGAAAAGTTTGGATGTGCCGTTCTCTGCAAGGGTGGACATCAGGTAAATGATGCAAATGATCTTCTGTACAGTGCTGATGGTCCAGTGTGGTTCAAAGGGAAAAGAATTGATAATCCTAACACCCACGGAACAGGATGTACACTTTCAAGTGCTATTGCTTCAAATCTTGCAAAGGGCGAGACTCTTGAAAATTCAGTTAAGAATGCAAAGGATTATATATCTGGAGCTCTGGCTGCAATGCTAGATCTTGGAAAAGGCAGTGGCCCACTTGCACACAACTATAAGTTTTTATAAGAGAGGAAAATATAATGAGTAACGAAAAGCAGAAATTTGACGGCTATGCAAATAAGTATGATGAATGGTTTATGGTAAATGATAACCTTTTTACAAGTGAACTTAGACTTTATAAAAAGGTTCTTGGTGATATCAGTGGAAAGAAGCTTCTTTCCGTAGGTTGCGGAAGTGGTCTTTTTGAAAGCTACATCGATTCATCCAACATTGAAGGTATCGAGCCTTCAAAGGATATGGGTGAGATTGCTGAGAAGCGTGGTATCAACATTATCAAGTATGGTCTTATCGAGGATGTAGATCTTCCAGATGAGACATATGACATCATATATTTCAACGGAAGCTCAAGCTATATGGAAGATCTTACTTCTGTATACAAGAAGAGTCTTAAGGCTGTTAAGAAGGGCGGAAAGCTGATCCTTCTGGACGTACCAAAGGAGAGTGCATTTGGCTTTATGTATCTTCTTGGAAAGAGTCTTAACACATATGATCATGAGTATCTAGAGGGCGCTATGCCATCCCTTCCATATCCACTTGCACTTGCATCATCAGGTGTATGGCATTCAACTGAAGAAAAGATAGAAGTATTAAAGAATCTTGGAGTTGAGAAGTTCTCCTTCTATCAGACTCTTGTAAAGAATCCTATGTACACAAATGAGGAGCCAGAAGAGGTGATCGAAGGCTATAAGAGCGGCGGATATGTTGCTATCATTGCTGAAAAGCAGTAGGGGGATAATGATATGAATATTACTGACAGATTATATCTTGCGGCAGAGATTAATTGGATTGAGTCGGCTGAGAAGCCATTTCCGCTTGAAATGGCTGAGGGAACTCTGGATGAAAGTCTGTTCAAGAATTACATGATACAGGATTATCTGTATCTTCAGGATTACATAGTTATCCTGAAGAAAATGCTGGAACTGTCAAATGATGAAGAAGTGGCTGTTTTTGTAAAGAATACTCTGGATGCAATCGAGTACGAGACATACAATGTGCATGCTGCAAACATGAAGGCGCTTGGAGTGACAGATGCGGATATAGAATCCTGCGTTAGAACTCCTGTAATTCTGCGATATGTTGAATACATGAAGAAGCAGCTGGAAGAGGGAGGTCTTCTCTATGGACTTACTGCATTACTTCAGTGTTCATGGAATTATGCAATCCTGGGAGCAATCCTGACAGAAAGATATCCTGACATGATCGCAAAGAGCAAGTATAAGTCCTGGTTTGATGCATATACAAGTGATGAGTATGTGGAGGCAAATGAAAGCTGGATCGCTCTGGTAAATAAGCAGGCTGCGGACTTACCAGATGAAGAGGTAGATAAACTCTGCGAGATATTTACAACCTGCGCAACATTTGAAAACCGTTTCTGGGACGCTCTATACGAGTATAAAGAAAACTAATATGACATGCACCATGTACTTTCTACATGGTGCATTTTTTTGTATACTGTGATATAAGTGTTATAAAATATATTTTGGAAGATAGATATGAAGAAACTTACATTGGGTATCCTTGCTCACGTTGATGCAGGTAAAACCACACTTACAGAAAGCATTCTCTATAATCTGGGAATGATAAGAAATGCAGGACGAGTAGATAATGGCGATGCATTTCTTGATACAGAAGCTCTGGAAAAGAAAAGAGGCGTTACTATCCTGTCAAAGCAGGCTCTCTGCAATGTGGACAAGGGAAATGATATCAACAAGAGCGAAGATGATCTAAGAGTCACAATAATAGATACTCCTGGTCATGCTGACTTTATAGGTGAGGCGGAGAGAGTACTTTCGGTGCTTGATCTGGCTCTTCTTTTAGTGAGTGGTCCTGATGGTGTGACGCCATCCACCAAGCGTCTGGTAAGTATGCTGACGAATTATAAGGTTCCATATGTGGTATTCGTTAACAAGATGGATATGTGCGAACGCTCAAAGGAAGAACTTATATCAGAACTGACAGAAAAGATCAGTGAGGGCTTTGTTTCATACGAGGATATCTTAGAAAAAGAAGAAGAGATTGCGTCTCTCTCAGAAGAAACAATAGAAAAATATCTTGAGGAAGGTGCACTCACCAAAGTAGATTATGTAAACCTGCTGGCTTCCGGAAGATTTCATCCAGTTGTCTTTGGTTCTGCACTGAAAAACGAGAACGTAGATAAGCTTATCAGTGTGATCACAGAATATCTTCCTGATATAAAGTATAAGGATGCCTTTTCAGCCAAGATATTTAAGATTGGTTATGAGAATGGTCAGAAGCTTAGTTATGCCAAGATTACGGGCGGCAGTATATCGGTAAGAAATGAAATCGCTGATGAAAGATTGGTCGGCGAAAAGATCAGTCAGATAAGGTGCTATAGCGGCGGAAAGTTTGATAGCCTGGATAAGGCAGAAGCTGGTGATATTGTTACATTCCTGGGACTGGATAATACATTTGCAGGTATGGGAATAGGAGACGAGTACGATGACGATACTCCTATATGTCAGCCAGTTCTTAGGTACGATCTGGTGCTTCCGCCAGATGTTCCTCTCAGAGTATTCCTTCCTAAGTTTCGGGAGCTATGTGCTGAGGATCCACTTCTTCAGCTTGAGGTAACAAATGAGGATACAGCCAGTGTATCTGTAATGGGAGTCTTTCAGATGGAGATTCTGAAAGAACGTGTAAAAGAGCTTTATGATGTAAATATTGATTTCACCAGGGGAAGCTTTGTCTATAAGGAGACAATAGCCAGTCCTGTTATTGGTTATGGACATTTTGAACCACTTCGACATTATTCTGAGGTACAGATCCTTTTGGAACCTCTGCCTCGTGGCACAGGAATTGAAGTGGCAAGTGATCTGAGTGTAGACGATCTGGGCATTAACTGGCAGAAGACAATCCTTTCAACACTGTCTAATCATCTGCCTGTTGGAGTTCTTACAGGAGCTGCACTTACAGATATAAGATTTACCCTTATAGCAGGTAAGGCTCATCTTAAACATACAGACAGTCAGGATTTCCGTGAGTCTGTAAGGAGGGCTATAAGACAGGCACTGATGAAGACAGATAATCTGCTTCTGGAACCTATGTATGATTTTGTTATCACGCTACCAACAGAAAGTGTGGGACGTGTAATGACTGAAATATCTGACATGGGAGGAAGCGTGAGTCTCAGTGCAGATGGTACTCTGGTTGGAAATGCTCCTGCCAGATGTATAGCTGATTATCAGACGAAGCTTACTGAGTATACCTCAGGAGAAGGTTCTATAGAACTGAAGTTCGCTGGATACACAGATATGCCAGAATCCGTATCTGAGGATGTGATCACTGAAAAAGGATATGATCCAGACTCTGATAAGGATAATCCTTCAGGCAGTATATTTATTGATCATGGAGCGGGATACTATGTTCCTTGGTTTGAGTGCGAAGAGTTGATGCATCTCGATTCTAAGGAGTCAGAGTATTTTGATACTGATAATGAGACAGATGATGAAAGAATTCTTCGTGAGGCTGAATCTCTTAGGCAGGCAGCTCTACGTTCTGAGAAGAATAAGTCTCATGAGAATAGAGATAGAGCTCTTGGAACTGATGAGATAGATGATATTCTAAGAAGTGCGACGCATTCAAATGCAGGAAATGAAAACAGAAGGACAAAGCGCGTATATCTTAGTAAGAGTACTGTGCAGGCAGAAAACAGACGGACGAGTTCTTCAAAGACCGTAACTAAAGTGGTTGATAAAAAGAAGTATCTCCTGGTGGATGGTTATAATATCATTCATGCATGGAAGGATCTTAAGGTACTTATAGAAAATACAAATGTATCGAAAGAACAGCAGTCCCTTGATCTGGAGGGAGCAAGATATAAGCTCCTGGATATGATGTCCGAATATAAAGCATTGAAGGGGACGGAAGTTATAGTTGTCTTCGATGCGTATAACGTGCGAGGCCATTTTACTGAGAAGATGGACTACCTTGGCGTGCATGTTGTGTATACAAAGGAGGCTGAAACAGCTGACCAATATATAGCTCGTTTTACGGTGGAGAACTCTAAGAACCTTGATATTACAGTAGCCACATCTGATGGGCTGATACAGCTGATAATCAGGGGAGAAAACTCAAAGCTGTTATCGGCTGCCCAGCTGGAGAGCGATTACAAAGGACTTAAGGGACAATATGGGTTTTAAAAAATCCTCAAAAATATGTGTTGACAAACTTGGTTTATAGTTATAGACTAAAAGTGGTTTATAACTATAAACCATTCTGTCGTTAGTTGCTATCGGTGCGCAACGGTAAAAGCTGATGCGGATGGAACTATAGGATATATGCTTGAATTTAGGAGATTAAGTGATGAAAGATTTATTATTATGTGAAAGCGAATTTAGGATGATGGATGTGATCTGGGACAGCGCCCCTATCGAATCAGGTAAGCTAGTCAAGCTCTGTGAGGAAAAGCTCTCCTGGAAAAAATCTACAACCTACACAATGCTTCGTAAACTTGTTGAAAAGGAACTGGTTGAGAATAATAACTCTGTAGTCACTGTTCTTGTGCCTCGTGAGCAGGTACAGGAATTTGAAAGTGAACATTTAGTTAAAAAGAGTTTCGGTGGTTCCCTTCCTGCTTTTGTCAGTGCATTTTTAGGAAATGGCTCGATAAGCAAGGAAGAAGCAGAAAAACTCATCGAGCTTATTGGATCACATATTGAGGAATAATATATGGAAGTAGCTATAAAGTATTTATTAAATATGAGTCTTTATGGAAGTATAGCAATACTCGCGGTTATTCTTCTTAGATTCGTATTAAAAAGATTTCCAAAGAGATATACTATCCTTTTCTGGCTTGTTCCGGCAGTTAGGCTATTATGTCCAGTTAATTTCAACTCAATTATTAGTATACTCAATCTTAAGGTGGCTGGCACTCCTGTCAGTTCAAGTGCAGTATCGGGAACTGCCACAGAGTATGGTAAAGTGACAGTTGATCAGACATTGGTGGATTATGCTAATCAGATGAAGGAAAAGGCATGGGAAATCGGTGAAGCGAGAGGTCCAGCCAGTCATAGTATTGGCCTTGAAACAGTATTATTCAGCATATGGATTGTTGGTCTTGCAGCAGTGCTTATGTATGTGGTTGTTAAGACCATTAAACTAGTGATTGTCCTTCGAAATACTAAGAGAGTAGAGGGCACATCATATATTGAATCCAATCTTATAGAAACATCTTTTGTGGTGGGCGTTATAAACCAGAGTATATGGCTTCCTACAGGACTCGATGATTCTGAGAAGAAGTATATACTGTTGCATGAAAAGATTCATTTAAAGAATCACGACAATATCACCAAGCTTTTGGGCATGTTTATAGTATGCGTGCACTGGTTTAATCCATTTGTCTGGATAGCCTACCGAATGATGTGCAGTGACCTGGAGATGAGATGTGATGAAGAGGTCATAAATCTTTTAGGAAATGAAGTTAAGAAGAGCTACTGTACGTCAATTGTCTGCCGTGCTATGAAGCAGAAAAGATGCAGAGTTTTGCCATTAACATTCTTTGCCCAAAAGTCCTTTGGTGGAATGGAGGTAAAGATGAGAATTAAAAATATGTTGAAGAATAAGGTTTCTTCAAAGGTGGTAGCTATTGCGGTTTCTGTTCTTGCTATTGGAGCAATTGCAGGTGTTTCATCGGCAGCTGTAAGAGCAAATGAAGTAGATGCTGCTGAACAGCCAGAAAAGACATCAAGTGTAAAGGTGGAAGATCAGGTAGAGCCTGATACACAGGCTCCTGAAGAAGCACCAGAAGAAGTTACAGAAGCCCCTGAACCTGAAGAGGCATCAGAGGGCGGACTTGATATTCCACTTGCTGAGACAGCTTCAACAGATGAGCATATGATAAATTTTGGTTATGAAGTATTTACAATTCCAGAGGATGCAGTTCCTTCAGATGAGTTTATGTTATTCAGTAAGAGCTTTAATTATAAGGATTATACAGTTCTTGCAAATGCAGTAAAGGAATATGAGGATAAGGGCTTTACAGTAACTGAGGAACCTGCAGAATTTATCGATCAGGACGGAAACATTCAGACAGGTAAAGAAATCTATACTGTATATCTAAATGATATTGTAGAGAATGAAAAGATTTATTCAGGAAGTATAGCATTTAGAAGTTTGGATTTTGGTAAGCAATACTTTGATGAATCTGATTTTGATGGTGAAAAGTATGTACAGGAAATAAACATGGATGATGGTTTCAGAGTTTATAGATGCTACGATCCAACAACTTACCTGATGTATGATTTTGTCTACATGGATGGAAAATATGCTTCTGCAGATAATGGAGTAGAAGTAACAGAATAAGAGATGTTTTTCCATTTACGACAATATTTGTTCTGTTCACAACAGATTCCCAGTATTTATGCATTACTTGCGGTAATATTCAATCATCAAATAAATAAACAAGCAAATACAAATAGATATTAAGGAAATGGAGGTTATTTCGATGACAAATAAAGCTACAGTAAAAAAGGATAAGAAAGACAATTCAAAGACATGCATGATCTTATGGTTTGCAGGAGCGTTCATCTGGCTCCTTTCTGCAGGAATCAGCCTTTATGGAACTGCATCAGGATATGGATTTAACGGATTTGTTATTACTCAGATAGGAATGGCGATTTTCTCAATTGGTCTGGGAATTGATAATCTGATTAAATACAGAAAAAATAGCAAGTAGTGTTGTAATTTTATAAATTACAGCTTATTTCTCCCCAATACCACCGAGAGTACTCGGTGGTATATTTTTTATCTTGACATTCCACACCAAAAGTATATAATTCGCTTTTGGTGTTTTTTTATTATATAGAATGCGAGGTAGTAGGTTTTGGAAGCCACTAAAAAGCTTGTAGAAATATTCAAGAAGGATTCTATCCTTATAATATCAGGAGTACTTGCTTTTATTTCATGCTTTTTCGTTAAGCCTGATTCAGGATATATTGGTTATATTAACTTTAGGGTTCTTGCAATTCTTTTTTCACTGATGCTGGTTGTCAGTGCCTATATTCGAATTGGAACCTTTGATTTCTTTACTAATAAGCTTCTTGGAAAAATACATTCAGAAAAGTATATATCTTTGTTTCTTGTGATCTTATCATTCTTTATGAGCATGCTGCTCACAAATGATGTTACTCTTGTAACCCTGGTTCCATTCGCGCTAAATGTATTAAAAGCGTTTAAGGATAGAAGAAGAACCATGTATACACTGATACTTATGACAGTATCAGCAAATCTTGGAAGCATGCTGACACCTATTGGAAATCCTCAGAATCTCTATCTTTATACGGAATATCATATATCGCTTGCAGATTTTGTTAAGCTGATGCTTCCATATAGCGCTGTCTCACTGATGCTTCTCGTAATAAGCGTTCTGATACTAAATAAGACTGATAAGACAGTAGATACAGCAGTGACAGAAGAAGTATCTGCACCAAAGATAGGACCGCTTGTTGTATATACGGCACTTTTTGCTGTATGTCTTCTTACAGTATCCAATATAATAAACTTCGGTATCATGCTTGGAGTAGTAGCACTGGTTGTTCTGATCTTTGATAGAAAAGCCTTTGTGGGTATCGACTATGGACTTCTCTTTACATTTATATTCTTCTTTGTTCTGATAGGAAATCTAGGAAGAATTGATATTATTCATGACACCTTGTCTCGTGTAATAGAGAAAAATGTTACTCTCACCGCTGTGCTTGCTTCGCAGTTCATAAGCAATGTTCCGGCAGCTATGCTCCTTTCTGCATTTACCCAGAAGGGACCATCACTTCTTATTGGTACGAACCTTGGTGGACTTGGAACGCTGATCGCAAGTATGGCAAGTCTTATCACTTATAAGTTTTACAATAAGGGTAAGAAGGAAGGAGAGCATTATCTTCTTGCATTTACAGTTATCAATATCATTTTCCTATGTTTACTGGTGGCGCTTTATATTGTTCTTCCGAATAACATATAATATAGCTTGATTCTATTTACATAGATTATCTAATTCTGTTTTCTTATTAATTATTTCAGTGATTAGTTCTGAATAGTCAGTATCTTTTCTTGATCTAAGTAGTTCAGTGATCTGAACCAGTGGATCATATAGTGGAGTAAGGGACAGGTTACCAACTGCACCCTTTAGCGCGTGTGCACTTTCAAATGCACCGTCCAGATCCTTTGACTCAATGCTTTCTTTAAGTGTTTCAAACTTATCTTCAGAAGAAATGATACCTACAAGTTTTAGGTACAGAGCTTCATTTCCCATACAGCGTGAAAGCCCTTCATCTACATTTGCTCCATATTCCTTTAATGCTTCTATTGTTATCATTGTCCTAACTCCTTTTTGATGAACTGAGTGAAATCTTCTGGTGGTACAGGTTTAGAGAAGTAATAGCCCTGAATGATATCGCAGCCTCTTTCTTTAAGAAGCATTAACTGTTCTTCAGTTTCTACACCCTCTGCGATTACAGGAACCTGAAGGAACTTGGCAATATCCAGCACCAGCTCCACCAGTTTCATACTCTTCTCGTCCTTCTGCATATTGCGGATGAATTTCATATCCATTTTTAGTGCATCAATAGGAATAGTAGTAAGCATGTTCAGTGACGAATAACCTGAACCGAAGTCGTCCATTTCTATCATAAATCCGTCACTTCGAAGATTTTCAATTACATTTACCAACTGATCTGCGTTATCTGCGTAGGCAGACTCTGTGATCTCCAGCATGAGTTCGTTGTTTTCAAGACCATTACTGCTGAGAAGTTCTATAAAGTCGTCCCGAAGCTTTGGATAATAGATATCCATTCGAGATACATTTACTGATACTGGAACAGACAGGCCATATTCTCTTTTCCATTCACCAACCTGTCTTGCAGCTTCCTTCCATACATAGCGGTCCAGCTTCTGAATAAGACCGTTGCTTTCAAACAGTGGTATAAAATCACCAGGGCTTATCATTCCCAGTTCTGGATGCTTCCAGCGGATAAGGGCCTCGGCGCTTCTAAGTGTAGGAGTATCTCCCTGAATGCTGTACTTTGGCTGGTAGTAAACTATAAGGTCCTTCGAGAGAATAGCCTTGTCGATATCATTTATCAGTTTCTCCTGATATTTGGCCTTCTCATAGAATTCATTATTGTAGTAAGCAATATGTCTGGAATAGTCGCCTCTGATACGGTCACAGGCAGTTTTAGCCCTGTCAATCCAGTTTTCAGCTATAAGCTCTTTATCTACATCGGGATAAACGCCCATACGAAGGCGGACGTGAGAATCAGGCACTCTATCCGTAAGACCTTCCAGAAGAGTGAGGAGGGTCTTGTCGTAGTCTGTACCATTTTCAGAATAAACATAGAAATAATCTGCCTCAGTTCTGCATCTGATACCTTGAGTATCATCGAAAATCTGAGACAACAGATCAGCAATATATTTAAGAACTTTATCACCTTCAGAGCGACCATAAAGTTCATTGATAAGGTGGAAATGCTCCACATTTATGACCATGAGATCCATATGATTCTCAGGGTTATACTTTTCAATCTGTTTTATGTACTGTGTAAAGAAGTCTTTGGTGTAGAGGCCTGTAAGGTGATCCTTTTCAGCAGCTCTGATCAGGCTCTTATCTTCCTGAAGCTCGATGATCCTCTCGCACCTGGCCAGGATTACTTCTGGCATATCATAAGGCTTAGTAATAAAATCAGCGGCTCCAAGTTTTATACTTCTTACCTCTGCATCCTTTTCGGATGTCATGACAATAATAGGAATTGTCTTTAGAACATCATCAGCCTTTATTTTTTCAAGTAATTCGAAACCGTCCATGACAGGCATAAGAAGGTCGAGCAGTACAAGAGAATATATATGCTCTCGCTTCAGTAGTATATCCAGTGCCTGCTTTCCGTTTTCGGCAAAATGAACCTCGTAGTCATTTTGCAGGAGATTTCCAAGAATCTCACGGTTTATCAGTTCATCATCTACTATAAGAATGTGGCGCCTAAGGCCACTGGTTTCCCTGTAACTATGCATACCCCTGTCTCCTTCTCCTTTTTTTATATACCCCAAGGAAATATTATCATATTAAGAAAAAAATTTCAAAATTATACCAGAAGTATAATGACAAATAAAATGATATGTGTTATTCTGTGAAATGGTTTTAGAAAAAAAAGAGGGCAGGCGTGCCCTGGAAAGGAAAGAAACATGTTCGCATATACAACCACAAAACTTAATATTAGTCGTCTCGACAGTATTATGTGTGTATTGCCTGAATCCACAGGGATTGGTAATGGGAATATGCGTGCATTTAAGATGAGCGGAGACTCTTGTATTGTGGGAAAGCGTAGGCCTGGTTGGCAGTAAGAAGCTTTTCTATATTAATACATTTGATATTATTTACCGCTTATCTTGTGTACAAGGTAAGCGGTTTTCTTATGCACTTTAGTTGCGTAGATCAGCACTTATTTGGAAAGGAGGTCGAGACGGTGCTTGAAATTAAGGGAAACGTTAATACAGCAATATGCTACACCAATATAATCGAGGATGTAGCTATAGAACAGATTCGTCGCATGTGTGACTATGAATTTACTGCTGGTAGCAGGATCAGAATAATGCCCGACGTTCATGCGGGAAAGGGTTGCACAATCGGCACAACAATGACCGTCATCGATAAAGCAGTTCCAAATATAGTGGGAGTGGATATTGGATGCGGTATGTATACGGTGGAAATGGGAAAGGCAGATATTGATTTCGAAAGATTCGATGAGGCCTGTCATACGATTCCATCGGGAATGCATGTATGGGATGGACGTAAGGAAAGATTTGATCTGAGTGAGCTTAGATGCAATCGAGTACTTAAGGATTCCAGATACATAGAGAGAAGCCTTGGTACACTTGGCGGGGGAAACCATTTTATTGAGATTGATCAAGCGGCTGATGGAACAAAGTACCTCGTTATTCATTCGGGAAGTCGTAATCTTGGAAAGCAGGTTTGTGAGTATTATCAGAAGCTTGCAGTAGAGATTCACTCTGGAAAGGATGAATACTATGCCAAGAGAGATGCTCTGATCGCTGAATATAAGGCGGCGGGCAGAAGATCTGAGATTGAGGCGGCTCTCAAGGAGATTGAATGGGAGAATAGAGAATGTTTAATTCCAGATGATCTTTGTTATCTATATGGCACATACTTTGAGGATTATCTTCATGATGTAGAGATTTGCCAGAGATTTGCAAGACGAAACAGAGAGAAGATGGCTGAGCTTATCTTTGAAATGACTGGAATCACACCTGGTGAGGCATTTCATACCATTCATAACTATATTGATACAGATGAAATGATACTGAGAAAGGGTTCCATTGCTGCACATAAGGGCGAGAAGGTCCTGATCCCTATAAATATGAGGGATGGCAGCGTTCTAGCGGTAGGAAAGGGAAACCCTGAGTGGAATTTCTCAGCACCACATGGGGCTGGAAGAATCATGTCACGTACAGTGGCAAAGAATACTCTATCTATGGATGAGTATCACGAAATGATGAAGGGAGTATACACTACTTCTATTAATGAGAACACATTGGATGAGGCGCCTATGGCATATAAGTCTCTTGGTGACATCATAGATGTTATAAAAGAGTCAGTAGATGTCATAGAGGTACTAAAGCCTGTTTATAACTTCAAGGCTTCTGAGTAGTGCAAACATCTAGCAGGATTGACTGTCGGATGCTTGTTCTCCACAGGGGGCCTAGATCGGAGGACAAGAATGAACATGATACCTATGATTGATACTATTGGTACTGGCAGAAACATTGCCATCCTACGTAAAAGAGCAGGTCTCTCTGTAGCAGATCTGCAGGATGTTTTTGGATTTGCAACTCCACAGGCTATATACAAATGGCAGCGTGGAATGACACTTCCTACTATAGATAATCTGGTTGTTTTAGCTGAGGTTTTCGGCGTAACCATGGATGAAATCATTGTGGTTGCTCGTGAAAATGAGCGTATGACAGCTTAATTTAAATAAAGTGCAGTGGGGTCAGTCCCCTCTTGCACCGATAGGTGCAAGGGGGTCTGACCCCACTGCACTTTTTTTTATGCAAATGCTGTGGTATCATTTAGGGGATTTTTGGTTAAGGAGTAGTAACAAAATGAGTGAAAAGATGTGGAAGCCTGTAGAGATACAGGATGATAGATTACGATTTGATGCCTTTAAGAATGGGGAGGTTCTCTTTGGTAAGAAGGGACATCTTCCTGCTATGGGTTGGAACAGCTGGAATGCATTTGGAAGCGGAAATAATGAGACTCTTACCAAGGCTATGGTGGATAAGATGATCGAGCTTGGGCTGGATAAGCTGGGCTATACATATGTAGTGCTTGATGATGGATGCTATGGTTCAAAGAGAGTTGACGGACATCTTACCAGTGACGCAGAAAAGTTCCCTGGCGGCTTTATGGCTATGTCTGATTACATTCATGATAAAGGCCTTAAGTTTGGTATGTATAATGATGTAGGAGACAGACTTTGTTCTGGTCTTGAGGTTGGAACTGTTGGATATGAAGATATTGATTGCCAAGATTATGTAAACTGGAAGATAGACTATATTAAAGTCGACAATTGTTATAACGTTTATGATAATGCTACATTTTCCTGTCCAAGGAATGCGAAGTTTACATTTGCACCTGATATAAAAGGCATTAGATTAATAAAGGTTTCTGATGATGGAACAACTGATAAAAGTAAAGAAATGGTATTCGACGCACTACTTGATGGAGTGATCACTGGAAGCCGTGCTTTTGTTGAGGGTGAGTATGTAACTGGTATTGGTACCTTTGATGGAACAAGTCCTGATGCTTCCCCTGTAGATGAACTAAGCAGTGAACTTCACTTTAAGATTAAAGCTTCAGAAGATGGAGAGTATGATCTTTTTATTAATGCAAGATGTGGGGCTAAGGAAGGCTCTGGAAGCTGGCTGCAGGTTGCAGTGGAGCAGGTAGATGACTTAGTAGTAAATTACTACTATGATGATATGTTTGGTGAACCAGGTGATACAGAGTCATTTGTTCCTATTAGAATAAACCTTAAGAAGGGCGAGAATACTCTGCGATTAATGAATCATCGTCGTCAGGAGAATACACTTACCTCTTATGCAAGGATTCAGGAAAGCTTTAGTAAAATAGCTCCTGATAAGGACATTCTCTTTTCAATATGTGAATGGGGTAAGACTCAGCCACAGAACTGGGGATACAAGGTAGGTGATTCCTGGAGAATTCTAAATGATATAACATTTCAGGTTGGATCAGATGGAGATCCTGGAACAGTATCCTGGGAAGGGGCTTACACTGTAAGTGTTACAGCTCAGTATAATAAAGCTGTAATTATGGATGAGTTTGCAGGTCTAGAAAAGGGCTGGAATGATCCTGATATGCTGGTCATTGGAATGAATGGCATGACCGATGTGATGAATAAGACTCATATGACTATGTGGTGTATGCTTAATTCTCCACTTATGTTGGGAATGGATCTTAGAAATGTAGAAAAAGATGACGACATATATAAGGTTATTACGAATGAAGATGTAATAGCTTTGAATCAGGATAGTCTTGGTGTTCAGGCAAAGAGAATCTTTACATCAAAGGGTGTGAAGCCTGATACAACTTATCTTCGTGATAATGATAGAGTGGATGTTCTTGCAAAACCTCTTTCGGATGGCGGTGTTGCTCTGTCGTTTATAAATGTTAGCATGGGCTTTAGAGAAGACAGGATATCCATCAGTCCTGAGCTTATAAAGCTTTATCTTGGAAAGAAGATGGTGAATGCTGATGCCTTTGTAAATGCAGATAAATACTCTGTCAAGAATCTATGGACAAAGGAAGAAACAGTAATTAGTGCTGCAGAGATAGCAGAGAAGGGATTCTCTGTATCTGGACTTGCAGCTAATGATAATCTGACAATTCGAATAACTCCAATGTAAAAACAACAGGGATGCTAGTGCATCCCTGTTGTTTTAATCTCGTCCGCCTTCACGCATGGTGAAGTCTTTATCTTCCTCAATCATCTTCAGCATGATCTCAGCAAAACGTGGATCAAACTGTGTTCCACTTCCGTTAATTAATTCTTCTTTGATATGGTCCTGAGAGATGATGCTTCGGTAGCTTCGGTTACTGGACATAGCATCATAAGAATCGGCTACTGCAATGATACGTGCCTCTTCTGGAATCTCTTCACCAGCCAGTCCATCTGGGTATCCCGTTCCATCGTATCTTTCGTGATGCCATCTTGCACCTATAGAAAGCTTAGGCATCTCATTTATGTTCTTCAGAATCTGAGAACCAATAACTGGGTGTTTCTTTATCTCTTTAAATTCTTCTTCTGTCAGTTTATCAGGCTTATTAATGATGGTATCAGGAACACCTATCTTTCCAACATCGTGGAGCAGTCCCATAATATAGATATCGCTCTGTTCCTTCAGGTTATAGCCATATCGCCTAGCAATCTCTTTCGCATATTCAGCAACACGGCTGGAATGACCATTTGTATAGGTATCCTTTGCATCGATAGCACCTGCAAGTGAACTAACGACATTAAGGAACAGCTGTTCGTTTTCTTTAGTTTTCTTTTCAACCTCATCTGAAAGTCTCTTCTGAAGTCGAAGCAGTTCAGCAATCTGCTTTACACGAAGAGTCAGAATCTCAGGGATAAATGGCTTCTTAATGAAGTCTTTTGCACCAAGCTTCAGGGCTCTTTTTTCTGTGTCTGTATCATTTTCTGAGGTGAGAAATACAACTGGAATATCAGCAATTTCAGTTTCTTCCGCACGAAGCAGGCTGAGTGTTTCAAAACCGTCCATTCCTGGCATATTTACATCAAGAAGAATGAGATCAGGACGATGATCCTTTAGGAATGTCATAAGTTCTTCGCCAGAAGTAAGCTTTGTTACTTCAATATCATTTTTTGTCAGAATTCTTTCGGCAAGCTTAAGGTTCATCTCATCATCATCTACAATAGTAACCCAGAGCTTATCTCCACCACCTGTAAATAATTGTTCGGATTCCATAAACTCTGTCTCGTATCTGATGTCGAGAACATTTCCCTGTTTATCACGCCAGGTTCTGATTATATTTCCTACTACCTGTTCAACTGCCTCTGCCTTGATATCAGTAAGGACAATGAAGTACATATTCTTTCTGACCTGCATCAAGAGATCGCTTCGTCTAAGAATATTTGTTATATGCTCACCGAAAAGCTCATAGTATTCAGATATATCTTTAGAAGATGTATTCTCTTCATTATATTCGGCTCCAGGGAATAAAGTGATAAGGAGCTTGCAGGCGTTTCTGTGATAGCGCATAGCGTAGCGCATGACAAATCTATAAACACTGACAAAGGATGATTTATCCAGCTTAAGCGCACTTCTTGCATCATTTCGTTCAGCCATGATCTTGGTGAGAGTATCAAGATCCATGATTACAGTTTCATCATCGTCCTCGTGAGCGTTTTCTGTATAGATAGCATAACCATGCTTTTCAGAGTTCTTTACCTGATAGAGAGCTTTATCAGCTTTTTTAAGCGCATCATCATAATCAGAACAGCCCTGAGTTATGAACAGCGCACCTATGGATGCTCCAAGAGGAATATCCATATCTTCTCCAAGTATACGTCTGGCATCCTGCAGGAAGTCAGAATTTATATTTTCTGTAAGGATGTGAAGATCATTTTCGCTGGATATGGCAAAGGAATAGGCAGTGAATTCATCGCCACCGATTCGGCCGATTATATCATCAGTACCAAGATGCTTCTTAAGCTGGGAGGAAAAAGCGATAAGTATTTCGTCGCCAGCAGCATGGCCGTAGATATCATTTACCAGTTTGAAGGAATCAAGATCAATCATCAAAAGCACTCCAGGTTTTCTGGAGGATATCATCTCTATCTTGTCAGTTGTGGCCACCTTATTTAATAGACCTGTCAGCTGATCAATTATAGCTTCTTCATGGAAATGGTTTATCAGCTTCTGACGGTTTAGAATATTCTCGATACGTTTTATAAGAATATCCGCCTTGAATGGCTTATGGATATAGTCTGAAACACCCATCTCAAAGCCTCGAGCTTCTGATTCATTTGTCTCATCAGAAGTGAGAAAGACTACAGGAATCTCTTCCAGGCCTCTTTCTTTTTCCAGAACTCGTATCTTCGTAAGGGTTTCGAAACCATCCATTTCCGGCATCATGATATCAAGAAGTATAAGATCAGGGATTTCACTCTTTAGATAGTCAAGCAGTTCAAAACCTGACCCCAGCGGAGTAACAGATATCTCGTGCTTTGTAAGAATATTAGTGGCAATTTTAAGGTTGATTGAATCATCATCAACTAATACGATATGACTTTTCATGCCTTGGTTCCTTTCTGGTAGAAACTTCATGTTCTATTGTATCAAAAACTGTAGCGATTATAAACTTGAAATGATGTTTTTTTGCACTTATACTGTAGCTGGAGGGGTGTTACATATGATTAGTAGTAAAAAGAATCTTGCGATTATTTTGATATGCACATTTGTGCTCATGGCACTTATGGTTATCTTTACGTCGCGTGTTATCTTCAGGACTGCTTTTACATCTGTTGAGGAACTGGGGAAAGATAAGGCAACAGCTGTTACAGCAGATCTTGAGAACTATCTTGAGACCGCTGAAAGTGTTCTCTGGCTTGCCGCAGACACCGTAGATCATATGGTGGAAGAAGGTGCGACAAACGACGAGATAGTCGAGTATATTACAAGAGAGTCATCAAACACTGAAGAACAGTTTGATGAAAGCTATACAGGTATATACGGCTACATCAGAGGTGAATATATAGATGGTGTTGGCTGGGTCCCTCCAGAAGATTATGATCCTACCACAAGAAACTGGTATAAGACTACCATCTCAGGACAGGGAGATGTAATCATTATCTCTCCTTACGTTGATGCTCAGACCGGAAATGTTATCATTTCAGTTGGAAGAGCACTTTCTGATAATGAAAACGCATTGGCGCTTGATCTCACACTTAATGGTGTTCAGGAAATAGTTGAAGATATCCAGATAAATGGATACGGCTATGGTTATATCCTTAACAATGATGGAATGGTAATAGCCCATCATGATAAATCCGAAAATGGAAAATATTATAATGAAATCCCTGAGCAGAAGGAGGTATTCCAGAAAGCGACAGAGCTTGGAAAGGGAAGCTTTACTACGACTATAGATGGGGATAAATGTACTGTGTTTGTGGACACAGTTATGGATCAGTGGTATCTGGTTATCGTTACAAAGAATTCGGAACTGTATCAGGCTCCTATGTCCCTTCTGATCGTCAGTATCATTATTACCCTTATAGTATTTATCCTGACGACCACATTTTATATGCTGGGTTATAGAAGTGAAAGAAAGTCATATCTTAAACTCGAAGAAGCAAAAGAAAATGAGCGTAAGAAGGACTATGAGGCGAAGGTGCTTAAGCTTGAAAAGTCTGCTGCGGACAGTGCAAATAAAGCAAAGAGTGATTTCCTGGCAGATATGAGTCATGAGATCAGAACGCCTATCAATGCAATCCTAGGCATGAATGAGATGATACTTCATAGATCACAGGAAGAGGAAACCCTTGATTATGCTGCAAATATTAAGAGTGCAGGTAATACGCTTCTTTCTATCATAAACACAATCCTGGATTTTTCAAAAATTGAAGATGGTAAGATGAGTCTTGTGCCGGTAGAGTTTGAACTTTCCGCCATGATAAATGGACTTGTCCATTCCATAAACGAAAGAGCAAAGGCCAAGAATCTTGAACTGAGACTTGATATAGATGAGTCTATCCCATCGGTGCTGATGGGGGATGACGTAAGGATCAGTCAGGTTATAATGAATATACTTACGAATGCTGTTAAGTATACTGAAAAGGGCTATGTACTTTTTAAGATCAGGAATCTTGGTACATCGAAGGGCTTTTGTCGTCTGCTGGTATCTGTTAAGGATACAGGTATTGGAATCAAGCAGGAAGATATAGATAAACTATCCATATCCTTTGAACGTGTAGATGAGAAGAAAAATCGTCATATTGAAGGTACAGGACTTGGGATCTCCATTGTTACAAAGCTTCTTGAGATGATGGGCAGTTCTCTTAAGATTAAGAGTGAATATGGTGTTGGTTCAGAATTTTACTTTGAGCTTCCGATAGAGGTTGTTGATGACACTCCTATTGGTAAGTATGATATTACTACTAAGTCATCAAATAATGCTGCTGCAAGCGACGTGCTTGTCAGTGTATCAGATGCTCGTATCCTGATAACCGATGATAATGAGATAAATCGTAAAGTTGCATCCAATCTGATGAAGCTTTTTGGAATTAATCCTGATATATGTCAGTCGGGCCAGGAAACTATCGAACTTATGAGGGAGAATAAGTATGAAATGTTATTCCTCGATCATATGATGCCTGAGATGGATGGTATAGAGACATTAAAGATTCTTCGAGAAGAGTCATTGGTTGATAATACAGTAGTTATTGCTTTAACAGCAAATGCTGTAGTAGGTGCTCGTGAACAGTATATAAGTGCAGGCTTTGATGATTATCTGTCGAAACCGGTGCAGCTATCCCAGATGGAAAAGCTGCTGGTAAAGTATCTGCCTTCTGATGAAATCACCCCTGTTGGTTCTGAATCAGAGGAGGTCCCTGCTGATTTCGTTGGCCTGAGTAACCTGGAAGGCTTAAAGAAACTGGGACTTAATACTGAAGATGGACTGGCGTATTGTGGTGATGATGAAGGATTTTACTTTGAGATAGTTTCTGATTATGCTGCGGCAGCCTCAGAAAAGATAGAGAATCTTTCTGTATTTCTTTCGGAAGAGAACATGAAGGATTATAAGGTTCTTGTTCATTCTGTAAAGAGTTCTTCTAAAACTATAGGATGCAGCAGTCTCTTTGAAAAGGCAAGAGAACTTGAGAAGGCAGCTGCAGATGAAGATATAGAGTATGTAAGGGCACATCATGAAGCTGTAATGGAAGAATATAAAAATCTGGCTGAAAAACTAAATGTCCTTCTTAATGATAAAGACGCTGGCTGAATGCCAGCGTTTTTTTTATGGATACATTTTTGAAACAATGAATGTTTATTATATGGACAAATAAACAAAAGGAAAGGTGAAGTGTATGCGATTAAGGAAACTTATAACTGTTCTACTTAGTTCAGTATTTATATTATCTCTTTCGGGGTGTGGTACAACGGAGAATAGTTCTGTAGCTACGGAAGATGAGACAACTAAGGTGACAACCGAAATGACAACTGTGGTGGTTGAAGAACCAACAGAAGAGAAAACAGAAGAAGATACAGAAGAGAAAATAGAAGAATCTACTGAGGAAAGCTCAACAAATGGTGTGCTGCCATATGATGGTGATGAACTGGTTAGTAAGTATGAAAGCTTTGAACTAACATCAAGCAGTCTTCATGATGGAGTATGGGATGATGTTATATCAAATACAGACGAGGGTTCTAATGTGTCTCCTCAGCTATCATGGGAACCAGTTGATGGGGCTACAGAATATGCAATTTATATGGTTGACATCAGCATGCATTATTTCCTGCACTGGAATTCATCAGGAGTAACTGAAACAACTCTTCCTGAGGGTTGGGCAACTACTTCTGAATATGTTGGTCCATATCCTCCAGAGGGTGGATCTCATACATATGATGTATATGTTATTGCCCTAAAGAATCCTATAGAAAGACTGAAGGGTGGTGTTAATACTTCAACACTTAATATTCAGGTTTTTATTGATTCAACAGATACTGATGCCGAAGGAAATACTGGAAATATAATATCTATCGGACATCTTTCAGGTGATTTTACAAATAAATAATTATTTTGGTTCTAGATTAACAGTTGCTACTCGTAATGTGTTACAATATGTAATGGTTACGAAGTAGCAACTTTTTTTGGAGGATTTATTATGACAGACGATAAGGATTTAATGTGGGAAGAGGTCAGTACTGAGCATATAGTACAGGATGAATGGATTGATTTTAGAAAGACAGCATATAGATTTCCAGATGGAAAGATATTTGAACCATTTTATACATATTCAAGACGCGATTATGTAGTAATAGTCGCATCAGATGAAGATGGAAAGTATTTATGTGTAAGACAGTTCCGCCAGGGAATAAAAGAGGTTACAACTGAGTTTCCTGCAGGTGGCATTGAAAGAGCAGATGGAAAGCAGTATGGTGACAGAGTGCCTACATCTTCTGAGGATGCACTTGCAGCTGCAAAAAGAGAACTTAGTGAAGAGACGGGATATGAATCAGATGAGTGGACACATCTTATTACCATTCCATCAAATGCAACTATAGCGGATAATCTGGCGCATATTTATCTTGCTAGAAATTGTAAGAAAATGTCAGGTCAGAATCTGGATGAGATGGAATTCCTCAATGTGGAAAAATATTCAGCTGATGAGATAGAGCAAATGATATCAGAGGGGAACTTTAAACAAGCGATGCATGTTATGGCGTGGCTTATGACACAGAGGGTATAGCTGCTTAAGTGACAAGGGGGCTAAAATGTCATTTGAAAGTTTTGTAATTAATATAACCTGGAAAAAGAATGATGATAAGAGAGATGCAGGTCTTTCAATTCCTGAAGATATTAGATATATAAGGGATAATACCTATGGGGAAGAGGGCGCATATAATCTGCTGGATATATGTTATCCCAAGGATAAAGAGGGTAAAAAACTGCCTGTTATCATTAATGTGCATGGTGGTGCTTACGTATATGGCAGTAAAGAAACATATCAGTTTTACGCAGCAGATCTTGCACACCGTGGGTTTGTAGTAATTAATTTCAACTATAGACTGGCTCCCAAGTATAAATTTCCTACACCGCTAAAGGATCTGTCTCAGGTTATTCAGTGGCTGGAGGGGAAGAAAGATAGATATCCGGTAGACTTAAGTAACGTATTTCTGATTGGGGATTCAGCTGGGGCTCAGCTTGTAAGCCAGTACGCTGCTATATATTCAAATGAAAAATACAGGAATCTGTTTCGTCTAAGAAAACCAGAAATCACCATAAAGGGTATTTCCCTGGCTTGCGGACTTTATGATCTAGAAGACCATTTGTCTGGTAAAAGAACGGGACTTATAAAGGATTATTTTTCGTCGAAACCTGAGAGCTTTGGAGAGAAATTAAAAGTGCTGGACTATATAACAAAGGATTATCCACCTTGTTTTATCTTTAGTTCAGGAGGTGATTTCCTGTTAAAGAATCTAGAACCTATGACTGAACTTTTAAAATCCCGAGATGTGGAGTGTGAAAGCAGAGTTTATGGTGATGAAACTACGGGACATGTATTCCATGTAAATATTAAGAGCGAGCTTGCCACACAGGCAAATAATGATCAATGTGAATTTCTAAAAAGACATGTTGGCTAAATAGATGAAGTGATACAGTATAGTGTGATCATTGATAAAGAGGCATAAAGTATGGATAGAGAAAAGAAGATTATACGTACCAGTATAATAGGCATAATAGCAAATATATTTCTGGCAAGCTTTAAGGCAGGGGTTGGACTCCTGTCTCATTCAGTAGCTATCGTTTTAGATGCGGTAAATAATCTAAGCGATGCTCTATCATCTATCATTACTATTGTAGGTACTAAGCTTGCTTCCAGAGCACCTGATAAGGATCATCCGTTAGGTCATGGAAGGTATGAGTATCTTACAGCTATGGTAATAGCAGTAATCGTTCTTTATGCCGGTGTTGCGGCTCTGATTGAATCTGTGAAGAAGATAATACATCCGCAGACTCCTGACTATTCAGCTGTTACTATAGTTATTGTTGTGGTAGCTATATTTGTAAAACTTCTTCTTGGTACATATGTTAAGAAGACTGGAGAAACGGTTAAGTCGGAGTCTCTTATAGCATCTGGTACAGACGCATTTTTCGATGCTATTATCTCAACTGCTACACTTATTGCGGCTATATTCTTTTTGCTTACTGGTATCAGTCTGGAAAGCTATCTTGGTGTTATCATTTCCGTTATTATTTTAAAAGCAGGCTACGATATTCTTATGGATACAATTAGCGAGCTGCTTGGAAAACGAATTGATTCAGAGTTGGCAAAGAAAGTAAAGTCAACTGTTGTGGATTCCTTTGAAGAGGTTACTGGTGTATATGATCTGGTAATTCATAACTATGGACCTGACAGGATGGTGGGATCACTTCACGCCGAGGTTCCTTCGTCTATGACTGTTAAAGAACTGGATAAGCTGGAGAGAAAGATTGGTGAAAAAGTTTTTGAAGAGACTGGAGTTATTATCACAGGAGTTTCGGTGTACGCCGTAAATACAGGTGATAAAGAGTCTGAAGATATTGAGAAAAAGGTAAGAGAAGTATGTGGCAAGTATAAGGAAATTTTGGAAGTCCACGGTTTCTTCTTTGATAAAGAGGAGAAGAATTATCGCTTCGATGTAATTATTGATTTTGATATTAAAGATAGAAAAAGTATTTATGATAAGGTAGTTTCTGAATTAAAGGAAATATATCCTCAGTATGAGATTAACGCGACTCTTGATGTAGATATGTCTGATTAAAGAAATATAAAACACCGGTGAGGGACTTATGAAGAAGATTTTGATCCTTGAAGATGAAGAAAATATAAGAGACGAGATTGTGATCCTGCTTAGTACATCGGGTTACGCTGCGGAAACATTGACCTCATTTGATACTGCGGTGAAAGATATATTAGATGCTGCTCCTGATATGGTGCTTCTAGATATTAATCTGCCAGTTAAGAATGGTAAGGATATCCTGCGTGAAGTAAGGCAGGTTTCTGATGTTCCGGTCATCATGGTGACCAGCAGTGATTCGGAGCGGGATGAGCTTATATCCATGGGCTATGGGGCGGACGACTATATTACAAAACCATATAATCCAACACTTTTGCTCCTTAGAATAGGCAATATATTTAAGCGTCTGGGTGGAAGTACAGATGTGGCAGAATATGGCAATGTAAAACTAGATTTCAGACGCAGCATGATCATTGGAAGTGATGGGACGGAGACGGTTCTTTCGAAGAATGAGATGCTGATAATGTCATTTCTTTATAACCATAAGGGTCAGATCGTTAGTCGTGATGACCTTATGACAGATCTTTGGAACAATAGTGAATATCTAAATGATAATGCACTTACAGTTAATATAAGCAGACTGCGAAGCAAACTGGCTGATGCAGGGGTGGCAAATGCTATCGAAACTCGAAAAGGACAAGGATACATCCTGGTATGACAGTAAAGAAGTATGTAAAAGACAAAATAATAGAGATAATAATTGCAGCAGTCGTAGGAGTGATAATCCTTTGGCTGCTGACTATATTTAAGGTTAACCTGGTTGCGATTACTCTTATTACAGGACTTTTTATCCTGTCCTGGATTTCTGTTTTTATTTATGATTATTACAGAAGAAAAGGTTTTTATAATCGGTTATCTGAGAGCGTGGATAAGTTGGATAAGGCATATCTTGTTCTTGAAACTATGGAAACTCCGGGATTCCTTGAAGGGGAGATCATCTCAGAAATTCTTTATGAGATTGATAAATCCATGGCAGAAAATGTGGCTCTCTATCAGAAGCAGAGTAAAGACTTTTCTGAATATATTGAGATGTGGCTCCATGAGGTGAAGCTGCCTTTATCTGCTATAAGTTTAAAGCTCCATAATCTTATGAATTTAGATATAGATAACACTGAGTATAAGAAACTTCTTGCTGAAACAAGAAGGATAGAGACTCTTGTTAATCAGGTACTTTACTATGTCAGATCAGGAAGTATTGAGAAGGATTATCATATCGCAAAGTCACGCGTTGCTGATATCATTCATGAGACAGCTATGACATATAGAGAAAATCTTCAGGATAATAATATAGATTTTATCATTGATGCAGGTGATACAGATATAAATGCAGTAGAAGTAAATACTGATCAGAAGTGGTTTATCTTTATTATGGGACAGCTTATTTCGAATAGCATTAAGTATAAGCGTGACGAGGTTCAGTCCTTTGTAAAGATAGTTGTTAATAGTGAAACCTTAGGTGAAGGAGAAAACGGTATAACCATATCTGTGGAGGATAATGGTATCGGAATTCCTGAAAAGGATCTAAGGAGAGTTTTTGAAAAGTCATTTACTGGTTTTAATGGTGAGGGTCGTACAAAGTCTACAGGTATGGGGCTCTACATTGTAAAGGAACTATGTAAAAAGCTTGGTCATGAGGTAACTATTGAGTCTAAGCAGAATGAATGGACCAGAGTTAATATCAGAATAACCAATGATTCATTCTATGATGTGATGTAATATTACAACATTGTAATATTAAGTAATGTTAGAAAAACGACATCCTCTTTCTTATGACGTATTATACGTACAGAACAAAGAAATATATACGAAAGAGGAAAGAGGAATTATGGAAGGAATACTTAAAATTGATTCAATCGAAAAATATTATGGAAGCAAGTCGTCTCTTACAAAGGCAATAGACGGAATAAGCTTCGAGGTTGATGAAGGCGAGTACGTTGCTATTATGGGAGCCAGTGGAAGTGGAAAGACAACACTTCTTAACTGTATTTCAACTATTGATAAAGTAACCTCTGGTCATATCTATGTGGCTGGAAAGGATATCACAAAGCTGAAGGGAAATGCTCTCAACAAATTTAGACGTGAGGAACTTGGCTTTGTATTCCAGGACTTCAATCTTCTTGATACCATGACAGCTTATGAGAATATTGCTCTGGCCCTTTCCATTCAGGGAATGGGTGTAGCAAAGATTGACAGTCGCATCAGAGATATTTCTGCAGCTCTTGGAATAGAAGAGGTTCTTAAGAAGTATCCTTATCAGATGAGTGGTGGTCAGAAGCAGAGAGTTGCAGCTGCCCGTGCTATCATCACTGAACCTAAGCTTGTGCTTGCTGATGAGCCAACAGGTGCTCTTGATTCTAAGTCAAGTAAGATGCTGCTTGAAAGTTTTAAGTATCTAAATGAGTCTATCCCAGCTACAATCCTCATGGTAACTCATGATGCATTTACTGCTTCATATGCAAAGCGTGTAATCTTTATTAAAGATGGAAAGATCTTTAATGAGATCATTCGTGGAGGAAAGAATAGAAAAGAATTCTTTAATGAGATCATAGATGTTATCTCACTGTTAGGAGGTGACGCTAGCGATGCTCTTTAAACTTGCACTTAAAAATATAAAAAAGAGTGTGAAGGATTATTCAATCTATTTCTTCACTCTTGTGATCGGCGTTATTATTTTCTATATTTTCAATGCATTAGATTCACAGACGGCGATGCTGAATGTGTCCGAGTCTACTAAACAAATACTGATCCTTATGAATACATTCCTAAATGGAGTCAGTGTGTTTGTAGCAATAGTGCTTGGTGCACTTATAATTTATGCCAGCAACTTTCTTATTAAAAGACGTAAGAAAGAATTTGGAGTTTATCTTACTCTTGGAATGAGTAAGCGTCGTATGTCTACAATTCTTCTTACTGAGACTGTTCTTGTAGGTGTTATATCTCTCGCTATCGGACTTATCCTTGGTGTGGTTTTGTCTCAGTTCATGAGTGTTGCAGTTGCTAATATGTTTGAAGCAGATATGAGCAAATTCACATTTGTCTTTTCTGCAAAAGCTGCTGTAAAAACTATCATTTTCTTCGGCATCATGTATGTTGTTGTAATGATCTTCAATACTATATCAGTTGGTAGATGTAAGCTTATTGATCTTCTTCATGGAGAGAAGAAGAATGAACAGCTTAAGGTTCGTAATCCAATACTTTGTTTTGTTATCTTTACTATATCCTGCGTGGTTCTTGGAAGAGCGTATTACCTTGTAACAGTAGGCTTTAATGTGGATCAGGCGTTTGAATCACGTGACCTTGTAAAGGTTATTATCATGGGTTCTGTATCAACATTTTTCATCTTCTGGTCTGTTTCAGGAAGCATCCTTACTATTGCGACCAATATGAAAGGCGTTTATCTTAAGAAGCTCAACAGTTTTACACTTAGACAGTTTAGCAGTAAGGCAAATACTATGGTGATGTCTATGACAGTAATCTGCCTGATGCTATTCCTTACTATAGTCCTCCTGGGAAGTGCTATAAGTCTTACATATTCAATGAATTCATCCATAAAGAATACACTTACTAAGGATGTTCAGCTTCTTATGAGCTATGATGTAGAGGGAGTTGATCCAGAATCTGATATACTCTCTGATTTAAGTAACAAAGGTTTTGATACTGGTAAGTTCGAGAATATCGAAGACCTAAGTGTTTATGATTCTGAAGGTCTGACCATGGGAGATACCATGGGAGAATATATTCAGTCAGCTCTAAATTATTATACATTTGTTAATGAAGAGGAAGAAGAAGAGATAATCTCTCTTTCTGATTATAAAAAGCTTGCCAGGGTATTTGACCTTAAGGATATTACTCTTGAGGAAAATGAATATGCAGTTGTTGCTGATCTGTCTATCGTTATGGAAGCCCGCGGAAATGCAATGAAGGCGGGTAGCACTTTTACATATAGAGGCAGAGAACTTTCTCCTGCATTTGATGAATGTATTGATGGACCAATTCAGATGAATATAAATAAATGTAATTCAGGTGTTGTTGTTGTTCCAGATAGCCTTGTAGAAGGTGCAACTAAGTCTTGTGAACTGCTTTTTGCGGACTATGTATCATCATCAGATGAAGATAGAGATGAGACAGAAAAATATGTTGTAGACTTTATGAATGATACGTATCAGATTGAAGATTACACAAAGTGGTATATGTATTATTCAACAAAGGATATTTTTAAGGCTGGTTCTGTTGGTCTTGGTGCTATAGCTACATTTGTAAGCCTTTATGTGGGAATCATCTTCCTTATTGCCAGTGCAGCAGTTCTTTCACTTAAAGAGCTTTCAGAGTCTGCAGATAATATTGAGAGATTTTCAGTGCTTCGTCGAATTGGTACTGACGAAAAGATGATCAACAGAGCTCTCTTTAAACAGATTGGTATGTTCTTCTTTTTCCCAATGCTTCTGGCGGTGATCCATTCAGTCTTTGGACTTCGTGCTTCCAGCAAGATTTTAGAGGTGTTTATATCTGATGGTATGGGACTTGCAATCTTTGTTACAGCTCTGATCATAGTAGTGATTTATGGAGGCTACTTCCTGGTAACATACTTTACCAGTAAAAGAATAATCAAAGGTTGATCACATAACCTTCTTCCCTAAAAAGAACCACGTACATTTGTACGTGGCTCTTTTGTATTTATTATTAATTATTATATTTTTTAAACTTTAGTATTTTGATCTTTAAAATAGTGATCACTACTAAAAAGATTAGTGTATGAATAAAGATCATTGTTGATCCGGCCCCATCAAAGTAATCTGTATTTCCAACCATAGTAAGTCCATCCGTAACAGGTGGAAGCAGGTAGTTCAAAAATGTCAGAAATTTAAAAGAGTGGATCAGTGGAGTTTTGCATATGGTAATGATAATAATACAGAATACAGCGGTAAGGCGATATCTTCGTGTGAATACAATTCTCTGATGACACAAATCACCAACTGCAATACCACAGAGTCCATTTCCAAGTACTATTAATCCTCCCCAGATAACATCCGGTTTTTCCATAGGTCTCGTAAAGTTAGAACTATTTATTAAAGAACGGATTGCTGGGTAGGCTATAAGCATAGCTGCGAAGATAAGTATTACACTGATCAACACCATCTCTCTGGATATATAATAATTTAGAGATGAATTACTATGTAGCAGCAATATTTCTTCATGTACATCATTTTCTTTTTCCTGAATACTGTTAGCTATATAAGTGGCAAGTACAAAGAGAAATATTCCGGATATAAGAAAACTGCCACTGACCTGAACCGGTCTTATTGAATACATGATTCCCAGAAATGCTAGAAGGAGTACAGCAGGGATAACCAGAACTGCATTTTTAATTGTTTCTTTCATTCTAAGTTTATATAGGCTAAATATATTCTTCAATTCCCACAAGCTCCCATTCTTCGCTGTATAGTTTCATAACTGTAGCTTTTACTTCGTCTCTTTGAACAGTGAGCACATACTTGTTACCGTGCTCTGTCATCTCAGGCCAGCAATTGATTTTGCTATCCTTATTTACATAGATCTTGAATGTTGAATCGGCAACATCCTCTAGTTTCAGTGTCTCCAGCTTTCCTTTGTTTATGGTGTATATCTTATCGGACAGTTCATCCATTAATTTCTTTTCGTGACAGGACATAAATACGGTAATACCCTGTTTTTTAAGTTCGATCATCTTGTCTATAAATACGCGCTGTGAATCTGTGTCTTGACCAGAGAGTGGTTCGTCTAAAAGGACTATATCATGGGGAGCCAGAAGAGCCTGAATTACTCCGACCTTCTGAAGACTTCCCTTAGACATGTTTTTCATTTTGGTTTCAGTCATATCTTCCAGAAAGAACTCTTCGATCAGTTTGTTTACCTTGGAATGAGAAACTCCTTCCATATCTGCAACTGATTTCAGGTAATCGATCATCTTCACATCCAGCCCAGGAAACTTTTCAGGGACGTAAGAGAATCTGACCTTCTTATGATATATTAAACTACCATGATTGATCCCGGTGAACCCAGCCAGGATTTTTAGCATGGTACTTTTTCCACAACCATTGTGACCGGCAAATGTTATCGCTTCACCTTCGAAAAAATCATGTGAAACATCGTCGAAAATGGTATTTCCGCTATATGATTTTGTAACATGTTCAAATGTAACTAACTTTTCCATAATTTACCTCACTCGTCCTATATTACCACAAACCCTTTATCTTGGAAACAAACAGGGGTTCGATTATAATCCGAAGTGTGATACAATCGTTTCTATTGAATTAATTAAAAAGGATTAATAAAGTGGCTTTAAAAGGATATCTTGTAGAAAAATATAATAACATGCTGGGGGCATACACCTGCAATCATCTGGTGGAAGAAGCAAAGAATCTTGGAATCGACCTTAAGATCATCGGTGTGCATGATACGTATATCACTGATGGGAAGATTTATAATTCTGGTGAATTACTAGAAAAAAGAGACTTTCTGATCAACAGATATAAATGGGGCAAGACAGTTGAAGCTCTGAACAGTCTAGTGGCCAGAAGTTACAATAGCTTTGATGCCTTTGCTAAATATGTGAATAAATATAATCAGGTGAAGGAACTTCGAAGCGACGCCTTTCTTATTCCTAAAAATATTCTTGGAACTGCATCGCTTCCTTATGACGGTCTGACCAAGGAACTGGGATGTCCTATCGTCGCCAAAGGTCTTGAAAACTCTATGGGTGCGGAGATTGAACTGATTCAGACTTCTGAAGAGTATAAGTCACTAAGTACAAGGTACAGCAGCGAAAAAGAATGGCTTTACGAAGAATATATTAGTACAAGCTATGGCAGGGATTTGAGATTCTACAGCATTCGAGGTAATGCAGTTGCGGCCATGGTACGTAAGTCCCAAGGAGATTTCAGGGCAAATGTGGCATTAGGCGCGAGCGTCGAAGCCCACGAGATCACTCCTCAGATAAGTAAGATTGCGGCAGATATCTATGAGGAGACAGGCCTTGATTTTGTAGGAATAGATCTCCTGTTTGGGAATGCTGAAGAAGAGAAGAAAGAAGATAAGCTCTACTTCTGCGAGATAAATGTTATGCCAGGTATCGAAGGTATCGAAGAAGCGTCAGGCATTAATGTGGCAGAGAAAATTATCAGAACTATACAAGAGGATTTTGAGATTGAATAGAAAAGAAGCTGAGGATTTTATATATAAGTCCTACATGAAAGCTGAAAAGAATATAGATTATAGCAGTAAGGACTGTTATAAGAGACATCCTGAACTGACCCAGGGACTGATTCAGCAAAGGTCCTGTGCACCGGCTGTTCTTGTTACAGGAAGTAAGGGTAAAGGTTCTGTAGCGAGTATGATTTCCCAGATTCTCTCTGCAAAGATTAAGACTGGACTTATGACTAGTCCACATATCAGCAGCTTCTGTGAGAGATTTAAGGTAAATGGTATGGATATTTCTGACCATGATTTTGCTAAGCATGTATCAGCCCTGGAAAAAGAGATTGAGACAATCGAAGCAAAGATTCCAGAGAATGTATATATCAGCCCTATGGGGATTCAAACGCTTGTTGCTCTCGACTATTTTAAGACTCAGAATACGGAGGCAAATGTCTTCGAATGCGGCAAGGGTGCGAAGTACGACGACGTAAATAATATTGTTCATCAGTACTCTGTAATCAATAAAATCTTTCTTGAACATACACGTGAACTTGGAAGTACACTTGCTGAGATAGCAGAAGATAAAGCGTACGTCATCACAGAAAATCAAACAAGAGTTTATATAGCTGAGCAGGATTCTGAGGTGCGAACAGTTTTGATAAATCGTGCGGATTCTTTAGGTGTTCCAGTAAAGGAATATGGCAAGGATTTCTGGGCTGAGAATATTAGATTCAGTAAAACTGGCATGCTTTTCGATGTTGTTATTAATTCTAGCAAGTATACAGATATTCTGGTTCCTCTCATGGGTGAACATCAGGCTGAGAATGCAACACTCGCTCTTGCCTTTTGTTATGACTATTTTGAAGAGCGGGAAATGGCTTTCGATATAGATGTGATCAAGGATAGACTGTCAAAAATACTGTGGCCTGGAAGGATGGAGGTTATATCTACGTCACCTTTTATTATGCTGGATGCCTGTATCAATCGTGAAAGCTGTAAGTTAGTAAAAGAGGTTCTGGAAAACTTAGATATTAAGGATGTGACAACAATAGTTGGTATTCCTGATGATAAGGATTATGCAGGAGTGGTCAAAGAAATGGCAGATATATCATCCGGTATTATGTTAACCAAATCCTCGAATCCTCATTATGTATTTACAGATAAACAGGTTTCAACTCTTGCATCTGAAGGAATAAAGGTTATTCAAACTGATAGTGTGGAAGAAGCTCTCCAACTTGCGAAAGACAAGAGCAACAACATAGTGATATTAGGGACCACATCTGTTGTTGCTGACGTTAAGAAGCTTAGAATTGATAAATCCTGGGTTAGTTTATTATGAAACAACCCTTCCAAATACTTTGAAGTCACTGGCTTCATTTATCCTAATAGGCTTATAATCTGGATTAAAGGATAGTAGTTCTAAGAAGCCCTTTCCTTTATGGAGCTTCTTGCAGTAGGCTTGTCCATCCAGGTAGAAGATACCTATGTCTCCATCGAAGAGTTCGGTGGTTCTGTATACCCAGACGATCTGGCCGTTCATATAACGTGGTTCCATACTATTTCCGTTAAGTCTTATTCCAAAGCTTGCTTTTTCTGGAACTTCGCTTCCAACAACAACCATCTCATGAGCTTCGCTATCCAGGAATTCTCCAGTTCCGGCAGATGCTGCTAGAAGATAGAGTGGAAGTTCTCTTTTAACTGGGAGCTCTATAACATTCTCCTCTTTATTCTCTTCTATACGATATTCTTTAGACAGTTTTAGAAGTTTGATGTAATCCTGTACTTTCTCTTTGCCTGCATCATTGAGAGAGGAAAGAGGATTATCAGGATTTGGTTCCAGGAAGGTTGAGTATATGTCTGTGATACCGTATATTTTGCAGAGTAAAAGAAACTGGGTTGGGTTAGGAGTTGACTTTCCTTTTTCCCAGGTATAGATACTCTTATCCTTTGTAGCTGTGCCTTCTTTAGTAAGTAGCTCGGCTGCCTCCTTCTGGGAATATCCGGCTTTCTTTCTGTATTCAGCAAGTATGCTGCCTATATCTTTCATATGTTCACCACCAATCTATTTTTTGATCGTCCAGTATCCATTATATGCATAATGATCTTCGTTTCCAATCATATAATATTTCGATTTTATGAAGCCGAGATTACTTACTGCTTCTATTCGCTCTACTGCGTAAAGTGGAACTTTGGTTATTATTTCGGTGCATTCAAATAATTCATAAGCCGGTGGTATGATAAGTGTAAGTATCTCTTGAATTATTGAGGCTCTTTCGTAATCACTTCTTAGATCAAGCCGAATTACTCCCATATGATTGAAGTGATCTTCAGATGGTCTGTGAAACATCTCTATGGTGCCGATAGCTTTGGATATTGATTTGTCATAAATGGTCCATCTGACAAACCACTTTGTTTCGTATGACTGGATCCAGAAGTTAATGGCGGCTTCCATCTTGTTCATGGTAGGATAATAGAAATTGTCGCCGTCACAGTTGTCACTGTTAAAGAATGGGAGTGCATTCTTATCGCTATAGACTTCTAAAAGATCGCTTGCGTCGGTTCTTTCAATATATCTGATTAGAAATCTGTCTCCCTCGAAGCTTGGACAATTTTCGTATACATTTGTCATATTTGTATCCTCCCATTATCTAAATTCTGTAGAAAATTTTTTGTTGTTCCACGATCACAATATGTATCATTTCTCTATATTGGACTATACAATATTTCGTGGAATTACGCAAGAAAAATCTATAAAATATATAATATTATATAAAAATCACACTTGAAATCGACAAAATATAGAATTATACTATACCCAAAGCGCTTTATAATAATCTTTTGTTTTTGTAGATCTATAGTTAGATAGAATAGTTAAAAAGGAGAGTGATATGAGATGAGCGAAGTTGAGAGTCCTGGTAAAATATACGTAGAGGTTGATGCGGTATTTACGAAGGATGGGGGATTAGTTCCAAAGAAGATTTTTCTGGATGATGATACAGCATATGAGATACAGAAGATAACTGAAGTGAAGCGGGCGGCCAGTCTTATTGCAGGTGCAACTGGACTTAGATATACAGTATATGTGGATGGCTTCAAAAGTTATATATTTTATGGAGATAATCACAGATGGTTTATTGAAGGTAAGAGGACCATGTGATATAATACCAACTGGACTGCGGATAAGATAATAGATATCAAAATAATCCGTGAAAACACATCAAAGGTCACTAAGGAATTAGTGTAGAGAAAGTATTTAGGAGGTACGTAAAATGACTATTTATTCTGTATTTGATCCAGAGTTTGCTGAGTTTGGTAAGGTTCTTGATGGCTATGATACAGCTGAGCTTGTAAAGGCTATGGAAGCTATCGATATGCCTGCTGAGGGAGTTGCATATGAGCCAGGTATTGACTCACTTGAAGCTTGTGGAATCATGAAGCAGCTTACTGACAATGGTTTTGGTGGTATGCCAATAGAGCTTGGTATGTGCTGGGGATATAACAAGGCACTTAACTGTCTTGAGTATCATAGAAATAGCGAGATCAACATCGGTGCAACTGACTTCGTACTTCTTCTTGCTAAGCAGGAGAAGATCGTTAACGGAAAGCTTGATACAGCTGATGTAGTTGCATTCAAGGCACCTGCAGGAGCAGTTGTTGAAGTATATGCAACATCACTTCACTATGCACCATGTATGGTAACAGATGATGGATTCAGAGTAGCAGTAGTTCTTCCAAAGGGAACTAATACAGATATTGATAAGCTTGATGCTAAGAACGAAGAAGATAAGTGGCTTTGGGCTAGAAATAAGTGGCTCATTGCTCATGCAGATTCTGCTGAGGCAAAGCAGGGCGCTTATGTAGGTCTTGTTGGAGAGAATATCTCTATCTAATAGTATCTAATTCGTAATAGCGTAAAAAATCGTAAAAAGTAAATAAGCTTTATGATTGTATAAGCGCGAATCCTATGTATAATAAGAGTCGACTGATTTTTATCAGTTGACTCTTTTGTATTTTGGAGGAAAGTAATGAAGGGAACCAATCCTGTAATAAAGATGGATTATCCAGATCCAGATGTTATATGTGTAGATAATACTTTTTATATGGTGACTACAACCATGCATTATATGCCTGGTGCAGAAATACTAAGATCCTATGACCTTATAAATTGGGAACATGCTGCTTATGTTTATGAAAGACTAGATAGTACTCCTGGACAGAAGCTGGAAGGGGATGAACATATATATGGAAAAGGAATGTGGGCGGCCACGATTAGATTCTTTGATGGAATGTTCTATATCCTGTTCGTATGTAATGATACTCAGAAGACCTATCTATATAAGTCAAAACAGATAGATGGCCCATGGGAGAAAAGTATAGTAGAAGGCTTCTATCATGATGCTTCCCTTCTTTTTGATACTGAATCAGATGCCGAAGGAAAGAATATAGTTCGAAAATATATTGTTTATGGAAATACCAAGATTTATCTTACAGAGCTAAATGATGAAATGACAGCACCGAAGGAAGGAGGTCTCCATCGTCTTATTGTAGAGGATATAGGTAATCCTATGCTGGGTTATGAAGGCTCACATCTTTACAAGATAGAAGGCAGATATTATCTATTCTTTATTCATTCGAAGAAGGATAGATGGAGACGTGTTGAAGCCTGCTATGTGGCTGATTCTCTTGAGGGAGAGTTTAAGAATATAGATATAACAGATGGCGACCTTTTTGATGATGATCTGGGATTTAGAAATTCTGGTATTGCTCAGGGTGGTATTGTTGAAGGTCCTGAAGGGGTATGGCATGCGATAATGTTCCAGGATAGCGGTGCTATAGGAAGACTTCCGATGCTTGTTCCAGTTAACTGGAAGGATGGAGTACCTATATTTGGTACAGATGGAAAGGCAACTCGCGATTTGGAAACCATAAGCTTTCGTGAGGACTATAAGTATCATCCGCTTACAGATAGTGATGATTTTAAGTATGATATGAAACAGAAGCACGAAGAAGATAAGGAACACTTTGGTACTTACGGCCTTCGTAGTATGTGGCAGTTTAATCATGAGCCGGATCTCAGTCTCGTAAGTCAGGATGTAGAAGAAGGGTGCCTTTGGATAAAGACTGATAAACTTACCAACTCTATCTACCGAGCTAAAAATACACTTACACAGAGAATGACATTTCCTAAGTGCTCAGCTGAAGTAACTCTAGATGCATCGAGGTTAAATGATGGTGACTCTGCTGGTCTTGCTGCATTTCAGGGTAACTATGCCTGGGTAGGTGTTCAGAAGGAAGAGGGAAAACTATACGCTGTAATGTGTTCCTTTGAAAATACAAGTGGAGATATCTGGGAACTGAGTTCTGAAAAAGGAACAATTAAAGAAAAGATTGAATTAGATGAAAATGTAATAGATAGTAGTAAATTGAAACTAAGACTAAATGCATGTTTTGAGGATGATACAGTATACTGCGAAGCTGATAGAGGAACAGGCTTTGAAAGAATTGGCGGTACACATAAGCTTACCTTCAGACTTGATCACTTTACTGGATGCCGTTTTGGACTCTTTATCTATTCTGAAAAAGAGACAGGCGGAAGTGCAGGCTTTATGGATTTTCGATTAAACTAAAAAATGGGGACTAGCATATAACTATGCTAGTCCCTTCATTATTGCTTTATTTTTATACATTGCTGCATCAGCACGTTTTTCAACTTCGTTGATGTCTGTATCCACACCTGGATTATAGGTTGCTGTTCCAAATGCTATGGATACATAGTTATCTGGAAGCGGCATCTTGTTTGAGTATGGAGTCATAAGACTCTGCAGATGAGCAAGAAGTATATCCGCATTGTCATAGTCATCACCAGACAGAACGGCGACAAATTCATCACCACCGATTCTGTATATTGGACTGCGCTTAAAGACGCTGCATATCAGGTGACAGCATTTTATTAGATAATTATCTCCAGCATCATGTCCTTTGGTATCATTTACCAGTTTAAGATTATTTACATCAAACATGGCTATAGTGAAGTTAGGACAGGTTCCTGCGTCTATTTCTGCCTGAAGGTACCTTTCCTTGTCATCATATGCCATTCGGTTATTTACATTAGTAAGTGGATCGCGCCTCATTACTTCAAGAAGTCTCTTGTTTATAAGATCAAGACTTATGGCGTGACGGAACTTATCAAACACAAGTCCCATACGGCTCTGGTAAGTCTGAAGGAAATGGTCTTCTATCTTTTCTATACAGTCCCGGAAAATTAGATAACCATAGGATTCATCTGCTTCGTGGAGAGGCAGGAATACATATAAGTGATTTTCATCGTCTCCCTGATAACCAGGAATAAGATCGTTTGAATCAAACTGCTTATCCTCGTAGCTTATACCATTCTCTGTAGAATAAAGAACCTCCATGAACTTGCTGTACCCAGATGTTCTTAGCTTAACATTTTGATCATATATAGATAGACCAAAATTAGGCTCTAAAAGAATGTGAAATGAATCTCCTTCGTAATCATGATTTTCAATGAGCAGATTCTGAAGACTATTCATAAATTCCTGGTAGCTGAGGCATGACAGAATCGTACTATCTATCTGGTTGACTTTTCTATTAAAGTAAGTGGTTTTTGCGCGATTCTTAAAGTTTTCTCTGCCTACACGTCTTCTTATCTTGTCACTGTTACGATATGAATAACAGTTACAGCTTTCTCCTGGAATGAACTTACAAGGAATTATCAAAGAATCATTAGAGGTGTTTCCAGCTGTTGTGTCGATCCATAGCTTTCCGGCTGCTTCTCCCATTTCTGTAAAACACTGATCGACAGAAGCGATAGAAGGGTCGAATATCTGGCTGTCATCTATAAAGTCATATCCGCATACAAGAACATCTTCTGGAACGCTATGTCCATTGTTACTAAGTGAAATGCAGGTCTCCATGGCGAGACCGTCATTTGCGCATATAAATGCATCTGGAAGTTCGCGACCTTCTTTAGCGAATTTATTTATATATCTTGTTACAGCGGCATTTTCCCACTTCGTATAGTAAACTTCGACAAGATCTTCTGTGCGTCCCTGCTGTTCAAGATAATCCTTAACAGCTTGAAGACGAATCTCAGAGTCAAGTGAATCCTCGGTTCCCGCAAAGAAGATGATGCGGCGAACGTTATGTTCTGAGGAAAGGTGTTCACACATCTCTATAGTGGCAAGATAGTTGTCTGAACCGACATAAAGAGTGTTTTCATGCTTGGCTCCCTGAATGATGACAGGGATATTAGCAAATTGACTTCTTTCTATTATATCGTTAATTTCTTCAGGAAAGTTCAGACCGCTTCCGAAGATAACTGTGCCGTCAAAATCTTTTAGATTTGGCAACTTGAAGATATTCATTTCACCATGTTTCATGGCTGGTGTATCGATATATATTGGATAGCACAAAAAAAGGCATATATCTACAGCCTCTTTAGAAAGGGCGCTTTGCATGCCCGTAAGAAATTGAGACAGGATCTCGCTACACCATCCTGTTGAAAAAACAGCAATCTTTTTCTTCATGTGTTATACCCTAAAAGCAAAATACCTTAATTTACCCCGAAGAAATGTGGAGTTCACATCTCTGGTTAATATTATATCAGTTATTGATTTTATTTGCCAACACATAAAAAGATTTCTTTGTTTTATGGTGTGATTTTATGGTATAGTAGGTTCGTATTTTTGGTGATAAGAGTAACCGGTTATGATGAAGGAATTAGGATAGATGAAGCTGCGTTCAAAGATTAACAGCTACATAAATAGACTTAGTCTTAAAAGGAAGCTGATGCTCCTTTTTGTTTTTTGTGTTCTGATCCCACTTTTTGTAACAGATAGTATAGTCTTTTATAATCTTTATAAGGTTAATAAGATCACAAAGGAACAGGAACTTCGAAGCGATGCTGAAGCAATCAAGTACGGACTCATCGATGAACTGAATTATCCTTCTATCATTATTCAGAATATATACAAAAACTCTGAGATAGAGGATCTGCTCAATAAAGAATATTATGATCCGCTGGATTACTATACATCTTATATGGAGTTTAAGAAGAATTCTATCTATGACAGCTGGCTTGGACTGAATAATGAAACACTTGAAATATATGCGGACAATAACACCATTCTTAATGGTGGAATGTTCTATAAGCTGGAGCCTGAAAGAGATGAAAACTGGTATAAGAAACTTAGCGAGAACGAAGGAATTGTTCTTAGCTTTGAATTCAGCAAGGCTCCGACTGAAGCTTATTCTGAGCGAAAGATCCTTCTCATGCGTAAGATGGAGATGGCCAGAAAGAACCGAGTTGAAAAGGTTCTTAAGCTCACTATAAATTATAAAAGCTTTCAGAACGCTATCTTTAATGATGGTATTGAGTCGGATGTATATATATGTCAGGGCGATAAGCTTATCATGACAAATGTGGGCGGAACACATTATAGGGAAGCTTATAAGTTCTTTGATAAAAGCATTAAGTATGACTATAAGTATGATATGAATCTATATGGTGATAGTTACACCATATATCTTAAGAGTGGTAAGCATGGAATCTGGATGCTGGATCTGAAATCTACTATTATAGTATTCATTCTTCTTATCGTAAGTATTATGCTTCCTCTATACATGATAAAGAGACTGGATCACTCAGTAACACGAAGAATTGAGCTTCTTGGAAAACTGTTTGAGGATGCAAAGTCTGAAACTCTGACTAAGATTTCTGATATAGAAGGAACTGATGAGATTTCGTCGCTGATGATAAACTATAATGTCATGGCTGACCGAATGAATGACTTGATTCAGACTGTCTATATTGATAAACTTAAAAAACAGGAAATGGATATTGCGAGACAGAACGCAGAGCTGCTTGCACTGCATAGCCAGATAAATCCCCATTTTCTTTTTAATGCTCTGGAGAGTATTAGAATGCACAGTCTTCTTAAGGATGAAGAGGAGACGGCAGAAATGGTTGAACACCTTGCTATGATGCAACGAGTTAATGTGGACTGGCAGTCGGATATCGTATCTGTAGAAAAGGAAATGAAATTCATAGAAGCTTATCTTAAGCTTCAGAAGTATAGATTCGGTGACAGACTCAGTTATAGCGTGGATGTATCGCCGTCCTGCTATAATGTAATGGTGCCTAAGCTTTTCATAGTTACATTTGTGGAAAATGCTTGTGTACACGGTATCGAGAGTAAGACTGAGCCGGGCTGGATCTTTGTAAGAATCTATGATACAGAAGATGAGGTAATCTTCGAGATAGAGGATACGGGAATCGGAATGGATGAAGAGATGAAGGATAATCTTCTCTTCAAGATGAACAATGCGAGTCTGGAACTGATCAAGACAGGACGCGGCGTCGGAATGACAAATGCCTGTCTGAGACTCAAGATGATAACAGAGGATAGGGCAAGGTTTGATCTGGAAACTGAACCTGGAGTAGGAACTATAGTATTTGTGGCTGTTCCGAAAAATCTTGATGAATCAAAGGAAGATATAGAAAATACTAGTAGTGACATAAAGGAAGTGTAACAATTGTTAAAGGTAATGCTTGTTGATGATGAGCCTTATATAGTAGAAGGACTTAAGGTTCTTATCGATTGGGAAAAAGAAAACTTTGAGATAGTAAAGGTAGCGGAAAATGGAATCGAAGCCCTGGATTATCTAAGGGAGAATACGGTTGATCTCATAATTGCTGATATCAGAATGCCGCTTATGACAGGCCTCGAGCTTCTTGAGAAAATAAAAGAGGAAGCTGTATCAGATGCTTATTTTGTAATACTTAGCGGTTATAATGATTTCCAGTATGCAAGAGAGAGTATGCGTCTTGGATGTATGGACTATCTGCTTAAGCCTATCAAGAAGGATGAACTTGTTTCTATCCTGAGAAAGATCTCGGCTCTTAGTAAGGAAAATACAATCCTTGAGAAACATCATAAAGAGACAGAGACTGCATATCTTCAGAGACATCTGATCGCTCTCATAGTAGGAAGATATGATGAACTGAATCTGGACTATCTGGAAAAGAACATGCGTCTTTCCGAAGGAGTCAGATATGTGATAATTGAACTTCCTGAAATAGATGATCTGGAGACTACCGAAGGAAGTTTGATGCAGTATCGAAGAGAAATGAACGAGGCTGCAATGCAGATACTGGGAGATGATAATAATCATCTTATATATGATGTATCTCTTAATCACAGCGTATATGATACAGGATTTATTTACTGCGATTATATGGCTGAAGATAAGGATATGGATGACTTTGAATTCCTTCTTGACCTAAGTAATCGTTTGAAGGCTTCACTTAAGAGAAATGTACGTATTCTTTCTGGTAAGAAAGTTCCTGATATCTCTCAGGTATCCAAATCCTATAGTTCGGCATGTATCCTTAAATCTCAGGAGGTATTCCATGAAGTTCGTCCGGTAGTTATATATGAAAGAGAAATGAGCATCAACCCTAACAAGGCAACACTGTTTAAGAAGAGTCTGGATGATCTGGTAAAGGCTATCGAGCAGAGTGATGATGAAGAGATCAAAAGATGCGTTGATGTTTTCTATAGTGATATATCAAAGGCCGGACTTGGAGATTCAGTAAGTCTTAACATGAACTATCTGTTATTCCAGCTGATTCATATAGCCACAGAGCTGGATGATGAACTGGATCAGGAAGAAATTCTTCATAGAATATCAGAGAGTTCCTTTGATGAAGGTATAAAGCGTGGAAGCAGCAAACATATGTATAAGTTTGCAACAGAATATGCACAGTATCTGAATCAGCTTAGGAAAAATGTGTCCGGCGGTATTCTGAAGGATGTTGAAAATGAAATAAAAGAGAGGTACAACGAGAACCTCAGCCTTAAGAAGCTGAGTGAGAAGTACTTTATTAATTGTAGTTATCTGGGTTCTCTTTTTACAAAGAAGTATGGAGTATCATTTAAAGATTACCTTACAGACTACCGAATAAATGAGGCTGCAAAGCTTCTGCTCAATACAAATGATAAGATTGTTGATATATCTGTTGCAGTTGGATATAAGAACAGCGATTACTTTATCAGACGCTTTATTGAGATAAAAGGAATGACTCCTTCTCAGTACAGAAGACAGAAAAAGAACAACCTGTAAAGAATATTAACGAAACATGAGCAATATGTTAAAATATACCAAAAGGCATGTTAAAAAACTGCGAAAAATATCAATTTTATAGTTAACATAACTAAAAACCCTACAAAATTCTGTAAAATTTAAGTAAATTTTAAGAATTTGTAGGGTATTTTTTTGGAGTTAGTAGGGGGAAATATATCTTGTTAACGAGTATAATAAAGGTACTTAATTGCCTGGTAAGGGCTATCATACAAAATACATATTTTGAAGGAGGTAAAGTATGAGAATTAAGGCAAAAAGACTCGGAGCTTGTGCGCTTGCTGGTACTATGATGCTCACAATGCTTTCGGGATGTGGAGGTTCATCAAACGATGGTGATACTTCAAACACAGGGGACACTAGTAGTAATACAGCAACTGAGACTGCTTCAGAGTCATCAGCTACTGCATCTGGGGATGTTAAGGAATTTGATATGTTCATAGCAATGCCAGGTACAGAGATCAATGATGATAATGAGATTCAGCAGATCATCGCTGATAAGACTGGTGTAAAGGTTAAAGAAACATGGCTTACAGGTCAGACAGACGCTGAGGCAATTGGTACAATCATCGCTGGTGGTGATTATCCTGACTTCATCAACGGTGGAGATGCTATGATGCAGCTCTATGACAATGATGTACTTGTTGCTTGGGATGATTATCTTGATGATTATCCAAACCTTAAGGCGTTCTACACTGATGAAGAGTGGGATAAGTTCCGTATGGATGATGGACACATCTATTGGATGAACGTATTCGGAAATACTCTTGGTGAGTCTAAGACAACAACTCACAATGATGAGGCTTTCTGGATTCAGGCAAAGGTTCTTGAGTGGGATAACTATCCAAAGATTGAGACTCTTGATGAGTACTTCGATCTTCTTGAGAGATACTATGCTGAGCATCCAACAATGGATGATGGTACAGAAATAATTCCTTACACAATTCTTTGTGAGGACTGGAGATACTTCTGTCTTGAGAACGCTCCTGAGTTCCTTGATGGATATCCAAACGACGGTTCTGTAATCGTTGATAAGGAAAATATGAAGATTGTTGACTACAACACAACAGATACAGCTAAGATGTACTTCCAGAAGCTTAATGAAGAGTACAACAAGGGTATCATTGATGTTGAGTTTGGTACACAGACATATGATGAGTACATTTCAAAGCTCTCTACTGGTAGAGTACTTGGTATGTGCGATCAGAACTGGGACTTCAACTTTACAATTTCTGACGTATTCAAGCAGTCTGGTCTTGATGAGGAAGGCTGCAGCTATATCCCTCTTGGACTTGTAGCAGAGAAGGGTATGGAGAACAGATGGCATACATATGATGATACACTTAACATGTCATCAGGTGTTGCTATTACTAAGGACTGCGAAGATATCGAAGCTGCATTCCAGTTCCTCGATGATCTTTGCGGACAGGAAATCAGAGACCTCAGATTCTGGGGCGTTGAAGGTGTTGACTATGAAGTAGATGAGAATGGTCTTTTCTACAGAACAGAAGAGCAGAGAACAAAGTGGTCAGATCCTGAGTATCAGGCATCACACGAGTGTGCTTACAGCTACATGCCTCAGTACCATGGTACATCAACAGATGGCAAGAACGCTAACAAGCCAGAAGAGCAGACATCTGAGTTCTTCGATACACTTCCACAGCCTGTTATCGATGTATTTAACGCTTATGGCGCAACAACATATCCAGAGCTTATTGGTTCTGTAGTTGAGTCAAATGGTCCTTGGTTCCCAATGTATTCATATTCAAACAATATGACAACAGATACACCAGGTGGTGTTGCTTGGGTTAAGATGGGCGAGACAAAGCATGAGTGGCTTCCAAAGGTAGTTATGGCATCTGACTTCGAGTCAACATGGAATGACTACATGGATGCATACAATGCATGTAATCCTCAGGACTTCCTTGATGAGATGCAGGAAGAGCTTGAGAGAAGAGCTGGACAGTAAGATTACAAAAAATGATCTGAAATCTTTAAAAGGGGTTATGCAGCCATAGCAATATGGCTGCTATCCTTTTAAAAGTTGGGAGAGATAGTTATGAGTGCTAATAAAACCAAATTGATTAAGCCGTCAAAAGTTAGGTTTTCGAAAAAAGAGGTAAAGAGACAGTGGCCACTTCTTGTTTGGTCAGCAGTTTTCTTTGCATATGGTATCCTGTTTAATTATATCCCATTGGCTGGTTGGTTAATGGCTTTCCAGAATTACAAGCCAAAGACAGGATTGCTCCACTCTAAGTGGATTGGAATGGACAAGTTTAAGTTCTTGTTCTCAGATGCAAATTTCTTGATCGATATCAGAAATACTCTTGCAATGGGTATTCTTAATCTGGTATCTACTTTCGTTATGGCAATTCTTTTTGCCATTCTCTTAAATGAGTTAAAGTCAAAGGGTGGAAAGAGAGTCGTACAGACAATTTCTTACCTTCCACACTTCCTTTCATGGATTATCGTTACAGGTATCCTTCATGATGCACTTTCTGCATCAGGTATCGTCAATGAGATTCTTGGAAATCTCGGACGTCAGCCAATCAACTTCTTTGCTGAGCCTAAGTATTTCTGGGGCATCGTTGCATTTGCTAACGTATGGAAAGAGACTGGTTGGAATGCAATTATCTATCTTGCAGCTATTACATCTATAGATCCTAACCTCTATGAGGCAGCTAAAATAGATGGAGCCGGAAGATGGGGTCAGATACGACATATCACACTGCCTTCACTTAGACCTACAATCATGATTCTTCTTCTTATGAACATTGGTTGGATCCTCAATGCAGGTTTCGAGGTTCAGTATATCCTCGGAAATGGTCTTGTAAAGCGTGTTTCAGAAACAATAGATATTTACACACTGACATGGGGTATCAGTCAGAACGACTATTCCCTTGGTACTGCAGCCGGTATATTCAGAAGTGCCGTTTCTATCGCACTTATTCTGATATCCAACTACGTTGCGCGTAGAACCGGTGAAGATAAACTATTCTAAGGAGGTTTTGAAAGATGAACGAATTCAAAAATGAAACTGAATTAGAACAGACTTCATCGGGTGATATGAGACGTGCTCCAAGCGCTGCTGGCGGAAGAAACGAATATCTTCCAGTTCCAAAGCCAACGAAGTACAAGAGATCCGTTGGAGATCATGTTTTTACAGTTTGTAATATTATATTTATGGTACTCTTCGTAGTAATTACGGTGTACCCAATCCTCAATACACTTGCATTATCATTTAACGATGGTATTGATGCAGTTAGAGGTGGAATACATATTATTCCTAGAAAATTCTCATTAAACAACTATAAGTCTGTATTTGCTATGAGGAACCTTACAACAGGTCTTTTCATATCAGTAGCTAGAACAGTACTTGGTACACTTATCGGACTTTTCGTAAATGCAATCCTTGCATTCATTGTAAGTAGAAAGAGATTCCTCCTCAAGAAGCAGCTTACAGCATTCTGGGTATTCACCATGTATGTAAATGGTGGTATGATCCCTGTACTTCTGCTTTATAAGACTCTTCATCTTACAAGCACATTCTGGGTATATGTTATCCCAGGACTTATCTCAGCATTCAACATGCTGGTTATGAGAACATTCATGGAAGGTATTCCTGATTCACTTGAGGAAGCTGCTCAGATGGATGGTGCAAGCTATTCAACAATATTCGTTAAGATTATTTCTCCACTCTGCAAGCCTATGTATGCTACAATCGCACTTTTCATAGCTGTAGGACAGTGGAACTCATGGTTCGATACAATGCTGTATAACAGACTTTCAGCTGAGTATACAACACTTCAGTACGAGCTTATGAAGCTTCTTTCATCTGTATCAAGTCAGTCAAGTAAGGTTGATACAAACTCAGGTGAGGGAGCAAATCTGCAGCCTATATCAGTTCGTTCAGCTGCAACAATCGTAACAATGGCACCTATCGTTTGTCTGTATCCTTTCCTGCAGAAGTATTTCGTTGCAGGTCTTACAATCGGTGGTGTTAAGGAATAATTACTGGCGAGATTACTTATGAACTTTTTATCTAGATTCGATATATCAAACGAAACTGCACAGGAGAGATGTCTGGAGATTTTCCAGACAATCTTCTATGGTGCAGAAGGAGAACGAGTATACACACCAGTTGGTGAGGATATGGGATATATTGAAGATACGGGAAATCATGACGTACGCACAGAAGGCATGTCTTATGGCATGATGATGTGCGTGCAGATGGACCGTAAGGAAGAGTTCGACCGTTTATGGAAATGGGTTAGGACCTATATGTACTTAGATAAGGGCCCTAATAAAGGATACTTCGCTTGGTCTTGTGAGACCAATGGAGAGATGAATTCATATGGCGCTGCTCCAGATGGCGAAGAGTTCTTTATTATGTCTCTTATTTTTGCGGGAAATAGATGGGGTAATGGAGAGGGAATCTTCAATTATCATGAAGAGGCCCGTCAGATAATTCATACTTGCATTAACAAAGGAATTAATGATGGTTCTAAAGGTAGTGCAATGTTTGATGCAGAAACAGGATATATTAAGTTTATTGCTGACTGCAATTTCACTGATCCATCTTACCATCTTCCACATTTTTATGAACTGTATGCTCAGGTAGCTGAACCGGCTGACGCTGAGTTTTGTAAAAAAGCAGCTGTTGCCAGTAGAGAATACTGGAAGAAGGCTTGTCATCCAGAGACTGGTCTTTCAGCTGAATATGCTAACTATGATGGAACACCTCATAAGCTAGATCATCCTGAATATTTCGGTGGACGTCATGACTGGTTTTATAGTGATGCCTATAGAACTATTCTCAATATAGCTGTTGACAGCGTATGGTTTGGTGCATCTGATTGGGCTAAGGAAGAAGCTGATAAGTATATTTCTTTCTTTGAAAGACCTGAAAATCAGGATGACTGGGATCATATATATGAAGTGGATGGTACAAAGTTAGATGAGCCTGCACTTCATCCGATTGCGATTATTGCGACAAATGCTACTACTGCAGTATTAGTCAATAATGATAAAACTTCTAAATGGGTTAAAAGATTTTTAGATACTCCACTTAGGCTGGGGGATAGAAGATACTATGACAATTGTCTGTATTTCTTCTCTTACATGATTCTTAGTGGAAATTATAAAGTTTGGTAGGTTAAGTATTAATGGATATTTTCAGATACGACAGTGATTTTATGCAAGCGCTCGGTAGAATAGCTGATCTGGCGTGGCTAAATATACTGTGTGCAATCTGCTGCTTTCCCATATTTACCGCAGGAGCTGCTGTCACCGCAAAGTATTATACTGCTATGAAACTTGAGCGTGGACAAGCGCCTGGAGTTACCAAGACTTTCTTTCGTGCATTTAAGGAAAACTTCCTTCAGGATCTGAAGGTTACAGTGATCCTTATTCTGATTTGCGCATTCTTCGCATATGATTGGTTATATATCTATAAACAAGGTGTGGGATCACTTAGTCCTGTAGTTATTGGTATGCTAAGTATGTTTACTGCAATGATACTTATTATAACCTTCTGTGTATTCCCTATGATTGCTAGATTTGAAATGAAGACCTTTGATTCCCTTAGGAATGCTTTGGTTTTTGGAATAATACATCTTCCAAGAGTTGCTCTCGGTATTTTCCTGGCTGTAATACCATTTGTCATTAGTATCTGGTATTTTAAGTGGGCATGGCTCATATGGCTGTTTTTTGCTTGTATAGCGCTTTATTATAATTCAAGATTTTTCATAAAGAGTTTTGATAAGCTTGAAGAGAGAACCTTTGGACCAAAGGAAACTGCTGAAGATCCAGAGTATGTTCTGGATGATGAAAAATCAAATGAAGAAGATTCAGATCCTGAATCTCAGGAGGAAGAGTCTGAGATTGATGAGTCTGAGGATGAAGTAGAAGAGCCAGAGAATGATGAGGAAGAGGATTCAACCGAAGAGGAGACTGGCGAGGAGACTGAAGAAGAGTGATTCACGGATTAACCTTTAAGGAATATGTTGAGGAAGAAAAACAGAAACTTAGCGAGATGAATAAAGAGGAAAAGATAGATTACTTTAAGGAGTACTATCTGAAGCTCTGCATCTTTGGTGTAGTAGTTTTAATTCTTCTCTTATGGTTAATGATAGATATTGGACTCAATCTTAGACATAATGTCGTTACTGGTGGTGTTGTAAATACAAAGCTGACTACGGAGGGAACTGAACTTCTAGGAAAGCAGTATCTGGAACACCTTCAGCTTAGCAAAGTATTTAATAAGGTGAATATTGCACCAGATATTTTCTTAGATGACGACGATCCACAGTCGTATACTATCTTTCAGGCAGAGCTTGCGACTAATTCATATAATTATCTGATCACAGATGATAAGGGACTGGACTTCATAGTTGAACTTGAGTGTCTGGCTGACCTGGATACCGTACTTGACTCAGAGGTTTCAGGACAGATTTCAGACAAAAAAATATATAAGAAGCTAAAGGAGTCAGGAACGGAAATAGCAGCAGCTATTGATATAACTGATACAGCCTTTGCAAAGGAATATATTGAATCAGGGGGAAAAGTATATTTTGTCATCTCCGGAAAGGAGAAAGAGTACGACTCAGCAGTTGCTATGCTGAAGTACATTCTGGAAAGATGACAAAATTATTGGGGCGGATACTTAAAACCTCCTTAAAAGTTTTTTTGACGGGCGTATCTTATCTTGGATACGCCCATTTTTTTTAAGAAAGGAAATAATTATGAGTGAAGCAGTTAAGAGAGAAGCAGTAAATCCATATCTTCCATCATGGGAATATATACCAGATGGTGAGCCATATGTTTTTGGTGACAGAGTATATATTTACGGTTCTCATGATATTTTCGATGGTCATGTATTTTGTCAGGGGGATTATGTATGTTATTCAGCCCCAGTAGATGACCTGGGTAACTGGAGATACGAGGGCGTTATATATCCAAAGACAGCAGATCCACTTAACCCAGATGGTTCTATGTGCCTTTATGCACCTGATGTAACAGTAGGTCCTGATGGACGTTACTATCTCTACTATGTTTTAGATAAGGTAGGAGTAACTTCTGTTGCAGTTTGTGATACTCCTGCAGGTAAGTATGAGTTTTATGGATATGTTCATTATAAAGATGGTACACGTCTTGGAGATAGAGAGGGAGATGAGCCTTCATTTGATCCTGGCGTAATTACTGAGGGAGATAAGACATATCTTTATCTTGGTTTTGCGTCACGAGGAGATAAGTCAAGAAGTGGTTCTCTTCTTTCTGTACTTGGTCCAGATATGCTTACTATCGAGGAGGAGCCTGTACTGGTAGCTCCTGGTATTGAATATCCTGATAAGGGAAGCTTTGAGGGCCATGAGTTCTTTGAGGCATCTTCAATCAGAAAAAGAGGAGATACATATTATTTCATCTATTCTTCTATATGGATGCATGAGCTTTGCTATGCTACATCTGATTCGCCAAAGGGTCCATTTACCTATAAGGGCGTGATCATCAGCAATGCTGATATGGGTATCGATACCTACAAGAAGGCTGATGTTCCTGGAATGTATGGTGCAAATAATCATGGAAGTATCGTTGAGATAGCAGGTGAGTGGTACATATTCTACCATCGTCATACTAATGGCACCTGGTATTCCAGACAGGACTGCGCTGAGATAATCCATTTTGCTGAGGATGGCACTATCCCACAGGTTGAGGTTACCTCACAGGGTCTGAATGCAGCTCCACTTACAGGACGTGGAGAGCATATGGCATATACAGTCTGCAACATGTTTACTAATGAGCCTGAAGTTTACATTGGTAAGCCAGGGCTTCCAACTGTAAAGGAAAGACTTGATGAAGGCATGGAGCATCCAGAGGCATTTATCACAGGTATCGTTGATGGAGCAACTCTTGGATTCAAGTATTATAAGTGCGAGGGAATCAAGAGTATTACTCTTGAACAGCGCGGTTACGGAAATGGAGTATTCGAGGTAAGAACATCTCCAGATGGTGAAGTTCTCGCAACGCTTCCTGTTGAAAACAGAAATATCTGGACTGAGCTTACAGCAGATATTGATCTTCCAGATGGAGTATATGCATTTTACTTCACATTTGTTGGAGGTGCCAGCAGCCTTCAGCTTCGCAGCTTCACATTAAAGTAGTACAAGGAGTAACAAGATGAAAGCTAAAATTAGTATTGATTTAAATAAACAGATCAGCAAGATTGATGATCGTATATATAGCTCATTTATTGAGCATCTTGGCAGAGCCGTATATGGCGGAATCTATGAGCCAGGTCACGAGACAGCAGATGATATGGGATTCCGTCAGGATGTAATGTCTCTTATCAAGGAGCTTAAGGTTCCTATGGTGAGATATCCAGGTGGTAACTTTGTTTCTGGTTATAACTGGGAGGACGGAACTGGAGATAAGGCTCTTCGCCCAAAGAAAATGGAACTTGCATGGAACTCTATCGAAACAAACGAGGTTGGTATAGATGAATTCCAGGAGTGGGCGAAGCGTGCTGAGTCAGATGTGATGATGGCAGTAAACCTTGGTACAAGGGGAGCTGATGATGCAAGAAATATCGTTGAGTACTGCAACTCAAAGACTGATACATATTATGCAAATAAGCGTAGAGAGAATGGATTTGAAAATCCATTTGGAATCAAGGTTTGGTGCCTTGGAAATGAGATGGATGGTAACTGGCAGATAGGTACAAAGAGGCCTGCTGAGTATGCAAGACTTGCCTGCGAGACAGCTAAGCTTATGAAGATGGTAGATCCATCTATTGAGCTTGTTGCATGTGGTAGTTCAGGTCCTTTCATGGAGACCTTTGGCGAGTGGGAGGAGACAGTTCTTCGTGAGGCTTATGAGCATCTCGATTACATTTCTCTTCATAGTTACTATGGAAATCCAGATGACAACTCTCAGGAGTATCTTGGTTCTGCAGCGATAATGGATAAGTTCATTCGTGACGTTATCGATATCTGTGACAAGGTTAAGGCTGAGAAAAAGTCAGAGAAGGATATTAATCTTTCATTTGATGAGTGGAACGTATGGTTCCACAGTAATGAACAGGATAAGAAGCAGGAGCCATGGCAGATAGCACCACCTCTTCTTGAGGATATGTATAACCTTGAGGATTCTATCGTGGTTGGTGACCTTATGATCACACTTCTTAAGCACAGTGACAGAGTAAAGATTGCATGCCTTGCTCAGCTGGTAAATGTTATCGCTCCAATCATGACTGTGACAGGTGGCGGAACATGGAAGCAGACAATCTTCTATCCATTCATGTATACATCAGTAAATGGCCGTGGAACAGCACTTGATACTGCTGTTGAGGCTGGAATATTTACAGAAGGAAAGGCAGAGAATGTGGCTACAGTAGATGCAGTAGCAGTTCTTTCTGAGGATGGAAATACAGTATCACTCTTTGCAACTAATAGAAAGCTGGGAGAAGATGCAGAGCTTGAGCTTTCTGGATTCGAGGGCTTTAAGCTTGTGTCACATATCTCTATGGAGGGTGATGACCTTAAGGCAGGGAACTCTATGGAGACTCCTGACAATGTTACACCTGTAACCCACGAGGTTGGTGACACAGTAACACTTAAGGGCGGCTCATGGAACTACCTGAAATTTACAAAATAATGAGTCACTTTGGCTCTATCGCCAATTGACTCATTTTGAAGGATATAGTTATGGTTATTAATAAAGATACAAGCGTCCGGTTTTTCTATGAAGAGGAGACACTGAGCGGCGTAAAGAAAATATCTGAACTTGTTATAAAGGATGTGGAACTGGTAACAGATTCACATCCTGTTAGTGCGTTATATGATGCGACTTCGTATCAATATGCTACTAACTCAGTGGATATCTTTTTTGGAACTATTGGGATGAGTCCACTGCTTGATTCGTTAGCTGAAAAGGGTGAGATTTCATTTGACGGTATAGAAGGAAAGAGAGAGGTTTATGGCTTCTTTCCTCTGGTTGGAGAAGATGGTGCTAACCGCATCGTGATCGCTGGTAGTGATAAGCGTGGTACTATATATGGTCTTTTCCATATTTCTGACCTTATGGGAGTATCTCCTCAGGTTAACTGGTCTCTGGCGACTCCAGCTAAAAAGGAGCTTGTGATCATAGAGGCTGATAAATTTATTTCGAAAGAACCATCTGTTAGATATAGAGGCTTCTTTATAAATGATGAGTGGCCTTGTTTTGGAACCTGGTGCAATAAGCACTTTGGCGGTTTCACAGTGGGTGCATATGAAGGCGTCTTTGAGATGCTTCTACGTATGAAGGGAAATTATCTCTGGCCTGCTATGTGGTCTTCCTGTTTTGCTGAGGATGGCCCTGGTCTTGCAAGTGCAGAGCTTGCTGATGAGCTTGGCGTAGTTATGGGTCTTTCCCATCATGAACCTTGTCTTAGACACGGCGAGGAGTATAGCCACGTTAGAGGTAAGGATTCAATTTACGGCGACGCCTGGAATTTTATAACCAATAGAGAAGGAATCATAAGATTCTGGAGAGATGGTCTAAAGAGAAATGGTCATCTGGAAAATGTCATCACTGTTGGTATGCGTGGAGAAAGAGACTCCAAGATCATGGGTGAGGCAACACTTAAGGATAATATTGAATATCTTAAGGATGTTATCCGTACACAGAATCAGCTGATCAAAGAAGAGGTAGATAGTGATCTCACTAAGGTGCCTCGTATGCTGGCTCTATATAAAGAGGTGGAGCCTTTCTATTACGGTGATGCAAATACTGAGGGACTCATGCATTCAGAGGAGCTGGAGGATATCATCCTCATGCTCTGTGATGATAATCATGGTTATGTAAGAACTCTTCCTACAGAGGAAATGAGAGCTCACAAGGGCGGATTCGGTATGTATTACCATTTTGATTATCACGGCGAGCCAGTTTCCTATGAGTGGATAAACAGCACATATCTGCCTGAGGTTTGGGAGCAGATGACTACGGCGTATGAGCATGGAATCAGGGATCTCTGGATTGTAAATGTTGGAGATCTTGGACTAAATGAGATGCCACTTAGTTATTTCCTGAGTCTTGCATATGACTACGATACTTATGGAATTAACTCTCCAAATATGACAAAGCAGTATCTAAGAAACTGGATGGAGAAAGCATTTGGCGCAGCCTTTAGTGCTGATGACCTGGATCTTCTTACGGATACTTATAATCGATATACAAGACTGGTTCATAACAGAAGACCTGAGCATATGGATGAGAATGCATATCCGATCGAGGGATATGTGGCTGAATCTGTTCTCCAGGAATCATCATATATAAGAAAGACTATCACTGAATTAGAAAGTAGATGTGCTGCAGATAGTAAGGATGCATTTACGGAACTGATTTCCTACAATGCACTTGCTGGAATGAATCTTATAGAAATGTGGATCTATAGAGCTTATAATCATGCATTCGCTTCTATTGGAGCTACTGTGGCCAATACCTATGCTGAGAAGATCAAGGAGTGTCTTGATATAGATAAAAAGCTTGCGGATAAGTTTGGTGAAGCGGCAGATGGTAAATGGGACGGCTTCCAGCTGGCTGAACATATAGGCTTTAGAAACTGGAACAGTGAGCTTTCTGCAAGACCGATTCTTGAAACAGTTATCCCTGTAAACGGCCCAACTATTATGGCGGGACTTACAGGTGAGCTGGACGCTAACAGCGGTATGGAGTGGTCTAAGAGGACACTTACAGTTAGAGAGTGGCGAGCTCCTTATGAAAGTGAATCCGAGATACGTGATTCTAAAGATTTATTTGAAACAAGAATCTTTGTTGCATCAGCAGGCGACAAGCCAGTTAGTTTCGAAGTGCTACTATCTGACGGAGCTGATATAGAGATAGATAAGACTAGCGGTACAGTTGGTCCAGACAACCTGATCGAATATATAACTGTTAAGGCTTCGAAGGAAACACTTGAACGTCTTTCGGAAAAGGACGATGTACATTTATATATTGCGTATGCAGATGGAAAGGTGGATTTCAAACTTCTTGGTTTCAGGAAGGATGTGATCGAGATTGCTGCTGAGGATTATACATCCAAGAAGGATGCAACTAATTCGAAGGTTGATGGAGATAAAGAGTTTATTACTCTAAAAGATGTTGGAAGCTGGGACAGTGGAGTGAAGTTCTTCCCGGTAATTAGTAATTCACTACTAAGCAGTGATACTCCATATCTTGAGTATGAGTTTAATGTTGAAGAAGCGGGAGAATATAAAATCTTCTTCCAGATTCTGCCAGCGAATCCATTTACCGCAGGAGAGAATATCTTTATCAGATATTCAGTTAATTCGCAGTCGATTAATGATGTAAAAGAGATAAAGCTTCTTCCTGATGATTATCAGGCTGGAATCTCTGAAGAGTGGGGAGATGGAGTACTCACACATATGAGACGTCCGGAGGCTTTGATAGAGCTGGAGAAAGGTGTTAATAGAGTGAGATTCTACGCGGCATCTCGCGAAAATGTGCTCGAAAAAATAATCATCAAGAAATATATCCCTGATAAGGGAAGACAGAAACATATATACGGATAAGGAGTTAATTATGAAAATGTCATTTCGCTGGTATGGAACCGGCAATGATTCGGTTTCATTATCAGATATTAAACAAATACCTGGTGTAGAAGAAATCGTTTGGGCTCTTCATGAGAAACAGCCAGGCGAGATCTGGACCAAAGATGAAATCCAGAAGGTTAAAGAGAAAATAGACGAATATGGCTTTGGAATGGCTGTAGTTGAATCTGTCAATGTTCATGACGATATAAAGACAGCGGGACCAAACCGTGATCTTTATATTGAAAATTATAAGGAAACTCTGAGAAATCTGGCAGAGTTTGGAGTAAAGGTTGTATGTTACAACTTTATGCCAATCTTTGACTGGACAAGAACGGATCTTTTCCATCCACTTCCAGATGGATCAACAGCACTTTATTACGAAAAGGATAAGATCAAACAGGATCCTAAAGAGATGGCGGATTATATCCTGAAGGAGTGCGAAGGCTATACAATGCCAGGCTGGGAGCCAGAAAGACTTGCGGCTCTGGAAGAGCTTTTCGACATGTACAAGGATGTGGATAAGGAGACTCTCTGGGAGAATCTGAAATACTTCCTGGAGGCGCTTATGCCAACTTGTCATGAGACAGGAATTAAGATGGCTATTCATCCGGATGATCCACCATGGGATATATTCGGACTCCCAAGACTTTTGGTGGATGCGGAGTCTGTGGATAGATTTGTAAGTATGGTTGATGATCCTTATAACTGCCTCACACTTTGCAGTGGTTCTCTTGGATCAAATCCAAAGAACAATGTGGCAGAGATCGTTAGAAAGCATGCTGACAGGATAGCATTTGCCCATATTAGAAATGTTAAGCATTTTCCAAATGGAGATTTCAGCGAAGCTTCTCATCGCGACTGCGATGGAGATGTTGGAATCCTGGATATTATTAAAGCTTATCATGACGCTGGTTTTGATGGCTATATCAGACCTGATCATGGCCGTCATATATGGGGAGAGAAATGTCGTCCTGGATATGGATTATACGATAGAGCCCTGGGAATAATGTACATCCTGGGTGCATGGGATATGTTGGATAAAAAATGAAACGCATTTTGAGGTAATAAAGTTGGAATTAACAATTAGTGGAATAAAAGAAAGAGAAAAGTGGGAGTCTGTAGGGGTAAGTCTTCCAAATTATGATATTGAGGCGATAAGAGAAAACACTAAGGAGTCTCCGGAGTGGGTGCATTTTGGTGCTGGAAATATCTTTAGAGGCTTTATTGGTGGTATTGCTGATACGCTTATGGAAAAGGGGGAGCTCTCTACTGGAATCATTGCAACGGATTCATTTGATGGAGAGATAATCGATAGAATATATGAGCCTTTTGATATGCTCACACTTTCTGTAGGACTAAAACCTGATGGAAACAGTGTTAAGAAGGTTACAGCAGGAATTGCTGATGCAGTAAAGGCAGATAATGATCACCTGGATGAGCTGCTTGCAATAGCTTCGAAAGAGTCACTCAAGATGATTTCATTTACCATTACTGAAAAGGGTTATGCCTGCACAGATATTTCTGGTAATACACTTCCGTTTGTTGAAGAAGATATTACAAATGGACCTAAGAAGCCAACTACTGCCATGGGTATAGTTACTTCAATGCTCTATGCAAGATTCAAGGCTGGTGCTGCGAAAATCGCTTTGGTAAGCATGGATAACTGCAGTCAGAATGGAAAGAAGCTTCGTGATGGCGTGCTCTTTGTTGCTAAGAAATGGCAGAAGAAGGGCTTCGTTACAGAGGAGTTTGTTGATTATATATCCGATGAAGAAGTGGTAGCATTTCCTTGGAGCATGATCGATAAGATCACTCCTAGACCTGATGATTCTATAGCAAGTGAGCTTAAGGAACTGGGTATAGAAAATATGGATCCGATCATTACAGCGAGACATACCTACATAGCTCCATTTGTAAATGCTGAGATTCCTGAATACCTTGTAATCGAAGATTCATTTCCAAATGGCAGACCTCCACTGGAGGATGCAGGTGTCTATATGACTGACCGTGATACGGTTAATAAGGCAGAGAAGATGAAGGTTATGACTTGCCTTAATCCGCTTCATACAGCACTTGCTATCACAGGATGTCTGCTGGGCTATAAGAAAATCTCAGAAGAGATGCAGGATGAGGACCTAAAGAACCTTGTATATAAACTGGGCGAAGAAGGCATGCCTGTTGTAATAAGTCCTGGAATAATAAATCCAGAAGATTTTATCAAGGAGGTTCTTGAAGAGAGACTTCCTAATCCATATCTTCCTGATACACCTCAGAGAATCGCAACAGATACAAGCCAGAAGCTTGCTATCAGATTTGGCGAAACAATCAGAGGTTATGTTCAGAAGGGCGAAGAAGATAACATGAGGATTATTCCATTTGTCATTGCAGCATGGCTCAGATATCTGATCGGTGTAGATGATGAAGGAAACAAGATGGAACTAAGTCCAGATCCTATGCTTGATGTATTAAGAGGGGCGCTTGAGGATGTAACTCTGGGAAATACCCAGGATGATATGTCAGGTGTTAACTGGATACTTAGTAAAGAAGAACTTTTCGGTATTAATATATTTGAAACCGATGATATGAATGGCAAGATCAAGAAACATTTTTCAGAAATGTTAGAGGGGCCAGGGGCAGTTCGTAGAGCTCTTAAAAAACTTGTAAGTGAGTAAAGAACTGGCATAAAGAGAGGTATGAGGTATGGTTAAACTATCTAGTATTTTCAGTGATTATATGGTTCTCCAAAGAGATACTGATGAGAACTTGTTTTGGGGGTTAGCCAAGGGACAGGTGACTGTTCAGTTTAAGAATGAAGAGTCTGGAAATCAGGATGAGATCTTTGAGGAAACGGTTGCAGTAGATGAGGGTGGTAACTTTAAGGTTAGTCTTCCTAAAAGAGCAGCTGGAGGAGATTTCAGTCTTACAGTAAAGGATGCTGATGGAGAGACTAAAGTATTTGAACATATCACATATGGTGATGTCTTTGTATGTGGTGGTCAGTCTAATATGGAACTTCCACTTGCTCGTACCATGGAGAATTATGCAGATGAGATTACTGCTACGGATAATAAGAATATCCGTTTCTTCAGAGTGCCTGAAAAGTTCAACTTCCATCATACTGAGGAAATGATCGAGAGTGGATCATGGCAGTATGCTAAGATGCCTGAAATACTGAATTTTGGTGCGGTAGCATATTTTACTGCTAAAGAGATCAGTGAGAAGGAAGGGGTAACAGTAGGTATATATAATACCGCAATCGGTGGTACTCCTATAAAGTCCTGGGTTGGCGAAGAAACCATGAGAGAACTTGGACTTCACGTGGCTGAATATGAAGAGTGTAAGAATGATGAATGGGTACAGGAAACTCAAAGAAGAGAACAGGCAGAAGATATGGCCTGGAGAGAGGATGCTGATAAGTCCTTTGAACAGGATCTTTCAGGCAATCTAAGTGGTACCTTTAATGTGCCAGGTTTCTTTGAGGGAACACCTCTTGGAGGCAAATGTCTTGCAGTTCATTTTAAGAAAGAGTTCGAACTGGGAGATGGCTGGAGCGACGAAGAGACAAAGCTCTATCTTGGTGCAATCATCGATTCAGATAAGGTCTATGTTAATGGCGAGTTTGTAGGTGAGACAGGTTATCTCTATCCACCTAGAATATATAAGATTCCACAGGGACTTCTTAAGAAGGGCAAAAATGTAATCGAGATAAGATTCCTCGTATTTAGACGCGAGGGCGGTTTTATGCCGGGCCTTGGTAAGTACTATATGATTAAGCGTCCTGATGGAGAGACTGTATCTTTGGCAGGTGAGTGGGAATATACAGTAGCGAAAGAGATGCCATATATTGAAAATATGACATTTTTCTCATACAAGGCGACTGGCGTATATAACTGCATGATCTACCCACTGAGACGTGTTAAGACACGAGGATTCTTCTTCTATCAGGGAGAATCAAATGTAGATGATTATGTTACATATAAAGATGAGTTTGAGGCTGTTATTAAGGATTGGAGAAAGCTGTGGGGTGATGAAACACTTCCATTTATGTTTGTGCAGCTGGCTTCCTTTAATGACGGTAACAGAGCTGGATACTATGGAAGAAGAAGCTACCTCACTGAAGAACAGAGAAAGTGCTGTGAGCTTCCATTTACAGCAATGATTCAGGCCTATGATCTGGGAGAGTCCAGTGACCTTCATCCAACTAACAAGAAAGAGGTTGGAAGACGTGCTGCTCTTGCTGCTGCAGATCTTGTTTATGGAAGAGAAAAGTATATTCCTGGACCAGAAAGAGTGGATATAGAGTATTCAATCTATAGTGAAACTGAAAACGAAGCAAAGGTTATCTTCGGAGATAGTATTAAATTAATACTAAGTCATGGTATTGGAATGCTGGTTGAAGAAGATAGAAATGAGACAGATGTTATCGGTTTCTGTTACTGGATTGGTGATACAGCTTATCCAGCAAAGGCTGAGATCATAGATAATAATAAGGTGCTTGTCAGATATCCAAAGGAGGCTGAGGTTATTAGCTATGCCTGGAGCGATAGTCCTCTAGATGCAAATGTTTATAGTGAGGACCGTCTGCCAGTAGTACCATTCCGTATTGAATTAAATAAATGATTATAAAAGACATTAAAAAGGGGGACTAGATAATTGTTAAGAGAAGTAAAGGTTGAAAATGGAATTGTAAGAGGAGTTGCATCTGCAGATCCTCGTGTTACTACATTTAAGGGTATTCCTTATGCTGCACCACCGGTTGGTAAGAACCGTTGGAGAGCACCACAGCCTTGTACAGATTGGGACGGAGTACTGCTTGCTCAGGAGTTTGCTCCTATCTCAATGCAGGATCAGCCAGGTGTTGGTGAAGATGTTTATTGTAAAGAGTGGCATGTAGATCCAGATATTCCTATGGATGAGGATTGTCTCTATCTAAATATCTGGACTCCAGCAAAGAGTGCAGATGAGAAGCTTCCAGTTCTTGTTTGGTATTTCGGTGGAGCCTTCCAGTGGGGCTATACAGCAGAAATGGAATTCGACGGTGAGCGCCTTGCAAGAAGAGGAATCATTGTTGTAAGTGTAAACTACAGACTTGCAGTTATGGGATTCCTTGCACATCCAGAGATCACAAAAGAGAATCCTGATGCGCCAGCAAACTTTGGTCTTCTTGATCAGCAGGCTGGACTTCATTGGGTACATAGAAATATCGCTGCATTTGGTGGTGATCCAGACAGAATCACAATAGCTGGTCAGTCAGCTGGTGGTGGAAGTACACTTCAGCAGCTTACATGCGAAGCTAACAAGGATATTGTAAAGGGAGCTGTCATCTTCAGTGGAATGATCGACATGGAAGGAATGACAGGCGACATCTTTAATCCTCTTACTCTTGAAGAGGCAGAGAAGAAGGGTGAAGAGTTCTTTGAGTTTATGGGCGTTAAGTCCCTTGAAGAGGCAAGAGCCCTGGATGCTGCAAAGGTACGTGACCTGTACGGAGAGTTTTCACCTATGAATTTTGCTCCAGATTCTCCACCACAGCTTGATAAGAAGATGTTCCCTATCAAAGATGGTAAGAATTATCTTGGTAATCCACTTACACTTCTTGAGGAAGGTAAGTATCCAGATGTTCCAGTTATTACAGGATATACAAGCGATGAGTTTACATTTGGCGGTGTAAACATAGTTGAAAAGAGCGTAAAGAGAGCTGTTGGAAAGGCTATGGCAAGTGAAAAGGCTTTAGGAAAGAATGCTAACTTCTATTGCTACTGCTTCGATCCATCCATTCCTGGTGAGGATAATCCAGGAACCTTCCACTCAGTTGATCTCTGGTTCTGGTTCGAATCTATTCAGAAGTGCTGGAGACCATTTAAGGGTAAGCACTTTGATCTGGCAAGAGAAATGTGCAACTACTTTGCTAATTTTGTTAAGACAGGTGATCCTAACGGACTTGATGCAGATGGAACCGAGATGCCTAAGTGGGAAGCTTATGATCCAGATAAGGAGAACATACTTAGACTTAAGGAACAGTAGATAGTGCATGATTATAAAGAGAGGTGCCTATGAGAAGTATTATAGATGAGTATTTTTTACTACATAGTAAGACTGCATGTAAGCTTTTTAATGAGCATGCGGATAAGATGCCTATAATTGACTATCATAATCATCTCAGTCCTCAGGAAATCGCTGAGGATAAGATGTATGAGAATATGACGGAGCTATGGTTGGGGGGCGATCATTACAAATGGCGTGCAATGCGTGCCAGAGGCTACTCAGAGGAGCTTGTAACTGGAAGACGAAATGTTACTGCAGTGGACAGCTTTATAGATGAGGAAGAGCTTGATTATCGTCGTTTCCTTGCATACGCTGATACAGTCCAGAATCTGATTGGAAATCCGATATATCACTGGACCCATCTGGAGCTTAAAAGATATTTTGATATCGACGATGCGCTTACACCAGATACAGCAGATTATATCTGGGACAAATGCAATCAGCTCCTTAAGAATGAGGAGTTTTCTGCTCGTGGTCTTCTAAGAAAGCAGAAGGTGGAAACACTCTGTACCACAGATGATCCTATAGATGACCTGAAGTATCATAAGCAGATCGCTCAGGAAGTTGACGATATAAGCGTGAGACCTTCTTTCAGACCTGGAAATGTACTGAGTATAGAGAGTGCTGGTTTCTGTGATTATATAGCAAAGCTGGCTGAGGTATCTCAGATTGAGATAACAGATATTGAGTCACTGCTTGAGGCTTTGAAGAAGAGACTTGATTATTTTGTTGAGGCGAGCTGTCGTGTAACAGACCACAGTCTGGAAACAGATTTTTACAGAGATACTGATATCACTTCAGTAAATAGCATACTAAAGAAGAGACTTTCTGAGGGAGAGTCCACTTCTATAACATTAGATGAGGCGGCTGCATTTAGAGGCTATGTCCTTATCGAGCTTGGTAAAATGTATGCGGACCGAGAGCTTGCTATGCAGCTTCATATCGGAGCCCTCCGCAACAATTCAAACAGAATGCTGAAGGTATTGGGAGTGGATACTGGTTTCGATAGTATTGCTGATTTTAATTACATGCCTCAACTTTCTGCGATAATGAACAAGATGGATGAAAAGGATCAGCTTCCTCGTACTATTCTTTATTATCTGAATCCTAAGGATGCAACTGCACTTTCAACTCTAGCAGGTTGTTTCCAGGGAAATAATAAAGGAATCAGAGGAAAGATTCAGCTGGGAAGTGCATGGTGGTTCAATGATCATAAGTTTGGTATTGAACAGCAGCTTCAGGTGCTTTCGGATACAGGACTTCTTTCCACGTTTGTAGGTATGCTTACAGATTCAAGAAGTTTCCTGTCATTCCCAAGACATGAATATTTCAGACGTATTTTGTGCGACCGTATAGGAACGCTGGTTGAGAAAAATGAATATCCATATGATATGGTATTCCTGGGTGAGATGGTAGAGAATATCTGCTACAACAACGCTAAGGATTACTTCGACTTTGATTAATGTGCAGTGGGGGCTGTCCCCACTGCACATTACCTCTAAAAAGAAAAGAGAGTAGATATGAAAACAGTAGACGAAATTAAAGAAGCATTTAGAAAGATTGGTATTATTCCAGTAGTTGTACTGGATGATGAGGAGCAGGCTGAGCCACTGGCTGAGGCGCTGTTACGCGGAGGTCTTCCGGCAGCAGAAGTAACATTTAGAACTGATGCAGCTGCAGCGTCGATCCGCAGAATGAAGGAGAAATATCCAGAGCTTCTTGTGGGAGCAGGAACAGTTCTTACAAGAGAACAGGTGGATAGAGCTGTGGATGCAGGTGCAGAGTTTCTGGTAAGCCCTGGGCTTAATCCGGATATAGTAAAGTATGCTATGGAAAAGGGAGTACCATTTACTCCTGGAACTCAGACTCCAAGTGAGATGGAGCAGGCCATGGCTTTAGGACTGGATTTCGTAAAGTTCTTCCCAGCTGAACCATCAGGCGGCCTTAATATGATCAAGGCAGTAGCGGCAGCATATACAAAGCTTTCCTTTATGCCTACAGGCGGAATTAATGCAAAAAATGTTGGGGACTACCTGGCGTATGATAGGATCGTTGCCTGTGGTGGAAGCTGGATGGTAAAGAAAGACCTTATAAATGCAGGAGATTTTGCTGAGATTGAACGTCTTGTGGCAGAAGCTGCAGCGCTCGTGAAGAGATAATATATAGAATTAATTTATACTAGGAGTATATAGAAATGAAAAGTAGCTTGGTGATAAAATCAAAAAGTGATTGTAAATACGATATGCTGAGTCTGGGAGAGGTTATGCTCCGAATGGACCCAGGTGAAGGCAGAATTCGTACTGCACGTAATTTCCGAGTTTGGGAAGGCGGCGGTGAGTATAATGTAGCCCGCGCACTTCACAAATGCTTTGATATGAAGACTGGAATCCTTACAGCAATTGCTGACAATGAGGTTGGACTTCTTATCAAGGATCTTATTGAACAGGGTGGTGTAGATACATCCCTGATCTCATGGAAAGAAACAGACGGAATAGGAAAGAAATGTCGTAACGGCATTAACTTTACTGAAAGAGGTTTCGGAATAAGGGGCGCGCTTAGCTGCTCAGACAGAGCAAATACAGCTATATCCCAGGCGACTATCGAGGATTTCGATTTTGAATATATCTTCGGAACTCTGGGAGTGAGATGGTTCCACACTGGTGGAATTTACGCAGCACTTTCATCTGAGTCTCAGAAAACTGTTATAGAGGCTTGTAAGATTGCAAAGAAGTATGGAACTATAGTTTCATACGATCTGAATTACCGTGCATCTCTCTGGGATCTTGCTGGTGGAATAGACGAATGCGTTAAGGTTAACCGCGAGATAGCAAAGTATGCAGATGTAGTGATCGGTAGTGAAGAAGACTATGTTGCATGTCTCGGATATGAGGTTGAGGGGGCTGACGAAGGCTTTAAGGAGCTAAATGTAGATGCCTTTAAAACTATGCTTTCGAAGGTTGCTGCAGATTTCCCTAACATTAAGATTCTGGCAAATATGCTTCATACAGTTAGAACTGCCAGTGTAAATGACTGGAAGGTTCTTGTACTTGCTGATAATGAGATAGGCATGTCCCGAGAATATGAGGGACTTGAGGTTCTTGATAGAGTGGGTATTGGAGATTCCTTCGCTGCTGGATTTATATATGGTCTTATGACCTCTACAGATCCAGAGGTAGCAGTGAACTATGGAGCAGCTCATGGTGCTCTTGCTATGACAACGCCTGGAGATACATCTATGGCGCGTCTTAGTGAGGTTGAAGCTATTATGAATGCTGCAGGTGCCCGCGTTAAGAGGTAAGAAGCCATGAGAGAATTTAAGGAGATTATATGGCAGGACGGAGAGTATTCATACGACGCTGCCTATGGATTTGTTCCAAGTATTCATGGATATATCCATGATGAGGATGATGCAGACAGAGACTGCATGCTGGTTATTCCTGGTGGTGGTTATTGTATGTGTACGCCTCACGAGGGTGAACTGGTGGCTGAGGTGTTTTATGAGCAGGGGATGAATACATTTGTCCTCACATACACCACAGATATTACTATGTCAGTTCCATTAAAGAAGCAGCCGCTGGAGGATGCATCCAGAGCTGTAAGATTCATCAGAAAACGAGAAACTGAATATAACATCCAGGGAAAGAAACTGATCGTTTGTGGATTTTCTGCAGGCGCTCATGTAGCTGGAAGCCTGGCGGTCCATTTTGCTGATATTACTGATAGATCATCTGAATATGCAGATATAAATAACAGACCAGATGGCGCCATATTTGCATATCCTGTTATTACAACAGGCGAATACACTCATGAGTATTCTGTGCAGGCGCTTTTAGGAAAGGAACCAACTGCTGAGGAACTTGAGTACTTCTCTCTTGAGAAGCAGGTGACTGAGAATACACCACCATGTTTCCTGTGGCAGACGGCGGAAGATAATCTGGTACCAGTAGAGAACAGTTATCTTATGGCTAAGGCTCTTCGAGAGAAGGGAATACCATTTGCACATTACGTTTTCCCTACTGGATTCCATGGTCTCAGTTATCCATCGGAAAAATTCTTCTCCTTCAATGCTGGTGGAGAATATGTTCTCGAACAGCTGGAGAAAGCTGTGGCAGCCGTTAAGGCGGGCAAGGGGAACAATGTTTCCGAACAGAGGAAGAAGGAGCTGGAGGAACAGTTCCCAGATCCAAAGCCTGAAGGTCAGGATGAGAACAAGCGGGCTGAGACAGAAAACCAGGAAGCACAGCAGGATGAAGGGGGGCTTCCACCAATCGATTTTACATGGAGCGAGGATATAGGCGTATGGCCTGAGCTTGCACGTGTATGGATGAACAGGTTTTAGGAGGTTACGATGAGAAGAGGGATTAAAGTATTTACAAGCACAGCTCTTGCTGCAGCAATGATCTTAGGTCTTGGAGCTTGTGGCAAAGTTGAGACAGGGGACAATACTCAGAGTACAGAAGCGACTTCTGAGGACGTAGCATCAACGAGTGTTGCAGCTGTCGAAGAGGCAGAGGGAAACATACTTAAAAATGGATATTTCAGCAGTGATGATGTATCTGCATGGTCTATAGAAGGTGGTTCTCTTGGAATAGAAGTTATAAGCGATGGAAACGGACCTGATGGCTTTCCTACTTATGGAAAGATAAACAGAGATCCAGAGTCATCTTCACCTTATGACTGTTTCGCACAGGATGTAACTGATAGCCTTGAAGGAGGCGTTACATATGACTATGAATTTTATGCAATGCTTTCTGATGAATATGAAGGCGCTCCTGCAGATCAGCGAGTAGTTGATTTTGCTCCATACATAACTGTGGATGGAAATACAACATATCTCGGTTCTTACTCAGCTGAGATAACAGGTAATCCAAGTGAGACTCTAACACCAGGCGAATGGAAGAAGTTCTCTGGTACCTTCACTCCAAGCTTCAGCGGAAAGGCTGAAAAGGCAGTTATCCGTATTATTGAGCAGGGTACTGACTATGGAAATGGTACTTGCGTAAAGGGAGATTACTATATAGCAGGCGTAAAGCTTGTTCCTCAGGATGGAGGCACTGCAACTGCTATAGGAGTTGAAGAGGATATCGTAGATCTTAGAAGCGTAGTTGCTTCATCTGAGGGTCTTGGGGACGATGCCATAATCGGTTGTTGTCTTGGATCCGTAGGTGTAAATGATTCAAATCTTATGAAGCTGGTTAAGAAACATTTCAATGCTGTAACTCTTGAAAATGAGCTTAAGCCAGATTCAATGTTTGGATATAACAACGATGCTCCTGCAGATGGAAGTATTCATGAAGAAGAACTGAATGGTGAGACTATCGAAGTTCCAACACTTGATTTTTCAAGAGCAGAGGCAATCTTAGATGAGATAGCTGCATGGAATGAAGAAAATCCTGATAAGATCATCAAGGTTCGTGGCCATGTTCTTGTATGGCATTCACAGACACCTGAGTGGTTCTTCCATGAGGATTATGATAAGAAGAATGACTATGTTTCTTCAGAAGTTATGAACCAGAGACTTGAATGGTATATCAAGTCAGTGCTGGAACATTTTACTGCTGATGATAGCAAGTATAAGGATCTTTTCTATGGATGGGATGTTGTTAATGAAGCAATCAGCGACAGCACAGCTACCTATAGAACAGATGAAGAGCCAGGCAGCGATCAGCTTTCTGATTCAACACATGGAAGCAAGTCAAGCTGGTGGAAGGTTTACGGATCAAATGAATTCGTAATCAATGCATTTAAGTACGCAAATACTTACGCTCCTGAATCTCTTGAGCTTTACTACAATGATTACAATGAATGTGATTCAAAGAAGGCTGAGGGAATCAAGCAGCTTCTTACAGATGTTAAATCTGCAGAGGGAACACGTATTGATGGTTTCGGTATGCAGGGACATTATACAGTAAGCGCTCCATCAGTAGATCAGATTGAAACGGCTGCAAGAGGTTATGCAGAGATAGTTGATAAGATAATGCTCACTGAGCTGGATGTAAAGGTTAGTGCTATGTTCGATGGAACAGAGGCAGGCCTTGTAGATGAGTATGCTAGACAGGCTGCTTATTATAGCCAGATATATGAGCTTATGAAGAAGTTAAATGCTGAAGATGGAATCACAGTATCAGGCATCACAATCTGGGGTGTAATCGATACATATTCATGGCTTCAGCAGCAGAGTAACGTAGGTGGTGGTGCAACAGGTACTATCCTTCAGTGCCCACTTCTCTTCGATGGAAGCTATAAAGCAAAGCCGGCATTTTATGCCTTTACTGATCCTTCATCAGTAGATGAGTCAGTTCTCGTAGTTGAGAGACCTACTATCGAGGTAAAGAAGGGTACAGTAAATGTAGCTGAGACAGTTGATCCAGCATGGGACGATGTTGAAGCTGTTCCGCTGGAGATAAAGGTTCAGAATGCAAAGGCTACTGCTGATGCAAAGCTTCTTTGGGATGAGGAAAATCTCTATGTTTACTTTAATGTAAAAGATGATGTCCTGAATGATGACAGCGAAGATGATTATCAGCAGGATAGTGTCGAAGTATTTATTGATGAAACAAATTCACGCGCAGGTGGATATGATGATGGAGATAAGCAGTATCGTGTAAGCTTCAATAATAAGAGGAGCTTTAACGGTGAGAAATGTCTCGACGAATATATCAAGTCCTACGCAGAACAAACAGACGATGGATATATCATAGTCTGTGCGATCAAGTGGAGTGAGATAACTCCTGAGGCTGGAACCGAGATCGGTCTTGAGCTTCAGATAAATGATGCCGGTGGTAGCGGTGAGAGAATCGGTACCATGAGCTGGGCAGATGATACTGGTACATGTTATATGAATCCGGCAATGTTCGGACACGCGGAGTTAGTAGAATAAAGTGAAAAAAGAAGTTAGTAAAATGACATCGAAGGCCTTAAGTAGTATCGAGGCCTTCGATATTCATGAAAAGGATATATTGCTATACAGCCCGATAGATCTTTCTTTTGATACAACTACAAGTGGTGGCTATATCAAGGGATATGTATTCTTCACTGATAAGCAGCTGGGTGTACTTACCATGGAACTCCCATCGGATTACGTGGTTACCTTTAATGGAATAAAAGACGGTATAAATGTGGATGAACCGGGTGAATATGAATGCACTCTTTATGATATGAGTAATATAGCACATATACATCTGGATCACTATATTGGAACTAATATCGTTTCAGCTGAGTATAAGGGTGAAGTCGTAAGGGTAGCTGCTTTTACCAATAGATATCAAGGCGAGATGAATGTTCTCATTCGTCAGCTTAGAGGATATCTTAAGGGACAGGAACTTACAGTGACTGAGATCGAGGAAGAGGAAGAAGCTCAGGAGGAAACAAAGAAGAACAAGCGTTCGATATTTGGAAGAACTCTGAAATACTTTCTGAAGTATAAGTTCCAGGTTGTAGTACTTATGCTTACCTATGGCGTTGCGGCTGTGATCAGTATTGCATGGCCTTATCTTATTGGTAAGGTGCTTTTTGATCACGTGCTGGAAAAGGATAATGAGTATCTGGTACAGTTCGGACTGAAGGGACAGTACATGCTGGCACTGCTTCTTGTAGCGCTGGTTATGATAGGCTGCAGACTTATTGCTGCAATATCAAATTATCTTCAGATATTTGTTATGGCAAGAGTTGCCAGTGAGGCAGTCCGTGATATTAAGACAGATGTCTTTGATGCTATGAGCCGCCTTTCACTGGACTTCTTTGTAAATAAGCAGACTGGTGGACTGATGACCAGAGTACTTAGTGATTCTGAGAAAGTTAGAGATTTCTTCATCGATGGCCTTCCGATGGTCTTCGTACATGGTATAACCATAGTAGTAACATTTGTTGTTATGTACAGACTTAATTGGCAGATGGCACTTATCGCCTGTATACTTCTGCCACTTCTGGTATTCCTTACTGTTAAGCTTCGTCCAGGACTCTGGACTCTTTCAGGAAAGAGACACCGTGCAGAGAAGTCTGTTACAGGAAGAGCAAATGATAATCTCACTGGTTCACGAGTAGTAAAGGCATTTGGCCAGGAAGCTTCTGAGATAGCGAGATTTGAATCACCAAATCATCATCTTAGAGATGCAGAGATCAACATGGTAAGACTTCGTAACCGTATAGCAATTCTATACAATATGGTTCAGGAGATTTCAAGCATCTGGATTTGGCTTATCGGAGTATTCTTCGTACTGAAGACAGATAAGATCGATGTGGGTGTGCTGATAACCTTTGTTGGTTATGTTATGCAGCTTAACGGACCTATGAATTTCTTTGCATGGATATTCCGTATGTGGGCTGACAGTATTAATTCAGCAGAGAGACTTTTCGAGATCATCGATGCAATACCTGATATTCAGGAAAAGGAAGATCCAGTAAGATTAACTGAGCCACGAGGAGAGATTGAGCTTTCAAATGTATCTTTTGGCTATCAGGTTGGACGACCAGTTCTGAAAGAGATCAACCTTAAGGTTAAGGAAGGCGAGATGCTGGGAATAGTTGGACGTTCCGGAGCAGGTAAGTCAACTCTGGTTAACCTGATATCACGTCTCTATGATGTAAATGAGGGTTCTATCAAGATTGATGGTACAGACGTTAAGGATCTGTCTCTTGCAGATCTTCGTAAGAATGTTTCTATGGTTTCTCAGGACACCTATATCTTTATGGGTTCCGTAGCAAAGAATATTGCGTATGGAAATGAGAATGCCACGAGAGCAGATATCATAAGGGCGGCAAAGCTTGCCAGTGCCCATGATTTTATATCAAGACTTCCGGATGGATATGACACCATTATAGGTGCATCTGGAAAGAATCTGTCAGGTGGTGAAAAGCAGAGGCTTTCTATCGCCAGAGCAATACTTGCTGATCCAAAGATTCTGATCCTGGATGAGGCGACAGCCAGTGTGGATACAGAGACTGAGAAGGCAATACAGAATTCTCTGAAACTTCTGGTTAAGGGAAGAACAACACTTTCTATAGCACATAGACTTTCGACCCTTTCAGATGCTGACAGACTTATAGTAATAGATGGTGGACGTATAGTCGAAGAAGGAACTGAGGAAGAACTTGGAAAGCTGGAGAATGGTATCTACCATAACCTCCTGGAACTCCAAACCAAGTCTCTTGCCTTAGAGTCGGCTTCATTCTAAATACGCTTATGACACATTTTATAAGGATTAATTATGGAAGATACAATAAATATTTATGAGAAAAAAGCCGAGGAAATGACGGCGATACATATGATATCGAAGTGTGATAAGTTTGCTGAAACTGAAGGAGGTTTTGTAAGCTTTGATTATGACGGTGTACATTATGACCGTATCAAGGTAGTAAGACTTTTCCCATTTAGTGATGCAAACAAGTTTATCTCTATTAGGGAGTATGGAAATGGAGATAAAGAGATTGGTATTATCGAAGATCTTTCTGAGATGACTGAGGAAACTCAGAAGATACTTAAGAAGCAGCTGGATCTCTGTTACTTTACTCCAGTTATCGAAAAGATAATGAGTATTAAGGATGAATATGGCTATGCATATTTCCATGTTATGACAGATAGAGGCGAGTGCAAGTTCACCATTAATATGGGTTCAAATGCAGTCACAAAGCTTTCTGATACGAGACTCATCATTATGGATGTGGATGAGAATCGTTTCGAAATCCGTGATGTGGAAGCTCTTTCACAGAAAGAGAAAAGAATGCTGGACATGTTCCTGTAAGCTAGTGTTTTTTGACGAGAGTATAAGGGTAATAATATGATACTAAAGTATATGCTTCCGAAGAGTCTGGAGAGTCAGATCAGTCTTTCGGGAGATGAACGAATCTATTACGCCGTACCAATCGATATAGATGATAGTGGTCGGTGGACTGAAAACTCCTTCTTTGTTGTTACTACAAAGAAGGTATATATACTGCGGGAATCAGACACGAAGGTGTATGATATCAAGGATATGAAATCAGCAAAGGCTGAGCCTGGAGTTGGTGGTGGAATTATCACAGTGAAGCATCAGGGCGTTGAGAGAGTTCTGGCTCACTATTCTGCTAAGCATCTGGGACGTTATGCATATATTGCCAGAGGTATCAACATTCTGATTTCTGGTCGATTTGAAGAGGTTGAGAGTCCTGAGTATGAGAAGACCTGTCCTATATGTGGCAGAGCCATTCCTGGAACTAAGCGCTGTCCAAAGTGCTCGAAGGAGGGCGGCTTCTTAAGTGTATTTCTTAAGATGGCAAAGCCGTACAAGAAAGGTTTCTTTGGCGTCTTCATGCTCATGGTTATGGTTGCTGTAACAACACTGGGTGGACCAGAGGTTCAGAAGCGACTCATTAATAACGTTCTGAAGAAGAATGGCAGCATGCAGGAGGCTCTTCTCTATCTGGCACTGATGTTTACACTAAGTGTGGCCATCGTTATCATCAATATAATGAAGAGTAACGGTTCGGCACGTCTTGGTTCAAAGATTGCGGCGGATCTGAGAGAAGAACTTTTCGTAAAGGTTCAGAAGCTGCCACTGGAATTCATTAATGATAGAAGACCAGGTGAACTTCTTAACAGAATAACTCAGGATACAAGATTTATCAGTGACTTTATGGCAGATGTATTCTGTAACCTGTTTGCTGTATTCTTTATCTTTATCTGGGATATCATCTTCATGCTTATTCTGGATGTTAAGCTGGCACTTATGATCTTTGCTATAGTTCCTATAGTGACGGTATTCATGCTTTCACTTAGAAAGACTATCAACAGGATATTCCATTTGCAGTTTAAGAAAAATGATGACGTAGCCAGTGATCTTCAGGATGTTGTATCTGGAATGCGTGAGGTAAAGAGTTACGGTAAGGAACTGGAAGAGTCTGAACGCTTCAAGGTTGTTTCTAAAGACTATGCAGTTATCCAGATGAGGAACGAACGCTTCTGGGCAATGTTCGACTTTGTAATGTCATTTCTCATGGGAATGGGTGTTGTAATCGTTGTCTACTTCGGCGGCAGGGACGTGTTCGCAGGAACTATGTCGGCCGGCGAGCTGTATCAGTTCGTAAGCTACACACTGCTTCTGTTCCAGTATGTTGGATGGCTTGGTCGACTTCCTAGAGAGATTTCAAGACTGACAAGCTGTCTTGAACGTATCTACGATGTTCTGGCTCAGGAAATACCTGAGGAATCTGAAACTGCGCATCCTATAGATATTGAGGGTGAGGTTACATTTGAACATGCAACCTTTGGATATAAGTCATATCAGCCTGTGCTTGAGGATATAAATGCTACTATAAAACCTGGAGAAATGATCGGTATAGTTGGTGCGTCTGGTACTGGTAAATCAACCCTGATCAATCTTCTCATGGGCCTATACAAGATAGATGACGGAAGGCTTCTGATAGATGGTACGGATCTTAATGAAGTAAGCCATGAATCCTACCATTCTCAGATAGGTGTTGTTCTTCAGGAGAACTTCCTGTTTGCAGGAACTATTATTGATAATATAAGGTTCTCTAAACCGGATGCAACGATAGAAGAGATTATTAAGGCTGCAAAGCTTGCAAATGCTCATGACTTTATCTGCAGGCTTCCGGATGGATATAATACCTACGTTGGAGAAAAGGGACATACCCTGTCAGGTGGTGAGAGACAGCGAATTGCTATCGCTAGAGCAATCCTTCCTGATCCTCGTATACTGATCCTTGATGAGGCAACAGCAAGTCTTGATACAGAAAGCGAATTCATGATCCAGAAGGCGCTTGAAAGACTTACAAGTGGCAAGACCACATTTGCTATTGCACACAGACTTTCAACACTGAAGAATGCAGACAGGATCATGGTTATTGATGGACATAGTATTGCTGAGATCGGAACTCACCAGGAACTCCTGGACCGAAAGGGGATATACTACAATCTGTTCACAGCACAGCTGGCTAAATCTTAGATTATAAGGGGCGATTCTTTTACAGGGAATCGTCCTTTTTTATGCATAAAAAACTCTTTGATAACCGCCGTTCAGGGTTTATAATATAAGGAAGTAATGTTTGTTAAAACCATGGGGATTATTAGGGGTGTTTATGGCAAATAAAAGGATAGCACTTTTGCTGGGACAGGCAGATGAGCCTTATCAGCAGGAGTTTATTAATGGGGTAAAGATACGAGCATTCGAGTTGGGATATGATGTCCTGATCTTTTCGATGTTTATAAAATATCAGAATACAAAAGAGCGCGAGGTTGGAGATTCTAATATCTTTAATCTTGTTAACTTTTCTATGTTTGATGCAGTCTTAGTTCTTTCTGACACTATACAGACTCCTGAGGTTGAAAAGAAACTTGAGGAGCGTATATATCGTGAGTTCAATGGTCCTGTCATCTGTATAGATACAGATAGCAAGTACTTCTACAGCTTTTGGACTGATGGATATCCTATGGTCTATACTACAGTTTCTCATCTTATTGAAGAACATGGGGCAAAGGATATTGCTTATCTTACTGGTCGTGAGCACCATTATCACAGCCAGAGACGACTTGCAGCCTATATGGATGCAATGAAGGATCATAATCTTGAAATCCAGCCTGGACGAATTCAATATGGTGATTTCTGGTACACTAGTGGTACCGGATTTGCTGAGCAGTTTTTCCATAATGGGGAGCATCTTCCTGACGCTATAGTGTGTGCAAATGATTGCATGGCTATTGGTGTTGCTGAGGAGATGACACGTCGCGGAGTCAGGATTCCTGAAGATCTTCTTCTGGCTGGTTTTGGAACCAGTGAAGAGGGACAGCTTTCACCAAAGTCACTGACATCCAGTTACATCCCTACAGAATATTATGGAGAATATGCAGTAGATGCATTAATCTGCCTTTCAAAGGGCGAAGAAGTTCCTGAAATAAAACCAGAAGTGGATCTTTTCCTGGGACAGAGCTGTGGATGTGAAGGTCTTCCGGAAGAAAAGTATTTTTCTAAGAGACCAACATGGATGTCTGCTGAATCAGAGGACGGTTATTATTCTATACATAACAGTATGTTAGAAGATCTTTTGGAGGCAACTGATCTGGAAGAATACTTCCGTACTGTGTATGAGAATATTTTTTATCTAAGAGGAATAAAACGTCTTGAGATATGTCTTAATTCAGGATGGCTTAATGAAGATGTACTGGTTGATAATGATTTTCCTGAGAATGGCTACTCTCATACCATGATCAATGTTTTATCATATAATTATAAGGACTCTTCCCGTTCAGGAATTGATACAAAGAATATCATTGAAACAAGCAAGATGCTTCCTTATATAAATGATGATGAAAACCCAGTGTGTCTTATCTTTTCTCCAATCTATGTGGAGGAAAAGTCTCTCGGTTATTCCATGGTAAGCTTTGGTTCTGAGCTTAGGAGCTACGAGGAAGTTACTCGTCTTTGGTTGAATCTTGTATCCAAGGGGCTCGAAAGCCTGAGAAGAGCTTATGCTATAAGACTTCTGGAAAAGAGAACTACAAGTAAGATTCCTATGAAGTTCCCTGCAGATGATTCCAAGAAGTCAGCAATAAAGAGTAAAGAACTCACAGAGGAAGAGACCCGTGAAATAAAAGAGGTTGAGAAGATTCTCGATGAAAATCTGCTGACATATCATTTCCAGCCTATTGTTAATGCAGTTGATGGAGAAATTTATTCCTATGAGGCGCTTATGCGCTCTAATTCTGAGTGGATGATACCTCCGCTTCAGATTATTAAGGATGCAGATTTTCTTGGCAGACTTAGCGATGTTGAGAAAGCTACCTTTGTAAATGTCCTTACTCTGGTGGAAGAAAGAGCCTCTGAGTTTGAGGGCAAGAAGATCTTTATTAACAGTATTCCAGGCAGCAAGCTGGAGTATAATGATTTCGTTAAGATAGAGGGCCTGTTAAAGAAGAATCATGAGTCTACGGTTGTGGAGCTTACTGAGCAGGCTGAGCTTCTTGATGCTGAATTTGATCAGCTGAAGGAACAATATAATCGACTGGGTATTGAGATGGCGGTTGATGATTATGGAACTGGTTATTCCAATGTAAGTAATCTCTTAAGATATATGCCGAACTATGTAAAGATTGACAGATCTCTGCTTTCTGAAATACAGAACAGTTCTCAGAAACAGCATTTCGTAAGAGAGATAATCGATTTTTGTCATTCTAATAATATATTGGCTCTGGCTGAGGGTGTTGAAACTTCGGAAGAGCTTAGAACGGTTATCAGACTGGGAGCAGATCTGATACAGGGTTACTATATTGCTCGCCCAGCACCTGAGGTTATTCAGTCTGTTGATGGAAATGTTAAGCTTGAGATTGCCCGTTTCCATAGAGAACGAGAAGATGGTGCCAGTGAGATGGTTTATATTGCTGGAAGAACAAGCAGGGTATCTATCAGCAGTCTTGAGCGAGAAAATAAGAATACCATCATAATCGGTGATAAGGAAGCAACATTCCGAGATATTACTATTGTTGGAACTCCTAATAGAAAATCCAACATACATATAGAGGTTCTTGAGGGGTATGACGGAAGAGTTACACTGGAGAATGTGTCTCTTTCAAATAAAAAAGGAAGACCATGTATTAATATTTCTGAAAACTCCAAGTTAACTCTGAGCCTTGAGGGAGATAATATATTTGAGGGCGTTGGTATTACTGTGCCTGAAACCTCAAAACTCACAGTTGAGGGAGATGGAGATCTTAAGCTGTATTTATCGGGAGCTGAAATATATGGTATAGGAAATGGGGTCGAAAAAGGTCATGGCACTCTGGAATTCTATCAGGATGGAGAAATCTATATTGAGTCCAATGGTCAGACCACTATCGGAATCGGTTCGGGAATGGGTGGTACTACCAGGATCAATAAGGGTAAGTATAACTTCCATCTAAACAGCGATGAAGGTGTAGGTATTGGTTCTCTCAGAGGAAATCAGTATCTTGAAATTCATGACTGTGATCTTTTGATGGATAATGGATTCTATAAGGGTGTATTTATAGGTAATCTGGAAAATAATTCTGGTGTCAATATATGGCGAAGTCTTATCCGTCTTACAGGAAGTGGAAAGCGTCTCAGCATGATAGGTACTGTGGACGGCGAACGTGCAGATATCTATCTGCATGATATGTCATTTATCACGAGTTTTAGAGCCGAATATGCTACTGCTTTGGGAAGTCTCGCTGGTGATAGTAATATAAAGTATTCCAAGGCTGGTCTTAAGTATAAAGGCGATGGACGTCAGGCTTTTGTTTATGGTGGTGTAAGTGATAAGACTACTGTAGATATTGATGATGTGGATATGCATATAACTCTGGATTCTGAATCTGGCAAGCTGACCAATGCACCGGCTGAGAATATACGAAAATCCAGAGAAGTTGAAAGTGTAATAGTGAATGGTAAACAATTATGAATAGTGTAGCCTTTGTCTTTGCTTTGCTGGGACTTATACTCCTGACAGGCTTCATTTATCTGAATTATCCAAAACAGTGGCGCAGGCATAAGTTCTTTAATGTGATACTTATAGTCTTTCACATTATAGGAACTCTTTCCCTGGCCGGTATATTTGTAGTATATAAAAGAATTCCCTACGAGTGGGTTAAGTGGACCATATCTCGTTGGGGTTCTATCTATTATGTAGTAATCCTATATCTCGCCATACTATTCGGTCTTCGTCTGGTGGCGAGATTTATCTATGTCCGAGTAAGACGAGCAGAACATAAGAAGTTCACGGTGAAAGAGATACATCACCTGCTGGATAAGCGGGTTCACTCCATAGTATTTCTTGTGATTTCCTTTGGAATAGCATTTTACGGCTTTTTTAACATAGGAAATGTTATCGTCACTCACTACGATATAAAAGTGGACAAGGCCTGCCAGAGGGACAGCCTCAATGTGGTCTTTTTTGCAGATACCCACTGTGGAGCGGGAACCTGGTCTTTTACATATGATAAGCTGAAGAAGGAGATAGAAGAGGAGAATCCTGATATTATCCTGATAGGAGGAGATGTGTTTGACGAGACCACATCTGAAAAGGATATCGAATACTTTAGAAGTCTGGTTGAATCCTTTGATCCCCCTCTAGGAACATACTTTATCTATGGAAATCATGACGACTGCAGGGATGATCATACGGGCCAGCTTATGAGAGAAATGGGTATTACTGTTCTTGAGGACGAGATGCTAGTTGTTGATGGAGTCCAGCTGATCGGACGAAATGATCCAGTGGCTGGCCAGTTATCGCTGGACGAACTAATGGGAAAAGTAAATAAAGATGATTCACTTCCTACTATAATGCTCACTCATAGACCTGAGGAGTTTAAAGAGATATCCGCAACTGGCTGTGATATTGCACTTGCGGGTCATACCCATGGTTTCAATATCCCTCAGTTTATGGGACGAAATATCGCTTATGATATGTACTATGGACGTAAGGATTATAGCGGTATGACAGCCATCACAACTTCAGGAGTTTCTGCCTGGGGATTCCATTATAAGTTTCCTGCAAAGAGCGAGATTGTGAGTCTTCATATCACCTTCGACAAGTAAGAAAAAAAGACACGTTATAGCCTTTCAGTATAGTTGATTTATTAGTGATTTGCTGTTATACTCTACGCGTTAAAATAGTCATCCTGAGCGGGACTTGGGATCTTTATAGGAGGGATAAATTATGTTTAAGAAGGCACTTGCACTAATTTGTACAGCAGCTCTTTGCTTTTCACTTGTTGGTTGTGGGTCAAATTCCAACAATCAGGCAGGAGATAATGCTGAGGAGAGCGCTCCTGTTGTGGAGGATCTGAAGGCTATAAAGGATAAAGGGGAAATCGTAATCGGTATTACCGATTTTGAGCCAATGGACTATAAGGATGAGAGCGGTAACTGGATCGGCTTCGATGCAGATATGGCAAATGCATTCGCTGATAGTCTTGGTGTAAAAGCAAAATTCGTTGAGATTGAGTGGGATAACAAGGCTCTTGAGCTTAGTTCAGGAAGCATTGACTGTGTATGGAATGGTATGACTCTTACAGACGAAGTAAAGAGCTCTATGGACTGTTCTAAGGCATATTGTAACAATGCTCAGATAGTAATTGTTCCATCAGATAAGGCTGATCAGTATCAGACAGTTGAGAGTCTTACAGATCTTAACTTTGCAGTTGAAGTTGGTTCAGCTGGTGAGGAGCAGGCTAAGGAACACTCATTAAAATATACATCAGTTACTAACCAGGCCAGCGCACTTATGGAGGTTGCCGCTGGAACATCAGATGCAGCTATCATTGATTCACTTATGGCAGCAGCTATGGTTGGTGAAGGAACAAGCTACGATAAGCTTACATATACAGTTGGACTTAACAGCGAAGAGTATGGAGTTGGATTCCGTCAGGGTTCTGATCTTGTAGAGGAGCTTAACAGCTTCTTCAAGACAAGCTATGATGATGGCTCTATGACAAAGATTGCTGAAAAGTACGGCGTACAGGCTGCACTTATTCCACAGTAGAAGTGGGAATACCATTTTATAATTTAGAGGTCCAGCGTTTATGGAACTTTTTTTCGAACAATTACCAATAGTTATACATGCCCTTAATATAGGCTTTCTGCAGACCCTTAAGCTGTTCCTTGTGACACTTATTGGTGCAGTTCCTCTGGGACTACTTATATCCTTTGGCTCTATGTCAAAGATCCTCCCAGTAAAGGGCTTCTTCAAGATACTTATCTGGATCATAAGAGGAACTCCACTTATGATCCAGCTTCTTATTATCTATTATTTTCCAGGGCTGGTTATGCACAATGCTATCTGGGGTGGTGATGAGACAGGTCGTTTCCTTGCGTCTGCAGTTGCATTTATCATCAACTATGCCTGCTATTTCTCAGAGATTTTCAGAGGTGGTATTGAGAGCATACCAGTTGGACAGGATGAGGCCGGCTATGTGCTTGGTATGACAAAGTCTGAGGTGTTCTTCAAGGTTAAGCTCCTTCAGATGCTTAAGCGAATTCTTCCACCTATGTCTAACGAGATTCTGACACTTGTTAAGGATACATCTCTTGCTCGTATCATAGCTCTTCAGGAGGTTATATGGGCAGGACAGGCATTTATGAAGGGTTCCCAGGGTATCTCAGGTGCCATCTGGCCACTTTTCTTTACTGCCTTTTATTATCTGATATGTAACGGACTTCTTACACTGCTTCTTGGTGGTTTAGAGAAGAAGCTGAATTTCTTTAAGTAATGGAGAATCGTATGAGTATATTAGAGGTTGAACATATAAGCAAATCCTTTGGAAAGACTGAAGTCCTGAAGGATATATGCTTCACATTAGAGAAGAGTCAGGTTCTTTCTATTATTGGCTCTTCAGGAAGTGGTAAGACAACTCTTCTTCGTTGTCTGAATTTTCTTGAGGAGGCGGATAAGGGTGTTATCCGTGTAAATGGAGAGACTGTTTTTGATGGAGAGGATCCGCAGTATCTGAAGGAATCAGTAAAGAGAAGAAACGTTCTTCATTTTGGTCTTGTATTCCAGTCCTTCAATCTTTTTCCACAGTATACAGCTCTTGGAAATATCATGCTTCCAAGACAGCTTCAGGCGAAGAAACAGGATGACTACAAGTCCAACAAGAAGGAGATAAATGAAGCCATCCGTAAGGAGGCCGAAGAACTCCTGGATCAGATGGGTCTTTCGGAAAGAATGAATAACTATCCACATCAGCTATCAGGTGGACAGCAGCAGAGAGTTGCTATAGCAAGAGCTCTCGCAATGAAGCCGGATATCTTATGCTTCGATGAACCAACATCAGCTCTTGATCCAGAGCTTACTGGTGAAGTTCTTAAGGTAATGAAGGAACTGGCTGAAAAGAAGATGACTATGATCATCGTTACCCATGAGATGTCATTTGCAAAGGATGTATCAGATCAGGTTATCTTTATGGATAGCGGTATAGTACTGGAAAAAGGAACACCTACGGAAGTCTTCGAACATCCAAAAGAGGAAAGAACAAAACAGTTCCTGGGAATGTAGGACTGGGCGGCGCTTGGTCTTAAAGGAAAGAATTATGGCAGATAAGAAAAACTTTTACGCAGTAAAAAAAGGACGTATTCCTGGAATATATAAGACATGGGCTGAGTGCAAGGCAAATGTAGATGGCTTCTCGGGAGCAACCTATAAGGGCTTCAAAACTCTGGAAGAGGCTGAGGAATTTATGGGACTTCCAAAGACCAGCGTAAGCTTCGAAGCAGAGGACTTAAAGTATTATATGGAGTCCCTAAGAGAAAGTGAGGCTGTGGCTTTCGTAGATGGAAGCTACAATATCGCTACCAAGGTTTATTCCTATGGAATGGTTCTTCTGGCAGGGGATAATCTGGTTGAGCAGTGCGAAGCCTATAGTAACGAAGATATGGCTGCTATGAGAAATGTGGCTGGAGAAGTTGAAGGCTCCATGCATGCTATGCAGTACTGCCTGGACCACGGAATAGCCAGTATTGATATATATTTTGATTATGAAGGTATAGAGAAATGGGCTCTCGGCATGTGGAAGACTAATAAAGAGGGCACTAAAGCATATAAAGCCTTTTATGATTCTATAAAGGGGAAACTTGCGGTACATTTCCATAAGGTAAAGGGACATTCAGGAGATATGGGAAATGAACGCGCTGATCAGCTTGCAAAGGAAGCTGCGGGGGTAGAATAATGGATTTTGAGCGGAAGAAAAAGGAAGACTGTCCTGTTCTTGCCATATGCTATGACTTTGATAAGACACTGACACCTGATGATATGCAGGCACAAGGGTATATTCAGTCAGTTGGCTACGATGTAAAGGAATTCTGGCGTAAAACAAATGAGCTGGGGTTCGCAAATGATATGGACCCTAATCTTGCATATATGTATATGATGATCCGTGAGGCTGAAGGTAATCTTATCTTTAACCGAAAGACTCTTAATGAGTATGGTTCAAAGGTTAAGCTTTTTCCTGGCGCCAGCGAGTGGTTCGACCGTATGAGAGCCTATGGAAAAGAGAAAGGTGTTATCGTTGAACATTACATCATATCCTCTGGCCTAAAGGAAATGATCGAGGGTACCTCTCTTGCAAAAAGCGGTGCATTTGATAAGATATATGCAAGCTCCTTTTTATATAACGACAGAGGGGTTGCAGTATGGCCTGCACAGGCTGTAAACTATACAAATAAGACACAGTTTCTTTTCAGGATTTCTAAGGGGGTTCTTGATGTAAATGATAGCGGAGTGAATGATCATTTCGATATGGATCAGATAAGGATTCCATTTAGAAATATGGTCTATATAGGTGACAGCGATACGGATATTCCTTGCATGAAGCTGGTGAATTCCTACGGCGGACATTCCATCGGCGTATATGACTGCGAAACTAAGGATATGGCCAAGGTGAAGAAGATGATGAGGGATGACCGCATCAAATACTTCGCGCCTGCTGATTATCGTGAAGGTAGCGAGCTTGACGCTCTGCTTAAGGCGATAATTGATAGAACTGTGACAAATGAAATCTTAGAAAATATTCACTACAAAAACGAAAATGAGTCAAAGGGGCTCTGAGCCCAATCGACTCAAAAATGAGTCAAAGCGGCTCAAAGCTAAATCGACTCATTAGAGAATAGGAGGTTAGGTATGGGAAGTATTTATGAGGCAGAAGATTTTCTTAGGGCAAAGATCAATGAGATGGGGATTGCTCCTGAGGTAGGTGTTGTACTTGGCACTGGCCTTGGTGGACTGGCTGAAAAGGTAAAGGTTGTGGGCCGTGTTCCTTATAACGAGATTGAAGGATTCCCTGTTTCTACTGTTGAAGGACATAAGGGTGAATATATTCTGGGATATATTGAGGAGACACCTGTTATTCTTATGAACGGCCGTGTTCATTACTATGAAGGTTACCCTATGAAGCAGGTGGTTGCACCTGTACAGGTAATGGGACGTATAGTTAAGAAGATCATTCTTACTAATGCGTCAGGAAGTCTGAATAGAGACTTTAGACCAGGAACACTTATGTGTATCTCAGATCACATATCAGCATTTATTCCATCACCACTTATCGGTCCAAATGATGATAAACTGGGAACACGTTTCCCTGAAATGAGTCAGATATATAATAGAGAATATAGAAGTATTCTTCATCAGGTTGCTGATGAGCAGGGCATTGATATTGTAGATGGAGTATATGTTCAGGTTACTGGACCTGCATATGAGTCTCCTGCTGAATCTAAGATGTATGCAATGTGTGGTGGAGATGCAGTAGGTATGAGTACTGCATGTGAAGCTATAGTGCTTAATTATATGGGCGTTAAGCTCCTGGGTATCAGCTGTATCACAGATATGGCTATAGATAATGAGGATACTCCTGTAACTCATGAAGAGGTTCAGAAAATTGCTGGTGAGAGCAGTGAAAAACTGATTTCACTTGTTTATAATACAGTGCCGAGAATGTAAAAAGAAAGAGGTAAATTTATGAGCGATTATGTACTTAGCTGTTGTGCGTCTTGTGATCTTAATCCAGACTGGATGAAGAAAAGAGATATTCCATATGCATTTTTCAATGTTACACTGGACGGACTTAGTGTAAAGGATGATATGGGACTTTCATTTTCCCCTAGAGAGCTTCTGAAGAGAATGGAAGAGGGAGCTGATGCAAAGACTTCACAGGTCAGCATCGGTGAGTATCAGACATATTTTGAAGAGTTTTTGAAAGAGGGGAAGGACATCCTTCATGTAACTCTTTCATCTGGTATTTCAGGTACCTATAATGCTGCATGTACAGCAGCTAATATGATGAAGGAAGATTATCCTGACAGAAAGATCATCATTATTGATTCTATGGCTGCATCTTCAGGATACGGACTCCTGATGGATTATGCTGCAGATAAGCGTGATGAAGGACTATCAATCGATGAGCTTGCTGCATGGATCGAGGAGAATAAGTTAAATATTGTTCATTGGTTTTTCTCAACAGATCTTACCTACTATATCAAGGGCGGTCGTGTTTCTAAGACAGCTGGAACTATAGGTCAGGCACTTAGTATCTGTCCACTACTAAATGTGGATTTTGAAGGTCGACTTATTCCAAGAGAGAAGATCAGAACCAAGAAGAAGGTTGTAAAGCGCATCGTTGAGAAAATGGTAGAGGATGCGGAAAATGGAATAAATTACACTGGTAAAGTCTTTCTTTCTGATACAGACGTAGAGCTGGGGGATGCTGTTCAGGCACTTATTGAAGAGACATTCCCACATCTTAAAGGAAGAATTCATAGATTTGACATTGGCTGTACTATTGCCAGTCATACTGGCCCTGGAACAGTGGCACTTTTCTTTAAGGGCAAGAAACGTGTAGATTAATAACAGGGTTAGATTTTTCTAAGTAATATGATAAAATGTGACAAAAGATGATTAGGAAAGCTTTTGTCACATTTTTTTATATGGGGGTTATATGGATTACAAGGTTTTAGTTGTTGATGACGAGGAAGAGTTATCAGAATACACAGCGAAATACTTCAATATGTCAGGTGTTAGTGCAACATATGTTCTGGATGCAAAGTCAGCGCTGGAGTTCTTTGAAGATAATACTTGTTCTTTGGTTCTTCTGGATATAAATCTGGGAGAAGACTCAGGCTTTGAACTGTGTCAGACCATAAGACGTACTATGAATATTCCTATATTTTTTATTAGCGCAAGATCCGCTGAGGATGACATGCTTCTAGCTCTCTCAATTGGTGGTGACGATTATATATGTAAGCCTTATTCTCTTGGCGTGCTACTTGCAAAGGTGAAGGCAGAACTTAAGCGTTACGAGGACAGTCAGGCAGGGAAAGTAAATGCTATAGAGAATGGTGACAATGAATCAGGAACAAATGAGTCTGCGTCGAAGGGCAAGGTGAAGGTTGGAAAAGTAGTAGTGAATCTTCAGTCAGCATCCATAGAAAGGGATGGTGAGGAACTGCCCCTAAAGGCTATGGAGTATAAGCTTCTTGTATATATGCTGAATAATCCTGACAGAGTGATTTCAAAGGACGAGTTTTTTGAGAAGATATGGGACACTCAGTTTGTTGGTGATGTAACCTTAAATGTTCACATCCGTCATTTGAGAGAAAAACTTGAGGATGATCCCGGAAATCCTCAGCATATAAAGACTGTATGGGGAGTTGGATTTATCTTTAAGAAGTAGCCTGATAAAAGAAATTAGAAAATGAGTGCATATGAAACTTAGATACCTTATCATATACATTTTAATATTTGTCATTCTTGGTACAGTAATATGTATCAGGATAGCACGTGGTGATGGTTCGGGTGAATCTCAGGCAAAGACCACTGAGATAAACCGTCTTCTTATCAGTATAGAAGAGGATTGGAACAGGGTTAGTATAAAGGACGCTGAACTAGCTGAAAAGGTTGATGGTCTGGATTACTCAGTTATTGATAGTAATTCAAAGGTTCTTGAGTTTACTCGTGATGATATATCAACCACTGTATCTGCGGCAACCACTCACTATGACATTATCCGGGATGTGGAAGTGGATGGAGAGATTGTTGGTAAGCTGATAATTCATAATCCATCTGGAGAACAGCAACAGGAAAGAAACAAGCATTATGCATTTCTTGCAGCAATGATGTTTGCAGTTATACTTGCTCTACTAGTCATATATTCGCTTTATATTCAAATACGTGTTATCAGTCCATTTGCCAAATTAAAGAAATTTGCAACCAGGATAGCATCAGGTGATCTTGATTCACCGCTTGAGATGGATAAGGGCCATGTATTTGGTGAGTTTACCGAAGCCTTTGATATTATGAGGGAGGAACTGAAGTCTTCCAGAGAACGTGAGGAGGCAGCTGTAAGAAGTCGTAAAGAGCTGGTGGCTGAACTGTCTCACGATATCAAAACTCCTGTTGCATCCATTAAAGCTATGGCTGATGTAATGAGTCTTACTGCTACAGATGATGAACAGCGCAAGATGGTAGCTTCGATAAATGGTAAAGCCGATCAGATCGATAATCTGATATCGAATCTGTTCCATGCAACCTTGGAGGAACTGGAGCAGCTGGAGGTAAATGTTGAAGATCTATCTTCTTTAGATTTACTTCAGATGATAAATGACGCAGATTATATGAGCCGTGTCACGGACGTAGATATTAAGGAGGTTGTCATAGTAGGAGACAGGCTTCGACTGAACCAGATCGTGACCAATATCATTTCGAATTCCTATAAGTATGCTGGGACGGATATAAAGGTAGTGAGCCATGTTGAAAATGAAACTGCTGCGCAAGGTAAAAGCACGCAGTTCCTTGTGGTTGAGTTCAGTGATAAGGGCGGTGGAGTTCCTGAAAGCGAGCTTGAACTGATAACCCAGAAATTTAAAAGAGGCTCCAATGCAGAGGGTAAGGATGGCTCCGGTCTTGGTCTCTATATTTCAAACTATCTTATGAATAAAATGGGTGGAAACCTGGCCTGTCGTAACAATGATGAAGGTCTCACAGTTTCGCTCCGTATCAAGATGTAAATCTATTTTAAATTTTAAAGCATAAGTTTAAAATATAATTAAAGAATAGACAAAGAATTAAATTATGTTGTCGGATATACTTGGATCATACAGAGGTGTATGGTCCATTTTTTATGGAGGATTGATATGGAAAAGAAAGAAATTAGTATAAAAGCATATTTTCTGGTTTTTATCTTGATTGCAGCTGGAAATCTGTTGGCTACGGTTTACACGGCTGTTCGATATAGCACTGGGGTGCAGACCAAGGCGGTAGTTACCGAGGCGCAGCATAAGAAGGTTAGGAAAAATCATGTAAGGAGCGGAAGCACCAGCAGTAATATCACTAAGATAAGCTTCAGGTACTACGTAAATGATAAGGAGTACAACAAGACTGTTAAACTCAGTGGAAAGAAACACGTGAAAGAGGGCGATGAAATAAGGGTTGCTTATAATCCGAGGAAGCCCGAGAAGGTATATCTTGTAAAACAGATTGTATCGGGAATTGAGGCTACAATCTTTTGGATCGTGATCACAGTGATACAGATAATTATATATAAAAAGTTGACCAGTAATAAATCGAAACCTGTGGATGATGGAAAAGAGTCACAGCTGTAAAAGGAGAAAAAGACATGAGTGATGTGGTAATAAAGACAGACAAGCTTTCAAAGAGTTTTTCAGTAGGCGGAAAGCAGCAGCACATAATAAAGAATCTGGATATGGAGATTTATAAAGGAGACTTCACAGTAATTATGGGTTCATCTGGAGCGGGCAAGTCTACACTTCTATATGCACTGTCCGGAATGGATAAGCCAACTCTTGGTTCCATCGAATATGCGGGTCAGGAGATTACTAAAATGAATGACGATAAGCTGGCAGTTTTTAGGAGAAAGCACTGTGGTTTTATATTCCAGCAGATACATCTGGTAGATAGTATGAGTGTTATGGATAATGCTATCTCTACTGGTATGCTGGTTGGACAAAAACCTAGAGATTTAAAGAAAAAAGCACTTGAGCTTTTTGAAAGAGTTGGAATAAGCGAGGATCTGGCAAAGAAGTTTCCTTCTCAGCTTTCAGGTGGTGAGGCTCAACGAGGAGCCTTTGTAAGGGCACTGATAAATGATCCTGATGTTGTTTTTGCTGATGAGCCGACTGGAGCCCTTAACTCTGCAGGCGTAAAGGCAGTTTTGGATGTGCTGACAGATATCAACGAGAGCGGTCAGACAGTGCTGATGGTTACCCACGATATCAAGTCTGCAAGACGTGCTAACAGAATCATTTATCTCCAGGACGGTGGAATTATGGGTGAGTTAAAGCTGGGTAAGTATGTAAGCGGAGATAAGGAACGTCACGAGAAGATCAGACGTTTCCTTGAAGAAATGGGCTGGTAGAGGGAAATAAAATGAGTAGATTAATCAAATCAAATATATATAAAGACCGAGGTATTCTTACAGCATTTCTTATGATCATAATACTATCAGCCTTCGTCCTCCAGACTGGTCTTTTTCTTAAGGGCTACGAGAAGAGATATGATGAAAAGATAGTGACACAGCACCTTGGAGATGGGGTCTTTATACTTGTTGCTGATGAAGATGAGGTTAAAGAAACCATGGATGATATAGCTGAGGTTGAGGATTATACCATTCAGAAGATCATAATGCCATCGGATTTTGTATATACCATAAATTATTCAGAAAAAGAGAAGAAGATGGAATATACGGTTATCATGGACAGGGATTCCTATACCACTCTTGATGAGGATAACTTTATCAAAAAAGATGAAAGTATAACCAGTGATTATATATATCTTAATCTATATACTGCGTATTATAACGGTATATCAATTGGTGATACTATTCATATAAACTCAGAGAATCTTGGTAACTATGATCTTAAGGTGGCTGGATTATATGAGGATTATCTGGTGGGTAATCCATATACTGGAGAGTCCTGGATCCTGGATGATGAAACCTATAAGACAATAAAGGAAAAGTCTGATGAACTTACATTTTCTGGACAGGATTTTTCCAGCAGGCTATTTGTAACCGATAATCTTAAGAACGGAGTTTCGAGGGATGACGGTCTTAAGATAGTTAATGATGCGTTAAATGAAGCAGGCATTGAGTCTTCTGGTTATACAACCACACTTGTAAAAACAGGCTATATCAGTGTAGTCAATATTATGGCTGCATTTATGGAGTCTTTCTCAGTTATTATTATGGTGATCTGTTTTATAATGATCATCTTCACTATCAACAACAATATTGATCGAGACATCGTGAATATAGGTGCTCTTCGTGCAGTTGGTCATACGGTGGCTCAGGTAAGAATGGCTCTATGTGCAGAGTTTCTGATCATGGGAACTATAGGAGCGTCTTTAGGAATCGGCCTTTCATATATAACATTTCCGTATATAGATGAATATGTTTTAAGACAGATATCAGGACTTATCTGGGAGAAGAGATTTTACCCGGATTATACTTTGGGAATTCTTCTTGGCTTCGTAGTAGTTATTATGATCGTAGTTTATCTGTCTACTAGAAAGATACGTAATCTGCACCCTGCAACAGCATTAAGATTCGGACTGGCATCCAACTCATTTAAAAAGAATTACCTGCCACTGGGAGATGCTAAGGGCAGTCTTAACGTTCTGCTTGCATTAAAGAGTTCGCTTCAGAGTATGGGGCAAAATGTTATCATATTTGGAATCATACTTGCAGTTGCATTTCTCACTATTTTTTCTGGAGTGCTTTTCTATAATACGAAGATTGATATGAATAATTTCCAGCGTCTCCTTCAGGGAGATTCTCCGGATTCCTATGTTAATCTTGCTGAAATGTCAGAAGAAGAAGTATATGAAGTAATGGACGAGGTGAGCACAATTGATGGCGTAACAGCGGTTTATGGACTTGGTGGAACTGATATTCCAGCGTACGTGAATGATAATGAATCTACCCTGATTTATTCAGATAAGCCACAGTTTGTTTATTGTGGAGTTTACGAAGGTGAGATGGTAAAGGAGGATAACGAAGCTGTCCTTGGAAGTATTACCGCTGAGAAAGCTGGAGTTTGTGTTGGAGATGAGGTAGAAGTAAAGGTTGGCGACAGGTCTGAGAGATTCCTGGTTGTTGGTCTTCAGCAGGCCGTATACGGTCTGGGCGAAAGGATCTATATAACAAGCGGAGGTTTAAAGAGACTTGGACTGGAACCAAACTTCTCTTATCTCAGAGTTAGAATAGATGAGCCAAATGTAGAAAAGGTGGATGAATTTAACGAGAAGGTGGAGACAAAGCTTGGCTCGAAATGTACAAAGACGGAGAACCATTTCAAGGATACAAGAAGCAAGGACAACGTTCCAGTTTATACAGTAAGTATTGTTGTTATGGTTATTGCCCTGCTCAATATAGTAGTGGTAATGGTGGTTATCAGACTTCTTCTTAAGTCAATTTTTGTAAAGAGAGAAAAGGAGTTTGGTATAAAGAAAGCTGTAGGTTTTACCAGCAGTCAGCTGAGACTTCAGCTTGCTATATCGCTGCTTCCGACCTGTCTCATTGCATCTCTCACGGGAGCGGTTATGGGCCATCTACTTATCAATCCACTGTTTGCTCTTATCTTTACCAGCTTTGGTGTACGCGAGTCCGACCTTATCATGCAACCGGTTCTGATTGTTTTTTCAATACTAGTTGTATCATTACTCGTATTCGTATTCAGCTATATCATGTCTGGTCGAATGAAAAAGGTATCTGCCTACCGCCTTATTCAGGAATAAGGTGCAGCGGGGACGGACCCCACTGCATATTTTAATAGTTTCTTAAAGATTAGGATTAATTAAACATGCTACAATCTCGTCATAATGAAAGTCGAGGTTGTAGCATGTTTTTTAAAATGTTAAAAAATGATCTTAAAGCACATAAGGGTCTGAATATCATACTATTTATCTTTATTGTATGTTCAACTGTTATTACAGTTGTGGCGACAAATCTTATGTATATGGAGCTGACAGGAAGGAAGACTACGGATAAGGTAACCAATGTTGCCAATATTACCATGAACTGTCTTGTTGGTATGGGCGACTTTGAGGAAAAGGGTGAAAAACTGAAAGAGTGGATAGATTCCAATGATATGCTCCGCGGGGGAGAGATTAAGGAATATGTTCAGCTTTCAGATTCTGAGGTGTGCATAAATGGAATATATGCTTCAGATGACAGTTTCCCGGAACACGATATATTTCATCTCACTACTCAGTCCAAGAATTACAATCTTCTTTTTGATGACAAAGACGAACCCTTTTCAGTAGATACTGGTGAGGTGGCTATTACCCTTGATGTTGCGGATCTTGCCGGAGTGAAGAGGGGCGATAAGTTAAGGGTCACAACACAGCTTGGTGATATATATGAATTTACAGTTTCAGAAATCTATAAGAATCCAAGCATTGCTAATTGTGAAGAACTGGTGGTATCAGATGCAGACTTTGAAAAGCTGAAGGGTGATATGCCATTTAGACTTTATAAGATGCTGCTGGATGCGAAGAGTATTACATATTCAGGGAAGTTGGAGAAGCAGCTTACAGATGCTGATCTTGTTATGGGCCTTTCTACCTGGGAATATACTCCAGAAATCGACATGAATTATACAATAGTGGTTGCTATATCTTACTTTTTGGTCGTGCTCAGTGTAGTGATCATTCTTATAATGCTGATCACTATTAGATTTATGATGATGGCGGCCATAAAACAGGAGGAAAAGGAACTGGGGATGATGCGTGCCATCGGTGTTGACTCCATGAAATATCGCTGGATGTTTGCGGCTACGTATCTCACATTTTCAATCATTGGTGGATTAGCTGGAATTACAGCTGGTTCTGCTATCTCACGAATCGTAATCAGACAGTTCTGTAAGAATATGATCCAGACCAGCCACTCCAGAGTTTATGCTATAGCGATTCTTGTTTCGGTATTGATCGTTGCGATCATTCTGCTTTTCTCGGCATTTATGATGAGAAGGATTAACAAGATATCGGTAATCGAAACCATTCATGGAAGTGATGACGGTGAGAGATTTGGAAAGCTTAGTCGTATGACTCTATATAAGTCAAAAAAACTGAAGGTTCCATCCTTCCTTGCGGTTGGAAATATAGTGAATAGCTTTGGCAAGTATGCATTTTTGATCATCACATACATGATGGCCATGGCGGTAATAATATTGGTGTTTGATCTTCAAAGCACACTATTCAGCCACGAATATATAAAGAACTTTCTTCAGGTTCGAATGGATTTCACCTATAGAGTTTACGGTGATATGGCTAATTACTACTATCAGAAGGGCGGCGATTATATAGGTGCCATGGATCTTATAGTTAAGGAGTCAAATGATATCGGTGTGCCTGTAAAGTATCGATATGTGTGCAGCACGAATGGCGAGGCTCTTAGAGAAAATCAGGATGATCTATCAATCAGGATTCTTTTTGGTGATACAAATAATGAGAGATATCCTCTACGAAAAGGCGGCAAGCTTCCTATACATGAAAATGAGTTGATAATGAGTTACTTTACTGCAAAGAAAGAGGGAATGAAGATTGGCGATAAAATGACTCTTAAGTTTAACGAATATGATGATGATCATATCGGATATCACGAAGTAACTAAAGAATTTATAATAACTGGTTTTTATAACATTATGGAGGAGGGAAATCCAACAGTTATCTTGGGAGAAGAATATACAGGTGCGGTGGAGGATGATTACTTTATTACTGATACCTGGATAGATGCTCCGAAGAGAGAACATAAGGAATATATTAAAAAGCTTAAGGAATACTTTGGTGACGAGTATATTAGAACGTATAAAGAGGTTCGTGAAAGTAATTTCGCATATATCCTGAGACCGATACAGGCACTTAAGATAGTACTCGGAATAATGGTGGCGTTTATCCTGTCTCTCAATACACTTCTTTATACGACTGTAGATCTGGAGTTTGAAACTCCGCAGGTGGCTATGCTTAAGTGTGTAGGATTTTCACTTAAGGACTTAAGGAAGTGGCAGATAATACGTATGGGAATCATTCTGATCCTAGCATATATTCTTGCCAATATTTTTGAATTCACAGGTGGAAATCTTTTTGCAGAAAAGGTATTCGAAACATTTAGTATTACAGGATTTAGGTTTGTGCCGAATATGCTGGATAAACTGGTGATAATACCTGGCATTATTTTTGGAGTAGTAATTCTGGCATTTCGACTTTGCCTAAGACGGATCAATAAGATAAACATTTGGAACATCCGCGAAGAATAATGACAAATTATATCGTAGAATGATCTTCAGGTTTTGAAAGGAAATGGTATGGAAACGGTAATTGATGTAAAGGGTCTGTGTAAGACCTATATTGTAAATAAATATAGCAATAATGTTCTGCAGAATATTGATTTCACTTTAAATGAGGGAGAGTTCGTAACTATAATGGGTCCTTCGGGAAGTGGTAAGTCAACTATGCTCTATACTGTAAGTGGAATGGATAAGGCTACATCTGGTGAGATAACTTTCCTTGGTAAGAATTATTCTGAGCTTTCGGATAAGACTATGGCTAGAGAACGTCTTGTGAGTATGGGATTTATCTTCCAGCAGATGTATATGGTGAGAAAGCTTTGCATATTAGATAATATATTACTTCCTGGCTTTCATGCAGGAATTAGGGATAGGGCAGAGATAAAAGAAGAAGCAGAAATGCTTATGCGACGTCTTGGAATTATGGAGATTGCGGACAATGCTATTAATGAAGTTTCAGGTGGACAGCTGCAGCGTGCCTGTCTTTGTCGCGCACTTATAAATCATCCAAAGGTCCTTTTTGCAGATGAACCTACGGGAGCTCTTAACTCCAAGTCAGCAAGTGCAGTAATTAATGAGCTGGTAAATGTAAATAAAGACGGTACAGCCATAATGATGGTTACGCATAGTTCTCGAGTGGCTGCTGCAAGTGACAGAGTGATCTACCTGATGGATGGTCATCTGGAGGGGGAGATTGAACTTGGAAAGCTGGTGGATGAGGCAGATCTTACACAGCGCGAAAGAAAGATCAACAAATGGCTTATGGAACAGGGATACTAATATATTTATAAATGAATGAAGAAGAGATTTAGAAATGAGATATAATACCAGGAAAAATAGAATAATCAGCTTGTTATCAGGAACGTGTTTGCTTCTTTGTCTTACAGGCTGCAATACCAGTACTGCAACCTATGAGAATTTTGTGCCTGATGTATCGGCTGAAAGTAGTATCGAACCGGTGGGTTCAACTCTAAATAATGAAAGTTATGAGGGTGAAGAGGCAACTAAGGAAGATGCTATAGAGACTTATTCTTCTGCAGATGGCCTATGTACCATCGAAAAGAAACCTTCTTATTATGAGGTCTATCTGGATTATACAGGCGGAGATTATGGTGCAGTAGGTCGTGCTTATGCTGAAACCATAATGAAGACTGATTTTAAGTTTGGGGAGATAATGGAGCCTTATTTATATGAAAATATTAATATGGCATTTCCAAGTATAAATGGAGATTACTCTCCGGTTCAGGACAGAATAGATGATCTTATAGTTAATATTCCTGAAGACTATAAGGAAGAATTATTTGGTTTTGCAGAAACCCTGTCTCAGGGAGAAACAGGCTTTACTGAAGATGGAAAGGTGAGCTATGAGGAGGCTCTTCTGGTCAGTATGGTTCCGGATACTCTTAGAGGAACCAGCTGCAATGCTCTGTCTGTATGGGGAGAGAAAACTGAAACAGGTGAGAAGATTACCAGCAGGACTCTTGAGTGGACACTCGGTAGTGAAAATCAGATGTGCCTGGCACATGCAGTGACACATTTTAAAATGCCGGAAGATAGAAACAGTTATATGACATTTTCGGTTCTTGGAATGCTGGATGTTCTGACTATAATAAATGATGACGGTGTTATGGCTGGGATACTGGATGTGGGAACAGGATTTGACTATTATTCTGAGGGTAAAAAGTGTTATACTTATGAACTGAGATATGCGGCAGAACATATGTCAGATGCACGTTCAGTGGGTGAATATATGGTTGGAGAAAGTAAGAACTTTACTTACTCCCATAATATTATTATCACTGATAAGTCGGATTCATTTGTGGCTGAAAACTGGGTAGATGATCCTGAGAAGGTTTTGGAAAAGTATGCATCAACAGGTGAAGTAGATGAAGATGATATGGGATTTTCTATTCTCAGAGATGCAGACACTCCACTGATGGATGGCATTACCTGGGATAATCCAGACAGTCTCTGTGTGGTTAATACTTTTATGACAAAGGATAATATAGATAACTTTACGTGCGTGGGAAACAACTTTGTACGGTTTACAAAGTTTAACGCCTGGGTAGGAGAAAAGGAGAAGCTTTCTTTAGCAGACGTGAAGGGGATTGTGACCCGTGAGTCAACTGAAAGAATAGGTCGTTTCCAGAAGCTTTATTCAGAAAATGTATATCAGACAATAATCTATGATTATAGTACTGGAAATATAGATGTAGTTTTTACCGGGACAGAAGGCGTTGAGGATCATCCCGCTTTCGTCCGCGTAGAAGAATAGAAAAGGTTAAAAATGGCAGATATTCTAATAATTGAAGATGAGGCAGAACTTCGTGGCCTGATCGCTGATTTTATGGAGGCGGAAGGCTTTTCTGTAAAAACCACTGGTACTGCTGAGGAAGGAATAGAATACTTGGAAGAAGAAATTCCTTCTCTTGTACTGCTGGACATTATGCTTCCAGGAATAGATGGATTTGCGGCCTGCAGTGTAATAAGGGAGCATGGGAACATTCCTATTATCATTATGAGCGCAAGAGATGATGAGGAAAGTAAGCTGTTAGGCTATAAACTGGGAGCGGATGACTATGTGGAAAAACCTCTTTCTATTCCGATTCTCACAGCCAAGATAAGAGCACTTATGCGTAGGAGCGAGAGTAGTGCAGGCCTCGATGAAAAGCTGAGCTATGATGATATATTGCTTGAGAAGGATAAGAGAGCGGTCTATAAGGATGGGAAGCTTCTTGATATACGCGGTAAGATGTACGACCTGCTTTTATACATGATGGAGAATCAGGACAGACTCCTGGAAAAGGATGAGCTTTTTGATGCAGTGTGGGGTGACGCTTTTGTTGAGCCTTCAACCCTTAATGTGCATGTGAGGTGGCTTCGGGAGCGGTTGGAGTCGGATCCCAATTCTCCGAAGATAATAAAAACTGTTTGGCGAAAAGGATACATATTTGGTGGTGACGATTGAAAAGATTAATTAAGCTGATCATACCTATCACCCTGGTCTTTCTGGTTCTTTTACTGGTGATCTACTACATAGTTGATGCGCATTTTAAAGCGGAAAATGGAATGCGCACTGTGGTAATGAATCGAATTACTCAAGATGTACAAAATGAGTTAACGGATTCATCCGTGAGTAATATCGCTCTTGAGGATATAGAGGAGACTTTACGAGGAGAGTATGCTTCCAGAGCGATTCCGAACGACGTGACATTTATTCCTGTGGATAAGCCTCTGGCTGAGGAATCTGTAAATGATACTGAGTACAGCAGTGAATACATAGAATCACTTAGCGATAGTGATGGGAAGCTGATCGGATTTATTAAATATTCATATAAGACTCAAGATGAGGGGTTTGTTTTAGGGATGGCTGAGATTATTCTCATCATCTCTTATTTTAGTATTATTATAGGCTTGATAGTTGCGTATAACAAAGTGCTGAAACCTTTCAATGATCTTTCGGAGTATCCAAAGAAACTTGCCAGGGGCAGTGTTAGCGAAGGACTTCCGGAGTCCAAGTCCAGGTTTTTTGGAGAATATATCTGGGGAATGAATATGCTGAAGGATGAAATGAAGCATAAGGATATGAATCTCAGTCAGATGGAGCGGGAGAAACAGACCCTGATCATTTCTATAGCTCACGGTATTAAGACGCCTCTTTCCAATATAAAGCTCTATGCTCAGGCTATAGAACGAGGCATATATCATGATGATAAGACACCTAATTCAAAGGATGCTGAGTCTGCTGCAAAGATAGAGCAAAATGTGGAAAAAGTGGAAGCACTTGTTAAAGAGATAATGGATAAAAGCGCCCGTGTTGATGTGGATTATCATACCAAGGTGGATGCATTTTATCTGGAGGAACTTGAGAAACAGGTTCGGAAGGAATATGAGGGCAGGACAAACCTGCTGCACATTCCGTATCAGGTGGTTCTTGAGAATAACCCTCTGGTGAATAGTGATAAAGACGGAATCTTTACTATTATTTCCCAGCTGGTAGAAAATGCTATCAAATATGGTTCGGGACAGGGCATAACTGTTACCATGGGACGGCAGGATGAGGAAGTTATCATATCGGTAAAGAATAAAGGGACTGTTCTTTCTGAAGAGGAAACGGCCTACGTATTCAAAAGCTTTTGGAGAGGATCAAATGCCAAGGATGTGGAAGGTCAGGGAATCGGCCTTTATGTATCCAAGAAGATGGCCGAAAGTCTGGGTGGTGATCTCTTCATGAAGTCCTGGGAATCGGAGGGTATTACAGAGGTGACGTTAATACTTCCGCTTGAAGCATAAGTATTGAAACAAACAAAAATGAGTTACGTTCCTAAGAAAGTAACTCATTTTTTTTGTTTGCTATTTATTCGGATATTACATAAACGTTAGCTGTTCTACGTCCAAACTGGATAGCTGAGCCATAGTCAGCAACGAAGATGTCAATTACATTTCCAGCCATTCCACCAGTATCTTCAACAACGAACTCACCGTAACCTTCGATATAGATCTTAGTTCCTAGTGGAATAGAGTTGCAAGCAACTGTATGATTAACTGTTGGGTAAACTCCTGAAGCACATCTGTTACCAGTTGCTATATAAGCTGTAAGCTGGTAGCTTCCAATGAAGTTTCCTTTTTCGGCATTCTGGCTGTTTTTAGCTACTCGGTCAAGACTTGTCTCAGCCTGAAGCTTATAATCTTCGATTCGGTTCTCATACATCTCACGGCACTTTGCATTCTGAAGTGCTTTCTCGGCTTCAACCTCAGCCTTATGCTCATCAAGAATTTCCTGAGTGAATGCATCTATTGAAGATGTCTCTTCAGCAGTGATGTCCTGCGCTGGTAAATGTACTCCCCATATTGTAAGAGCGGCAAATACTGATGTTGCAAGAGTGAGTCGAATCTTCTTTTTAGTATTTAGTCTCATAAACAAGTTCCTTTTAGCTGTACTTAGCTGTAAATAAATTATTACATAACTGTAGCAAATATCATTTTGTTTATGCATCAAATTTACATCAATATTAATATAAATGCAACATTTTTGTAACATTTCGTGAATGTGATGATTATATTGTGGAATATTTAGTTGATTTATACAAAATGCACAAAATATAGTGGGGTGTTATGTAAATCACCCCAAGATATTATGTAAAGTACACAAATGACTGTTTCAAAAGTGTTACATCAGAACGTAACAAAATAGGGGGTTAGGGGACGTTTTATCCCCAGAAACACATATAAATCAGGGGATATCAAACTAAATATTTACAAGATTATTACATATGTTAAGCAATTGTGAAGCACTAAAAGCTTAACAATATAAAGTACTTAGATATTTGGAAAAGTGATTTAAAATATTTGTAAAAAAGTCGTTGACAAAAATAGATCATGGGCGTATATTGAACATATGAACAAACAAACATATGTTTTTTTGAAGGAGTTTATTATGGAAGAAAAGAAAAATGTTATCGATAATATGCCAGAAGATGAATATCTATATGATCTGGCGGATCTTTTCAGAATCTTTGGCGATTCAACTAGAATCAAGATTTTATATTCACTGTTTGACGGAGAGCTTTGTGTAAATGATATCTCAAATGCGCTTGGTCTTACCCAGTCATCGGTGAGTCATCAGCTGAGAATCCTCAAAGATTCAAAACTTGTTAAGTTCAGACGTGACGGAAAAAGTATCTTCTATTCATTAGATGATGATCATGTTCGTTCAATCCTGAATCTTGGCATGGAACATTTAGAAGAATAAGTTACTTCTATAAAACTATTTCAAAATAACATTCAAGAGAGGATATTAAAATGAAGAAGACTTACAAAGTAGAAGTTGATTGTGCAGCCTGTGCAGAGAAGATGCAGGAGGCTATTAAGAATACAGAAGGAGTTAAGGATGCAAGCCTTAGCTTTATGACACTTAAATGTAAGGTAGAGTTTGAAGATGGAGTAGATCCTGATGCAGTTATCCAGCAGGCACGCCAGAACTGCAAAAAGATCGAAGATGACATGGAAATCTTCATCTAATGAGTCAAAAGGGCGTGAGAGCGAATCGACTCATTTTTGAAAGAAGTTGAGATTATGAGTAAGAAACAGAAGAATAATTTGATTAGGTGTATAGTGGCGCTTGTTCTCGTGATAGCCCTTTCGGTGGCATTTCACTTTGTAGAGGCGCCATGGTGGATCGAACTTCCTGCATTTCTTGTTCCATACTTTGTTGTTGGTTACGATGTACTGCTGAAGGCGGTAAAGAATATCAGGAATGGACAGGTCTTTGATGAGTGCTTCCTTATGGCTGTGGCAACTATCGGTGCTATCGCGACAGGCGAGTATCGAGAAGGCGTAGCGGTAATGCTTTTCTATCAGATAGGTGAGCTGTTCCAGAGCATCGCTGTAGGAAAGAGCCGTAAGAATATCGCGGATCTTATGGATATATGTCCTGAGGTGGCAAATGTTATGCATGAGGATGGCAGTGTTACCGAAGAAGATCCAGATGACGTTGAGATTGGTTCTATTATAGTAGTGAATCCGGGGGAGAGGGTTCCTATTGATGGAATCATAATAGATGGTGATACAAGTCTTGATACAAGTGCTCTGACAGGAGAGTCAGTTCCTAGAGCCGCTCATCCTGGTGATGAGATAATAAGTGGATGTATAACTCTTTCTGGAATGATAAAGGTTAAGACCACTAAAGGGTTTGAGGATTCCACTGTATCAAAGATATTAGAGCTGGTTGAAAACTCCAGCATGAGAAAGGCAAAGGCCGAGAACTTTATTTCAAAGTTTGCTAAGTACTATACACCTATAGTATGTTATTCAGCTCTTGCACTTTTCCTTATCCCACCAGTGATCAGACTGATTCTTGGTATGCCAGCTGACTGGCTCGACTGGCTGATGCGTGCGCTGACATTTCTTGTTATATCGTGCCCGTGCGCTGTTGTAATATCTGTTCCACTTAGTTTCTTTGGTGGAATCGGATGTGCATCGTCTAAGGGAATCCTGGTTAAGGGTTCTAATTATCTTGAGGCACTTGCGTCAGCAGGAACAATAGTTTTTGATAAGACAGGTACTCTTACTAAGGGAGTATTTGAAGTACAGGAAATCTTTGCTGAAGAAGGAGTTTCTAAGGATTATATTCTAGAGCGAGCTGCAAATGCAGAGAGTGCTTCCAACCACCCTATTGCAGAGTCTATACTTCGTGCATATAAGAAGGAACAAAATAAAGAGATAAATCGTAATCTGATCCATGAGGTTGAAGAGATTGCTGGACATGGAATCAAGGTATGTTACAGAGAACTTCCAGATGGAGTTATCGAGACCATTGATTCTGATGAAATAGATGGAAAGGCAACTCATGTAAAACTCTATGCCGGTAATATCAGACTTATGAAGATGATAGGTGTAGAAGTATCTGAAACTCATGATGAAGGAACAGTTGTTTATGTAGCAGAGAGTTATGAGCAAAATGCTACTAAGTATCTGGGATGTATCGTAATAGCGGACGAACTGAAAGCTACTACAAAGCAGGCTATGGAAGGTCTGGCTAAGCAGGGTATTAAGACTATCATGCTGACTGGGGATTCTGAAAAGGCGGCTAAGAGAGTAGCTGAGACGGTAGGAGTGTCAGAGTATAAATCAGAGCTTCTTCCCGGTGATAAGGTTGACGAAGTTGAAAAGCTTCTTGCGGGACTTGGTGATGAGGAGGATGAGAAACGTGAAAGACTTGCCTTTGTAGGTGATGGAATTAACGATGCACCTGTTCTGGCAAGAGCGGATATAGGAATTGCTATGGGAGCTATGGGAAGTGATGCGGCTATTGAAGCGGCAGACGTAGTTCTTATGGATGATGATCCGGCAAAGATATCTCTCGCTATGAAGATATCAAGAAAGACACTTAGAATAGTAAAGCAGAATATTACATTTGCCATTGCAGTAAAGGTGCTGTGCCTGATACTCGGTGCTCTTGGCTTTGCTAACATGTGGCTTGCAATATTTGCGGATGTAGGAGTAATGGTGATCGCAGTATTAAATGCAACCCGTACACTTCGTATAAAGAACTAAAAAATTCGATTAAACTAGAGAGTAAAGAAAACGAGACAGGTAAACTTCAACTTACCTGTCTCGTTTTGGGAAAGAGAGAGATCTTTATTTAAGATCTATGAAAACTATTATTTATAGTCGTCACACTTTAGAGGGTTAAGTGCAACGCCCTGAAGGTTTGCATCTTTTCTGCCGTCAGTAACATATACACAAGGCTCATTTGTTGGAGCGATACATACCAGCCAGCCATCTGGATTAAACTCATTCCAGCTGCCTACTACGTAATCTGCATTTGTATAACCTGCGTCTGCTGGATTTACTGACTTCCTATATTTAAGCTTTTCTGGTGGACAGGTCTTATCCATCTCATTCTTCAGTGCTGTCAGATCAACTGAAGGTGAATTGCCATATATTGTCCACTCTGAATCATCCTCAGAAGCCACCAGAAGAGGTGTACATACATAGCTGTCACTGGCGGTTACACTTTTAACCTTATCCATTATAGAGTCGTAAATGATCTCGTTGGACATACTTGCTTTAAGTGCGGAGCCTATAGCATCTGCTGCAGCTATATCATCAGCCTTTCGTGATTTATCTATGTAACGCAGTAATGCTGGAGCGATAGCGACTGCAAGTATTGCTATGATAGTGATAATGATCAACAGTTCTACAAGTGAAAAACCTTTGTTCCTCATAACGCGTCTCCTTTCTAACAGAAATGTAAATAGTGTATCTAATTCGAATTATATCCAAGCGAAACATTTGTTTTATACGAAATCGAACCTTTTTTATCAGAATCAAACATAAAAAATGGCTAAAATAAAGGTTTCACAAGGTGGACACAATGCATACAAAATTGCTACAAAAACTAGACAAAAAGAGGACAAAAACCGAACAGGAAATTAGATATACCCATTCCGTCTGTAAGGTGTTATAATGGCTTCACTGTTTTTATTTTCGAAAGATATAGAAAGGTGGAATTAGCAATATGAAGGCAGCGATTATTATGGGTTCGACCAGTGATCTCTCAAAGGTAGAGCCTGCGATTGAACTTCTTAAAGGAAAAGGGATAGAAGTAAAGGTTAGATGTCTTTCAGCACATAGAGCTTCAAGACAGTTATCTGAATTTATTGAGGAAATAAATGGAGACGGCACTGAGGTAGTTATTACAGCTGCAGGTATGGCTGCGGCACTTCCTGGAGTTGTAGCTGCACAAACAGTACTTCCGGTTATAGGCGTACCACTTTCAGGTTCAGTTCTTGATGGACAGGATGCACTCTATTCAATCGTTCAGATGCCACCTGGAATTCCAGTAGCAACTGTAGCAATAAATGGAGCTAAGAATGCAGCATGGCTTGCACTTGAGATCATGGCTGTTAAGCATGCAGAGCTTCGCGAGATGCTCCTTGCTGAGAGAAAAGCAATGCAGGAGGCTGCACTTGCTGCAAATCAGGAGATTATATCTAAGTATGAGTAAAAAAATAAGTCACATCAGCGTTTCCGCCGATGTGACTTTCTTTTTTATTTAAAGTGTCTTACCTGTTAACATTGAGTAAGCTGAAAGATATTTATCTATTGTCTTATCAACGATATCCTGTGGAAGCTCCCAGTTCTCTGGCTCAGCTGTATTAGCATCAGACTTCAGCCAGTCACGTGCGAACTGCTTATCAAAGGATGGCTGACCATGTCCTGGTTCATAACCATCTGCTGGCCAGAATCTTGAAGAATCTGGTGTAAGCATCTCATCGCCAAGAACGATATTTCCGTCCTCATCAAGTCCAAACTCGAACTTAGTATCTGCAATGATGATTCCCTTTGTAAGTGCATAGTCTGCACATTTGTTGTATAGAGCAAGTGTGTAGTCACGAAGCTTCTCAGCATATTCCTGCCCCTTGCCTGGGAATTCCTTCTCAAGAATCTCAACTGTCTTTTCAAATGATACATTCTCATCATGATCACCGATCTCGGCCTTTGTTGATGGAGTGTAGATTGCTTCAGGAAGCTTGTCGCTTTCGATAAGTCCTTCTGGAAGCTTTATACCGCAAACAGTACCATTTTCCTTGTAGCTTGCCCAGCCGCTACCTGTAATATAACCACGAACGATACATTCAACAGGAAGCATTGTAAGCTTCTTGCACATCATACTGTTGCCGTCATAATCTGGATTCTGGAAGAACTCTGGCATATCCTTAACGTCAACGGATATCATATGATTTGGAAGTATGTCAGAAGTGTAATCAAACCAGAACTTTGACATCTGTGTCAGTACAGTACCCTTCTTACTGATCTTGTTTTTCAGGATAACGTCATAGCAGCTAATACGGTCAGTTGCAACCATAATCAGGCTGTCGCCATTATCATAGATTTCTCTAACTTTTCCTTCTTTAATAGGCTTCATTTTGTTCCTCCATTAGATTATAATATTTATATTTTTTTGTACTATATTATAAATAGGTTTATAGCATAGTCGCTTTATTGAAAAAAATCAAGAAAAGTTTATCATTTTACAAAGTTATCTTTGTAAAATTCGTTGTATTGTGATAAAATAATATGGCGTAGAGGTATGTATTTTTTACATGCATTTACATATTAGGGATGTAGTTAGGAGGACTAGAATAGATGAAGCCATTTTCAAATGCTTATGATGCCATTAAAAAGCTGTTCAGAAAAATGTTTGGCAAAAAAGATGAAGAGCAGCTAGAGACTACTGAAGAAGAACTGGCTGAAGCAGCCGAGAAGGAAGCAGAGCAGGCGGCGGAAGCAACTGAAGCTACAGAAACAGCTGAGCAGGAAGCTCCAGCGAAAGAAGGAAAGAAGGCTAAGGAACCTGAGAAGGCTATTGAGGATGTCCTGGCAAGCATCGCCGATGAAGAGGGAATTAAAGAAGAGAAGGTTAGTAAGGGCGAGCTTGAAGAACAGAAGAAGTATGAGGAAGAGGTTCGTAAGAGAGCTGAGCGTAAAGCTAAGCGTGAGGCTGAGGACCGTAAGAAGGAAGCTGAAGAAGCTGCCAGTGCTAAGGATGATAAGGTCAAGATGGTTACTGATCCTGTTACAGGTGAGGAAGTTCCACTTGGACAGCTTCCAGCAGAAGCAACATTCCTTAAGAAATATATGCGTATACAGACAACATCTGATGATGTTCTTGTAGCAATCAATTCAATTCTTAAGCATCCGGATATGCCAAAGAACGTAGTAGTACTTGGTAGAAATGGATTCGGTACCGTTAAGGTTGGTGAGGACTTTGCAAGAAGTTTCTACGAGCTGGGTATCGTTAAGTCAGATAAGATAGCTAAGACAAAGGCTAAGCAGCTGAACAAGATGGGTCTTGAAAAGCTGAGCGCTCTTAAGGGCGGATGTCTTATTATAGAGAATGCCGGTCTTGTGTCATTTGGCAAGCTGGTTGAAGTTATCAAGGATTCTGCACCAGAGAATAATGATTATGTAGTTATCCTTACAGGTGAGATTGACTCACTGGCTAACTTCTTTGATGAGAATGATGATATCGTAGATGAGTTCATCTACCTCATCGATATCCATAAGATTAAAGAGCGTGGTATGATGCACTTTGCTCGTGGATATGTTAAAGAGAGAGGCTACAAGGCTGATAAGGCTGTTTACGATAAGCTTAAGGCTTCCCTTAAGGCAATGGAGGAAGGCAACATCGACAGATTTGTTGCTCGCATTGATGAAGTAATTGAGAAGTGTGATAAGAGAGAGGCCGGTGGAGAAGCTACTAAGAATATTCTCCCAGAGGATGCTAACTAAGTTTCTCACTAAGCTATCGTAATAAATGTGATTTTATAAAAGCGGTGTCTCATATGAGATACCGCTTTTAGAGGTTTTATATGACATTTTCTGAGTTTATAACTGAATATAAAACAAGGTTTGGATGTAGTTTTAAGGATATTTCTGATGCTACAGGTCTTACTCCTGCCACTATCAGTAGATATAAATCAGGAGAAAGATGTCCTATAAAGAATAGTCCTCAGTACCAGGCAATTGTCAGAGGGTTTATCCTGCTGGCTGATAGAACTGGTAAGGTTTCTATGGAGGACATCATTAATGATATGGAGTCCATCTATAAAGATGATGATGATGACAGCTTTGATTTCTATGGCTTTAGACGTAACCTTTCAGAAATCATGGACAGGCTTCATATTACTCTTAAGGATGTAGCAGATGCAGTAGAAAAGGATGTATCTTATATTTCCAGGATTAAAGCAGGTACAAGACATCCTGCAAATCCTGCAAAGCTTGTATCTATGATAACCACATTTATCTCGGATAAATATACTAAGAGGTATCAGCTTGAAATAATCGCCGAGCTTCTTGATGTAAGAGTAAATGATATCACTGATGCCAGGAAACGAAGTGACCATTTATATAGCTGGCTGTTCTCTGATGATGAGAGCATGAAGAAGTATGTAGATGACTTCGTGCATAAGCTGGATAAGTTTGATCTGAATGAATATCTTTCATCCGGTGACAGCGAGAAGAATCTGGAGGAGGCGTCAGGCAAAGAGCTTCCAGAAAGTCTTAGCTATAATCTTGAGGATGTGCTGGTATTTCAGCGACGTCTTATTGCTAAAACTATAGAAGAAACTCGTGGTGGTACTCTGGATATTTGCTGGAATATGTCTAACAGCAAGTTGAATAAGACTTATATTTCATCGGATCAACTGATCAAGTCTTTGGCTAATGTTCTTGAAAAGGGTGTTCGCATCAGGATCGTTAATATCAACAGTAATCCTATGAACGAGATGATCGACTGGCTGGAAAACTGGCTCCCACTTAACATGACTGGCCAGATTGAGTTCTATTATCTGGACCGTGCTGACAGTGACGTATTCATTAATTCCCTTATGGTTTCAGATGTGGCGGCTCTTACTTCCGAGGGACTCTCAGATAATAAGGATATATATCGTTCATATATGACTCAGGACACGGCTGAGATAGAGTACTTTAAAAGGAAGTTTGAGGGACTCATCGATCTGTCGGAGAAGATGATCGACATTATCGGTGAGGATAACAATCTTCAGAGAAAAGAGTTTCTGAAGAATGATATGGTGACGGCGGGAAAGAGAACGAATATTCTATCAACTCCGCCGATATATACCATTTCCGATTCACTACTAAAAAGAATACTAAAGCGAAATGCAATCTCTGCTGAAGATGGAAAGAAGATACTGAAGTATATCCACAACGAGAGGGACAGAGTTCTTTCTGTTATGGAACATTCCCAGCTGGAGGATCATATCCCTGAGGTGTCCAGGGAAGACTACGATAAGAAGCCTGTATTCTTATCACTGTCGGGTCTCTTCTATGATAAGGATATCTTCTATACATATGATGAGTATGTGGAACATCTTTCTAGTGCCAGAGAGTTTCAAAAGAAATATAAGAATTATTCTCTGATCGTGAGAAATGATCTGGATTATAGAAATATACAGATATTTATACATGAAAATGAATGGGTGATGATTTCGAAAAATAAATCGCCGGCGATCCATTTTATTGTAAGACATCCGGTTATGAGAAGAAATCTGGAAGAAATGTTAGAGGCTATTGCTGAGTTTTAGTTGACATCGAGTGATACTATTCTTATAATTCCTTATGTTGATATTTTTTACAACAGTGTCAAATTTTTTTGACAAAGATGTTATTAGATTAGGAGTAGTATCATGAGTTTTAGAAGAAAAGCTAAGAAAGTTGCAGCTCTGGTTCTTGCGGCTACTATGACATTTGGCCTTGCGTCCTGCGGTCAGGGTGGTTCGGCAAAGAAGGACACCATAAGAATTGGTTACATTAATCCTACAACAGGACCTCTTGCTGGTAACGGTGAAGGTTGTGACTGGGCTGTAAAGCAGATTACTGATTATGTTGAGCAGAATCCAATAACCGTTGATGGTAAGGAGATGGACTTCGAGGTAATCGTATACGATTCAGAGTCAGATGCAAACAAGTGTTCTGAGATGACACAGAAGCTCATCGAAGAAGACGATGTAGATATGATCATCGCTATTCAGACACCTAATACAGTTATTCCTGTTGTTGAGGTTGCTGAGAGATACGGTGTTCCATGTATAGCATCACAGGCTCCAATTGACCCGGTTGCTCATTCAAGAGACGAGTTCAACTGGACATACCTTTCATTCTATACTCTTGATGACGTTTATGAGTCACAGCGTGCTATGTGGACAGTAGCTGGACACGGCATTGACTCAGGTGCTAAGGTTGGACTTCTTTTTGCAAATGATGCAGATGGTACAGCATGGCATGATATATTTGTTGACAGACTTGCAGAGGATGGCTACACAGTAGTTGATCCTGGTCAGTATCCATCAGGTACTACAGATTTTACAAGTCTTGCAAACACATTTAAAACAGAAGATATTGATGTGATCGCTGGAACAAATATTCCTCCTGATTTCATGAATTCATATAATGCTTGTATAAGCGCAGGTGTTGAGGTTGATGCAGTTACCATGGGTAAATGTTGTCTCCTTGAGAGTGATGTTAACGCTCTTGGCGATCTGTCAGACGGTATCATGACTCAGGTATGGTGGGCTCCTACAAATCCATTTACCTCTGAGCTTACAGGTATGTCAAGTGAGAAGCTTGCTGAGCAGTATGCAGCAGATAATGATGGTCGTGTTATGCCACAGCCTACAGCTTATGCATACGAGGCACTTGAGCTTTCAGTACAGACTTTTAAGAATACAAAGTCTATGGATAAGGAAGATATCAGAGCTGCACTTGCAGGTCTTGATGTTGATACAATAGTTGGTCATATCAAGTATGATCAGGAAATGAATGGACTTCCATTTGCAAGAACAGTCCTTTGCGGTGGTCAGTGGCAGAGAGATGAGAATGGTGAGCTTAAGCTTATCATCATCGATAATTCCATTCATCCAGAAATTCCACTTACTGGTACTTACCAGTCTGGAAATGCAACAACAAACTAGAATGAGTCAAAAAGGCTTTGAGCCAAACTGACTCATTAATGGGAAATATATATGAGTAACATACTTAGTTTCGAAAATGTTAGCTCGGGCTATACTAATATTCGCGTACTCGATAACCTTTCCTTCGACGTAGTCGAGGGAGAGGTTTTTGGCGTTATAGGTCCTAACGGATGTGGCAAGACCACCATGCTTAATACCCTGGCTGGTCTTATCAAATGTACCGATGGCCGTGTAATGTTCGATGGTAAGGATATATCCAAGCTTCCTCCATTTGTTAGATGTTCTCTTGGAATAGGAAGAACCTTCCAGGTTCCTCGTCCATTTGAGAAGATGTCTGTAATGGAAAATGTTCTTGTAGCTTCAGTGCATGGAGCAGGACTAAGCAAACGCGAGGGTGAGAAGAAAGCTATGGAGGTTCTTGAACGTGTTGGTATGAAGGACCAGTACGCCGTAAGAGCAGGAGAGCTTACTCTCCTTGATAGAAAGAGACTGGAGATTGCCCGTGCTCTTGGCTCAGCTCCTAAGCTGCTACTTCTGGATGAGGTTGCCGCTGGTCTTACCGAGCTTGAGGTAAAAGAGGTTATGAACCTTGTGGATGAGCTGAAGAAGGAAAAGCTTACTATAGTATGGATAGAACATATTCTTGAAACTATGCTTAAGTCTGCTGACAGGCTCATGTGTATGGCTGAAGGAAAGTCAGCTATAATCGGTGAACCTAAGTCAGTAATAGAATCAAAGATTGTTGAAGAGTTATATCTCGGAATCCGGGAAGATGAAGAATAGTTATAGATAGGATGAAAACTAAGAATGAGTAGTACATTACTACAATTTGATAACGTAACTGTAAAGTACGGGGACTTCACAGCTGTATCCGATGTTACCATGAGTTTTTTTGAAGGCTCGATCATCGGTCTCATTGGAACCAACGGAGCCGGAAAAACATCTCTTATGAATGCGGCTATGGGACTTACGCCTATCAGCAGCGGTAAAGTAAGTATTGCTGGTGAGGATATCACAAAGGTTCCGGTAGAGAAGAAGCTGGACTATGGAATGTGTCTTGTGCCTCAGGGCGGTCATTGCTTTAACAGAATGTCTGTGCAGGATAATCTCCTGGTAGGAGGAATCAGTACTAAGTCGAAGCGTGGAAAAGAAAACTACGTATCAAGAGCTGACTCTCTGGAAAAGGTTTATGACCTCTTTCCTGTTCTTAAGGAAAAAGCGAATGTTCCAGCTGGAAGCCTTTCAGGTGGACAGAGACAAATGGTAGCTATAGGCCGCGCACTTATGTCGAATCCGCGTATTATCCTTTTCGATGAGCTGTCACTTGGTCTTGCGCCAGTAGTTGTAAAAGATATATATGCAACAATCAGAAAGATAAATGAAACAGAAAGAACGACTATTATTTTGATCGAACAGGATACTAACAGAGTCCTAAGTATGACAGATTATGCATACATAATGCTTAAGGGACAGGTTGCTCTTGAGGGAGATTCAGACAGCCTGGATCCGGATGAAGTAAAGAAAGCTTATTTTGGAATCTAATGATCCATATGGGAAAGTTGAGATATTAAGATGTATATTGTACAGGTGTTAGTCAACGGAATACTGCTGGGTGGTATCTATGCAGGTATCGGACTTGGAATGTCCCTTATACTTGGTATAGTGAAGCTGACAAATCTTGCTCATGGTGAATTTATCATTATGGGCGCTTTTCTGTCGGCTATTCTTACTTCAGCACTTGGTATTGATCCGCTACTAACTCTTTTGGTTTCTGTACCTACAATGTTCTTCTTTGGATATGCTCTTCAGAGAGTACTTGTTAACCACGGTATGAAACGTGGTGCTGAACCGGCACTTCTGGTAACCTTCGGTATTTCTATCATTTTAAAGGATGGAATGCTGATGCTCTTTACACCAGATGCAAGACACGTCGCTACATCCTACAGCAATAGTGTAGTAACTATAGCTGGAATTGATATATCACTTCTGAATATAATACTGCTCATTGTCTGTGCGGTATTTATCTTTGTTCTTAGAACGTTCCTTGAGAAAACAGATATTGGTCGTGCCATCAGAGCAACAGCTGACGATACAGAGGCTGCGCAGCTTTCTGGAATAAATGTGGCGCACACCTTTGCAATAGCTATGGGTATTGCCACAGCTGCATCTGCAGTGGCTGGAACCTGTGTCAGCATGAAGTGGACATTCTATCCTACTTCGGGAGGAGAATATCTGCTGATTGCATTTGTTGTTGTAGTTATCAGCGGTCTTGGAGATATTCGTGGAATTCTTCTTGCAGGTGTTATGTTTGGACTTATGCAGGTTATCGGTGGCGCAAGCTACGGCCGTCTCATCAGTTATATATTCCTTATTGTTTTACTAGTATTTAATCCACGTGAGATATTTGGAAGAATGCTTAGGGATAAGAGAGCCCGTGACCTTTCGAAGAGGGAGGTGAAGGCTGATGAATAAGAAGAAGCTTACACTTGCGATTGCCTTTGGAGTTATAGGAATTCTGCTTTTTGCTCTTGGTGAGGCAGGAATCTTTTCTAATAACGCCATGAGATATCTTATGCAGATATTTATCTATATAACACTGGGTGAAATGTGGAATCTCCTCAGTGGGTTTGCGGGAATGACTAGTCTTGGTCAGCAGACATTTATTGGTATTGCAGGCTACAGTGTTGCCATGGCAACAACTGTGTACAAGATGAACTATGGTGCAGGAATTCTGATCGGCGTTGGAATCTGTATTATTACTTCAAGTTTTCTTGCTTTCCTGCTTCTAAAGATGGAGGGAATGTACTTCTCTATAACAACCTGGGTTATTGCTGAGGCGTTGGGAACCTTCTTCCTTAGCTGGGGCTATGTTGGAAAGGGTGCAGGTATGACCATATCCATATCCCCATACCCAAGGATAGATGCAATATATGCTATGGCATTAATACTTTGCTTTGTGACACTGATTGTTGTATACTTGCTACTTAACAGCAGGCTGGGTCTTGGACTCACAGCCATGAGAGATAATATCTCAGCTGCATCCTGTATGGGAGTTAATATTGGAAGATCTAAGTTTGTAGTGTATCTGATAGCTGCTATCTTCACAGGACTTGCAGGTGCTATCCTTTTTATCAATAAAGGTACTATCTATCCTGAGAGTGGTTTCAGCATTGGCTGGACTATCTCTATGGTATTTATTGTTATAATAGGTGGATCAGGAACTATAGAAGGACCTATTGTGGGTTCTATAATATATGTATTTCTTCAGGAGTTTCTGGCACACTATCCAGGATGGTCCAACATCATCCTTGGAATCCTTGCTATCGTTATAATTCTCTTTATGCCAGAGGGAATTGTAGGTGCGATAAAGAATAGAAAATTTACTAAAATGTTGAAGAAATCTAAAGGGAGTGACCTTTAGTATAACTGGGGTGTTGACTTGAAAAAAATTTTCATTGCGGAAAAACCTTCGGTTGCCCAACAGTTCGCCGATGCACTTAAGGTGAAGGGCGCCCGCAAGGATGGTTATATTGAAGACGAAAATAATATAGTTACCTGGTGCGTGGGACACTTAGTCACCATGAGTTATCCAGAGGTTTATGATCCTGCGCTCAAGAAATGGTCGCAGGATACTTTGCCTTTTATACCAAATGAGTATAAATACGAAGTTATACCTGCTGTATCGAAGCAGTTTAATATCGTAAAGGGCCTGCTTAACAGGGATGATGTTGAGACTATCTATGTCTGTACCGACTCTGGACGTGAAGGAGAATATATCTACCGTCTTGTAGACAGGCTGGCAGAAGTGGATGCCAAGAAGGACCGTCGCCGTGTATGGATCGATTCTCAGACTGAGGAGGAGATTCTTCGTGGTGTAAGGGAGGCAAAGCCTCTTGCTGAGTATGACAATCTGAGCTGTGCAGCATATCTTAGAGCCAAAGAAGATTACCTGATGGGTATCAACTTCTCCAGAGCTCTTACTCTGAAGTATTCCTATCCTATCAAGCAGTATCTGGGTGTAGACAAATGCGTTATCGCCGTTGGCCGTGTTATGACCTGTGTTCTGGGTATGGTTGTAAAGAGAGAACGCGAAATACGTGAATTCGTCTCGACCCCATTTTACCGTGTTGTTGCTGGTATTGAGAAGCCAGCTGAAGAGGGTGAGGAAAGAAGAAAACTTTTTGAGGCTGAATGGAAGGCAGTGAAGGGCAGCAAGTACTTTGAGAGTCCAAAGCTTTATAAAGAAAATGGCTTCAAAGAGAGTGCTGATGCTGAAGAACTGATCGAGTATCTGAAGGAGCCTGAACCGGTTGAGATGACTATTAAGAGTATCTCAAAGAAGACGGAGAAGAAGAATCCACCTATGCTCTATAACCTGGCTGAGCTGCAGAATGATTGTTCCAAGCGCTTTAAGATCAGTCCTACTGATACTTTGAATATTGTTCAGGAGCTTTATGAAAAGAAACTGGTTACATATCCAAGAACGGATGCCAGAGTTCTTTCTACAGCTATCGCCAAGGAGATAGATAAGAATATAAGAGGACTTTCAAATTATGCGCCTCTTGCTGGTTTTGCTCAGAACATTGTGGCGAATCAGGGGTATGCAGGTATTGCAAAGTCCAAGTATGTCAATGATAAGCTGATCACAGACCACTATGCTATAATTCCTACTGGTCAGGGACTTGGCCAGCTTTCCAAGCTTTCAGACTTACAGCAGAAGGTTTATGACTTAATAGCAAGAAGATTTCTTTCAATCTTTTATGCGCCAGCTGAGTATCAGAAGCTTGCAATTACACTTACTAGAAATGGTGAGGAGTTTAGTGCTTCTTTTAAGATGCTGGTAAAGCCGGGATATCTTAAGATAGCAAATCCATCTTTATTGGAGTCATCTCAGAAGGATTCCGATAATGAACAAGATTCAAAGAAAGACAGTGATAAGGAAGAGGACCAGGCTCTTACAGCTGATCTTATGGAATATATCTCTACGCTTAAGAAAGGATCGGTACTTCCTGTATCTGGCTTTGAGATTAAAGAAGGTAAGACAAATCCTCCACAGAGATATAATTCTGGTTCTATGATCCTAGCTATGGAGAATGCTGGAAAGCTGATCGAGGATGAAGAACTTCGTGAGCAGATCAAAGGTAGTGGTATTGGTACATCTGCGACACGTGATGCGATCATAACAAAGCTTGTAAATAACAAATACATAGCCCTCAATAAAAAGACTCAGATACTTACACCAACCTTCCTGGGAGAAATCATTTACGATGTGGTGTTATATTCGATAAATGGCCTTCTCAGCGCTGAGCTTACTGCAAGCTGGGAATATGGCCTTGAGGGAGTTTCGGAAGGAACAATTCCTGAGTCGGAATATATAGAGAAGATGAATGGTTATGTTGCAAAGTACGTTAATATCGTTAAGGGTATCCGTAATCAGAATCAGATGCATTTTGTGTTTGATAAAACCAAGCCATATTATGCAAAGAAAAAATAGATAAAGAAAAAAAGAGACAAACAGCGCGGCTGCTTGTCTCTTTTAGATTACTTAAATATGAATAATAAAACAGTTAAAATTGCAAGGATTAACATATAAATAATCCATGCTTTTGTTGAAGTAAATTTCGAATATTTCTTAGTACTATCTCGTCCTCTAGATAGAAGTAAGTGTTCACCGCAGAAGAAGAATAGTGCTAATAAAACCATCATAAGGATCCAGAAAACAAATGTTGGCATAATTTTTCATCTCCTTTTCACGAATTCTATATAGATTATAACATAAATCTTGAAAAAATACACAAAAATCCTTCCTTTTTTTGTGAAAATTTGTGTTAGTTGACTATAACATTTAAAATTTTTTAATTATCTAATAATATAAGAAGGATTTGTAGCATTTTTTGTTTATTATGCTAATATTACTTTCATTTATAATATGAATTAATAAAAGTGAAGGGTGGTATTTTACAATGAAAGTATTAAAAAGAGCTTTAGGAGTGTTTCTGGCAGTCCTGATCGTCGCAACTTATGGTATGAAATCTATATCAAGTTATGCAATGTCGGGATATGTAGACGTTAATCATGTAGAGAAAAAGCTTATTATATATGTTCTTCCTTATGATGGTTTAACGGTTGATAAAGCTTTTCCTACTCACGGAGACTCAAGGACTCAAGGTGGTATGAAGAACAGTATACTCGATATTAATGGAAAGGTATATGAAAAAGGTTCATCTACTCCACTGGATAGAGATGATGTTCTTAAAGCTGGTAAGACATATCATTATGAAGTTTGTATTATGGATGGTAATAATGATGAAGCTGATGATGTTCATCCTGGGTTCTATTCAATTAGCGTAGCTAACGGTTCTGACAGTTCTGATAACAGTTGTTTTACTAACTGTACACAGAAAAATGGAGATTCGATTGGCATGTTAGTATATTATGAATGTGATGTTATTATTCAAGCAAGACCAAATTACAATCTTGGTTCCTGCTATGTGAATCTTCCTAAAGAAGGCGGTGAGCTTACTGCGGGAGGTAATGTAATTAATCGAAATGTAGGTCCTATATTTAATAGTTTATCGTATGCTTTAAGTAAGGATGCAAAGAATAATAAAATAAATGAACATATATCTTCTACGGACGAAGGCTATACATATTTTTATGATCTTGATAATGATGGCAGTTTTGATATTAAACTATTTTGGCCTAAGAGTGATCGCACTAGTTTTTCATATTTAGAATCTTTGACTGTACTTGATTCCTGCAGTGTTAAAGGAAAGTATGAGTATACTTTTTCAGATGAGGATAATAGAAAAAGGGATTCTGTTTATTTATATTACTATGACAAGATAACACTAGATTTCGCACCAGAAGAAACTCCAAGTGTTACTCAGAATAATACAGAGAATAAAACAAGTAATAACTCAGAAAATACAGCAAACAACAACGTTGCAGATAACAATGCGTCAAATAACACTTCAAACAACAACGCTGCAGGAAGTAACGCAGGTAACACTGCAAATAATCAGAGCAGTGATGCTGGTAACCAGGCAGATAATAGTGGCGCTGGAAACGCTGGCGTAACCTACGAGAATGAGTGGGTTAACGGTCAGTGGTACGGCTCAAATGGAGATGCTTCATATACTGCAGAGGGAAGCTGGAAGGCTAACAGCACTGGCTGGTGGTTTGAGGATACAGCAGGCTGGTATCCACAGTCACAGTGGGTAAAGATTGATGGCAAGTGGTATTACTTCACAGCTGACGGCTATATGGATTATTCAGAGTATCGTGATGGATATTGGCTTGGTTCAGATGGTGCCTGGGTAGAAGGTTACGAGAACGGAACATGGCATGTAGACTCAACAGGCTGGTGGTTCGAAGATAATGGATGGTATCCAGCAAATCAGTATCTCTGGATCAATGGTACAGAGTATTACTTCGATTCAAAGGGATATATGAAATAAATTAATACTTATGATATGAAGGCGGAGATCTTTTGGTCTCCGCCTTTTACTGATTTTTACATGAAAATATGTTAAATTATGAATAGGTTATTCTAGTAATAAAACTTGTATTCTTTATATAGAGGGAGAAGGTATGAAGAAAGACTGCATAGGTTAAAGACAGGCGAATTTTGCACTTTTATAGGTTAAATGGTAAAATGTTTAAAGTTTTTTGCGTGAGGTTTTATATATGAGACATAAGTTTAGAGAGCATATTAAGAGAGCGGCTGCCTTAGCCCTTGGAGCACTGGTTGTATTTAACACTGCGATGTCTCCAATCGGAATGAAGGCGGGAACAGCAGATGTTCAGGCTGCAGGAAAAAAGACCATAAAGGAATTTTTAAAGACTGGTCTTGAACCTATGGGTACAACCATGTATACCTACGGCGGCGGCTGGAATGAAGAGGATACAGGCGCTGGTACTGAGGCACGTACCATAGGTCTTTCATCCCGTTGGGCAGAGTTTGCTGCACAGCAGACTAGCAGCTACAACTATAAGAATTATGATTATAAGACAAATAAGGATGTTATCCATCTTGGACTTGATTGTTCAGGTTATGTTGGCTGGGTGCTTTATAATACCCTTGAAACAGAAAATGGAAAAGAGGGCTATGTAGATTACAATAACAAGGTTCTGGAAAAGCTTCAGAACCAGGGCTATGGAACGCTTACCATGGCGGCAAATGTTAAGGACTATAAGCCTGGAGATATAATGAAGACTCCGGATCATATGTGGATCGTTGTTGGTCCTTGTTCAGATGGTAGTGTAGTGCTTATGCATTCATCTCCTCCAGGAGTTCAGTTCTCAGGAACACCAACTCCTTCAGGTAATAAGAACTCTGAGGCTGTGACTATCGCTACATATTTATAAGAAGACTTATTACAGTTCATGGTATGAAAAGTATCCGGATAGTACTAAGGGTATATCTTATCTTTCTGGATATAATCAGTTTAGATGGTCTACAACTGGTTCATCATTTTCAGATCCAGAGGGCTATCAGAATATGACTGCTGTTGAGGTTCTTAAGGATCTCTTCGGAACAGTTCCTCCTGGATACGATACTAGTTCGTCAGGATCACAGGGTACCTGGAAGAAGAACAGTAAGGGCTGGTGGTATGAGCTCTCGGATGGTTCTTATCCTGCTTCCAAGTGGCTGGAGATAGATAATACATGGTATCACTTTGATAAGAGTGGATATATGTCCACAGGTTGGGTAAAATCAGGTAGCGACTGGTATTACATGAACTCCAGCGGTGCCATGCAGACAGGCTGGGTTAAGTCGGGTTCGGCTTGGTATTATATGAATACAAGTGGTGCTATGCAAACTGGATGGGTTCAGGATGGAACAACCTGGTACTATATGAATACTAGCGGCGCCATGCAGACAGGCTGGGTAAAATCAGGTAGTGACTGGTACTACCTTAAATCCAGTGGAGCTATGGCAGTATCAGAAAACATTGGTTCGTATTACGTAGACGCTACAGGCAAATGGACAAAATAATCTGCCAACGGGGACGGTTCTCCGTGGCAGGTGAGAAGGATACAGGGGAATGAAACAAGGAATTATAGTTGTTAATAAGGGGACTGCAGATTATGAGGTCAGGAATAGGACCTTGGATGAATTTGTTTTATCTATTGGAGACAGATTAGAAGATGCAGAGATAAGCCTGGTTTTTACTGATGGTGATATCAGGAAGAATCTGAGAGATATAGCTGGTGAGAAGGTTCAGAATCTGAAGGCAGCAATTCTCGGTATGAAGGAGAGAGGTATTACTGATCTTCTTGTTGTATCGACTGATATTCATGATGGACCAGAGTATAAGAAACTGAAGGAGGAGACAGTTGGTCTTGCTTCTCTTTTCAGAAAGGTAAATATATCTGTTCCACTGCTTTGTCTTGATTCGGATTATGAGCTTACAGCCAGGGCATTTCTTGGTGCTTTTAAGGATATTGCTAAGGACTCGGTTCTTGTTGTTCTGGCTGAAGGACATAAGTCTGATGGGCTTGAAGAGCTGAAGGCTTTTGAGACAGCGCTGGCTAAGCATTTCCCTGCCAGCTTTGTTGCAACTCTTAATGGAGAGAAGAAGCCATATAAGATAATCAAGGAATTAAAGACTGGAATCCATGAGGGAAAAAGGATTGTTCTTGTCCCAATGGAGTTTATTGCTGGAGAAACAGTTGAAAATGCGGTCTCACAGGAGTATACTGACTTTGTTTTACGGCTTGAAGGCGAGGGATATGAGGTAGAGCCTGTATTTAAGGGGCTTGCTGAGTATGCTGACTTCCAGCGACTATATCTGCGTCATATCTATGATGCGATACGCTAAATAATGAGTTTATTTCCTTTATGGGAGATATCTCATTTGGATGGAGAATAATATATGAAGATAATTATTGCCGGTTGTGGTAAGGTTGGTCAGTCTCTGGCTGAGAGACTCACAAATACCGGTCATGAAGTTACAGTCATTGATAAAAGATACGAATCTATAACATCGGTTACTAATACCATAGATGTTATGGGGTATCAGGGTGACTGTACAAGTATTTACTGTCAGAAGGAAGCAGGGATTAAGGATGCTGATCTTCTGATAGCAGTTACAGATAATGATGAGATCAACATGCTTGCCTGTCTTATCGCTAAGAAGACAGGTAGCTGTCATACTATAGCTCGTATCAGAAGTCCGCAGTACACTGACGAGATCGGCTATCTTAAGGAAGAACTTGGTCTTTCAATGTCCATTAATCCTGAGATGGTTGCTGCAGATGAAATGGTACGTCACATTCAGATTCCTTCGGCACTTGAAGTTGATACATTTGCCAAAGGAAAGATAAGTCTTATAGGAATTAAGATTCCTGAAAACAGTATCCTTGATAATCTGAGAGTAAAGGATCTTTACGGAAAGGTTGGAGCTGGTGCTCTTATCTGCGTTGCCGAGCATGATGGCGACGTTACTATCCCTAATGGTGATCATCTCCTTCATAGTGGCGACATGATTTCCGTTACACTTTCAATGGGTGAGATAAACCATTTCCTTAACAAGATTGGAATCAAGGCTAAGAAGATCAAGGATGTTATGATCGCAGGTGGTGGTACCATAGGTTACTACCTAGCAAAGAAGCTCATAGATATGAGGATAAATGTTAAGATCATCGAGAAGGATGAGCAGCGTTGTGAGGAGCTTTCCGAGCTGCTTCCTAAGGCTATGATCATTTGCGGAGACGCAACTGAGAAGAGACTTCTTACTCAGGAGTCAGTTGAAGATATGGATGCAGTTTGCGGCCTTCTTCATAGTGATGAGGCAAATATTCTTCTGTCACTGTATCTCAATAAGCTTAATCCGGATATTAAGGTAATTACTAAGGTGCATAGAAATTCCTATGAGGATATCGTAAATGAGCTTCCTGTAGGTAATAAGATAAGTACAAAGGGCATTACTGCTGATTATATTGCCAGATACGTTCGTTCAATGCAGAACTCTATCGGTAGTGAGGTTGAGTCTCTGTACCGAATTATGGACGGAAGGGTTGAGGCGCTGGAGCTTTCTATCGGTGATGACTTCCAGTGGGCCGGCGTTGAACTTAAGGACCTCAGTCTTATTGATAATACACTTATTTGTAGGATCAACAGACGTGGAAAGATCATTCGTCCAGGCGGACGTGATACCCTGGAAAAGGGCGATAGCGTAGTAGTTGTTACTACTAATAAGAATATAAATGGAATCAAAGAAATTATTAAGGGTTAGTGCAGCAACTGGTCTGCGCTAGTAGATTAAAATGAATCATAAGATTGTTATTAATAATATTGGTAAGCTTATTCGTCTTGAGGGAATGCTTCTCATGTTTCCTACATTGATTGGAGTTTTTCTTCATGAGAAGGAGTTTCTGGCGCTGGCTGTAACAGCTGGTACTTCTATTATAGTTGGAACTATCCTTGCGAATATAAAACCAAAGAATAACAGAATTAGAGCCAAAGAGGGTTTTGTTATCACAGCCCTTGTTTGGCTTATTTTTAGTATAATCGGAGCAATTCCATTCTACGCTACCGGTAACATCAAGAGCTTTACAGATGCTATATTCGAGACAGCATCTGGCTTTACTACAACAGGAGCAAGTATCCTGAGAGATGTTGAGGCCATGCCTAAGTGTCTTCTTTTCTGGAGAAGCTTCACACATTGGATCGGTGGTATGGGAATCCTGGTATTCATGCTGGCTTTTGCCTCATCCAGTGCTGATGAGATGAATATCATGAGAGCGGAGTCTCCAGGTCCATCTGTTGAGAAGATGGTTCCAAAGGTTAAAGAAACTGCTATCATGCTTTATGCTATATACACTGTAATGACAGTTACTCTTATAATTGCACTTATCATTGCAGGTATGCCTATCTTCGATAGTGTGTGCCATGCATTTGGTACTGCAGGAACTGGTGGATTTGGTGTAAAGGCTGATAGTATAGCTGGCTATAATACTGCATGTCAGATCATCATCACTGTTGGTATGATGCTCTTTGGTGTTAACTTCAGTTTTTATTATCTGATCATAATGAAGAAGTTTAAAGACCTTATCCATTCGGAAGAGGTTATAACATATTTTGCTATATATTTTGTGGCTAGTATCCTGGTTACTATGGGAACTTTGGTGGGATTTTTACCTGGTTCTATTTATGGCGATACAAGCATTGTAGGTTTTGATAATGTTGGAGAGGCTGTACTTCATTCCTTCTTCCAGGTTGCATCTGTAATGACTACAACTGGATTTGCTACAAAAGATTTCAATCTTTGGGGTACCATGCCTAAGGCTGTGATGGTGCTGGTAATGTTTGTTGGTGCCTGTGCCGGAAGTACCGGTGGTGGTGTGAAGGTTTCTCGTATCATCATCTACTTTAAGGAAGTAATGCGTGAACTGCAGAGCTATATCCATCCTTCATCTGTTAGAAGTATCAGACTTGATGGAAAGGTAGTGAGCAAGGATACTATCAGAACCACAAATGTATTCCTGATGGCATACATTTTTATCTTTGTAGGTTCACTTATTATCATATGCTTCGATGGTTTTGATCTGGTGACGTCATTTACTGCCGTAACTGCAACCATCAATAACATAGGTCCTGGTCTTGGAATAGTTGGACCTACAGGCAACTTTGCCGATTTCAGTATCCTATCTAAATGGGTATTTATCTTTGATATGATCGCAGGAAGACTTGAAATCTTCCCTGTACTTATAATGCTTTCAATTAAAACTTGGAGAAGAAAATAGTGAAGACAGTAGTTGAAAAGCCTTCTAAAGAGGCTACACGTCGAAAATTTAAATCAGCTCAGCTGATTCCCCTAAGCTTTCTTGGGGCAATCGTGGTAGGAACTCTGCTTCTGATGCTTCCCTTCGCTACAGCCAGCGGAGAGCAGACAGATGCACTGACAGCGCTCTTTACAGCAACCACATCCACCTGTGTTACAGGTCTTGTGGTAGTAGATACATATTCTTACTGGAGTCTGTTTGGACATATAGTTATTCTGATCATGATACAGCTGGGAGGTCTTGGAATCATTGCAGTAACATCAATACTCATGTTGATGGTGAGTAAGAAGATGTCCCTTAGTCAGACAGTTCTGCTGCATGATGCATTTAACCTGAACTCCCCATCTGGACTTCGAAAGTTTCTGGTTGGAGTATTCGCTGGAACCTTTATAGTAGAGGGTGTTGGCGCGTTGTTCTATATGCCTGTATTCATTCCTCAGTTCGGCGTTGCAAAAGGAATCTGGGTATCAGTATTCACAGCTATATCAGCCTTCTGTAATGCAGGTATAGATATAATGGGACCTGACAGCCTGGTGCAGTACAACTCTAATCCACTTTTGATGATCAATACAATGATGCTTATCATCCTTGGTGGTCTTGGATATGTTGTATGGTTTGATATACTAAATGGAATCAGAACGGGAATTGCTAAGAAGTATTCACCTTGGACGGTGATAAAGAAACTGAGCGAGCATACAAAGCTGGTTCTTTCACTCACACTGTTCCTTATTGTGTCAGGTGCTATAGCAGTAATGCTGATGGAGTACACAAATCCTGATACACTGGGACCTATGAGCTTTGGCGACAAGCTTATGAATGCTTATTTCCAGTCGATTACATTTAGAACCGCGGGCTTCGCTGCAGTACCACAGCAGAACCTTCGAGAGGTAACAGCAAGCTTTGGTAACTTCTACATGTTCATTGGTGGTTCACCAGTTGGTACAGCCGGTGGTGTAAAGACAGTAACAGTCTTCGCACTGATCGCAAATGCGGTTGCATTTATTCGTTCAAGAAATGAGACAGTAGTCTTCGGAAGACGTCTGGATGAAGGCCTGGTTAAGAAGGCTTCAGCTATTATATGTGTCAGCTTTTCAGTAACACTTGTATTTCTGCTTCTTGTAATGATGACAAATGACGTTAATGCAGTGGATGCATCCTATGAGATATTCAGTGCTACAGCCACAGTTGGTCTGTCCCGTGGCCTGACTCCACAGCTTAATGATATAGGCAGACTTCTGGTAATCGTATGTATGTACCTGGGACGTATCGGTCCAATATCCATGGCCCTCTTCTTTAACTATAGAGGCGCAGAACGAAACAAGGTAAAGTATTCGAAGGGTAACTTCTTTGCAGGTTAATAAGGAGATAGAAAATGAGTAAACAGATAGCAGTTTTAGGAATAGGAAGATTTGGAAAAAGCATAGCGCTTTCTCTTGCAGATATGGGTGCGGATGTAATGGCTGTGGATGCCAATCCAGACGTGCTTGAAAAGATTTCGGATAAAGTTACATTTGCCATTGAGGCTGATCTTAAAAATGCAGAGTCAATCGGCAGTACTGGAATAGAAAATATGGACGTGGTTGTTGTAGCCATGGGTTCTGACCTTACAGCAAGTATTACTTCAGTTATGGCTGCCAAGGAGCAGGGCGTTCCTTTCGTTATGGCAAAGGCTGCTGATGAAAGAATGGGAGCTATCCTGGAGAAGGTTGGTGCGGATAAGGTTATTTATCCTGAGGAGGAGACTGGTGTTCGTACAGCTAGAACACTTATGTCTGACAGCTTTATGGATTACTTTGATATCGATAAGAATCTTTGTATGCTGGAAATGCATCCTAAAGATGACTGGATTGGAAAGAATCTGATCGAGCTCAATCTCCGTGAGAAGTTCAGGGCAAATGTGGTCGCAGTTAAAGATGATACAGGAATGCATTCCTTCGTGGATCCTAATCGTCCACTTGAGAAAGGCGATGAGCTTCTTGTTCTTCTTGAAAAAACAGATCTGAAAAAACTTCAGAAGTAGATAATAAAGTACATGTGAAAGTAATAACAAATAAAGTGGACAGTCAGTATGATGTGACTGTCCACTTTTTGAGTGCCTAAAAAATCTTTTGATTAAATATTTTATTTATTTAGCATCTGAAGTCCACCAGATGATACGAATCCGTCAAGCTGTACGCCTGCCTTACAGAAAGGACACTCATGTGATGAGTATGATGCGTAGCCTTCGATATCCTTTACATGGAATATAGAGTGAACATCGATTCCTTCAACCTGATCTGCTGCAGAGAAGATAGCTGAGATACCAGCTATGCTTCCGCCATAATATCTGATGCAGTCAAGGATCTTCTCAGTTGTAAGACCAGTAGTTGCTGTAGGAAGAAGCAGAAGTACATGCTTGTTGTTGATCATAGGAACCACATTGTCCTTAAATGTGTACTGTCCTGAAGAGTTAACCTCTGGAGTAGTAACATAGATGGTTCCATGCTGATTCAGACACATGATTCCTGAATCTGTAAGCGCATCAGCAAGATATGCACCGATAACTTCTGTTCCGTCAAGACAAACGATTGTATCAACGATAGTTGAAGCAATATATTCATGGCTCATAGCCTTTGCTACTGCTTTAGCTTCACTAGCTCTGGCCTTCAGAGTTGTAAGATCAATATAATGATTGATATGTGAGGATATAGTTGCGAAGTGTCCCTGAGTAACCTTAAGGCTAATCAGATTACTATATTCAGAATCGATTTTGAAAGTTTGCATTTTCTGTTCCCCCTTTTCAAGTGAGTCAAATAATTAGTTAACGAATCGCCATGCAATTCACATGTATTATTATATAAATAACTGGGGGATTTCACAAGTGATTATTAACTAATATTAAGCTAATTTTGAAAACCATGATTTGGAACAGGGTATTTATGTTATAATGATTTTGTGTCAGTAAATATGTTATCTGACACGTTTGCAGAAGGAGTTGGAATATGGGTGCAAGGTTTGAAATGTTAGCTGGAGCCTCAATGACAGGAAAGACTTATAGCCTGTCAAAGCAGGTGTTAGAGGAGGCTCATGCGAATCCTGATAAAAGATATTATATAGTGGTGCCTGAACAATCTGGAAATGCATACGAGAAGAAGCTTATTCAGATGAATCAGGCTCTTTTTGGTGCGCCAGGATTTATGAATATAGATATCCTGGGCTTTAACCGTCTGTCTTACCGAATTTTTGAGGAGTTTGGGATAAAGGATACAAATGTCCTTGAAGAATATGAGAAGAATATGTTAGTACGAGTTGCCTCTGGAAGAGTGAGAGGTGACCTTGAAATATATGGTGGCAGCGTGGATAGAACTGGCTTTACCCAGGAGGTAAAGTCTCTGATCTCAGAAATGATCCAGTATAACGTAACGTCTGAAGAACTGGAGAAGGCTGCAGAGGATATAGCCAAGACCAGAGAAGGTCTTTCAGCAAAGCTTCGGGATGTGTCAAAGATATATTCTGGCTTTATGGATATCCTGGATAATAGAAGGACATCTGTTGATCTGGGGCAGGATATGGATTTTTCTATGACAATTTCTGAAGAGAGACTTAAGCTTCTTGCCCGAATCCTTAAGACTGACAGACTATGTAGTATTACTGATGGGGCAGTTTTTATCTTTGATGAATATAGAGGTTATACACCTGACCAGCTAAGCGTTATAGGTGCGCTTAAGAAGAGGGCTGAGGTGCTTCGTTTCTCTCTATGTATAGAAGCGAATATTCTAAAGCGTTTTCTCGATGGAGAGGGTGAGGTAAGTGAAACGGATATTTTCCATCAGAGTTATATGACCTATCGTCATCTGGCTGAAACTTTGGGAGAGAAACCTGAGGTTCAGTATCTTAGAAAGTCGGCAAAAGAAAGCTCGGAACTGATACATCTCACACAGAATATATTCAGATATCCTGTAAAGGAATATAAGAACGACATTAAAGATCTTGAGATTTATCATACAGATAGCTTTGAGAATGAGCTGAGGCTTGTGGCTGAAAAGATCCGCAGTGAGGTAAAGGCGGGATATAGATACAAGGATATCGCTGTTGTTACTGGTGATATTGAAGAGTTCGATAGATGTGCTGACCGTATCTTTGCAGAGTACGATATTCCTATGTTTTCTGACTTCAGTCGTAAGCTAAGAAAGAATCCTTACACAGAGGCAATCCTTAGAATACTGGATATTCTGGACCGTGACTTTGATTATAATTCTATATTTGGCTTTGTTAAGACTGGGGTGCTCAAAATCGAGGACCATCACAGTCTGGACGAACTTGAGAACTTCTGTCTCAGAACAGGCATGAGAGGCAGAACCATGTGGAACCGCGCTATCAGAACCTATGGCAAAAATGTTCCAGAGGAGAAGAAGGAAGCCTATAAAAAAATGAACGAGGTGAGAAAGCTTATCCTTTCTACAATCGAGCCGGTTACAAAACTTGGTAACGGAAAGCATCTTGTTTCTGAGTATATAGCTGCGCTTCTGGAGATTATCGAAGCTCTTTCCTTTGATAGCCAAATGGAATCTAACGCCCAGCTTCTCGAGGCAGAGGGCATGATGACAGATGCCAGGGTTATGAAGAGCCTTTACGGTGTACTGATGGGAATCATTTCCCAGACAGACGATCTTCTTGGTAATGAGGAGATGGATATACATAGCTTTTCAGAGATTCTTTCAGCTGGTATTAGTGAGATAAAGGTGGGAGTTATTCCTCCAACTATTGATGCACTTGCCGCTTCTGATGTGGAGAGATCTCGTATCATTGATGCAAAGATTGTGCATGTTGTGGGAGCCTGCGACGGTGTTATTCCAGCTAAAAAAGGCGGCGGAAGAATTCTGTCTGATAAAGATAAGGAGCAGCTTTCAAATGCTCTTTCAGATATGGGAAGTGGAAAATATCTGGCCAGCTTTGGCGTGGAGCAGAGTCAGAACTCTCTCTTTATGATATATCAGTTACTTTCCAAGGCAACTGAGAAACTGACTATCAGTTATCACGTAAGTGGAGAAGCAAGCAGAGATAAGCTGAGCCCATCCTTCCTTATTGGAAGAGTGAGGAAACTCTTCCCAGGTCTTGTGGATAAATATAAAGAGTGCAGTGATTTTAGTGGAACTGCGCTAAGTGATAGAAAGGCATTTCTTGGCTGGGTTAGAGAGGCCATGGAAGCCGAACAGTCAGGGGACACGGCTTCTTTAGAAGATAAAAAACTTATAGATAACATTTCACGATATATAACATATGTGGGTGCAGGAGATGATCTGCCTGAAAGAGACCAGATACTTCCGGGACTTCTCTTTTCTAATAGCCCTGAGATCATATCATCAGAGGCTATGGATACCATTAATCTGAAGCTTTCTGTTTCGAAGATGGAGAAGTATGCAAGCTGTCCATACTCTTTCTTTATGACGTATATTCTTGGACTTAAGGAGCGGCCTGAGAAAAAGCTGGAGCTCTATGACATAGGTAACGTGATGCATAGAGCGCTGGAGAATACATTTGGCGAGATATACGAAAAAATGAATAATGACTGGAAGGGAATAGAGGACGCAGAACTTATAGATATTGTTGAGGGCTATCTTGAGACCGCCTGGGTAGAGGAAATGACCGAGGAATACCAGGAGGATGTGGACGATGATCTGGATCCTAAGACTGCCCGGATTAAGGAGAATCTTCGTGAACTTGCGTCTCGTACTATAACAACCCTTCGCTCACAGATCGTAAAGGGCGAGTTTCTGCCAGATCGATTTGAGCAGAAATTTGAGGCGGAGTTTACGGCTCATAAGCCTGACGGTACAGAATATCCAGTAACTCTCAGAGGTGTTATTGACCGTCTTGATACGGCTGAGATAGAAGATAATTACTATCTAAGAGTAGTGGATTATAAGACTGGTTCAAAGACATTTGATCCTCTGGCAATCCAGGAAGGAACGGATATTCAGCTTCTGGTTTATACGAAGATAGTAAATGAAATTCTCCGCAGTACACGTGATAAGGTAATACCTGCTGGTATGTACTACTACACAGTTTCTGATCCTGTTCTTGAACTTAAAACCAAGGGGCAGAAGGAAATGGCTGATGCGGAAGATGCAGACGGACTGGAGAAAGAAATCCGTAAGTCCATGGTAATGAAAGGTGTATCAAATGCAGATCCTATACAGCTTCTAAATCTTCATGATAAGACGCTTATAGATGAAGCGGGAAACCTTACTCAGAATAGTGACGTTATTACTATAAAAAAAGGCAGGGAAACACCATTAACCATGGATTCTATGACGCTTTCTGGAGAACAGCTGGATAGCCTCACTGACTATTCGCTGGATAAGATGAGAGAGACTGCGGATAAGATCCTGACTGGTGATTTCGCTAAGTCCCCAATTAAAATGGGACTTAGTGGTGCTTGTACATATTGTAATTTCAAGGCAGCGTGTCGATTCTCTAAATATGGCGGAAAGAAACGTTTTCCTAAAAAAGAGCAAGCCCCAAACAGTGAGATGCTGGTTGCTTTATGTGAAAACGCTCAGAAGAACAAAGAAGACGGAAAGACAGTGCGACTTAAGAATGCAAAGTTTGTAGGAGGAAAGAATGACTAGATGGAATGTTAGACAGCAGGAAGTGCTGGATAGCTTGCAGGATGGAATAAAAAATCCTCAGAATGTTCTGGTATCAGCTGCGGCCGGTTCTGGTAAGACAGCTGTTCTTGTTGAGCGAATAATACAAACTGTTGCTGAAGGTCTTGCCAGCATTGATGAGATACTGGTAGTGACATTTACCATTGATGCAGCTGCCCAGATGCGTTCGAAGATTCTTGCTGCACTGGAAAAACTGGCTACTGACTCCGCAGGGGATGAAGCAGTAAGCAACCGTATTCTTCGTCAGCTTTCCCTTGCAGAAAATGCAGACATTATGACTATCGATAGTTTCTGTAACAAGGTGGTCAGGGAAAACTTCAACGTAGTCGGAATAGATCCTGCATTTGAAATATATGATTCCAACGAGATTGCCCTTCTTAAGGATGAGGTGCTGGACGAAGTCCTTGGCAGACATTATCAGAACGATGAGATGATGGCGGGGCTTACTTCATTTTTCTTTAAGAAGAATATTGATGACACTGTAGTGAAGGATATAATCCTTGGTATTCATAGAGTTGCAGAAAGCTTTGCGGATAAAGATGCATGGCTAGAGGCTGCCCGTGAAAAAACTACTGCTGAAGGACGTGAGGTCCTTCAGGAAAAATGGGTTCGCGACTATATAGCGTATCTGAATCAGACTGCGGAAGCATCTATAGAACTCCTGAATGGATACATTGAGGAACTGAGTAAGGATAAGGATCCTGACAGAGCAGATGGAATAGATAAGATCAGAGAAATATATAACAGCGATCTGGATAAGATCAAATTGATACTAAATGCTGATACTCTTTCAGGAAAAGCTGCAGCGTCAAAGGGCTCATGGGCGCAGGTTCGAAAGAGTAAAGCACTGGATCCCTTCGACGATTCAGAACTGGATGATATAAGAGCAAAGAGAAAAGCTATTAAAGGATATTTTAGTGGCATAGTTACTGAAGATGAGATAGTTAGTGAGGCTGTGTCTCAAAGCAAGATCAAGGACTGTCTTATCGACATTGTGATTGATTTTGACCAGACTCTCATGAAGGAGAAGAAGAGACAGAAGAAGTATGAGTTTAGTGATATAGCTCATGCGGCTTTTAATATTCTCTATGATGTTAAGGAGAAGAAGCCTACCAAGATAGGCCTCGCTAAGTCCCTGGAATATAAGTATATCTATATCGATGAGTATCAGGACAGCAGTGATCTTCAGGAGGAACTGCTTTCAGCTGTTGCTCGCCGGGATAATCTTGGAAGACCTAATAACATCTTTATGGTTGGTGATGTTAAGCAGAGTATATATCGCTTCCGTATGGCAAGACCTGAGCTTTTTATTGATAAGTCCAATAATTATCAGAATGGTGATGGCGGAAGACTCATCAGCTTAAATATGAATTATCGTTCCAGAAAAGAGGTTCTTGCTGGAACAAATAGCGTGTTTAAGTATGTAATGACTCCTGATTTTGGAGGTATAAACTATAACGAGGATGTGCAGCTTAATCCTCCAGATGAGGAAGATTACCTGAAGCATTATCCTGATACAGGGCTAAATGTAGGCGGCAATGTTTCTTTAGAAAGAATATCTGGATGGAAACTAGGCTTTGACTCAGAGAATGAGGAAGAAGACGATGAACTTCAGTATACCAAGGAAGAGATTGAGGCTATTCAGATAGGACGCAGGATACTGGAATTAGTTGAAACCCAGTATGTATTAAATGAAAACTATGATTCCTCTCTTCCTGAATCAGCTGAGAATCCTGTATACAGGAAAGCGAGATTTGGAGATATAGTTATTCTTCAGAGAAGTATCCGTGGCCATATGGATATGGTGCGAATATATGAACAGCTGGGAATCCCGGTGGCTATTGATGATTCCGGAGCATACTTTGAAGAGCTGGAGATTAGTACCCTGATTTCGGTGCTTAGGATCATCGATAATGTACAGCAGGATATTCCATTTGCCTCCGTATTGCTGTCTCATATAGGCGGTATAACGGACGAGGAAATGGTATGGATCGTTGGAAAGAGTCCAAGCTCACTTACAAGCCTTGCTGATAAGGCTAAGTTCTTTATAGATGCCTTTAAGGATAGTGAAGATGAAAAGCTTCGCAGGGTGGCAGATAAACTTATGATGATCACAGCTCTAAGGGACAGATGGGCAGAACTTCGTCCATTCCTTAGTACTCACGATCTTCTGGAACTGATACTTAGAGATACGGATTATGAAAGCTTTGTTATGGCAATGCCTGACGGCAAACGTCGTATTGAAAATATAAAGAAGCTTATCTTCCATGCCCGTCAGTTTGAAAGTGTTCGTAACGCCGGACTTCTTGATTTCCTCAAGTTCATTGATAAATGTATGAGCATGGATAAAAATCTTGAAGCAGCTCCTGGTGCGACAGAGTCAGGCGATGATGGTGTGGTACATATCACATCGATTCATAAGAGTAAGGGTCTGGAGTATCCTATCGTTTTTGTGGCGCTTATGGGCAAAAGTTTCAGACTGTCTGAAAAGACTGGAGATGTTGCAGTGTATCCGGACTACCATCTGGTGATCAATCGAATGAGAACCGTTGGTGGCAGGGTAAAGGTCAAGAAGAGAAGTATCAAAGAGGGAGTCGTTAAGCTTCTGGTAGAGAAGGAAATCCGCACTGAGGAGGCAAGACTTTTCTATGTTGCAATGACCAGAGCAAAAGAAAAGCTGTGTCTTATCGGTTTTAAGGACTCTGACGAATCTATGATCTTAAGTGAATGCTCTAGCTATATAGATTATGTAAACCATGCATTGAGTAAGCAGGAAGCATCGCCAATTATTGTGACAGAAACATCTGTTCCTGAGATTATTGAGGATTTCAGTAAGATCTATAAGAAGAAAGAACTGGATTATACAAATAGTCTGAATACTCTGATGGATAAAGTGAAGGTTCGTATCAAAGAAATACGTGACGAATCTGAAGAAGTATCGGTGGATAATCCTTATGACTATATCTATGACTATAAGTACTTCACTACCAGAAAGGCAAAGCTTTCAGTATCTGAGATAAAGCATGCTGAGATGAAGGAAAGTACTGAGATTCAGGATGACAGCGATGTGATCATTACCGACGTAGTTGACGAAGTTGATGAAGCAGAGGCTGCTGAGAAGGAAGCAGCCCGTGCCAAGGCAGCAAGGCGTGGTACAGTAATTCATGCAATCTTTGAGAGACTGGACTATAGCCGCGTGGCATCAGAAGAAAGTCTCGCATTAGAGATAGAAAGAGTGCTGAGTGACAGCTTCTTTACTGATGAAGATAGAGAACTGGTTAGTATTAAATCGCTACTAAGATTTTATAGCGATGATAAAACATCTCTCTTCCAGAGAATGAGAAATGCATTCCAGGGAAATGCACTAAGACGTGAGCAGCAGTTTATTGCAGGTCTTAAGCTCACGGAGCTTCCAGGTACTGCAGCTGAACTAAAGGATTTGGGAACCGAGATTGTGTCAGAAGACAGTGACTTTGTAGTTATCCAGGGAATCATGGATGCATTCTTCTATGAGAATGGAGGAAATTCTGATGGCACATCGGAGGAACATATAATACTGGTAGATTATAAGACAGATAACGTAAAGAGTGGTCAGGAGCTTCTTGATCGCTATGCGGCGCAAATGTATCTCTATGGTCTCACTCTTGAGAAGCTAACTGGAAAGAAAGTGGAGGATTGTATCCTTTATTCAACGAGATTGGGTGAAATCCACTACCCAGAGTGGCGAGATTATCTGACATAAGAGTTAAAAGATACTTTTGTAAAGGAGGTGCTAAAGAATTGAAACTCGAAAAGGAAGTTGTAGTAAGACCTGTAATTGCAGAAGATGCTGCTGATATATGCGAGCTTTGTTGTATGGATCTTGGATATCAATGTGATAAGTTCCTGGTATCAGAGAGAATAAGTCAGCTTGAGGCTGATAAAGAAGCGGTGTTTGTTGCAGTCCTTGATGAAAAGGTAGTAGGTTTTATTCATATAGAGAAATATACCATATTATATTTTGAGGCCATGACTAATATTCTTGGTCTTGCGGTTAATAGTAAACTCCGTAAGAAGGGTATCGGCAGAGCTCTTCTGGAGCGTGCAGAAAAGTGGGCCGTAGAAAAGGATATCTCACTTGTGCGTCTTAATTCAGGTATAACGAGAGCGGGAGCACATAAGTTTTATAGGCGCCTCGGATATGGTATGGAAAAAGAACAAATTAGATTTATGAAACGACTGGAGGGAATTGACGGAAATGAGTAACACTGGAAAAGATAATAAATCAGCTTATAATTCAAATATCTATGATGAGCATATAGTAAATGTACTTCCTTACTATACTGAGTATCATGGTCAGACAATAGACTTAGTTCGAACACTAGGCATAAAAGCACCAAAGTGGCTGGATACAGGTGCGGGGACAGGAACACTTGCAATTCGTGCTCTGGAGGTTTTACCAGATGCAAAGTTTACATTGGCTGATCCTTCGGAGAAAATGCTGGATATAGCAAAGCAAAAATTGGCTGGTAAAGATATTAAATATTTAGCTGCTGCATCAGGCGAACTAGATATTAAAGACGAATATGACGTTGTATCTGCAATTCAGAGCCATCACTATTATAGCATTGAGGAGCGTGAAGAAGCAGTAAAACGATGCTACGATGCACTTAAGGAATCAGGTATTTTTATAACATTTGAAAATATCAGAATGAGTACAGAGGAAAGTGATGACATCGCACTTAATCGTTGGAAGATATTCTTAAAGGAACATGGAAATTCTGATGAGGATATCCAGATGCAGATGGACCGTCGAGGTGTTGAGACTCATCCTATTACCATCGAACAGCATCTTGAAATGCTTAAGAAGGCTGGTTTCAGATCTGTTAATCTGTTGTGGGCGTCATACCTTCAGGCAGGCTTCTGGGCTGTTAAATAATTGAGTGTCATGACTGTTAATTTGTGTTGACAGATTTATTCCCAGTGGGTATTATCAAGTAAGAATAAGAAATGAGGAAAGGTTTTTATGTACTGGACAGTAAATAATGTTCAACTGACTAAAGGTTTCACAGTTCTCCCTTAAGGGGGATAGTGCGCTCATTTTCACTATCTTCCGATTTGTTTTTTAAGGATTCGCTAATTGGAATCCCATAACTAACAGAAAGGGAGATTTTTTTATGTCTAAAAAATCAAATAAATCATTTAATCTGGTAAGACAGATAAGAACATTATATATAACTGGAGTTTTAAGAAACCTGTCACTTACAGGAGCATGGGTAGTTATTCTGGCAGCCCGTGGTTTTTCCTTGGTTGAGATAGGCTTCGCTGAAACTCTTTTCCATATTACTAGTCTTATTTGTGAGATACCTTCGGGAATGCTTGCAGATATATACGGCAGGAAGAAGATGCTGGCGCTGGGAAATGTTATGGCCATAGTGGGAGATCTGGTGATGGTCTTCTCTACGGACTTCTGGCTGGTGGCGCTTTCGATGCCATTTCATGCCATGGCCTATAACTTTGCGTCAGGCTCCGGTGAAGCACTTGCTTATGATTCCATGAAACTCGAAAATGCTGAGGCTGGATACGAGAGATATAACTCGAACCAGTCCATTATATATAGAGTAGCTACAGGTGTATCCACGTTGATGGCAGGACTAGCCCTATATCTGGGATATAGAACTTCGTATCTGATAAGTGCGCTGATGGGAAGTCTGACACTTTTCTTTACGCTTAAACTTGTGGAAGTCAGATGCTCTGATGAGTCGAGTGAAGTGGAGAATAAAGAAAAGATAGTTAGTATTCGGAAACTACTAAGTGAACTTATTAGGTTCTTTAAGGAGTCGGTTGTTTTTCTTGTTCGAAATAGTAAAGCTGCGAAGCTTATGTTCCTCAATTCTTTTGTGGGAGCGATTGATATACTCCTTCTTTTCTTTTTGCAGAGTAAGCTGAGAGATGCGGGTATTTCCAACTGGGTGCTGGGCCCAGCACTCTTCATTATGGAACTGGGTGGAGTGGCCGGAGCAAAGCTTATAGTTAAGGCTAAGAATGTTAAGTATTACAAGATTTTCATCATATGCACTTTGGGAGTTCTGGCGGGAGTTTTGCTTGAACATACCAGTGTGGTCTGGATAATGGTGGTGGGAGGTTTTATCTCCTCTATGGCGGATGATGCGATCGAAATTAGAACGAGCACTAAGCTTCAGGATATGTTTCCTTCAGAGCAGCGTGCAACACTTATTTCCATATCATCATTTACATTTTCAGTTATCATGATGATCCTGTCACCGCTGGCGGGGTACTTCTTTTCAATATGGTAAACAAAGGGCGACAAAGCGCAAAAAAACGTTTTGTCGCTTATTTTTTTTGGAAATATCTTGACAAGAATATTAAGTGGTAGTATTATCTGTATTACAACAAGTAATACAAACAATACAACAGATGCAAAACGTAATACAGTAACGTTTTAGAAAGGCTATAGAAATGGATAAGAAGAAAGTTATAAAGTTTGTGGCAATCGTATATGGAATAGTTTGGACACTTCAGATAATTGGAGCGATTCTTCAGGATAGAATGGCAGGTATGAAGGGAATCATAGCATTTAGGGGAAGCCTGGTTATCTCAATGTTTATTCCGATGATAGTAGCATTTTTCCTGAAGGCGGACTTTAAAGGGATGGGCTGGAAACCTAGACTGAGGGGTAATATCAAATGGCTGATTTTATCCTTACTTCTTCCTTCAGTATGTGCCATTCTCGGCTGGATTTTGTTCTTTATAGTATTTCCTGATCTCTTTGCTATGGATGGTTCATATTTGATCAAGGTTTATGAGTCTGTGGGAATGAATGCAGAAGAAGCTATGAGCAAAATGAATGAATCTGGTATGGATATGAAGACAATGTTCCTTCTTAGTGTAGTAATGTGCATTGTTGAGGTTCCATTTATCAATATGCTTACAGGTATCGGCGAGGAAGTTGGCTGGAGAGGCTTTCTGTATCCTGAACTTATGAAGAATATGAGCAGAGTTAAGGCGTGGCTTCTTGGCGGAATTATATGGGCAGCATTCCATTTCCCTGCAATGATCTTTGGTGGATATGAATATGGAAAGAACTATATTGGGGCTCCTGTCCTTGGACTTGTAACATTTTCAATCGCTTGTATAGCACTTGGAATGATGCATGAGATCATATATGACAAAACAAAGTGTATCTGGTATCCGGCACTTTTCCACGGGGCAATCAACGGTGTTACAACATTATACGTTATGCTTCTGGATGGTAATCAAATCGAAAAAATTGACAAGCTGTTTGTTTTTGGACCATTTTCACTTGGATTAATTAGTGTTATTCCATTTGTAGTAGCAGCAATCATCATGGGTGTTCTTGCACTTAAGAAGGATAATGAAAGATAAAAGGTGAATATAATGAGTAAAGCGATGTTAGAGATTAAAGGATATACAAAAATATATGGCGAGGGTAAGAAGGCTGCAGATAATGTGAGCCTTACCGTTGAGAGTGGTGATATCTATGGATTCATCGGCCATAACGGTGCCGGAAAGTCCACCACCATCAGAGCGGTGGTAGGAGTTCTGGATTTCACAGAGGGTGAGATTTATATCGATGGCCATTCGGTTAAGGATGATGCGGTGGAATGCAAGAAGGTGACTGCATATATCCCAGATAATCCTGATCTCTATGAGATCTTACAGGAATACAGTATCTGGATTTTATAGCAGATATATTCGGGATAAATGGCACGACCAGAAAAAAACGTATCGAAGAATACGCAGACAGATTCGAGATCAAAGATTCTCTTGGTAATCTGATCAGCTCATATTCTCATGGTATGAAGCAGAAGCTGGCAATTATCTCGGCACTTATTCATGAGCCGAAACTGATGGTGCTGGATGAGCCCTTTGTAGGTCTTGATCCAAAGGCATCATTTACCTTGAAGCAGATCATGGCAGAAATGTGTGAGAAGGGAACGGCAATATTCTTTTCGACACACGTGCTGGATGTGGCAGAGAAGCTTTGTAACAAGGTAGCTATTATAAAGCATGGACAGATTATAGCAAAAGGCACCATGGAGGAACTGACACATGGTGAGTCACTTGAGGATGTGTTCCTCGAATCAGTTGATGAGTAAATAACATTTTGATTTGGAGGCTTGAGATGAAGAAGGTCTCGGTATTATTAAAAACTATGATGCTTTCCACAAGTCAGTGGAATATATATAAATATACAGAAGATAAGAAAAAGAAAGGAAGAGTTGTTGGTAACACTGTTGGTATGGTAGTCCTATTTATCATGCTTATGGGTTACAGCATTGCTCAGTGCATCGGCTATGGAATGTTTGGGCTAACCGATTCCATTCCAGTAATGTGTGCGCTTGTTATCTCGGCGCTTGGCTTCTTCCTTACATTTCTTAAGGTCAATGGATATCTCTTTAATTTTAAAGAGTATGACATGCTGATGTCGCTTCCTTTTAAACCTAGGGACGTGGCTGCGTGCAAGTTTCTTTATATGTATATAAAGAGTCTGCCATGGTATATGGGCGTATCGCTATCTATGATGATAGTGTACGGAGTATATTCTAAGGCGTCTATACTAACTTTCCTTATATGGATAGTTTCAACCATCTTCCTTCCACTTATACCAATGGTTGCAGCTACGTTCCTCGGTTTTATTATAACGAAGATAGGTTCGGGTTTTAAGAATAAGACTCTTGGACAGACTGTGATAACCTTTATCTTTATCCTGCTTATTTTCGTTCTTGAGTATGGACTTCAGTATGCTGGAAGAACAGGCAAAATGGGTGAAGTGATGGGCATGGTATCAGAAGCCACAGACAGTGTATGCAAATGGTATCTCCCAGCAAAGTGGTTTAAGGACGCTGTAAGTGATCTGAACTTCGTCTATATGCTGCTTCTTATAGTGATCTCGCTCGCTATCTTTGCGGTGGTATTTGTTATAGTTGGAAGCTCCTACAGAAAGATCAATTCTGCTCTTAAATCTCACGGCGCATCACATGAATTCGAGATGAAGGACAGTAAGACTCGAAGTGTAGTGGGTACGATAGCATTTAAAGAGTTTAAGAGAATGACAGGTTCCACTATATATATGACAAACGGTTGCGTAGGTGAGCTTATGTGTCTAGTTGGAGGAATAGCTGTACTCTTCTTTGATATCGATAAGCTTATAAGTAAGATGTTGATGGGTGCTCCAATTACTAAGGAGATGTTAATACCAGCCATTCCTTTTATTATTTATTTCCTTGTTGGAATGGTGGCAACAACGGCATTTACCCCTTCTCTTGAGGGGAAGAATTACTGGATCGTGCAGAGCCTGCCAATCAGTAAGAAGACTCTTTATCAGGGTAAGATGCTTTTCAATATGATGCTTACTGTGCCATTTACTGTATTTGCGATTATTACTTTATCAATATCCATGAAAGCTGGACTGCTGTCTACAGTTCTCTCGGTAGTTTTAGGTATTCTGCTTTGCGCATATTCAACCACCTGGGGATGCGTATGTGGAATCAAGCATATGCGTCTTGACTGGGAAAATGAGGTTGAGGTGATCAAGCAGGGAGCTGCAGTTGCTGTGTATCTTTTCCCAAATATGTTTGGAACAATGATTCTCATGGTTTCCACAGTTATGATTGGAACTAGACTGAATCATACCCTTATTCTTGGAATAATGATTATTATATTTGCGGCACTTTCAGGGCTTTGCTACAAGATGGTAATGAAGCTTTGCGAGAGAAAGTAAGATGATCTGGAGCGATTGCGTGATAAAAATATATGATATATAATGACGAAGTATAAAAAATCGAGGACGAATATATGGTTATAAAGATAGATGATTATTCGGATGTGCCTATCTATATGCAGATCCGAAACCAGATAGTCATGGGAATATCATCGGGCGAACTTGCGCCGGGAGAACAACTCCCGACGGTAAGGGCGCTCGCTCTTGAAATGGGTATCAACACCATGACTGTCAGTAAGGTATATCAGCTGCTTAAGTCAGAAGGTTATATACTGACTGACAGGAAAAATGGAGCCCGAGTTCGAGATAATATAAGCCAGTCTGGTGTAATAAGTGAAGAGAATAAAAACGAACTGAAGCGTATAGTCTCAGAGGCTCGACTTTCCGGTGTTTCAAAGAAGGAAATTCAAAAACTGGTTGATGAGTTTTATTAAAGATTCCTGGAAGCTAATGGAATCTTTTGAAAGGAATATAGATGAGTCATATATTAAATATTGTAATGCTCGCAATGATGGTTCCTACTATACTTATTCTTTTCTTCTATGAGTATCCGAAAAAATGGAGAGAAAGAAAGTATATATATGGAATACTGAATCGTGCGGAATATAAAGAAGAAACCACGGCATCAAGGATAGATGAGATAATTACCACCTGTAGAAAACAGGCGAAGATTATTCTTATCTGTTCTTTTGTTATAATGCTTGCTATCTGTGTTATTCCAGATTTTGTTATGAATATGATAACCTGGTCAGTATTTATTATTTTAGATATTATTCTGATCAATATTCCTTTATTTAAAGGGAATAGTGAGATGAAGAGTCTTAAGAGGGAACTGGGTATTACCTCAAAGAAAGGTGTTTCTTACACAGATCTCAAGAGTGCAGGTGCAATTCATTCTCTTAAAATAGCAAAAATAATCGTACCAAATATAATAGCTGCAGTGTTCTTTCTGGCTTCCTTGCTCAGTTCCTTAGGTGTAGTGAATCTACATGGAATACTTGGTGGGCAGGAAGTTTACAGGACTAACATGATGACAGGAATGTCAGGAGCATTTCTCTTAGTTGGTCTTATGCTGATACCTATCGCTGTTATGATGGACAACATAAGAAACGAAGTGATATCAGATGACAGTGATATCAACATGAATTATAACAGGGCTAAGAAAAAGAATATGGCTGACTTCTCTGTTCTTTTTACCTGGATCAATACTATAAGCATTATCATAATGATGGTCGTGATGAGTATATGTGACATGGATATTCTCTATATGGTTATATGTGGTGTTTACATGCTGGCTCTTATGGCTGGTCTAGTTGTATTTTGTAAGAGAAATGTGGCTATCGAAAGAAGATACAAGAAAGAAACCACTATTGAAATTGATGATGATGACAACTGGTTACTTGGACAGTTTTATTATAATCCAGATGATAAGAGGTTAAATGTCGAAAAGAGAGTAGGCGTTGGAACCACTATAAATATTGCCCATCCTGTTGGAAAGATAGTAGGAGCTGTGTCTGTACTGCTTATTATTTATGTTTTTATTATGCTTATTTATATAGGTATACTTAGCAAGACTCCGATGTCGCTTCGAATTGATAATGCGAGTCTTATCTGTTCTCAGATGAAGACGGACTACAGTATCCCTATCAGCGATATGTCAGAGCCAGAACTAAGAACATCTTCTGAAGACCTTAAACTGCATAAGTTAAATGGTTATGATATGGAGCCTCTATATAAGGGCAAGTTTACAGTAGATGATCAATCGAATTGTATTATCTTCTTAAATATTGAGTCGGATAGTTATATAACATTTAGCTATAGTGATCAGACTTACTATATAAGCTGTGATACAGATGTAGAAACTAAAGAGATATATAATGAATTACACACTGCCTGGGAAAATCGATAGGGCGAATGAGGGGAATGAGATGAGTTACAATTTCTATGGCTGGGAAGCGGCAACAGTCCCAGCGATTACAGATGAATATAAAGGGATAACAGATCCACAGAAGCTGTATGACGCACTCTTAAAGGTTTGGTGTGAATATACCTGTGCACCAAGACTTCGAGGTGAGTGGAGTGAAGAGAATATAACACTTGGACAGTGTTCTATTACTGCCTTCCTTGTGCAAGATATCTTTGGTGGAAAAGTATATGGTATACTTCGTCCAGGTGGAAACTATCACTGCTATAATGACGTGGATGGTCATATATTTGATCTTACAAGTGAACAGTTCGGAGATGAAGTCTTAGATTATACAGATAATCCGGAGCAGCTCCGAGAAGTTCACTTTGCAAAGGAAGAAAAGTATGAACGTTATCTCTATCTGAAAGAGAATCTAAAAAAAGTCTGTCAGTGACAGACTTTTTTCTTTGTATTCTTTTTGCTTCATAAGTCAACTAATTGTGATATAATCAATAAATACCACAAGAAATGGAGAAAAGTAGTATGGAACATATTAAATTCAGCCCAAAGGGCGTTTGTTCAGTTCAGATTGATTTTGATATTGATGATGAGAAGAAGCTGCATAACGTTAAGTTTGTTGGCGGCTGCAATGGTAACCTTAAGGCTATTGGCAGACTTGTTGAAGGTAAGGATGCATCAGAGATAGCTGATATACTCCGCGGCAACACATGCGGTATGAAGGGAACATCCTGCGCAGATCAGCTGGCTAAGGCTATTGACGAAGCAGTATAGGAGAATGATATGAGTGATAGAGAAAAAGATGGTCTTACATTACTTGGAAATCAGGGAGTAAAGTACCCAACTGATTATAATCCAAGCGTTCTTGAGACTTTTGAGAATAAGCATCAGGATACAGATTATTTTGTAAAGTTTAATTGTCCAGAGTTTACAAGCCTCTGCCCTATAACAGGACAGCCTGACTTTGCCACAATTTATATTTCCTATATCCCGGATGTAAAGATGGTTGAGAGTAAGTCTCTTAAGTTATATCTGTTCAGCTTTAGAAATCATGGTGATTTTCATGAGGACTGCGTTAATAAGATCATGAAGGATCTTGTTGCACTTATGGATCCTAAGTATATTGAGGTTTGGGGAAAGTTCACTCCACGTGGTGGAATCTCCATAGATCCATATACTAACTATGGTCGTCCAGGCACTAAATATGAGGAGATGGCCTGGAAGAGACTGGCTGAGCATGATATGTATCCAGAAAAGGTGGATAACAGATAATGTCATACATAGAGTTTAATGATGTTGATAAAGAGTACCGTGGAGAGGTGAAGGTCCTTGCAGTTAAGGACTGTTCCTTCACGGTAGATAAGGGAGAGATGGTTGCTATTCTAGGACAAAGTGGTGCTGGAAAAACAACCATTCTTAATATGCTCGGAGGTATGGACAGCCCTACAGGTGGCGCCATCTTTGTGGATGGCAACAATATCGCCGAGTATAAGTCCAGAGAGCTTATTAAATACAGGCGAAATGATATCGGCTTTGTCTTCCAGTTTTATAATCTGGTGGCAAATCTGACTGCACTGGAAAATGTGGAGCTGGCCTGCCAGCTTTGTAAGGATGCTCTTGATCCAACAGAAGTCATGAATGATGTTGGACTTGGAGAAAGACTTAAGAGTTTTCCAAGTCGGCTTTCTGGTGGTGAACAGCAGAGAGTTGCTATAGCAAGAGCAATCGCCAAGAATCCTAAGATCCTTCTCTGCGATGAACCAACTGGTGCTCTGGATTCAGAGACAGGTAAGAAGATAGTGGAACTCCTTATCGAGACCTGTAAGTCCAGAGGAATGACAACCATAATCGTTACCCATAATTCTGAGATTGCAAAGGTCTGTGATAAGGTTATCAGGATTAAAAATGGTTCTGTGGATAAAGTAAAGATCAACGAAAATCCGCTCTCGCCTGATGAAATAGAGTGGTAGATATCATTTGACTATAACTTTTTTAAAGGTTTTCTAAATGCTAGTTAAGAACATGCTGAAAAAAATAGGTCACAGCTTCGGTAGGTTTGCATCGCTGGTGGCGATCATTCTTATCGGAGTTGGTTTTTATGCGGGCATCCGTCAGTCGACGCCTGCTATTCGTGATGCAGAAAACAGATTTGCCCTCAGCACGAATATGATGGACCTGCATGTTGTAAGTACTCTTGGATTTACTGACACGGATATTGAAAGGATAGAGAGTCTTAATTCTGTGGAAATGGTAACCTCTGGGTACTCAAAGTATGTATATTCTGGCGATAATGTCTTAAGGGTTCTATCCATTGATAATGATATAAATAAGTTTTATAAATGGGACGGCAAATACCCTGTTAAGGATAATGAGTGTCTTGCTGATTCCACTTATTATAAGGTTGGAGATACTATAACCATTAGGGAGCCGGCAGAAGAAAAAGATGACGATGAAGAAGATGATTCGGATGAGGATTCTGATGATGAGTCTTCAGAAGATGATGAAGATATCCTGACAGAACATACATTTACTGTAGTGGGTACAGTTACAAGTCCGATATACATGGGTTCAGATTATGGCAGTGCCAATATAGGAAATGGTGAACTGTATTCTTATATCCTCATTAAGCGTGATGTGTTTGATCTGGAAGCATACACGGATGTATATATCACAACTGCTAAAACAGATGAGGATATACCTTATTCAGACAGCTACAAGGAAAAACTGGATGCCCTGACCAAGGATATTGAGAAGATCAAGTCCACAAGAGAAACTGCTCGAGTTGCTGAGCTTTATCAGGAAGCTAAGGATACAGCAGAGGCAGAGATTGAAGAAAGACGTCCTGAGATTGAGGAAGAGGTAAGAGCTGAGGTTGAATCTTCTGTACGCGAGGAGATAGAGGCAAGGCAGGAGGAGACCAAGGCCAGTCTTCGTGAAAAAGCGTCAATGTTCGGAATGACATTTGAAGAGTTTGTGGGTACTCTTTCTGATACTGTTACGGATGTACTTTCACCTGTTACTGATGCTCAGGTGGATGCTCAGGTGGATGAACTGATGGACGACGCTATGACTACAGCTATAAAGGAAGCCAGGGAAGAAGCCTACAGCAAGATTGAGATTCCAGAATGCAAATGGATCCTCAGGAATCGAAATGACGAAGTATCGAATTATAAGATCCTGAATGATCAGTATGCTGAGGTTGAGAGTATTGCTGACATTATCCCTCTGTTCTTTATAATTATTGTTGTGCTGATGACGTCTAACACTATGTCCCGAATGATCGCTGAGGAAAGAGGGGAGATGGGAACGCTTACATCTCTTGGCTATTCAAATGCAGCTATCATCGGCGCATATATGATATATGTAATTGTGGCAACGCTTATCGGCGTTGTTGGTGGATATTTTATAGGTATATATACCCTGCCAGGTTTTGTGTTTTCCTGCTTCCCACTGAGTGTGCCTGATATGGCGGTGAAGTTTAATCCTTATATGTTTGTAGGTTCACTGCTGGCCAGCTTCCTGCTGATGTCAGGAGTTACTATCTTTAGCTGCATGAAGGAGCTGAGGATGAGACCGGCTTATCTTATGAGACCTGTTCCACCAAAGACAGGAAAGAGACTGCTGATTGAACGTATCTCAGGACTTTGGAATGCATTTTCTTTTTCGTGGAAGATCACTATTAGAAATTTCGCCAGATATAAGAGACGAGTTCTGATGACTATAATAGGAGTTGGAGGCTGTACCTTCCTCATGTTTGTCGGCTTTGCACTGAGAGACTGTATCAGTCAGGTGGGAGATAAGCAGTTCAGCGAGATCGTCCATTATGATATAATGGTTAATCTGATGGAGGATAAGAAGAACTTCGACAGTATTGATGGAACCCGAGATGGAAAGAAGCTTTCGGATGAGGGACTTCTGGTAGATCCTCTGATGGTTCGTATGGAATCGGTTAAGGCAGTTAATAGTGAGGATCACAACCTTGATATATATCTACTGGTTCCGGATTCTCAGAATATGAAACAGTTTGAAGAGTATTTTACACTTCAATATGCAGATCCAAGAGACGTTCAGGCAGATCTGAGTAACGGTGTAGAGATAGAGATGGGAACTCCACTAGGTCTTGACACAGATGGTGTGATAATCACTCCTCGAATCGCAAATCTCATGGACGTAGGAAAGGGCGATACTCTTACTATAATCGATGAGGATGACGTGGAGTATACTGTCACAGTTGGTGGAGTTACAGAGAACTATGTGTCTAACTATATCTACATGCCTAGAGAAACCTATGTGACCACATTTAAACATGGAGTTATGTTCAATACTGTCCTAGCTAAGGCTGGATGGGAGAACAAGGATACACTTACCGAAAGACTTTATGATTCAGATGATGTGGCTAATATATCTATTACTGATACTGTGAGACAGAAGGCTAACGAGGCAGTTAAGGGTCTTGATGCAGTAGTAGTTCTTCTTACAGTTATATCTTCGCTGCTTGCATTTACTGTTTTATACAATCTGACAGCTATTAGCATCAGTGAAAGAACGAGAGAGATTGCAACACTTAAGGTTCTGGGCTTTACGCCTGTAGAAACAAATGATTATATATATAGGGAAACGATAATAAGTTCGATTCTGGGAATCGGTGCAGGCCTTCTGGTTTCACCATATCTCCTTGGAAGAGTTCTGGATGTTATTGCGGTAGATAATCTGGTATTCCTCAGGGATATACATACCAGAAGCTTCGGGATCGCTGCAGGGCTTGCCTTCATCTTCACCCTTGTGATGATGCTGGTTACATTTATCCGCCTCTTCAGGATCAACATGATCGAATCCCTGAAATCTGTAGATTAAATCTGCTGGAGGTTATGAGTTGGTAAAGGTTGATGGTATTAGGAAAACCTTTGGGGCTAACGAGGTTCTAAAGGGGGTGTCCTTCCAAATTGAGGAGGGGACTATATACGGTCTTATCGGGAAAAATGGAGCCGGCAAGACTACGCTTATGAATATTATGACAGGGCTTCTGGAAGCTAACGGAGGAACTGTGGATATGGGGAAGTCCAGCGGGAAGGGTGCTTCAGTTGGATATCTTCCTGATCTTCCAAACTTCTTTGATTACCTGACTACTGATGAGTATCTGGACTTTCTGCTTATGGACAGTAATCCACAGAGACGTGATGGGCTGCTTAAGACGGTTGGTCTTGCGGCAGGTCTTCGTATTAAGACTATGTCCAGGGGTATGAAGCAGAGACTGGGAATCGCAGCGGTTCTGGTAAATGATCCGGATGTGATCCTTCTTGATGAGCCTACCAGTGCTCTGGATCCTGCTGGACGTGCGGACGTAAGAAATATTCTGCTTAAGCTTAAGGCTGCAGGAAAGACCATAATTCTTTCTACTCATATCCTTGCTGATATGGATAGTATCTGCGACAGGGCAGGTTTCCTTAGTCAGGGTGAGATAGTTCGAGAGGTTGATATTGCTGAGAGTCGCCAGAGTGCTTCTGTTATGACGGTCTGCTTTGCAAAGGAGCCGGATCTTGAACTTCTTCGTAAATATGCTCCAGAGCTTATAGTTGAGGAGCCTTGCAAGATAAAGATAACTCTTGATAAATCAAATAAACTAAAGAGTCAGCAAAGCGTACTTGAAGGACTTGGCAAGCTGCAGCAGGAGATAACCTCCATTAGCAGTGCCTCCTTCTCACTTGATGATATATTCAAGGAGGTGTGCTTATGATGACGGGAATTAAGTGTTGTATAAAGAAAGATATTAAAGAGACTCTGAGAACTGGAAAGGTAATCCTTTTCGCTCTTCTGGCTTTGGGAATTGCAGTGATGATCATGGGCTTTACCCTTCTCTTTACTGACATTCCGGATTATCTGGCTTACGAGCTTCCAAACTTCGACATAGAGTCACTGGAGAGTATGATGATAACTCTCTACCCTCGTAAGGTGGGAGGAAGTCTTGGAGTATTCTCGTACTACATTGGCTTTTTCTACAGCCTTATTACAATACTGGTCTGCAACAATATCATTCCTAAGGAGCAGAAGAACGGTAAATGGATTCTTCCAAGGGAGATGGGCTATAAGGGACGTGATTTCCTCGCCAGCAAATGTATCGTTTACGGCAGTCTGGCTGGCGTTTCAGTATTTATAACCTACATGCTTTATTACTTCGTTGCAAATGCAATCTTCGAAAGAGATATGACATTTGGCAATGCCTTATTCCTTGCAATACTGCACGGCCTTAATGTATTCTTTATTCTGGATTTCACATTTCTTTTTGCAACCTGGTTTAAAAACGGAGTTGTTGCGGCTATCTCAATGATCGGCACGGTTATGTTCGTTCCTGATATAATGAACTACCTGCCAATTGGTAAGTACCTGCCAACATATCTTCTGACCTTTGTATATGATTATAAATCTGATTATAGCGAGGTTATAGGACCGATGCTTATTAATCTGATCTTCTTTGTAGCAACATATGTGTTTGCAGTTGATCGCCTTGAGCGAGAAGAAAAGAACAGTCTAAAGAAAGCTTAAATAAGAAAAGAAAAAAGATGACAACAAGTTACGATGAAATGGTATCTATAATATCCAGTATTCCGAAGTTCGTTCCTGGTGACAACATGGAGAAAACACTGAAAATACTGGAAAAACTGGGGAATCCTCACCAGAAGTTTAAGTCGGTTCATATAGCTGGAACTAATGGTAAGGGCTCCGTTGCGAAGATGATGTCTATCTTCCTTCACGAAGAGGGATTCAGGACGGGCCTCTTTATATCTCCCCATCTGGTTCGGATAAATGAGAGAATGTCTATAGATGGCTCAGATATCAGTGATGACGAAATGGTGCATATCTTTAGTACCATTAGGGACGATGTACTGGATATGGATCCACCACAGTATGTATTCCTGTTTGTTATGGCATGTGTATATTTTGCTGAAATGGGATGCGAATATGTGGTGCTAGAAACGGGACTGGGTGGCAGACTTGATGCTACAAATGTGGTAGAGCCTGAGCTTAGTATCATTACATCCATTGGTCTGGATCACATGCAGTATCTGGGCAACACCATAGAAGAGATTGCCTGGGAAAAAGCGGGCATCATCAAGCCTCAGATTCCTGTAGTATATAATACAGGCAGTGATATAGCTGATGAGGTTATATTTAAAAAGGCAGCGGATACCTTCACTCCCTTCGTGAATGTTCGGGAGTATATGGAAGAGCATAAGGCCTTCCTTACTGATGAGGTTCTGGAAAAGATTGATTCCTTCCCGGCACTCTATCAGAAGGATAATGCCCATACAGTTATTGAAGCCACAACCATGATGGGCTTCAATAATCCTAAGCAGGAGCAGTACGATCTTCGATATAATGAACTGCTGAAGAAAACATTTGACTCTTTTTTCTTCCCGGGAAGGATGGAGTTTTTAAAAGAAAATGTTATAATAGACGGTGCGCATAACGAGGATGCCATACTCAGACTGGTTGAATCTGTGCGTGCATTGTGTTATAAAACGGGTATGAAAAAAATCAGCATCCTTTTTGCTGTGTCCAGTGATAAGAATTATGAGTCTATAATTCGGATACTTGCGAAGCAGTTTTCAACTGGTGGACTCAGCATAGAAGATGTTTATGTGAGCGAACTGAATTCCGACAGAAAGAAGGATGCAGGTGAGCTTATAGGTCTCTTTCAGAAGTACCTTCCACCTGAAAAGCATGTGGTTGGTACCCATAGTATAGAAAGAGCCTGGAATATGGCTATGGAAGAGCTTACGGACGACACCCTTCTTGTGGCGGTGGGTTCCCTCTACATGGTCGGTGAAATAATCAGCCAGTGGGACGGCCAGTAGGGACGGTTCTCGGTGGCAGATAAATCTTAGGTGTAATATGTCAAAAGAAGAAGATGAGAAGTTAATAAATGGTATCTATGACGAGGACATAGAACAAGAGACTGAAGAGTACTACGGTATAGAGGAAGAGACCAGACGTCCATCCAGAAAGATAGTTCCGGATGAACCTCCAAAGACCAGAAGTCTCAGAATGAAGAAATACAAGGAGCAGAGCCTGGCTAGATTTTCAAATATCTATATGCTGGCTGGTATGCTGCTTGGTGTTGCTGTGTTCTACTTCCTTGTTATGCCAGAGATTAAGCAGGACTATCAGGAGAAGCTCCGCGAGATGGAGGCTTCCTATAATCAGACAATCTCTACCAAGAATAATGAGATAGAGAATCTGAGACTGGAGAAGGACGCTCTCAGCACAAAGAATTCAGAGTATGAGGATTCCCAGGTGACACTGCAGACAACTATTGATAATCTGGCATCAGAGGTTGAGATACTGAAGAAGACTGTGGAAAGTGGCGGTATGTCTATTCCTGACAGTGTAACTACTGATACAGCATCAGTCACTAATGCAACTCAGGTTACAGTTACTGAGGTGAACGAGGCTGCTCAGCGTAACAATCAAAATGTTATTGGAATCAGCGGCCCTTCTATCGAAGATATCATAAATAATGAGTGATATGAAAAGTATAGGATTCGTTTTAAAACAGCATATAAAGTCATATGTCCAGAACTATATGCTGCCTAAGGTCTATAAAAAGGCTGTGGCACACACCAAGGTGGATAAGAATAAGGTGATCTTTGCAGAGATGCATAGCAACACCCTTCCTAACAGCATGATGGCGGTATATGACGAACTAAAGGCTTCCGGAAAAGATATAACCCTTTATGTAAGAGATATAAAGGATATGTCCTGGCCTGAGAGCATCAGTTTTATGAAGTCTTTTATGAAGGATTATGCAGCTGCAGGTTATGTTTATATCTGCAGCTATTTTCTTCCTGTGTCTTCCTGCAAGAAGCGTGATGAGACCAAGGTTATACAGCTCTGGCATTCAGGTGGACTGCTTAAGAAGATGGGATACGACACACTTGATGATATCCCTAAGGCTTACAAGGGAAATGTCACAGCCAACTATGACCTTGTTACAGTAAGCGCTCCTATCTGCGTGAATTATTGGAAGAAGGCTCTGCATCTTCCTGCGGGAATTACGAAGCCACTGGGACTTCCAAGAACAGATATATATTTCGATAAGAAATGGCAGGCTAAATGTAAGGCCCGCTTTGAAAAGATATACCCAGAGGCAAAGGGCAAGAGAGTAGTTTTATATGCACCGTCCTTCTCAGGAAATGCAGCTTCTCCAAAGGCTCCTGGTCTTGAGATGGGACTGGACAAGGAATTTGCTAAGCTGGACGATGTATATCTTATCGTAAGACCTCATCCGCTGATGAGGAGTGTATATCCAAAATATTTTGATAAGAGATATAAAGAGATTTCTACAGATAAACTGCTTCCAGCTATTGATGTGCTGGTGACAGATTATTCCTCAATTCTCTTCGATTATTCGGTATATAAGAAGCCATTTGTCATGTTCTGTCCTGATATAAAGGAATATGAGAGATCAAGAGGCTTCTATGCAGATCCAAGAAGCTTCCCAGCCCCTTTTGTGACTAAGAAGGATGAATTGGTGGAGTGCATCGAAGAAAAGAAATATTTAGAGAAATGTACAGATGAGGAACTGGAAAAGTTCTATCAGACATATATGGGAAGCTGCGACGGCAAGGCCACCAAGAGACTTATTAGAGAAGTGGAGCGGATGAAATGACAAAAATAAAGATGCTTGCATTTGACCTGGATGATACAGCTCTGGATGGACAGGGCAAGTTGGCTCCTGAAACCAGAGAAGCTTTTATTGCGGCTGCAGAGGTTGGGATAGAGCCGGTTATCGCCAGTGGACGTTCCTTCTATTCACTTCCAGAGGACCTTCTGGATATTCCGGGAGTGAACTATGCCATATGTTCAAATGGAGCCAACCTCTTTAACGTTAAGACGAAGGAGTGCATGGAGGCATTCTTCCTGGAATCTGAATCTGTGGAGCAGATCGTAGCTCTTGCAGATGACTATTTGGATACAGTATATCTTGACGCTTTTACAAGAGGTATACCTCACAGCGACAGACGTCTTCTAGATACACTGCTGGCAAACGACAAGATATCAGAGCATCGAAAGAAGTATCTGCGCAAGACTCGCCGTGCTGAAGATGACATACGCTCCTTTATCAGAGAGCATAAGACTGAACTGGACTGTATGAATTACAATGTTTTTGATACCAGTCTTTTTGATGAACTGACTGGACGACTTAAGAATGAAGTGGAGAATATCTACTTTACGTCTTCGATACCTGAACTGATAGAGATATCATTTAGAGAGAGCGGCAAGGGGCCGGGCCTCAGACGTATGTGCGATTATCTGAATATTCCTTTGGAGAATGTTGCCGCTTTTGGAAATGCAGATAATGACGCGGAAATGATACGTCTCGCGGGAGTTGGTTACGCGGTTGCGAACTCCTCTCAGGTGGCTCTGGATGTGGCTGATATCATTATTGGTCCATGCTGGGAAAACTCGGTAGCGTCAGCAATTCAGGATATAGTAGCGGCAGATGGATTTGTTGGATAATCTTATGTGGCATAATCCTTTGATTTCTGCTATACTTGGTGACTGAAAATGTGTTTTCGCTGGAGAATAAGATGAATAATAAATCAATTAAAGATTTCTTTCAGAAGAATGCGGTGTCCTTTATAGTTCCGCTGATCATGCTTATCGTCGGACTATTCTTCGTGTTCTTCCCTGGAAGTGCAATCAGTATAACAGTTAAGGTGGTTGGAATCGCATTTGTGATCGTGGGTGCTGTTATGGCCTGCACATTACTGGCGGCCTATTCACCTATCACCCTGTCTATAGCCATAGTGCTGGTGGCCTTCGGAATTATATGCATAGCATTTCCTGGTGTCATTGCAGCGTTCATTGTAAAGGCTATCGGCGTAATGGTGCTGATCAACTCGGCCATAAGGATACATGATGCCTATATGGTAAAGGGACGCAGCGACCATTTTGTACAGTACATAATAAATGATATCATCACGCTGGTTCTTGGAATCGTTCTTGTGGCTATCCCTCTGGATATTGCCAGCACTCTTGTTATGATCATTGGCGTGATTATGATAATTCTTGGAATATCTAATATTATCACAGTAATTCGAGTATATCGCGATGGTCGTTATATCGATGATGGCTCGGATGTGGTCTGGGAGGAATAATAATGAGAATAGGAATGGGATATGACGTTCACAAGCTGGTTGAGGGAAGACCTCTCATACTTGGTGGTGTAACGATTCCATATGAGAAGGGACTGCTGGGACATTCTGATGCAGACTGTCTGGTACATGCCATAATGGACAGTCTCCTTGGTGCAGCCGCACTGGGAGATATAGGAAAGCATTTCCCTGATACAGATCCAGAATATGAAGGAGCTGACAGCCTGAAGCTGCTGGCTGCTGTAAAGAAAATGCTGGATGACAGGTCGTATATCATAGGGAATATCGATGCGACCATAATTGCCCAGAAGCCTAAGATGGCTGGGTTTATACCTGAGATGAGACAGAAGATAGCTGATACTCTTGAGATAGAGCTGGACAGAATCAATGTTAAGGCTACAACGGAAGAGGGGCTTGGATTTACAGGCGAAGGCTTAGGGATCTCATGTCAGTCTATAGCTTTACTTGAGACAGTAGACAACTACATATATAGAAATGTGACCACAGGTATTGTGGATGAGGTTGAAGGAAGAGGCCTCACAGATGTATCCCGTGAAAGGGAACAGGTAGAAAAAATAAAAGAAAACAGGAGCAGAAACAATGGATAAATACAACGAAAGACTTATAGATGCTAAGGCACCAGGTTCATCGAAAGGACTATTTGCACTCGCTGTATTTATTGTAGTTTTTTCAATACCATGTTTCATTCTTATTCCAGCTATTGGTTTTATAGTAATGGCTATTGGAATCTTTATGATCACTTATACAAAGGACGGACTCAGCAATGAGTATGAGTATATAATCACTAATGGTGATATAGAGATTGCCAGAGTTCTTGCTAAGAAGCGTAGAAAAAATATTGGAATGATCGAAGCTGATAAGATCAACAGACTGACTCTTGCAACAGATGAGAGAGTTGCTAATGATATAAGCATTGGTAAGTACAAGGTTAAGAAGTATGTTGGCAAGGAAGAGCCAAATGCCGACGAAGGTGAGTATAGAGTGGCTGTCTTTACTGGTGAAGGCGACAGTCAGATTCTGTATCTTCTTGATCTAGATAAGTCATGTATCGAGCATCTTAATGCTATAGTTCGTTCAAAGTCAGAGATTAAGCTTTAATCATATAGTATTAAAAACAAAAAAGCGTGTGCTGCCATCGCAGTACACGCCTTTAATATTCTAAGTAATTAATATCAAGGATCAAGAGGAATCATCTTAAGTCCTTTATACATCTTTGTATACATACTCTTCTCATCCTTGTAAAGCATAGTTCCTCTTGAACCATCGCGGATGATATAGGCATACTTGTTCTTTGAAACGTTCATGTATAATACTTCATCTACGTTAAGCTCTTTGGCTTTGACCTTTGCAGTATATACATTTACAGGCTCTAACTTATACTTTTTAATTGCTTGCTCTACAGTCATGTCAAAACCTCCTTCACCAAGAAATTATGCTTTTTCTGTTTTAGATACATTAAGTATATTGTATAACTTCCACAAAGTCAATTGTTAAAAAGTAACAATTTTGAATAAAATGAACAAAAAATGAGCGAATTAAGTCAAAATTTAAATTATTATCAGGAATTTGAAAAACAACTTAAAATCGTGGATAAAGAATCGGGTATTAGTGGCAGAAAACCAACTCTGCTCCTGCAGGCCTGTTGCTGTCCTTGCAGTTCTCATTGCCTGGAAGTGCTTACATCCCATTTCGATGTAACAGTATTCTTCTATAACCCTAATATAGATGAGGTTGCAGAGTTTCAGAAGAGATTGGACGAGCTGTATCGTTTCACAAAGGAAGCGGATTTTGCTTTGGATGTAAAGGTGGTTGAAGGCCCATACGAACCTGAGGTTTTCTATGAGATGGCAAAAGGCAGGGAAGACCTGCCGGAAAGAGGAGAACGCTGCTACGACTGCTACGAGCTCCGTCTTAGAAAGACAGCGGAGTATGGACTAGAGCACGGCTTCGACTACTTCTCCACAACACTGTCCATCAGTCCATACAAGGTGGCTAGATGGATCAATGAGATTGGTATGAAGCTGGAGGAGGAACTGAGGGCTTCTTCGAAGGATGAAAAGGGTGAGATAACATTTCTCTTTAGTGATTTCAAAAAGAAGAATGGTTACAAACGTTCTATCGAACTATCCGAGGAGTATGGTCTTTATCGACAGGACTACTGCGGATGCGTTTTTTCAAAGCGTGACCGAGACCTAAAGAAGGGAAATATAGATTAGATATAAAGGAGTTTTAAATGAACGATTACATTATAAGAGGTATGGCGGCAGGAAATGAGATCAGGTTCGTTGCAGCATATTCGAGAGAAACTGTAGAAAAGGCGAGAGAGATTCATAATACTAGCCCTGTATGCAGCGCGGCACTGGGGAGACTTCTTACTGGTGGAGCTCTTATGGGTGCTATGTGTAAGAATGAAACAGATGTGCTTACACTTAAGGTGGCTGGTGATGGACCGATCCATTCTATCACTGTTACATCTGACGCACATTCAAACGTAAAAGGTATTATATATAACAATGCGGTTGATCTTCCTCTGAAGTCAAATGGCCATCTGGATGTAGGTGGTGCTGTGGGAAGAGGAACACTTACTCTTATCCATGACGAGGGACTTGCAGAGCCATATGTTGGACAGACGGCTCTTGTGACAGGTGAGATTGGCGATGACCTCACATATTACTTTGCAGAAAGTGAGCAGATTCCAACTTCTGTTGGTGTAGGTGTGCTGGTTGATAAGGACCTTTCCATAAAGCATGCTGGTGGCTTCATCATTCAGCTGCTTCCTTTCGCTAAAGAAGAGACAATAACTACTCTTGAAAATAGTCTTGCTAAGGTTAATTCGGTAACGGATTATTTCAACAAGGGAATGACAGTTGAAGATATGATGAGAAGCATCTTAGGAAAGGATGTGTTTGGTGGCGATATTGTTATAGAGGAGCCACTTCCTATTCAGTACCACTGTAATTGCAGCAGAGAACGTGTTACTAAGGCGCTGATAAGTCTTGGCAGAAAGGAACTTCAGTCTATAATAGATGACGGAGAACCAATCACTATGCACTGTGATTTCTGCAATTCAGATTATACATTTGAAGTGCCTGAGATAGAGGCGCTTATTAAGTAGTGCATGAATTGATAATATGCTAAAATAATATTGGGGATGAATTTTAGTTATTATTTAGATTCTCTATATTTTAATCTAGAGAATGGAGGGGTTACTATTGAAGAAGATTAAGTCTAATAAGGCTCAGTGCAAGAAGTGTGGAGATATCATAGAATCCAAGAAGAGACTTCAGACAGTAAGGTGCTCATGCGGAAGCATCTGGATAGAGGGTGGAACACACTACCTGAAGAGGGGCTTCAAGGAAAGCAAGGATGATATCATAGAACTGAGCGAATATGAAGAAGTTAATGCATAAAATGTGGTAAGAAGTAGTTAAAGGAGTTTTAGTTTCAAATGAAAATTATAGATATACTTGATACAAAGAATATGTCACTTTCCTTTGAGGTGTTTCCACCAAAGAAGGAGAGTACATTTGAAAGCGTAGTTCAGGCGACAGAAGAGATAGCTGCTATGCATCCGGCTTTCATGAGTGTCACCTATGGAGCGGGTGGCGGAACCAGTCGCTACACTATGGAAATTGCAAAGAATATCAAGGATAAGTACAGTGTTCCAACGCTTGCACATCTTACATGTGTTTCATCCAGTAGAGAAATGGTTCATCAGAAGATAGAAGAAATGAAGGAGATGGGCATAGTAAATGTCATGGCCCTTCGTGGTGATCTGACGCCAGAACTGGAAAAAACAGATCCATCAACCTGGGATTATAAACATGCTACAGAGCTGGTTCGTGAGCTTAAGGAAGCTGGGGATTTCTGTGTTGGAGCAGCCTGCTATCCAGAGGTTCATCCAGACAGCGTGAACCAGAAGGAAGATCTTCTTCATCTTAAAGAGAAGGTTGATGCTGGTGCTGACTTCCTTACAACACAGATGGTATTTGATAATAATCTCTTCTTTAACTTCATGTATAAGATCAGAGAGATAGGAGTAACAGTTCCGGTTATTCCAGGTATCATGCCAATAACAAATGCGAATCAGGTGGAACGTGCTATAAAGCTTTCCGGATCTTTCATGCCACAGCGTTTCAAGAGTCTTGTAGATTATTTTGGAAATGATCCAGATGCTATGAAGCAGGCGGGAATCGCATATGCTACAGATCAGATCATTGATCTTTACGCTAACGGAATAACAAACGTTCACGTATACTCAATGAATAAACCAGATGTTGCAAAGGCTATAATGGACAACCTTTCAGACATCCTGGGCAAAGACTTCAACCGATAATATATCTGCCAACGGGGACGGTTCTCGTTGGCAGATTTTCTGTTTCTGTGGGTTGTTTATTATAAATGGTGCAACAGTTGATCTATATTTTGTAACATATAGTATTGTGTATGATTTAGTAAACATTTAATAAAGAATTAATGATTCGGCTATAGGATATGGTATATAATCGGGTCATTATATTTGGAGGGATAAAAGTATAATGTTTAATTTACAGATGACCAGAGATGATGTTGAGAAGCTTCTGGACCTTCAGGTCAGAGCAGGACGTATCACTCCGGAACTAAAACAGGAAAGACTACTTGAATATGATAGAAAAGTGGCTGAGATGAATGGGGAGCCATATGTTGGCCCGGATTCACAGTATGGCCAGCAGCAGTATGGCCAGCAAACTCAGCCACAGTATAATCAGCCTGAGTTTACTGGTGGATACGCACCAAATGAACAGGCTATGAATAGTCAGCAGGCGGCATACAACCAGCAGGCAACGTACAACCAGCAAAATGTATATAATCAGCAGAATATTATAAATGGACAGGCAGTGAATTTTCAGTCAAATCCTGGAATGAATAGTGGCAAGTATCCGAGAGTTGGTCAGCCACAGGGATTACTTACTGGACCTGAGATGATCGGTACTGTCATTGCAGCAATTGGAATAGTTGTGGCTGCTAAAATGGATCTTGGATGGTTAGTTGGAATCCTGACAGGTTTCATTTTTGCTTATATTGGTATTAGAGTGTTCTTAAAAGAAAGAGAAGTTGGAAGAGGTCATTCTCTTGTGGGAATAATTGCTCCTCTTTGTGGTTTTGCAATGCTGGCCTGGGGGCTCTTTAGTCTTGTTGGAGGCGAAGCTGCTGAAGAATTTTTCGAATCACATAATGATGTGATCCTTCTCTCAACATTCTTTATTGTAGGTTTTGGTTTGACCATTGGAGGATTTGTTAGTAATAATAAGGCTAAGAGTAAATATACAGTTCCTGTTCAGGCGACTTGTATTGAGCTTATATCTTCACCAACAGATCATTCGGTTCCAATAAAGCTTACTCCAGTATATGAGTATTTCTATAACGGTGAAACTCATAGGGTATCAAATGGTACATATTCTAACAAAGGTAATCCAAGAGCGGGAGAAGTAAGAGAAATCTTCATCGATCCAGAGGATCTATATGGATACTATGATCCAATAAGATCAGGAAAACTAGCTATTGGCTCATGTATACTTGGTTTATTCTTTGTTGGAATGGCAGTACTCGTTTTCATCCTGCTTCGACAGGGATAATGAAAAAGTGCAGTGGGGTCAGTCCCTACTTGCACCGTTAGGTGCAAGAGGGGCAGAAACCTTTACGAAGTTGTAACAAAATCTATGACCACGGCAATCTTAATAATATTTTAAGATTGCCGTTTTTTATTTTTAATTTTTTTATCTTACCATTCCAATGAATAAAGTATTATTTGAGGTTTTAAGGTAAATGGATAAGAAAATAGGACTGGATTCTTTTAAACTCAAACTGATAGCGCTGGCATTTATGATAGTGGACCATGTGTATTCCTATCTAAATGCGCCAATTCACGACTATGAGATTGGTAGTACATGGCCCCAGTGGATATCGGTGATCACGCGCTTTGTCTCACCATTATTTCTCTACCTGATGATCGATGGATTTTACCACACAAGGAGCCGCAAGAAATTCCTCATACGACTTTCCGTGGCCGCACTTATTATGCTGCTTGGAAATGTGACTGTTAACTTTTTGTTCCACAATGTGGATGTGGCTACTGGAAAATTTAACTTCTATCTGCTCATCGAAGGAAATAACATTTTCATTACCCTTGCGGATCTCTTCGCATTTGTCTGGTGCTTGGGAAATGTGAAACAAAAGAATCACAGAGTTCTCAGTATTATTTTGGCTATATTCACCGCATTTTTTAGTCTCATGCTTGAAGGCGGATTCTACCTGTTGCCAATCACATTTATCGTATGGCTTTTCCATGGAAAGAAGCATTTACAGTGTATCGGAATAGGAGTGTGGTGCGTCATTCTGTTCGCCAAAGCACTTATCACCTATAACATGGGAGACTATGGTGTCAGCCTGTACTCAGATCTCTGCTTTGACAACGAATGGGCCATGTCTCTGGTCATCCCATTCATCCTTCTGTATAACGGCGAAAGAGGCCTGAACAACAAGTTCACCAAGTACATGTTTTACATCATTTATCCAATTCACCTGTGGATTCTCATGGCCATCCGCTATATAATCATAGGCTAGAGGCAATGGGGTCACTGACCCCATTGCACTTTTTTAATAAATGATTAAGAAATAGACAAGGGTTAGCTTAAGACTTCTCATAGAACCTGATATAGAATGAAATCAGAAATGATGAATTACTATAGAAAGGGAAATGCTATGAAGTCTTTTTCGAATTATAAAAAGTTTCTGCTTCTCTGGGCAGGTGAACTCATATCAAGTATAGGTGGTGGACTTACAAATTTTGGCCTGGGAATATATATCTTTCATAAGACTGGAAGCGCGACAGGTATGGCGCTCCTTGGACTTATTGGATTTCTGCCAATGCTGTTACTCCGTGTGCCAGCAGGCGTTCTTGCGGATAGATATGACAGACGCCTTCTGATGATGATAGGTGATGGCTGCTCCGGACTTGGTGTGCTTTATATTCTGCTTTGTATGATGGATGGAAATGCGGTGATGTGGCAGCTCTATCTGGGAGTGGCAATAAGCTCCTGTTTTTCAGCTCTGATGGATCCATCATTTACAGCTACAGTTACAGACCTTCTGACTAAGGAAGAATTTTCAAAGGCAAATGGCCTCGTATCAATGGCAGGTAGTTCAAGATTCCTGTTTTCTCCGATAATTGCTGGTTTTCTTCTGGCGGTCAGTGATATCAAGCTTCTTCTTATAATCGATATATGCACATTTTTCTTAACGATCATCTCTACGGCTGTAGTAAGAAAGGGGCTTGTTTCGAAGCCTGCAGAGGTGAAAGAATCGTTCTTACAAAGCCTGAAGGAAGGCTGGAATGCGATACACTCTAAAGAAGGACTTTTCCTGCTTATCCTGATTTCGGCTGCCATAGAGCTATGTTTAGGTGTATTTCAGATTCTGGCAGAACCCTTCATCCTTTCTTTTACAAATGAAAAAACTCTTGGTATTGCAGAGACAATCTGTGCATCAGGCATGCTTGTATCAGGACTTGTTTTAGGAGCGCGTGGAATAAAGAAGGGTTTTGCCCGAAAAATGAGTTTTGCACTCATGTTTTCCGGAATCTTTATTTCAGGCTTTGCGGTGACCAGTAATATATTCCTTGTTTGCTTGTTCGGATTCCTGTTCTTTGTAAGTCTTCCTGTAGCAAGTAATTGTATAGATTATCTTGCGAGAACTAATATACCAGATGAGCTTCAGGGCAGAGCCTGGGGACTTATTGGCTTTATATCTCAGATGGGATATGTGGTCGCATTTGCTCTCTCAGGTGTACTGGCAGATGGAATTGGAAGAGTTACGGGCTCAGGCGTTAGGGGCGGTTCAGCTGCAGTTATTATCGTATCCGGTTTAAGCTTGGCTGTTATATCCATAAGCATCCTGTTTGTAAAGAAAATACACCGTCTTGAAGTATGCCCTCAGTAAATACTATGACTTGAGTGGGTTTTATATATGTGATATAATTTCATGAACTAAATATATAGTTGTATGGTGCCGCTATTTGTTGTTTCAAATGAATAGAGGTTAAAAGGGAAGCAGGTGAAAGACCTGCGCGAACTCGTCACTGTAAATATGGAGTGCTGTTATCGCATAATCTGCGTAATACCCTATGGATTATGACCACTGAAATGTTTATTTTGGGAAGGCAGATAACAGTGCATTGATATATGAGCCAGGAAACCTGCCATATGACTGGTACAGGAAAAGCGTTTTCCAGATCACGAGTAATTGATCGTACTGAAATGACAGGGCAACAGGCCCTGCTCTTTTCGTGTGTTCAGTACTCATTTCAGATTCTGGAATGAGTATTTTTTTGTACCGAAAAAAGGAGGAAAAAAGATGAGAAAGAAACTATTAACCACAGTACTTGCTGCTGCAGTACTTGCATCTTCACTTTCTGCATGTGGAAAAACAGACGATGCAACAACAGAGCAGGTCACAGAAGCAACAGAGGCAGTGACTACAGAAGAAGCTAGTGAAGGAAATGCTGAACTGAGCGATGAGGAAAGAGCTCAGGAGGTTGCTGATCTTATTGATGCAATCTATGTTCAGGAAAGAACAGATGAAACTGATGAGCTTTGTGCAAAGGCAAAGGCTGCATGGGATGCACTTACAGATGCGCAGAAGGATATGGTAGAAGGCGAAAACGCTGATCCTGATTATTTCGGAAGAGATACAGGAGATGCTTCCAAGGATGATCCGTTAAATGATGATGGAATCGGTGAGAATGAAATTCTTGTTGTCAGCTTCGGTACATCTTTTAATGATAGCCGTGTTGAGGATATAAGCGGTATAGAGAAGGCTATTGCTGATGCAAACCCAGATTGGTCTGTAAGAAGAGCATTTACTGCACAGATCATTATCAATCATGTTCAGGCTAGAGATGAAGAAAAGATAGATAATGTTGAGCAGGCATTAGATAGAGCCGTAGACAATGGAGTAAAGAACCTTGTAGTTCAGCCTACACACCTTATGCATGGTGCTGAGTATGATGAGCTTACAGAAACTCTTGATAAGTATGCTGACAAGTTTGACAGTGTAACAGTTGCTGAACCTCTTCTTGGTGAGGTAGGTAGTGATGCATCTGTTATCAATGAAGATAAGAAGGCTGTTGCTGAGGCAGTTGTAGCTGCTGCTGTTGAGTCTGCAGGATTTGATAGCTTAGAGGCTGCAGCAGATGATGAGACAGCATTTGTATTCATGGGTCACGGAACAGCTCATACAGCAAAGGTAAGCTATAGCCAGATGGCAACACAGATGGAAGAGCTTGGCTATGAAAATGTATTTATCGGAACTGTTGAAGGCGAGCCAGAAGAGACTGCATGTGAAAATGTAATCGAGGATGTTAAGGCTGCTGGTTATAAGAAGGTTATTCTTCGTCCGCTTATGGTTGTTGCTGGTGATCATGCTAACAACGATATGGCTGGTGATGATGAAGATTCATGGAAGAGCATGTTTGAAGCAGCAGATGCATTTGATTCGGTTGACTGCCAGATTGAAGGTCTTGGAAGAATCGAGGCTGTTAAGGATCTTTATGTTGCACACACTGCAGCAGCTCTTGAGAATGTAAAGGCATCAAGCACTGATGCATCAGTTGAAGCTCCTGAAGAGGCAGCTGTTCTTGAGGATGGTGAGTATCAGGTTAAGTTCACAACTGACAGCTCAATGTTTAAGATAAATGAGTCATTAGATGATATGGGAACACTTACTGTAAAGGATGGTAAGATGACTATTCATATCACACTTGTATCAGAGAATATTGTAAATCTTTTCCCAGGTCTTGCTGAGGATGCTCAGAAGGACGGAGCTACACTTCTTGATCCTACAAAGGATGAGGTAAAGTATGATGACGGAACTACAGAGACAGTAAATGGTTTCGATGTTCCAGTTCCATATCTTGATAAGGAGTTTGATCTTGCTCTTATCGGAACAAAGGGAAAATGGTATGATCATAAGGTAATTGTTAAATCACCTGAAGAGTAAAGTATAAGATGACAAAAAATAATGTATTAAAAAATTCTATATTTTTTCTATGCGTTGTTTTAATGCTGATATGTGTAACCTCCTGCGCTTCGCGGGGGGTTGCTTCATATAATCAGGAAAATGCAGAGATCACTAAGGAAACCTATTTGGTTGATATTACATTTGAAGGGGGAACCGGAAAGGCATATATTCAGTCCCCTGTTGAAGTGACCAGTATAGATGGCGAAATGACTGCAAAGTTCGTATGGAGCAGTAAGAATTATGACTATATGATAGTCAACGGAATAAAGTATGAGAACGAAAATGATGGTGGAGAATCGACCTTCACTGTTGATATAGATAACATAGATGAACCCCTCACCGTTATTGGTGATACAGTTGCAATGAGCAAGCCTCATGAGATTGAGTATGTGATCACCTGGGGGGAGAAGGAAAACTCTGAAACAGAAACTATAACTAGCGTGGCTGCTGATAGAGAGGCTGTAGAAAAGGCCCTGGCTGATGCTGGTCTATCATTAACTGAAACAGTGCCCCTAAAGTATGCCCAGTGTTTTAATATAGATAAATACGGTGATTATAGCTATATCACCATTGATAATTCTGGAGATTATCTTGTGGTTCCTGAGAATGGCACTGTGCCTGAAGGACTCCCTGAGGAAGTTGTGGTTCTTCAGAAGCCACTGGATAATACCTATCTTGTATCAACATCCACTATGGATCTTATAAATACATGCGGCGCCCTTGATATGATAAAACTTTCTGGAACTAAAGAAAGTGACTGGTATATTGATGATGCTAAGAAGGCTATGCAGGACGGTACTATTCAATATGCAGGAAAATACAGAGCTCCGGACTATGAACTGATTCTTGGAAGTGGATGTAACCTAGCTATAGAGAATACCATGATCTATCATGAGCCAGCTACAAAAGCAAAGCTGGAAGAACTTGGAATCCCAGTTCTTGTAGAAACCTCAAGCTATGAAAGTCATCCACTTGGAAGACTTGAGTGGATAAAGCTTTACGGAGTTTTATACGATAAAGAGGAAGAAGCAAATAAGTACTATGATGAACAGCTCAGTGCTATAGAGCCGATTATGTCTGATAATAAAAGTACTGGTAAGACCGTAGCATTCTTTCATGTAACAGCAAATGGTATGATCAATGTTCGAAAGCCGGGAGATTATATCACTAAGATGATCGAGCTCTCTGGTGGAACCTATGCGCTTACCTCTCTGGGAGATGAAGAAAATGCTCTCTCGACCATGAATATGCAGATGGAGGATTTCTACAAAGAGGCATCTCAGGCTGATATAATAATTTATAATAGTACCATCGGCGGAGAGATAACTTCTATTGATGAGCTGATAGATAAAAATGAACTCTTCAAGGATTTCAAGGCTGTAAAAGAAAACAGAGTATATTGTACAGAAAGAGATCTTTTCCAGCAGACAACTGGAGTTGCAGAGTTTATGCAGGATCTAAATAATGTAGTAAATGACGTTGATACAGATTATACATATATAAACAAACTTGATTAAAGACTCACAGGACGGAAGAGGATGAGTAAGAAACGAAGTATCATATTCTTTATATTGGTAGTCTTACTTATAGCAGGACTTTTATGGATCAGTATCATACTTGGAAGTACCGATGTTTCCACAGGGGATATTTTAAAGATTCTTTCAGGGGATAGGTCAGATACCGTGCAGACGAGTATTATCCTGAGTATCAGATTTCCAAGAGCTGTTTCTGCATTCTTACTTGGAGGGGCGCTGGCTCTTTCAGGTTATCTTTTGCAGACCTTTTTTGGTAATCCTATAGTTGGTCCTTTCGTCCTAGGAATATCCTCTGGAGCTAAGCTTTCGGTTGCAATATTTATGATATTCTTCTTATCCATGGGAAGGGAAATGGGTCTCAATATGATGGTTCTTTCGGCATTTATTGGTGCCAGCCTTGCTATGGTCTTTGTACTCGCTATCTCTCTCAAAGTAAAGAGTATGAGTATTCTGGTGGTATGCGGAATAATGATTGGATACATCTGTTCGGCTATTACAGACTTTGTTGTGACATTTGCTGATGATTCCAATATTATCAATCTTCATAACTGGTCTATGGGAAGCCTTTCGGGAGTGAACTGGGACGAGATAAAAGTAGTAACGGTAATAGTGATAGTTAGTATCGTTTTAACACTAAGTATATTAAAGCCTATGAATGCATATCGACTTGGAGAAAGCTATGCCAGAAGTGTTGGCGTGAATATGACATTTCTTCGTGTGATGCTGATCTTTATTTCAAGTCTTCTTGCTGCTACTGTAACTGCTTTTGCTGGGCCAATTTCCTTTGTTGGTATAGCTGTTCCACATCTGGTAAGGATGTGCCTCAAAACAGATAATTCATATGTAATGATACCTGCCAGCTTCCTTGGCGGAGCAGCCATAACACTTTTCTGCGACCTTATAGCAAGAACAGTATTTGCGCCGACTGAAGTAAGTATCAGTTCTGTAACGGCTGTATTCTTAGTTCCAGTTGTAATATTCATGATGCTGAAGAGAAAAGACAGAGGTTAAAATGTCAGATCAAAAGGGTATAAAAACAGAAAAACTGAATATAGGTTATAAGTCAGATCTGATTAACGATATATGTTTTAATGTTGAACCAGGAAAGATAGTCACTCTGATAGGACCAAATGGATGCGGCAAGACAACGCTGCTTAAGACTCTTACGGGAGAACTGCAGAAACGTGGTGGAGTGGTTTTTATAGATGGAGAAGACAGGGATTCTTTAAAAGCTTCTGAGATAGCAAAACGTGTATCTCTGGTAATGACATATAAAATAAAGCCAGAACTAATGACTTGTAGAGAGGTAGTGGAAATCGGAAGATATCCATACACAGGTAGTCTTGGAATACTCTCTGGTGAAGATAAAGAAAAAGTAAGTGAAGCCATGGAGTGGACGGATGTGGCAGATCTCTCGGATGCTCTCTTTTCTAATATCAGTGATGGTCAGAAACAGAGAGTTCTTCTGGCAAGGGCTATCTGTCAGGAACCGGATATACTTATTCTTGATGAGCCTACATCGTTTCTGGATATCAGACATAAGATAGATATTCTGCAGAAGATTAGAGACTATGTTAAAGAAAAGAACGTGGCAGTATTAATGTCACTTCATGAATTGGAGATAGCAAGAAATGTTTCTGATACTGTAGTCGCTCTGGGAGAGGGCGAGGTTCAGAGGATTGGAACTCCGAAAGATGTATTCACAGAAGAATTCATCAGAAAACTCTATCATATTGAGAATTTGGATATAGATTTACTGGGGACTAAACCTTGGAACGTAAAGAAAACTCATATTAAAAATGATATGAGCAGTCTAGAGGATAACCATAAGAATAAAGATAGTCATATGATAGCGGATGACAAAAAGGCTAAGGTTATTATGATTCAGGGAACCATGTCCAACGCTGGGAAAAGTGTTATCGCAGCAGGTCTTTGCAGGATCTTTTCTGATGCAGGTTTTAAGGTGGCTCCATTTAAATCTCAGAATATGGCCCTTAATTCATATATCACAAAAGAAGGTCTGGAGATGGGCAGAGCTCAGGTGATGCAGGCTGAGTGTGCTCGTATAGAGCCGATGGCTATTATGAATCCTATCCTGCTCAAGCCAACCAGTGATGTCGGTTCACAGGTTATCGTGAATGGAAAAGTAGTTGGAAATATGAAGGCCATGGATTATTTCCGACATAAGAAAGATTATATAAAAGATATCATGGCTGCATATGAAAAACTGGCTGACATGGTTGATATCATAGTAGTTGAAGGCGCTGGTTCACCAGTAGAAATGAACCTGAAGAAGGACGATATTGTAAATATGGGACTGGCCCAGATGCTGGATGCACCTGTGTTACTTGTAGGAGATATTGATAGAGGCGGAGTGTTCCCTCAGCTCCTTGGAACTCTGGATCTTTTTGAAGAGGAAGAAAGAGACAGAGTGAAGGGACTTATTGTCAATAAATTCAGAGGTGACAGCCGACTATTTGAAGACGGTATTCGTATTTTAGAGGAACGTGGAAAGACCAAAGTAGTTGGTGTAGTTCCTTATATGCAGGTTAAACTGGATGATGAAGATTCTTTATCTGAAAGATTTGAAAAGCGTGATGTAAAGGAATTTGATATAGCGGTTATAAGGCTTAGTCACATCTCGAACTTTACAGATTTTGATACATTTGAACAGATAGAGAATGTGTCGGTAAGGTATGTGACCTCTCCTGGTGAGCTTGGAAATCCTGATATGATAATTCTACCAGGATCAAAAAATACACTGGCAGATCTTAGAGTGATCAAAGAATGTGGTCTCGCTGAGAAGATTACTCAGAAAGCGAAGTCTGGAACCTGTGTCATTGGAATATGCGGCGGTTATCAAATGCTGGGACGGAGTATTGAGGATCCTTATGGAGTTGAGGAAGAGAGTGGTGCTGATAAGTCTTCCTGCGAGACTGGCCTTGGCCTTCTTTCTGTAGATACAACTCTGGAGAAAGAAAAGGTACGGACCAACTTTTCGGGAAAAGTTATTGGAGCGTCAGGTGTTCTCAGTGGACTAGACGGATTAGAGGTTGAAGGATATGAGATTCATATGGGAAAAACTGTGCCATATGAGGATGTATCTGAGTTTACATCGGATAGTACTGGTTACTGTACTGGAAATGTTTATGGAACTTATATTCATGGTTTCTTTGATAATAAGGAAATCGTGTCCTCTATAGTTGAGCGTATAGCAGAACAAAATGGCAAGAATATATCTATTAAAGACGTTAAGGACTATTCTGAGTTCAAGGATAGTCAGTATGATATTCTCGCAAAGGAACTTAAAGATAGTCTCGATATGGATTACATTTACCATGTAATGGGTATAGATACGAATAGGTAATTAGAATGACAAAAGAAGAACTTTTTTCTATTTCAATAACTGAGCTAGATCCTGAGATTTTAAAGCAGTCTAAAGCAAAGTGGGACGGTATAGCTAAGCCTATTGATGGACTTGGAAGCTTTGAAGAAATCATATGTCGTATAGCTGCTGTACAGGGAAATGTGATTCCAGCTGTAGATAGAAAAGCACATATCATTATGTGCGCGGATAATGGCATATTTGAAGAGGGAGTTTCTCAGACAAGTCAGAAGGTCACACGTGATGTGGCTGAGCTTATGGGACAAAGAAAAAGTTCTGTGGGAATGATGGCTGAGGGATATCCTATAGATATGTTTGTATATGATATAGGAATTAATTCTGAAACTACTCCAGAGGGAGTGATAAATGCTAAAGTTCGAAAAGGTACAGAGAATTTTCTGAAAAAGCCTGCCATGGAGGAAACTGAGTGTCTTGCTGCGATTGAGACCGGAATAGATGCTGTAAAAGCTTGTAAGGAAAAGGACTATCAGATCATTTCAACAGGAGAAATGGGTATCGCAAATACCACTACAAGTACAGCGCTTCTTTGTGCTTTAAAAGGACTTTCACCTAAAGATTTTACAGGCAAAGGTGCAGGCCTAACAGATAGTGGTCTGAAGAATAAGATTCAGGTGATTGAAAAAGGAATTAGACTGTATCGAGAGGATAACGATCAGGAGATAACATCAAAAGAGAGCGTCTTTGAAATCGTAAGAAGTCTTGGAGGCCTGGATATAGCGGGACTTACTGGAGTATTTATTGGTGGCGCTATATATCGTATCCCTATAGTGATCGATGGAGTGATAAGTGCTGTAGCAGCCTTGGTTGCAGAAAGACTTGTCCCTGGATGTAAGGATTTTATGCTTGCATCTCATATGGGGAGAGAACAGGGCATGAAGGTAGTACTGGAAGAACTTTCCCTTAAGCCTGTTATTCATGCGGATCTTGCTCTGGGCGAGGGAACTGGAGCAATAATGCTTTTCCCAATGCTTGATATGGCTATGTCACTTTATAGGAGTGGTACATCCTTTGGAGATACTGATATTGATCAGTATGAGAGGTTTGATAAATGATTTATATGGTTATTGGAACACAGAATAGTGGTAAGTCAGAGCTTGCAGAAAAGCTTGCTATGGAAACAGGAGATGATAACAAAATCTACCTGGCGACTATGAAAATATATGACAAGGCAGGACATGAACGAGTAAAAAAACATAGACTGCAGCGAGAGGGTAAAGGTTTTATTACTATAGAACATGAATATAATCTTCTTGCAGTGTTGGATAAGATAGATACTCCGAAAGAAACAACTATTCTTTTGGAATGCGTATCCAATCTTGTTGGGAATGAATTGTTTGAGAATAAAGCTTGGAATGAAAAGCTATTAAAGCACCTGAATGATCCGGACCTGTATGACAGGAAGAAAGAATTTGCAGACATTATTTCAAAAGATATAAAGAATCTGAGTGGCCAGATTTCTAACCTTATCATCGTAACTAATGAATACGATTACGAAGGTTCAAACTACGATGATGAAACAAGACTTTATGTGGAACTTCTAAGTATGGTTAATGAAAGAATAATTAGGTTTTCAGATAAGGTATATGACTTAAGGAAAGGCAGAAAGAGTTGAAGATATTTAGATGGCTTGCAGTTACATTTTCATTGTACAGCAAAATCCCAATGCCAAGGTTTGAATGGAAGGATGATGACATGGCTCATAGCCTGACATTTTTTCCTTTTGTGGGTGCTGTGATTGGAGCTGTAATCTGTTTACTAAACTGCATATCTCCTTTTAACACACTTCCTGTGGCGGTAAGGATTATTCTTTCGATTCTGGTGCCGCTTATTATCACTGGAGGATTCCATGTGGATGGATTCATGGATACAGAAGATGCTATGAATTCGTATGCACCGAAGGAGAAGAAACTTGAGATTCTGAAGGATGCGCATATTGGAGCCTTTGCTGTTATATCACTGGTCAAATGGCTTCTCACATATTCTGCAGCAATCACCACAATCTTCCTAAGTGATAAGTTTTCTTATAGAGTCGTGGTTATCTTAGGAATGACATTTGTGATTTCCAGAGGGCTCAGTGGTCTTACCTCACTTCTTTTCGAAAAGGCAAAGAAGAATGGGATGTTATATGAAGAAACCAAGAACAAACAGATTGGTACGATAGTTGCGTTGGTTATTCAACTGATAATAGCAAGTGCCGCTGTGGTATACATGAATGTTCTTTATGGCGTAGTGGTGATAATTTCATTTGGTTTTTACACATTATTTTATCGCTATAAGGTGAATAAAGAATTCGGTGGGGTGACTGGAGATACAGCAGGGTTCTTTTTAACCACAGCGGAAGTCGTGTCTACGGTAATGCTGGCTATCGCCACGTTAGTTGTTTAGGGTGATATTTATATAGAGGAGGTAATGGTATGGCTCATAAGACTATATATTTTATCAGACATGGAAAGACACCTGGAAATGCAGAGAAAAGATATATTGGAAAACGTACGGATGAAGAATTATCAGCAGAAGGAAAAAGCGAGGTCGAGAAATTACTTAGTAGCATATCGAAACTAATTCCTGACGGGATTGACAGGATTTGTTCCAGTCCTATGAAGAGAGCGGTACAGACTGTAGAGATTCTTTTTGGTGATCAGGATATTCAGGTGATAGATAATCTCATGGAGATTGACTTTGGAGTCTTTGAAGGAAAGAATTATGCTGAACTGAATGGCGATGAGACCTATCAGAAATGGATAGACAGTAATGGTACCATGAGTATCCCAGAGGGTGAAAGTCGTGAAGATTTTATAGATAGATCTTATGCTGGCTTTGATGAAGCTCTTGGTGATAGAAGTAAAAAAGAAAGTATAGTAATAGTTTGCCACGGTGGCAATATCATGTCAGTTCTGAGCAGACTGACTGGAAAAGATTACTATGATTTTATGACTGAAACACTTGGCGGATACGTCCTGGAAGTGGAGACTGATGATGAAGGAATTAGTATTATATCATACCATAAGCTTGGGGCTGGGGATAATTCTTGATCAGATAATAGGTGATCCTCACGCTATGCCGCATCCAATTCGATTGGTTGGTAATCTGATATCTTTTTTAGAAAAGAGGTTGCTTGGATCAGATGATTCAAGTATTAAAGCTAGAACACCAAAAGAAAAACGAGGAAGAGGTGCATTACTGTGGTTTATTGTTGTACTTACAGTGATGATAGTCACATTTCTCATTATGCTTACATATATGCTTAATATATATTTAGGTATCGTGGTTGAGTCGATTCTCACCTGTTATATTCTGGCGGCTAGAAGCCTATGTCGAGAGAGTATGGTGGTTTATAAGGAATTAAAAACAGCTGGTGGTGATCTTAGTTCTGCCAGGTATGCACTATCAATGATAGTTGGAAGAGATACTCAGTCTCTTGATGAAGAGGAAATCGCTAAGGCTGCTGTGGAGACTGTGGCAGAGAATACTTCTGATGGAGTTATAGCGCCGCTTATTTATACGGCTATCGGTGGACCAGTTTTAGGATTCATGTATAAGGCAATCAATACCATGGACTCTATGCTTGGGTACAAGAATGAAAGATATGAGGATTTTGGATTTTTTGCTGCAAAGGCTGACGACGTTGTTAACTTTATTCCATCAAGACTTAGTGCTGTGTTTATGATAGCTGGCAGTGCTATGCTTGGGTTATTCTCAAAGGACTATAGTGGTAAGAAAGCCTGGGAAATATGGCGTAGAGATAGACTTAATCATAATTCTCCAAACTCGGCACAAACTGAAAGTGTATGTGCGGGAGCGCTGGGGTTGAGGCTCGGTGGTACTCATCTTTATAAAGGCGTTGTGGTTGAGAAACCAACTATAGGTGATGAGACTCGGAAAACTGAAATCCAGGATATTAAAAGATCAAATCGATTGATGTTTATGACTGAGGCGTTGATGGCAATTGTCATTTTTATAATCCTTGGATTAATAATTTTTGTTTTAAGTAAGTGTTTATATTAAGTAGATGTGAGTATTGCTATGTCGCACGGTGGAGATGTTTATAGAAATAAAGTGAATATGGACTATTCGGTTAATCTAAATCCTCTGGGGGCGCATGAAGAGGTTCTAAGCGCCGTGAGAGAGTCGATCAAGAGGGCATCTGACTATCCAGATTTAGAGCAGGATGAGGTGAGAGAAGTATTGGCTGATTCCGTGGGTCTTGATAAGAAATATATCTTCGCGGGAAATGGGGCTTCAGAATTACTCATGGCCATAGCAAGAACCATAAATCCCAAAGAGACACTTCTTTTTGAACCAGTATATTCAGGATATGAATATGTACTTAATTCATCTATCAAAAGATGCGAACTAAAAGAAGAGGAAGGTTTCTTATTAACATCATCCAAATTGGATCTGATAAATGTGAATACTGATTTGATCTTTATCTGTGACCCGGTAAATCCAACTGGAAAAAATGTTGATGACGGTATTCTTATCAAACTTATAGATAAGGCAAAGAACGTTGGTTCCTTTGTCTGCATAGATGAAAGCTTTTTACTCATGTCTGAAAAGGCGGATAGAAAAAGAGACATTGATCTAACAGAAATTGTGAAGCAATATGACAATCTGATCATAATTCGTTCCCTTACGAAGCTTCTTGCTTTGCCTGGAATACGGATGGGATATGTAATATCAGCTCCGCAGAATATTGAAAATATAAGAAAGAATCTTCCGGAATGGAATCTATCAGTGATGAGTGAAGCTGCCATAAAAGCTGGAATCAGATTGATAGATGAGACGGATTTTATATCCAGAACAATGAGTTTGGTTCGAGAGGAGCGAGAGTTTCTTAAATGTGGCTTGAAGGCTCTTGGGCTAAAGGTCTTTGACAGTGACACATCGTTTATTTTCTTTAAAGGACCTGAAACACTATATAAGGATTTATTAGAAAAGAATGTTCTGATCAGAGATTGCAGCGACTTTGCAGGACTAAAGAAAGGGTTCTACAGAATTGCGGTAAAGACGCATGCGGAAAATGAGAAGTTCATTGAAGTGTTAAAAGGAGTAGTAGATTACTCATGAATTTTGAAAAAGTTAGACCTGACGAAATAGAAAAAAGAAGCTTTGAGATAATTACTCAGGAGCTCGAGGAAGCTGGTGTTATTCTTGATGAAAAGACATCATTTGTTACTAAGAGATGTATTCATACATCAGCTGATTTTGAATATGCCTCAACGCTTACATTTTCTGAGGATGCAGTTGAGAAGATGCAAGATCTCATAAGACAAGGAGCCAGTATAGTAACTGATACAAATATGGGGCTGGCAGGAATTAATAAGAAAAAGCTTGCCACATACGGTGGAGAGGCGCTTTGCTTCATGGCTGATGAGGAAGTTGCAAAGGAAGCAAAGGAACGTGGAGTTACCAGAGCTGCTGTCTCTATGGAAAAGGCAGCAAAGCTGGATAGAGATATTATCTTTGCTGTTGGTAATGCGCCTACTGCACTAATAAAACTGCATGAGATGATGGAAAGTGGTGTGTTTACTCCAAAGTTTGTTATAGGCGTTCCGGTTGGCTTTGTAAATGTGGTTGCGGCAAAGGAACTCTTTATTGATTCGGATGTACCTTACATTATCAATAGAGGAAGAAAAGGCGGAAGCAATATAGCGGCAGCAATCTGCAATGCCGTCTTGTACAATATGTAAAAGGATGACAGTATGAACAAGGGTTTCACAACAGGAAGCTGTGCGGCGGCGGCAAGTAAGGCAGCTGTATACATGCTTCTATCTGGAAACAAAAAACTGAATATTGAGATTGATACTCCTGCAGGAATCAAATACTGTCCACAGATTGAAGAGATTGAAATTGGCAAAGATTATGTTATCTGTGCTGTGAGAAAAGAATCTGGAGATGATCCTGATATAACAAATGGCATTTTGGTTTTCTCGAAGGTATCTTTAGAAGATAATAGCGCTGGCAATAGCATTTTAATTGATGGCGGGAAAGGTATTGGTAGAGTTACCCGGCCAGGACTTGATCAGCCGGTAGGTAATGCTGCAATAAACAGTGTGCCGAGACAGATGATAGAGGCTGAAGTCAGACAGGTAATGGATCTTTTTGATTTTGAAGGAAATCTAAAGGTTGAGATTTCAGTTCCTGATGGCGAGGCTCTGGCAGAGAAAACATTTAACCCTAGACTTGGAATAGAAGGCGGTATTTCTATTATTGGTACGACAGGAATAGTTGAACCAATGAGTACAAAAGCCCTTCTGGATACTATAAGAGTAGAACTTCGACAGATTAAGGCTGAAGGTGCAGAGGTAGCTGTAGTGTCGCCTGGAAATTATGGCCTGGAGTTTATGAAAACGAACTACGACTATGATTTGGATAAGGCAGTAAAATGCTCCAACTATATAGGCGATACGATCGATATGGCGAAGGAGCTGGGCTTTAAGAAGATGCTTCTATGCGGCCATATTGGAAAGCTGATAAAAGTTTCCGGTGGAATAATGAATACCCATTCCAAAGAAGCCGACTGCCGAATGGAGCTTATGGCTGCTGCCGCAATAAAGTGCGGAGCATCATCGGAAACATTAAATAACATCTTAAACTGCGTTTCTACTGAAGAGGCGATAGACGTATATCAAAATGCTGATATCGAAAAGAACTGTTTTGAATATATAATGCAAAAGATAGATTATTATCTGAATAAACGGGGCGCTGGAGATATTGATATTCAGTGCATGGTTTATTCTAACAAGTTTGGTCTTTTGGGACTGACTGACAGTGCAGAGTCATTCTTGAAAGAAGCAAAGGGATAAAGTGAAAGGGTTATATAATGGTTTATTTTGTTGGCGCCGGACCAGGGGCAGTTGATCTTATAACAGTAAGAGGAATGGAGCTTCTGAAGAAGGCTGATGTGATAATATATGCTGGCAGTCTGGTGAATCCAGAACTTCTTGGATACGCAAAAGAAGATGCAGAGATTCATAACAGTGCACTCATGACTTTGGAAGAAGTGATGGATGTGATGATAAATGCGGCGAGAGTTGGCAAGGAAGTTGTAAGGCTTCATACTGGTGAACCAAGTGTATATGGCGCTGTCCGTGAGCAGATGGATATACTGGATAAAGAGGGCATAAGTTATGAATCTTGTCCTGGAGTTACCGCGGCATTCGGCGCAGCATCAAGTCTGAATCTTGAGTATACATTACCTGGTGTATCCCAGACGCTGATCATCACAAGGCTTGAAGGGAAGACCAAGGTTCCTGAAAAAGAACGAATGGAGCTGCTAGCACAGCATGGTTCCTCTATGGCCATATATCTCAGCATTGGAATGATAGAAGAGTTAGCTGAAAAACTGTTAAAGGGTGGATATACACCAAAAACTCCAGCAGCTATTGTCTATAAGGCAACCTGGTCAGAGGAGAAAAAAATCGTATGTACTATTGGCGATATGGCCCAGAAAACTAAAGAGGCAAAGATCGTAAAGACGGCCGTAGTACTGATAGGTGAAGCGATTGATCATAGTTCATATGAAAGATCAAAGCTGTACGATCCAGAGTTTTCAACTGAATTTAGAGAGAAGACTAAATAATGAAAAAGATTGCAGTATGTTTTACTCATAACGGGGAAGACATTATTGAAAAACTAAATACAGTTTTGGAAGAAAAAGATATCAAGAAAGTTGAAGCGTACATTTCAAAGGATACAGAGGAATTACGAGAAGGATTTAAAAGGATTTCAGTTCCTATAGGGGAATGGACAGCTTCGGTATTCCAACCTGGTAATGCTCTTATCTTTGTTGGAGCAGTTGGAATAGCGGTCAGATCTATATCCGGCCTTCCTAAGGATAAGCTGAGTGATTGTCCTGTAATTGTTATAGATGATAATGGTCAGTTTGTAATACCTATTCTGTCAGGGCATGCAGGCGGCTCTAATAAGCTAGCGGCAATACTGGCTGAAGTCTTAGATGCAATTCCAGTTATTACAACATCTACTGACGTGAATGACACATTTTCCGTTGATACCTTTGCGGTTGAGAACAGATTAAATGTGATCAACAGAGATGGAATAAAAAAGGTTTCTACAAAGGCTATCGAAGATAAGAAGATAACACTTTCGATTAAGAATTATCCGCCAAAGGAAAAGGTGGATGTTATAGTGGCTGATGAGACGGATAAGGAATATTCGCTTCTGCTAAAACCCAAGAAATATACGGTTGGTCTTGGTATGAAGAAGGATAAAGACTTGGAATCAGTTGAGCAGTTTTTCTTAAAAACAATAAAGGATAATAACATTGATGTCAGTGATGTATACGCCATATGCACCATTGATCTTAAAGAAGATGAAGCTGCGATCAAAAATCTCAGAGATAAATATAGACTGCCAGTTCTGTCTTTTGATAAAGAGATATTAAATAAAGCTCAGGGCGATTTTGATGGTTCGGATTTTGTAAAAAATACCGTTGGTGTAGATAATGTATGTGAAAGAGCTGCGGTAGTTGGAGCTGGAACTGGAGCTGAGCTAGTTCTTAAGAAACAGGCGTATGATGGAATGACTATAGCGATTGCTAAAAGATTTTAAGGCCGATAAATAGGAGATAATATGGGCAAGATATATGTGGTAGGGATTGGTCCTGGAAAAAGAGATATGATGACTGCTCAGGCAAAGGAAGCACTGGATAGAGCGGATGTCATAGTCGGATACAAAACATATATAGATTTGGTGAGAGACGACTACTCTGAAAAAGAATTCTATGAAAATGGAATGCGTGGAGAGATAGAACGCTGCGAGAAGTGCGTTGAATATGCTAGAGAGGGCAGGACAGTTGCTCTTATATGCAGCGGAGATGCAGGGGTTTATGGCATGGCCTCACCCCTACTGGAAGTTGCAGATAAAGAGAACTTTTCAGATGTAGAAATAATTCCTGGAGTTACTGCAGCTTTAGGTGGAGCGGCTATTCTTGGAGCGCCACTCAGTCATGATTTTTGTATTATAAGTCTTAGTGATCTGTTAACGCCTTGGGAGATTATAGAGAAAAGACTTCGAGCAGCAGCGGAAGGGGACTTCTGTATTGCTATATATAATCCATCCAGTAAAAAAAGAGCAGACTATTTATATCGCGCCTGCAATATATTGATGGAAAAACTATCTAAAGATACAGCTTGCGGTTATGTAAAAAATATTGGTCGAGATGGCTGCGAAAAGAAAGTATGTACATTAGAAGAACTATCACAGGAAAATGTTGATATGTTTGTAACAGTATTTATAGGAAATTCTCAGACGCAGATTTCTGATGGTAAACTCATAACACCTCGAGGATATAAGTTATGAAAAAGATAATTATTTTTTCTGGAACAACTGAAGGAAGAATTCTGTCTGATAAACTGACGAAAGATTCTAAATCTCATATAGTATGCGTGGCCAGTGATTACGGAAAAGAAATGATGGAAGAGAATTCATTTGCGCAGATTATAGTTGGCCGCATGGATGCAGAGGGGATGACTAGATTTTTCGAAGAACAGAAACTGACCGAAGGGGATGTGGTTATTGATGCAACACATCCTTTTGCAGTAGAGGTTACTTCAAATATAAAAAAGGCAACAGATTCATTTGGAGTAAAACTAATTCGTGTTATCAGAGAGGAGGATAAAGAGCTTCCGGAAAATGCAAAGAAGTATTCAGATATCACTAGCTGTGCAAAAGCTATTGAAGAGACCTCAGGTAATATTCTTCTGACTACAGGTAGTAAGGAACTAAGTCGGTACTCTATGAATGTTTCTGATTCTACAAAGCAGAGAACTTATGTTAGAGTTCTGCCATCTGCAGACAGTCTGAAGATCTGTGAAAAGGAAGCTATAGAATCGGATCATATTATAGCTATGCATGGCCCTTTCAGTACAGAATTAAATGAGGCTCTTATCAGACAGTATGATATAAAGCATCTTGTAACTAAAGAAAGTGGAGTGGCTGGTGGTTTCTTTGAAAAGAAACAAGCGGCAATTCACACCGGCGCACAGCTTCATGTTATAGAAAGACCATATACTGAAGAGGGAATAAGTGTTGACGAAGCATATAAGGTTATTACTGGAAATACGGCTTCGGACACACATGATATTAAGGTGCATGATAATAGAGGTATGTCAATCTATCTTGTAGGAATAGGAATGGGTGATGAGGATTCATTGACATTTGCTGCAAAAGAAGCGATAAAAAACTCTGATATAGTATTTGGTGCTGAAAGATTACTTAGGAATATTACTGCAACAAACACGTATTCCATGTATTTATCAAAGGATATTATTCCTGTTTTGGAGAGAGATGATCCAGATAATGTAACTATTCTTTTTTCTGGTGATACAGGATTTTATAGCGGCGCCAAGAAAATGCTTGAAGCATTAAATGTTTGGCGGAGTGATATATCTGTCAAGGTGCTTCCTGGTATTTCTTCCATTTCATATCTTGCTGCAAAACTGGGAGAAAGCTACGATGATGCATGTATTTTTAGTATTCACGGTAAAAATACGGAAAAGGATTTAAAGCTTCTGGCTGAAAAGGTGGCATATAATGATAAAGTATTTGTTCTTTTATCAGGAGCAGATGATATACCTGCGATTGCAAAAAAACTGACCGATATGAATATTGATGTCAGGATTTTTGCAGGTGCTAATCTTTCTTATGAAGAAGAGATAATAACCGAGCTCTCTTTACAGGAGGCTATGAGTTATAAGGCAAATGGCGTTGTTACTGCTTTGATCAAGAATACGATACCACGTAAGCGTCCACTTATTAGCGTGAAAAAAGATAGTGACTTTATAAGAGATAAAGTACCTATGACTAAAGAATGCATACGTCATGAAAGTATCATTCGTCTCGGATTAAGAGAGGGTGATATATTCTATGATATAGGAGGTGGAACAGGTTCTGTTGCCATAGAGGCAGCATCCCTGGATTCTAGTCTTCGTGTATACACCATAGAAAAGAAACAGGAAGCTGTTCAATTGATAAAAGAAAATATAAAGCAGGCTGGTGTGGATAATGTCGAAGTATTAGAAGGCGATGCGGCAGATATACTTGGAGATATGGCCAGACCTGACTGCGTATTTATAGGTGGGAGTGGTGGAAAGCTAAATGAGATCATAAGCCTGATTCATTCGAAGGGCGAAGGAATCAGATTTGTGATAAATGCAGTCAGTCTTGAAACCATAGAAGAAGTAAGAAATGTTATTAAGATGTTTGAGCCTGCCGATGAAGAGACACTTATGATGTCTGTAAGTGAAGTTCAAAAGATTGGTTCATATCATATGCTTCACGGCCAGAATCCAATATGGATAACATCATTTACGTTATAATTTTTGGTATATAGATGGAGTTGGGAGAATAATTTAATATGAATAGTATTATATCTAAAAGAATTATGCTTGCGGCTCCTAGTAGCCAGAGTGGAAAGACAGTAGTTACTTGTGCACTTCTACAAGCATTAAAAGGAAGAGGGCTGAACCCTATATCCTTTAAGGTTGGTCCTGATTATATAGATCCCATGTTTCATAAAAAAATCCTTGGGATAGACAGTAAAAATCTTGATACATATTTTTCTGGAGAAGATGGTGTAAAGACTATCTTATCAGACTCCATTGATAGATATGCTGTTATAGAAGGTGTAATGGGGCTTTATGATGGAACGGGTGTAGAAGGAACAGCAGGGTCCAGCTACGAAGTTGCAGCTATAACAAAAACTCCTATAGTTTTGGTGGTTGATGCTTCGGGAGTTGGAAGAACCGTTATTTCTACGATTAAAGGAATGCTGCTTGATGATGAGTTTCAGCTGATCAAAGGTGTTATTCTTAATAAGATGACAGAAGGGTTTTATACAAAATTAAAACCTGTTTTGGAATCGGAACTCTCTAAGATGCGAGGGGATGTAAAAGTACTGGGATGCTTTCCTAAGAATCCTGATATTGGTATAGAGAGTAGACACCTGGGTCTTAAGCTTCCAAGTGAGATCGATGACATTAAGAAAAAGATCGATGTTGCAGCTGCCGCCTTTGAAAAATATATAGATATGCAGGGGCTCTTATCAATCATGGATGGAGCGGAGAACGTTGATATAGATTGCAAACATGCAGAGGATTTAGATGAAAAGAGTGAACTGACTCTTGCGGTTGCATATGATGATGCATTCTGCTTTTACTATAAAGAAAACTTAGAGCTATTTGAAAAAAGCGGAGTTAAGATTAAGTATTTCTCGCCTTTATCGGATGAAAAACTGCCTGATGAATGTGACGGTATATTACTTGGTGGAGGCTATCCGGAAAACTATCTGGCAGAGCTAAGCCAGAATAAATCTATGCTCTCGTCTATAAGGACTGCTATAGATGATGGGATTCCAAGTCTTGCAGAGTGTGGCGGCTTTATGTATCTTCATAATGAGATAACTGATCCAAATGGTGATTCGTATAAGATGGTTGGAAGCATTGACGGACACTGTTTCTACACTGGACATCTTGTGAGATTTGGATATATGTATATCGAAGGTTTGAACACTTCTCTAAGCAAGGAAGAGAATACTGAATCACAAGATGAATTAGTTGAAAGTCTTGTCGGGATGAAAGGACATGAGTTCCATTATTATGATAGTTCTTCAAATGGGGAAAACTTTGTAGCCAGCAAGCCTAATATGGATAAAAAATGGAACTGTGTTGTTTCGAAAAATAATGGAATATGGGGATTTCCGCATTTTTATTATAATTCAAATCCTGAATTTATTTATGTATTTATAAGAAGAATGAAAGAGGTAAAGAATGGAGAATTCAAGTAGATTCTTTGCAAATATAGACTGCAAATATTATCCGTGTCATAAATTTGATGGGGATATCAATTGTCTTTTTTGTTATTGTCCGCTTTATAACCTGGATTGTCCTGGGAATTATAAGATGATCGATAAAGGTGATAAAAAGATTAAAAGCTGTATAGATTGTACATTTCCGCATGATCCTGATAATTATGATAAAGTAATAGCATTACTTAAAGATCAAGGATAATCTTATCTGAATTTCAAAAAGTATTTAGGGGATGTTTAAAAATCTTTCTAGCCATCTATCCTTTGAGGGTAGATGGCTTTTTTGTGATTGCGGTGGATTTGTTTGTTACTCTATCTACATGATAACAATTATAGATAGTGGTCGCTTTTGGTTCTAAGCTATTGAAAATCTATAATCCTTATGCTATTTCTTTAATTGTGTACACGGTCACTTTTGAATGATGCTTTGTGGAATGCCCACGGTTTTATTAGGGGTAATCAGAATAGGAGATACGTGATGAATAGTTATGAGGTTATTATCAGGACTGAGAAATTAGAAAAGAGTTTTTCAATAGGTGGTAAAAAACAGACTATAATCGATGATCTGGATCTTGAGATATATAAGGGAGATTTTACGGTGATCATGGGTTCGTCTGGTGCAGGTAAATCAACATTGCTTTATTCGCTCTCGGGTATGGATAAGCCTACAGATGGACATATAACCTACTGTGGTAAAGATATCACAAAAATGAATGATGATAAGCTTGCTGTTTTTAGAAGAAAGCATTGTGGATTTGTTTTCCAGCAGGTACATCTGATTGACAGTATGAGTGTTATGGATAATGTTATCAGCACTGGAATGCTGACTGGTCAGAAACAGAAAAACCTAAAGAAGAAGGCGGGCAGTCTGTTCGGCAAGGTTGGTATCTCACAGGATATGACAGAGAAGTTTTCTTCTCAAATGTCAGGTGGTGAGGCACAGAGATGTGCTATGGTAAGAGCACTTATAAATGATCCTGATGTTGTTTTTGCAGATGAACCAACAGGAGCACTGAACAGTGCAGGCGTTAAGGCAGTACTGGATGTACTCACAGATATTAATGAGTCAGGACAGTCGGTGGTGATGGTTACTCACGATATCAAGTCGGCAAGACGTGGAAACAGGATAATCTATCTGAAGGATGGAGGAATCCTTGGGGAGTGCAGGCTTGGTAAATATGTGAGTGGCGATAAAGAAAGACATCAAAAGCTTAGAAGCTTTCTAGAGGAAATGGGATGGTAAGGGTCAAGATTTGCTAAGCAAATCTTGCGGAGCCAGGCCAAATACAAAGGAGAAATATATGATTAAATTAATTAAATCGCACATCCGTAAGGATCGTACCATTCTTATCATTTTCCTTATGATTATGATTCTTTCCACATTTCTTATGAATATCGGCCTTATGGCTTCGAAGTATGAAAGTCTGTTTGATGAATATGTGGATGAACTAGAACTTCCGGATTTTATATCTTTTATTGCTTCATACTATGTTCCGGATTCTGATGATGATGTAAGAGATATGTTTGAAGAAGCGGACTATGTTGAGTCATACCATATGTCTGATGTTGTATGCTTTCCATCTTACAAACTGAAGACTGATAAGAATGATGAGGAAGAGACTGAAGAGGACCTGATGATCCAGAATGTGGATGATGAGGATAACAGAAAAATCATCGTCTTTTCTGAACTGGATGAAAGTGTAGCTGGTAAAAAGATATATCTGAATCTTCATACAGCGCTCAGTAATGATCTCTCGGTCGGTGATAAGCTTTATATCGATACAAATCAGGGAAAGTATGAATTTACGCTGGCGGGTATATATCAGCATCAGTATATGGGTGGATTTGAATCCTATTATTCAGCCATGGTTGAAGAGGATGAGTTTAAGATGCTCAAGGAAGACCGTGATGAGATACTTAGAAGCGGAGCGGATTCCATATGTGATAAAATAGTTACTGTAAATGTTAAAGATGGTTTTGGGGTAGAGAAGAGCCTTAAGCAGACCAAGGATACACTGGCTGAGGATCTTCACATTCCAGCAGATGGCTTTGCTCATATTGAAGGACGTATGTCCTATGTTTCAATCGCTAATATCCTTGCGGCTTTCATGAGTGCTTTTGCAGCACTCGTACTGATCATCTGCGTAATTATCATAGTTTTTACGATCAATAATAATATTAACCGCGATGTGACAAATATAGGAGCGCTGAAGGCTGTAGGATATACGGTTGCGCAGATCAGATTGTCGCTTATGGCAGAGTATATCGTAGTTGGTGCATTTGGTTCTGTGATTGGAATAGGTCTTTCATATGTGGTTTATCCAATTCTAGAGCAGTCAGTTATAAGAGAGATTACTGGACTTATCTGGAAGAACAGATTCTTTCCGGAGTTTAGTGTGGGGATTCTGGTTGGAGTTCTTGCGCTGATATCGCTGACGGTATTTTACTCGACGGCAAGGATTAAAAATCTTCATCCTGCAAATGCGCTCAGATTTGGCTTCAGTTCAGTCAGAAAGATGAAGAATCATATGCCGATGGAAAAGACCAGGGGAGAAGTGGATGTGCTTCTTGCGATAAAGACCTTCCTTCAGTCGCCCGTTCAGAGTTTCGTTATTATGTGTATAGTTCTGGCAGTTGCATTTATCACCGCATTTTCAGCGGTCTTATATTATAATACAAAGGTAGACATTTCAAAGCTTCAAAGGATGATCCTGGGCGATGTTGCAGATGGATATTTCTACGTTGAAAATACTTCTGCAGATGCGGTGAAAGAAACGATTGAGCGTCTGGAGGAGAATGACAAAGAAAATAAGTATTATGGAATCTCGTTATATTATGCTTATATAGATGATCTGGAAACAAATCTTGTTTATACCACTGATCCGTCAGCACTCAGCTTTGATCTATACAAGGGAAGAATGTTTGAAACTGACGATGAAACTGTGCTTGGCAGTTATCTCGCAGATGAACTCGGGCTAGGAATAGGTGATACGATCAAGGCCTCGTATGGCGGTAAGACAAAGGAGTTTAAGATAACTGGTCTTCAGCAGTCGGCATTTAATAACAGGCTTTATGTGACAGAGGGAGCTGCAGAGGAACTGGGGGTTAAAACAGGCTATGAGTATATCAGAGTCAGTGTCAAGGATGCAGACACTGATAAGGTGGATGATATTCTGAGAAAAGGTGAGGAGCTGGGTGACAGCAACATTACCGAAACAGAAAACAATTACAGATATCAGCATAGTAAGGAGAATGCGCCTGTTTTTGCGATAGGATTTATTGTTTTTCTACTAGTCGGTGCGAATGTGGTAATAATCATGCTGGTTATCAGGCTTCTTCTGAAAAGTATTTTCGTTAAGAGGGAAAAAGAATTTGGAATTAAGAAGGCGCTTGGATTTACAAGTACACAGCTAAGGGTTCAGCTTTCGCTTTCATTGATCCCGGCAACGGCAATCGCAGCAGCTGTTGGAGCGGCTGTAGGATATTTCTTTATTAATCCATTATTCGGTTTCGTGCTAAGTGGTTTCGGCATCAAAAGTTCACACCTCATAGTTAAACCGGAACTGGTTGCTGGACCAGCCGTCGCAGTTGTGATCATGGTATTTGTGTTCAGCTTCGTGATGTCAGGAAGGATGAAGAAGGTTTCAGCTTATCGACTGATTCAGGAATGAGTCGATTGGCGAGAGATCCAAAGTGACTCATTAGAAAAGGAGAGGTATATGCAGGTAAAAAAAGATGATATTCAGAAAAAAATACTTACAGTATCTGAGAGGCTGTTCATCAAAAATGGGTATGAGAATACCTCGCTTAAGATGATCGCTGAGAGGAGCTATATAAGCAAGAGCAATATATATCGTTACTATAAGTCAAAGGAAGAAATATATGAAACCCTTGTTGGTCCTGCAAGATCTGAGATAATTAAGTTAATGTCTTTCTTTTTTACCGATGATTTTATTGGTAAGTATACACCTGATAAGTGTGAGGAAATATCTGGGGTTCTGGCCAGGATTTTTTGTGAATATCGTAGCGGAATACTTATAGCTCTTCGTTCCAGTGAAGGAACTGATAGAAAAATGATAGAACAGAACATTATCGGTAAGTTCGTTGAAGCCTGTCCTATAGATGATGATGGTGCTAAAGAAATGATTTCTAAGCTTTTGATATATGGATATACAGATATACTGTTAAAGTATTCTGATGAAGCAAGTATAAAAAAAGAACTAAAAGTTTTGATTTATTATCATTACCTGGGACTTAATGGATTGAAGAGTATCATGGGGATTGATTGTGAATGATTATAAAAGGATTGTTCGAAATGAATGATCCTTTTTCTTTAAAATACAACTTTCCAAACTGGAAAATAAATTGTATACTAATTGTACAAATGATGTATTAAAAAAAATAATAGATGATCTTACAATTAAGCCATAAACAAAAGAAAAAACCTTAAAGGAGGGCAAGTTTATGGCAGAGAATAAGATAAGCTATAAGGAAGTTTTAAAGGAATCTGAGTATAGAAAACTTCTGATTTCTACGATCATTAATAGATTTGGTGATGCACTGGATGCAGTTGGTTTTACCTGGCTTGTATATCAGATAACACATAGTGGAACCTGGTCAGCAATCATCTTCGCACTTAATATACTTCCAAATGTTATCATACAGCCTTTTACAGGAGCATTAGTAGAAAGACTTGAAAAGAAAAAGGTTATAGTTATAACACATTTCCTTAGAGGATTTGTACTTGTTGCTTTTTTATTAATATATCTGATGGGATATGCAAATGGCTGGATTATGGCAGGATTTACATTTGTGATCACTACGATTGAAGCCTTCAATATGCCTGCAGGAAATGCATTCCTCCCAAGAGTAATTAAGAAAGAGCATATAACTCATGGTATGAGTCTGAATTCTACATTATCAAGTGCAGCTACACTTGTTGGAACAGGACTGGCAGGAGTTATCATAGCAGCAGCTGGATTAAAGACTATTATGATCATTGATATTATCACATTTTTCGTTGCAGGAGTAATTATTTTTACAATCAAATGTGAGCAGATGGAAGAGAATCTGGAAGTGATAAAAAGCGAATCATATATTACTACTTTAAAAGAAGGTGTAAACTACATCAGAAGTAAGCAGGTTTTAGTTAACTGTATTGTTATCGCAGTTTTTCTAAATATGGTCCTTGTACCAATAAACGCACTTCAGGCCCCACTTGTAAGTGAATGCTATAACTTGGGAAGCAAACTTCTTAGCGTAATAGGTATTGCTGGATCTATTGGCTCTATACTTGGCTCTATAATGATACCTGCTGTATCAAAGAAGTTATCAATGAAACAAACATTAATTATATTTGGAATGCTTATGGGACTTGGAGTTATGGTGATTCCATTTGGCGGAATGATTACTGATATAGTTCTGATCAAATACTTATTCGCAGGACTTTGCTTTACAATACTTACATTTACATCAAGTCTTATTGTAGGAATATTCAATATTACATTCGTAACTAATGTGGATCCTAAGTATCTGGCTCGTGCAACTTCTGTATTTATGTCTGCTGCAACAGCTGTTATGCCGATAGCATCGATGCTTGTGGGATGGGCTAAAGTCAGAATTGAAACAGGAACCATGATAACAATTTGTGGTATAGGAGTGATAGTATTATTAGTTATAACAATGATGATCAATCCTGAACTTGAACCTAAGAAGGAAATGACAAATGAAGTTAAAGTTGCATGAAAATATTAAGACCTTTAGAAAGGAGAAGGGCCTCACCCAGGAAAAACTGGCTGAGGCTCTTGGTGTTACTGTTGGTGCGGTTTCCAAGTGGGAAAATGGTAACAACACTCCGGATATTATAATGCTGGGAATCCTGGCGGACTTCTTTGATGTATCTGTTGATGTGTTGATCGGATATGATATGTCTTCAAAACGAGTAACTGATATAGTGCACAGAATTAATACACTTACTGTTGAACGTAAGTATGAAGAAGCTGTTGCTGTATCAAAAGATGCAATAACCAGATATCCACATGACTTCGGAATACTCTTCACATCAGGAATGATGTATAACGCCTATGGGTGGGAACATCAGGATGCCGAGATGTCAAAGATGGCGATAAAGCTTCTGGAAGAATCGAAGCTTTACATTTCTCAAAATACTAATCCTGATATAAATAGTTATACAATTGATTCAGCAATTGCTATGAATTATATAGTTGTTGACGAGAAGGAAGCTTTGGAAAGATATAAAAAGATTAATTTTGGTGGAATTAATAACAGTATCTTGGCGCTTGTATACCTTCAGAATGATGATATAAAAGAGTCTTTAAGCTATAGCACGTTTGGTATGGTAAATGCGCTCAGCAACATGTTTAATTCTTCGATGCCTATGATTCTTTCGCTTGCAATAACAGGCAATAAAAAAAATATGAATTCAGCGCTGGCCCTTGCGGATTCTATCTTAGTCATAACAGAAAAACTTAGTTTTGATAGAGTTGGATACTATACAAAGATGGAGGCTTCTTATCATATGTTAAAGGCTTATTTGTATGCCTGCCTAAATGATGATGAAGCGATGAAGAAAAGTGTAAATATATCAATTGAAAAAGCTAGGAGCTTTGATAAGGAATGCGGTTCAAATGATGCGGCTAAAGACTTTAGATTTTACTATGCATATCAGAAAGCATTTATTGCAATAGATAGCATAGGAGAAAAGGCTGTGGAGGGTATTGATTCTACTCTAAGGAATCAGTTCTTCAATATTCCAGGTATAAATAAGAAAGCTTATAATAAGCTGATGAAGTATTGGGAGAGTGTTAGATAATTATACCTGCGGTATATTATATTTTTCGCTTCCTAGAGGTAATATAGATTAGTATGGAAGTAATGTGCAAAAAATGCACATAGCAAATATGGATAATAAGGAATTAGCTATGGAATATATTATAAGAAAAGCAACATTTGATGATTTAGAAGAGCTCCGGGAACTGTATCTGGCGTTAGAAGAAGATGGAGTCAGATATCAGCCGGAGCATTTTGTGATTGGCGAAAGAACCGATGAATTCTTTAAGTCAATTTTTGATAGCGATAATCAAGATATTCTTGTGGCAGATATAGATGGAAAGGCGATAGGGTTCGTACATGTTATGATCCTGGAGCAGAAAAAAGTTTCGTGTCTAAAGCCTCAAAGTGTCGTATATTTACAAGACCTTTGTGTACGTGAGGATATGAGAAGTAAGGGAATCGGTGCAACTCTGATCCGAGCATCAAAAGACTATGGAAAAGAGCATAATGTCGACTTTATCAGGACACAGGTTTTCCCTGGTAATGTGGACGGAATGCGCTTCTATGAACGTAACGGATTCTGTGAAATGATGAAGACTATAGAATGTCAAACGCTAGATTGAAAGGATAGTGAAATATGGATATTAAAAAGATTGGTCTGGTAGGTGGTACAGGTCCAGAATCGACCCTAATGTATTACAAAGAACTTAATTCAAGAATAGATACACTTACAAAAGGTGAAGCAATGCCTGATATAGTTATTGAAAGTGTTAATTTCAGAAGGGCATGGGATTATGTGGTTTCTGAAAGATATGATCTTCTTGCGGATTATCTTTCTGAAAAGGTCAGTCATCTTAAGGATAGCGGTGCTGAGGTTATATCGCTTACTGCTGTGACTATGCATATGGTTATTGATGAGGTTATATCACAGACCGGAGTTGAGTTGCTCAGTATTCCTCAGGCTGTTTGCAAAAGGGTCGTTGACTGTAATTATAAAAAGATTGGTCTTCTTGGAACTATCTTTACTATGGAACAATCATTTATGAAAAAGGATTTCATTGATGCAGGCATCGATGTAATTGTTCCAGAAAAAGCAGATAGAGATCTGATCGCGAAAAGAATACTGGAAGAACTGGAACTTGGAATAGTCAAGGAATCAACACTTTTAGAGTTTCAGGATATTATAAAAAGGATGCAGGAAAAAGATGATATAGAAGCGGTCGTTTTAGGTTGTACAGAACTTCCTCTTTTACTTAATTCTGATAATTGTCCTGTTCCTTGCCTAGATAGTGTAGAAATACACATACAGGAATTGATCAATCAGTCGCTTTAGAAAAAGAAGGGTAAAGTAGATTTATACGCTGGCTAAGGAGGTATAGAAGATTATGAAGAATATTAGATTTTATGATGCTGAGAAATACAAAACTGCAGAGTATGAAGAGGTTGAGAAGTACATTTATAAAACCCTTGAGATCCAATCTGATGATGAGGATTCTCTGGCACTACAAGGTGTAAGTGATAATGAATTTGCAGATATACTTCGAAAGAAAGATGGTTGGAAACAGGGGGCAGGTGACTTCTTAGAGGATATGCTTATCCTCACATATGAGGGTAAAAAGTATTACAGAGATATGGATAAAATTGATACTGAAGATGATATAGTATATGAGAATATGAATGATCCTGAGAATCCTAATGAGATTTATGTAACATCAATTGTGTTTGAAGCAGAACCTGAATTCGGTGAAAACGAACCGACTGATGAAGAAATATCGCAATATCCTCTGGAGGATATCCTGGATGAATACTTTGTTTATGTATATGATGATTATTCAGAAGAAAATGCTTCTGATAAGGTGAATTCATATGTTGAATTTGCAAGCGAGGATATAGAAGATATTCGAAAGGTATTAAGTATACTTGGCAAGCATGTATACAATTGTCAGGAAGGCGAGTACGTAATGCTTAAGGTTGAGTAAATGTATGAAACCTATCTAAGAATCAACTGGCCCGCTAGATAAGTACTTGTGAAATGAGGCTACTGGGAAGAGATGAAAGCAACAAAAATAACGTAAAAGGTGTAAAATTGTTGCTAGCTTACTTGAAATAAGGTGGTATAGAAGGGAAAAGGCAACAAAACTAGCTGAAAAAAGTGGAAATTGTTGCCGAAGTACTTGAAATAAGGTGGTATAGAAGGAAAAAGGCAACAAAACTAACAGAAAAAAGTGGAAATTGTTGCCGAAGCGCTTGAAATAAGGTGGTTTAGAAGGATGAAAGGCAACAAAACTAACAGAAAAGATGGATAATTGTTGCCGAAGCGCTTGAAATAAGGTGGTTTAGAAGGATGAAAGGCAACAAATAATAACTGGAAAGACAGAAATTGTTGCTAGAGCGCTTGAAATAAGGTGGTATAGAAGGGAAAAGGCAACAAAACTAACAGAAAAAGCGAAAAATTGTTGCTAGAGCGCTTGAAATAAGGTGGTATAGAAGGAAAAAGACAACAAAACTAGCTGAAAAAAGTGGAAATTGTTGCCGAAGCGCTTGAAATAAGGTGGTATAGAAGGAAAAAGGCAACAAAACTAACTGAAAAGACGGATAATTGTTGCCGAAGCGCTTGAAATAAGGTGGTTTAGAAGGAAAAAGGCAACAAAACTAGCTGAAAAAAGTGGAAATTGTTGCCGAAGCGCTTGAAATAAGGTGGTATAGAAGGGAAAAGGCAACAAAACTAACAGAAAAAGCGAAAAATTGTTGTTAGATGACTTGAAATTAGGCCGCTGGGAATATGCAAAAGCAACAAAAATAAGAAGATAGACGGAAAATGTTGTTAGTTGGTCAAAAGGCAAATATAAGAAAGTGAGGCAAAATGATTATTATCATAACAGGAGCATCGCATACGGGAAAGACAGTATTAGCTCAAAGGATGCTTGAAAAGTATAAATATCCATATTTATCTATCGATCATTTAAAAATGGGGCTTATTAGAAGTGGTAATACCAAGCTTACCCCGTGTGACGACGATGAACTCACAGACTATTTATGGCCTATTGTTAGTGAGATGATTAAAACGGCAATTGAGAATAAGCAGAATCTTATTGTGGAAGGATGCTATGTACCAAGTGATTGGCGTTCCTCTTTCGAGGATGAATACTTATCACAGATTAGATTTATCTGTCTAGCAATGACGGATAACTATATTGAATCTCATTTTTCTGAAATCATAAAGCATGGTTCCGATATAGAATCAAGATTAGATGATTCAGACTGTACAGTTGAATGGATTAAGGCTGAGAATCAAAGTTTTATTAAGTCCTTCAATTCTAAGGATGATCAGGTAGTAATGATTGATGATGATTACGAAAAAACTATAGACTCAATACTGTAATTAAAGAATCCGTGTGGAGGAATAAGAATGAAGAAGATTATTACAGTTCAACATACACAGTCAGTTCACCATACGAATGGGATGGTTGGATCATGGACGGATTGGGATTTGACGGAACTCGGAAGGATACAGGCGGATCACATCGGGAAAAAACTTCGCGATGAACTAGCTGGTAAAGATGTGGTTGTTTATTCTTAAGATTTGAAACGTGCCAAGCAGACGGCGGAAGAAATCACAAAGTATCTGGGGGTAGAGCCTATATTAAGACAAGAACTGAGAGAAAGAAATCTTGGGAAATGTTGCGGAAAGTCTGTTCAGTGGCTTCGTGAAAATATAGAGAGTCCTGAGAATACAGTCGATGATAGGTTGTTCTCTGATGGAGAAAGTCGGAGGGATGCATGGAATCGTCTCAAGCCATTTTATGATGAAGTGATTGAAGGTGATGATGAGAATATTATCATTGTATCTCATGGTGATCTACTAAGTATTTGGAATGCAATGTATTTAGGACTTCCGGTTGAATCATATTATGAAGTGGATATTCATGGTCCTGCTGGAGGTGTATCCCACATGATAATAAGTGATGATGGAAAACATCGGGTAAGGCATATTAATGATATGTCATACGTATTGTAAATAATAAATTATATCAGAATATATTGACTTAGGAGGATAAAGAAATGATTGATGAGACATTTGGAGAATTAGAATATAGCGAGGACTATGCATATATAGCCCATAAGAATTTTAACTTTGGTGGCAACGAAACATCTGTAGAGGTAATGATAATGTGTGGAGATGAAGATGAAGAGGAAGGCATTTCGCAGTTTCAACGCGATGCATTTGAAGCCTTAATTAATGACTGGGATGAGATTCAGCATAAGATAGCAACTGCAATACTAAAGTATTACAACTATGAGGAAAAAGGCTCTTATGGCCCTGATGAAGAGGATGAATTTAAATTATGGTGGCCAGAAATAAATAGTGAAGATGAATTAATGAAGAAAATCCACTTGGATTCTATCGTTATAGACACAGAGTATGTTATGGAATCTAAGGGTGAAAACCCTGTATATATTTTGTTTAATCGTGATTGGGGTGGAGAAGATTTGGAGGATAACGGTGTTGCCGTATTGATTGAGAATGGAGAAGTAACGGAAGTAGGTTACAAATATATTGCTTTTTGATTTTTAGTAACGTGAGTTTGGATATGAGGGTATCGTTATGAAACTTAAATTCAAGATATATAAGCATATTGGTAATATTTCGAAACCAAACAACGGATGGACGAAAGAACTGAATTATATCAGTTGGGATGATAGAGAACCTGTATATGATATTCGTACTTGGTCCGTTGATCATACTGAATACGGAAAAGGAGTTACTATCACAGCTGGTGAAATGAAGGCACTTCAAGAATTAATCAAGGATAAAGTTGTGTTTTAAAATACCAGTTTCTTCTGGATTATAAAAGTGAGGAAAGATATGACACTCCGAAAGAAAATAATTATATGCGGTTTTATTATATTGTTTGTTCCTTTGGTGCTGGCACTACTGTTATTTT